>Ga0163147_10002320_pt1 | contig 27192 bp, 14 predicted proteins | sample OliLakLV19MP6G1_FD_148597 | JGI IMG/M metagenome (GOLD analysis project Ga0163147, IMG submission 148597) | Freshwater microbial mat bacterial communities from Lake Vanda, McMurdo Dry Valleys, Antarctica- Oligotrophic Lake LV.19.MP6.G1 | ecosystem: Environmental > Aquatic > Freshwater > Lake >...
AACTTGGCTGAGACTGGTTCGCCGAGCACTCTCATAAGTCGCCCGGACTGGTCCGGCGGCGTGGGGGGGTCGAACAGATCTGGCCGGACGGTGGAAGAAGGCGTTGTGGCTCGTGGCCTGCAACGAGGTGCAACTCGACATGATCCTCGACTTCAGTATCTTCGACTTCGGTGCGACGAACTTGAACCTGGCGACGCTGATGTGGACGAACGAGGACGAACGCGACGCTCTCGGGTTCGTTTACTTTGGTGCAAGGGGGGGTCGTTGAGCACGACGTCGGCGATCTTCACAATCCAGACCATGCTCCGGCTGCGCATCGAAGGCGCTGGCTCGATCTTGCTGCCCAGCAGTGCGGGTGTGGATGTAAACTTTGTGCTCGCGCTGGCAGCGGTGTCGTTGGTGCTGTTGACGTTTGCCATAGGCCGTCGCTTCTGAGAAGCGTTTGGGTTGCGAAGTGATCGCGCGCGTGCTGTCGGTTGACCCGGTATTACTTGCCCGGGATCTGGTCTTTAGTGGCGGGCTGGGTCGTTTCTGATTTCATTTTCCATTCCGTGGCTTTGGCGTCATAGCCTCTGGCGGGTTCGGCCTTATCCCAGTCGGTATAGAAGCTGGCGAGGCGTGTGGCTGCTGCTGCTCGGTCGGGCGGGGGCACGTTTTCCAGCCGAGAGTCACGCTCGACCGCGAGCAGCAGCGGCTCGGCCTCTGCGGGTCGGTTCTGGGTGACGAGGCAATCCGCCAGCGCGTTGCGGGCCTCGGCGATGGACGAGTGACCGGTCGGTCGGGTGAGGATGAAGAGCTCCAGGGCCTCTCGGTACAGAGCCTCCGCGTCGGCGTGGCGTCCCTGGTTGTTCACGGTCGCGGCGACCAGCATGATCACGCCAGCGGTGCGGTGGTCTGGAGACTTGTAGTTGATGCGTGCCCATTCCAGCATCGCGCGGTACTGCTCTTCGGCCCCGGCGTAGTCCTTGGCAGCGTCCATCGCCCACCCGAGATTGAAACGGCTGTCCAACGTTTCTCGGTGCCCGGCACCGACCGATTCGATGTTGATCTCCACGACGAGCCTGCGCATGGCGATCGCCTCGGCCGGGCGGCCTGATCGGTCAAGATTCTTGGCGTAGGAGGCCATCGCTTGCGCTGTCCGCGGGTGGCGTTCACCAAAGAGCTTGCGGTGCTGATCGATTGATTGTTTGTTGAACTCGATCGCGTCGTCAAAGCGGCCTTGGCTTCCCAGATTCGCCGCGAGGTTGGAGAGCCCCAGCGCGACTTCAGGGTGGAGCTCGCCGTAGAGCCGCCGCCTCATCGCCAGGGCCTCACGCTGGAGCGTCTCGGACTCTGCATACTCATTTTTACCGTAGCTCAGCAGGACCGCGAGCCGGTCGAGCGACGAGGCTAGGTTCGCGGAATCTTCGTTGTTGGCGAGCCTTCGCCTGGCGTCGAGCACCTTGCGGAAACTCGTCTCTGCTCCGGAAAAATTGCGAGTTCGGAATAGCACACCGCCGATGGCCGACAGGGCCGAGACGGCGTTGCCAGATTCTCCGGCCCCCGCCGCGACGTACAGGTCGAACGCCTCCTCGAACTTGGCCTTGGCCTCGGTGTACTTCCCTTGCGATTCCAGGGCTGTTCCCAGGTCGTGCGTGGCTCGCGCGATCTCGACCCGGTTGTCTCCGGGGGCGCTTTTGATAAGCTCGAGCGCTCGTCGAGCGTTTGCGTCGGCCTTGTCGATGGCGGCGAGCTGGTTGTACACGTCCGCGACGATCCGCAGCATTCGTCCCGCGACCAGGGGCTGGTCCGCGAGCTCCTTGCCCACCCGATCTTCGGTCTTTTCCAGGATCGATCGGAGCAGCGCGGTGTCTCGCCCGAGCGCCACCTCCGGGCCCACGCCCCCGAGCATCGAGGCTAGGAAGTCCGAGATCGTGGTTGCGCTCTGGGCCTCGGCGACGGCTTTGGCTTCGGCGGTCGTCGCACGCTCGGATTCGGAACGAGCCCGCGTTTCAGCGGCGATCGCCACGTCACGCTGGCGGCGTGCGTGGATAAACCCGGCGGTCGAGGCCGCGGCGCCGACGAGGATCGCCGTGGCGATCAGCACAGCGGCCGTGACCGTGCCCTTGTTGCGGCGGATGAACTTCCGAAGTTGGTACGCCCGGCTGACCGGGGCCGCGACCACCGCCTCGCCGCTGAGAAAACGCTGGATATCCATCGCGAGTCCGTTGGCGGTCTCGTAGCGGCGCGAGCGGTCCTTCTCCATGGCCTTCATCACGATCCAGTCCAGCTCGCCGCGCACGAACGCGCCGAGCCGCTTGGGCTCGGTCTGGCGTTTGGCGGCGACGCTCGCGATGGTGTCCGCGGACTCGGAGATCCGTGTGCTGGGCTTGGGCGGATCGACCTCGCGGATGATCCGCTGGATTTCGCCGTAGGCCGCCGAGCGGAGCTCCTTGCCGTCAAAGGGGGTGCTGCCCGTGAGCAGTTGGTAGAGCATCACGCCCAGCGAGTACACGTCGGTGCGCGTGTCGATATCGAGCGAGCCCTCGGCCTGCTCGGGGCTCATGTACTCGGGCGTGCCGATGAGCTGCTGGTACTCGGTGTAGAACGTCTTGTCGGTGAGGTTGTTCTGGGTCGCCTTGGCGATTCCGAAGTCGATGACCTTGGCCGAGGGCTTCCCGTCCTGGGTCGAGACCAGCACGTTGCTGGGCTTGATGTCGCGGTGGATGATGCCCTTGGTGTGGGCGTGCTGCACGGCCTCGCAGACCTGCCTGAAAAGATTGAGCCGGTCCTCGATACTCAGGTTGTTCTTGTCGCAATAGGTTGCGATGGGGTCGCCCTTGACGAGGTCCATCACGAAATACGGCCTGCCCACCTCGGTCGCGCCAGCGTCGAGCACGCGCGCGATGTTGGGGTGGTCCATCATCGCCAGCGCCTGCCGCTCTTGTTCGAAACGCGCGACCACCTGGCGCGTGTCCATGCCCAGCTTGATGATCTTGAGCGCGACGAGACGTTTGACCGGCTCGCGTTGCTCGGCCATCCACACGCTGCCGAACCCGCCCTCGCCGATGGGCTGGAGCAATTTGTACCGACCGATCATCTGACCGGCGTGCTCGCGCGAGAGTTCATCGACGGTCGCGGCGGACGAGTTCGCTGTCCGCGCCTCGCTAGCATCAGCAGTGGGGGCGGAAAGGAAACTTCCCGCCTCATCGAGAGACCGCAGCAGCGAGGCCACTTCAGCACGCAGGGCAACGTCCTTGCCGCACGCGGCGTCGAGATAGGCCGCACGCTGATCCGGGGGCAGCACGCTCGCCCCTGCCAGAATGTTCTGCACTTGCTCGGATTTGGACACGCTTTAATCCTTTTGTTCGCGCTCGCGCACGGCCCGGTGCAGCCACGCCCGAGCGAAGGTCCAGAGCCGGTTCACGGTCCGGTCCGACACGCCCATCGTCAGGGCCGTCTGCTCCACGCTGAGCCCTGCGTAAAAACGGAACTGAACGACCCGGGCCGCGTCGGCCGATTCATCCTCTAAGCGACGCAGGGCGGAATCGAACGACACGATTTCTTGAGAATCTTCGGTCGCCGCGAGATCGGCCACCGAAGCGAAGTTCGCCCAAGCCATTGGCTGGCCCTGGGTGCCCCCTCGTTTGTCTCGTGCCCGTGCTTTGGCGTGGTCCAGAAGAATCTGTCGCATGGCCTCGGCCGCGGCGGCGTAGAAATGAGCCCGGTTCGCCCAGGGGATCTCGCGCGAGCCCACCAGTTTCAAATACGCCTCGTGGACTAGTGCGGTCGCCGACAACGTGTGATCCGCACGTTCGCCAACCAGCCCGAGCTGCGCGGCCTTGCGGAGTTGCTCGTACACCAGCGGGAGCAAGCGATCGGCCGCCGCCTTGTCGCCGCTCGCCGCGGCATTCATCAAGGTTCGGGTCTCGTCGGGTTGTGGGGAGGGTGAAGACGACAAGGCTCGATGATATTGCAAGACGGTTCGGATCGCGTGGTGAACGCAGATCGATCCGGCCGTCGGTTCGGATCTCTAGGCGTCGCGCAGGATCTCGTACTGGGCCCCGCTGCAGTGGTACACCCCGCCTCGATGCCTTAAGTTCCGCGAACGAGAGCGCTCCGCAGAACGCGATCGCCCCGCCGATGGCCAACGCGAGCATGGCCGCCACGGCTCGTCGGTCAGGGCCGCGATCTTGGAGGGGGTGAAGAAGATCTCGACGCCGATGATGGCGCCGATGACGACGCGGGCGCGGTCGATGCCGCCGAGGACGCGAACGGGTTGCGAGTCTACCTTTTCTCCTACTGTTTCTATTGGGGCAATATCACTGATCGCTGCAGGATACCGCACACCGAACCTTATCGCTGGGACGCGAGTATGCCGGTCGCAGCCTTCTCAAAAATATTAAGAAACCGCGTAGGGACTTTATACTCTTGACAGCGTGATCGGCCGCCAGTAGCGTGGAGTCCATCAAGACCGCCGCGCTGACGCTTTCGCTTCAACGAGGCGATCTCCTGCAACAGGAGTCTTTGATGAAAGCAACGACCAGAATCAGACAGTCGGTTGGAGCGGCTTGCGTCTGCGCGGCGATGGCGTCCGTGCAAGCTCAACCCGGGGGGGGGGGCTTGTACAGCATCCCAAGTGAAGCTACCAAGCAGGAAATCGCATCGTGGGCCCAGCGTTACCGTGTGATGAGGCTCACCGGAACACCTGCCAGTGATGCGGCCACCTTCGCATTTTCGCAGCCCGTGTTCAATTCGCCGCTCTTCTCACCCTTGTACTCTGCGTCGAGGACAACGGCCATCGTGAACGCGACTTCCGCGGACTGTGAGGTCCCGATCGAGAGCCCCGCGAGTACCGCTGCGGCGCTCAACGCGGCGTTCCTCGAATCGGGGGAACTGCAGACTTCGTTGGAAGACCCGCTGCTCGCCAATCACCTCGTCGCGGTTGAGGAGGCCGGCTCAAACACTACTCTGTGGGTTGACGGTAGTTTCTTGTTGAGTCAAGGGGTTCCTGCGTTGCTCGAAACGAACGGTGTTCTCCTCAACACATTCGTCGTGGTTGACGGAGAAACCACGATCATCCTCGCGGACATCGTGCGCATCAGCCAGCAGGCGGCCTCCGTTCCTAGGGCCGCCAATCCGGTCGTGGCACAACTCGTGGGAGGTCGGTCGGCCGGGCAGGATTTCTGCTACAACCTGGAAACGCTCTTGAGCATGTCGATGAGCGAACCGATGTTTACGCGGCGGATGATCGCAACCTTCGGCCGCTACGGCGGGCTGCCGGTGATCGAAGTCGCAATTCCCATACGAGATGTTTATGTTCTGGTGGACGCGGTCAGCGGCCGGGTCTCGCCGCCGTACCAGATGGGGACCCCGTTCGACGCGACCGAGCTCTTGACGCAACACCCTGAGTTTGATAACGAGTCCGCACACAGGCTGGTCAGTTCGAGCACGGGGTGCCCGGTGTTGTCGGATACAAAGACGCCAGAGACGCCACCGACCGGACCGGGCGCGCCACTCCCGACACCCGGCCCCCGCGTTGCCGCCCGGATGGACGCCTTTACCAGGAACTCCGACGGGCAAGCCGAGCAAATGGACCTGCAAAGGAGGAATCACTACCCCAACTGAATGTTCGACAGATTATAACTATGTCAGGCCATGCGGCGGCTCACCCCCGAACGTGGTAACCGTCCCCGGCGGATGTCTGCATAAGATCACGATCACATGTACGAGTACTCCAGCAGTGCCAGTCCCGATTGGAACGCCTCATGGAAATACAACTCCAGCACCGGGAGTGACCGTGCCGAACCCCCCGGCGCCGTCTCCGCTAGTGCCTGCAACATGTACTTATGAGGCCTGGTATTGGTCTTGATCTAAGTAAGCCGCCACGAGACAGCTATTTCAAGACGCGTGTGAGAACGCGCGTCTTGAGTTTGAGGGCTAGATCAACGGAGCATAATTTTAATTGTCTGAGAATGCAAAAATTAACCTACTTCGTGTCACGATGCTTGTTCAAATGCTATTAATTTTTACTATCGCGTTCGTTGTTCCATTGTTTAGCACAGTTGTTTATGAAAGCTTGATCGCTTGGATATCACATTACAATGCAATCATTATTCGCCCGATGATCTTTGACAACTCACCAACAAGCCTGTCGACCAGCTCGTGGTTCCATAGTATTTATACGGTGACGTATAGCCGGGATTATTCTTGGTCTGGCTTTCCATACGACTTCGTGTACACGAGCATATCGCCGTGGGCCAATAATTCCTGGCGGTCAATCAAGTTCCTCGAAGTGTACTTAGTTGCCTGTGCTGGCGGGATTCTTGCCATGCTGCTCTGGTCAAAGTGGCTCGAACGGCGCAGCGGGCTTCACGACACTGATGGATTCACGGTCGGTCAGCAGTGGCCACTTCTTGACCGCTTCTCACGAACGGTGTTTCCGGTAGCATATGGCCTGATCCCGATTTGGTTTTTTGCTTGGGTCGCTCATGGTTGTATTTCATGGTGCATGCTGACCGTACTGCCATACAATTCGTTTGTAGGGCGATATATGTATTTATTGAGCGAACCACTCAATACGTTCAGTAAACGCTTTGAGTTTCTCCTTCAGTATGCCCCGCTGGTTCTCTTGGCGTGGATTTTCGCCCACGCGCCTGCCGTCGTCCGGATGCAGCTCGACCGCCGCTTGGCCGCCAATCCGCTTCTCTGCCGCTGCGGTTACACGACAGTGAACGGGAAGTGCCCCGAGTGCGGTAAGCCGTGGCGATGGATTCGTCGAACTGGACGCTTGCCTTTGTTTCGGGCCACTCGTCTGCGGCGTCTGCGCCGGCGCGCACGCCGAGGGTTTGTCCCGCTTGTCGTGCTTATGGTGCTCTTTGATTGCACATACGGGATACAACCCGTCATGCAAGCGGCGGCCTGGCTTGGAATCGTAAACGGTGTCGGGGTCAATAGCAGTCAGGCGTGGGCGCCGCAGTCAGGGTTTTCAATTCTCTACACCGAGCCCGGCCGGGACGTGGTGCTTACCCTCGGCGCAGAACGGTTCCTGCTCCGCGTCGTGCCAGGCCCTCACGCCTCAGTTGAAGATTTCAGCCACTTCGCCGTCGCGGTCCCCGAATCAGCGACAGATACAAGCTGCGTGGTGACGAACACCTTTCGGGACAGTCGGGTCGTTACCGAGTCGAAAGACGATGTCGTTCTTACACTTCCGGGCGACATCAAGATATACATCTTGCCCGGCATGGAAGACCGCTTGACGGGCCGACTATTCGTGAGGTGCTGGGTCGATGCGCCCCAACGCATCCCCATCACTCGACGGATCAAGGGCGACGCGTCGCTTGATCGGGCCTCATCGATCGCCGACGAAATAGTCGCCCGCCAATCTCATCGATAACCTCACCAATAACCCTCGCACGAAAAACCGACTGCGGAATTATGCCGAGGCTCGCACCCCCCTCAGCATCCCGACTCGAAGTCCTTCACGAACGCGTCGAAGTCGTCGCCGTTGACGAAGCCGTCCTCGTTGTAGTCCGCTCCGATTTCTCCGGCCTCGAAGAACGCGACGTACGCGTCGAAGTCATCGCCGTTGACGAAGCAATCTTTGTTGAGGTCGGCCTTGCAGCCGTCGGGGTTGGGGAAGCCGGTGACGCGGATGAGGCGGTTGCCGCCGCCGTAGGTTCCGAAGACGAAGTCGCCGGTGAGCGGGTCGATGAAGCAGCCCTCGGCGCCGGTGAGCCCGGTGACAAAGTCGCGTCGCGTCGCGGGGATCGGGTCGCCGTCGGCTGTGATCCGGTAGGCCGAAACCCGTCCTTGACCGAACTCGCAGATCAGCACGCTGGGCACGAAGAAGCCGGGCGAGCACTTGGGCACGTACACAAATCCCTCGGGTGCCGCCGCCAAGGTTGTTTTCAGGGTTGCGGCGGTGATGTCGTACGTACGGTCTGCCGCTTCGTTGAAGGTCATGTCGTACCACTTGCCCGAGTTGAACGACAGCACCTTGAGGCGTCCCGCACCGGGCTGCCCTTGGGGGACGAAACCTACGCCGCCCACCGATGACGTGACTCCAAGCGGCGTGAGATCGATGATCCGCGCGTCAGTGGTCGTTCCCGGCTTCCACTGTCCGATCTGATTGGCCGAGTATTTGGTGTAGAGAAACGCCCCGTTGGGCGCGTACGCGAACCCTCCGTCGTTGTACGCCGCGTCGCCGTACACGACCGCTGTTCCACTGAAGCCCGTGATGTGCCCTGCGCTGTTGCGAACAGTGGGGATGCTGTACGCCTTGCCCGCTGGGCCGTTCGCGCTGCCGCCGATGATGAGCGTGTTGGGGTCGCCGAGTTTCAGCGCCAGCCCGCCATAGTTCGTGGGCACGCCGTTGACGCTGCCGAGATCGAGCAGCGAGTAGTCGGCCGCGAAGTCCGCGCCGAGAGTTTGGGCTCGAACATCGCTCGTCATTGAAAACGCGACCCCGACGAAGGCCAACAACGCAGAGCAGGAAAAACGTGACATCGTTCAACTCCGGGAAAAGCGCGACCATAGCGATCAAACATTTAGCACCGACCACGAATTCATGAAAGACTTGTGCTCATCCAGTATGCGCGAGAACCGCAAGGAATCTCGAAAAATCGCTTTTACACGAAAGTGCGCCGTCACTTTGGATGACACTGAGAATCTGGGTGGCTCATGGCCGCGACAATTCGGACGTGCTAAACGGCGTTCTTGCGCCGTGCGGAACGGGCCAAGCCACGAGAGGCCATCCCTCATCCCCGCGGTCGACGGCCAGGACACCGGCGGCACCGGATGACGGCCGCTTATGGCTGCTGCGATCAAGCTCTGACCAAGTTCACGGGCCACCCGTGCACCGGGCCCGGCCGTCGACCGGGGGGACGAATCAGCAGGACAATACGCCACGCCGCCCGGCAAGGCCACGCCGCCCGCCACGCCGCTCGCAACGCCGCCTCGATGGATGTGGTCGGCCTGCCTCGCGCGTCGCTGGGCGCGTGCATCCGTCCGGGGCTCTTCGCGTACTATCTCTTTATGAACGTGCCACAGGCCGAGCGTGAGACCACCAGCGCTGAATCGAACGCTTTCGCGTCGGCCCCGGCGCCCCTCAACCCGCTCGACGGCGACGTCCGGCAACGCAAAGTCCTTCTCACGATCGTTCGCGTGGTCTTCGTGGTCATCCTCCTCAGCGTCACGCTTTTGCGCGTCTTGGGCGTCGGGCCCAACAGCGACTCGGGCGAGAAAGAACTTCTCCGGCTTTGGTACCTCACCCTGGGCCTGGCGGTCGTTCTGGGCTTTGCCTCGATCACCCTCGACCTGCTTACTCGCAGCAAAAAAATCGGCACGCTCACCGGCATACTCGCTGGCGTTCTGATCGGGCTCATCCTCACCGGCGCGGTCAGCCTCGTCATCGACCTCCTGCTCACCACCTACCAGCTCGACAACGCCTGGGGATCCATGCTCAAGATCCTCGTCGGTATCTGCTTCTGCTATCTCGGCGTGACCATCGTCCTGCAAACCCAGGACGACTTCCGGCTCGTCATCCCGTATGTCGAGTTCGCCAAGCAGATGCGCGGCGTGCGCCCGCTCATGCTCGACTCCTCCGCCCTGATCGACGGCCGAATCGTCGACGTTGCCGCCACCGGGCTCATCCAAGCACCGATCGTCATCCCGCGCTTTGTGGTGCTCGAACTGCAAGCCCTCGCCGACAGCGCCGACAAGCTCAAGCGAGCACGAGGCCGGCGCGGGCTTGACATGGTCGGAAAGCTCCAGCGCAACGGCAAGCTCGACATCTCTATTGACCCCAAGGCCGTCCCCGGCAAGGGCGTCGATCAGATGATCGTCGAACTCGCCCGCCAGCTCGATGCGATGGTCGTCACCACTGATTCTGGTCTGTCGCGCGTCGCGTCGATTCAGGGCATACCGGTGCTGAACCTGCACGATCTCGCGGTGGCCGTGAAGCCATCGCTGGTCACCGGCGAAACGCTCGAGCTCCGCCTCGTCAAGCGCGGCGAACAACCTCAGCAGGGCATCGGCTATCTCGACGACGGCACGATGGTCGTGGTCGAAGATGGCCGCGAGGCGATCGACCAAGAAGTCGAGGTCACGGTGGTCTCGACACTGCAAACCTCGGCGGGTCGGATGATCTTCGCGAAGCTCGCGCGAGGGATGGCGGAGTATGCGGCGGGCGCGCCTGCCCAGTCAGGACCATCGGGGCAATCAGGACCATCAGGACTATCAGGGCAATCAGGGCTACCAGGGCAATCGGAGACGTCGAGCACCCAAGGCAAATCGCCATCGCACGCAGTGCCGCTCTTGACCGTTGCTGGCAACAGCGACTCAACGATCGCCGACGATGAGATCGGCGAACCCGAAGCTGGCGTCGCACGCGACACGACCACCCCGCGCAATCTCGCAAACACTGAACCTCACGTCGCGGACTCGTCCGCGCGAGAGAAATCAGGGCCGTATCCACCGAACGCACCGCGGAGGCCCAACCGGTTACGCAACCCGCGGCGATGATAATGTTTGATCGAGTAATTCGCGCACGAGACCCATCGGTCACCCGCCTCGATTCCGCGGCGTGAAATCCTCTCTGCTCACGGCCTCAACCCCATCGCCTCCGCCACGTCGCGCTCGACCGTGCGTGATCTCGCGTTCCCAACCGTCATCCGGAACCCGCCCGAGTAGTCCCACATGGCTCGGCCGATCTTCAATTCATCGAGCGCCGCGTTCACGGCCTTGATCCACGCCACGCGATCTGCGGCCGGGGACGCCTTCGTGTACACGCCGTACTCGCCGCAATAGACCGGCACGCTGTTCTTCGCCGACCAGTCTGCGGCCTGCTGAAGTTTGGCCTTGAGCTTCGCCTCCGTCCAAGGCTCGCGGTCGATCGACCATTCGACGTGGTTGTGAACTTCCTTGTTGAGCTGTCCGGCCGCGATCCCTTCGAGCTGGGCCCGCGTCGCCGGCCAAGGGACTGATTTCAGATCTTTCCACACCCACCAGCCCCACGCGGCGCTCTGGTGCGTGAAGAACATCGGGTCGTAGAAGTGGAAGGAGTAGACGATGTTGCTGTCGGCGACCGGCCTGAGACGAAGCAGCCCGGAGATCCCGCCGTAGTCGTCGCCGGTGGCGATGATGGTGTGGTTTGGTGCGGCCTTGCGGATGATGTCGATGAGCCGGGCCTGCCCGACCGGCCAGACGTCGTGGGCCTTGGGTGATTTATTGAAAGCCTCGTTCTTGGTTTCCTTCGTCAGGTCGTGCGGCTCGTTGAGGATCTCGAGGAAGACGCGCTCGGGGTCGGTCGTGGCCGCCCGTGCCGCGAGGGCGGCCCAGAAGAGTTCGAGTTCTTCGAAGCGCGTGGTTTGCGGATCGTCGCCCGCCATCGTCGGCGTGACCCAGGTGGTCTTCAGGTAGTGGGCGTCGATGATGACCGCGAGCCCGGCCTTCGCGCAGCGGTCGGCGGCGTCGAAATACTCGGCGGTTTCGTCGGGCCGCAGCGTGTGCGAACGCTCATCCCACATCCAACGGGGCTCGAATGGAAGCCGGACGTGCGTCAGGCCGATCTCGCGAAGGTGGGTGAGCTCGGTGTCGGTAACAAAGCCGCGTCTGGCGGCCTCGTTTTCCGGCTTGTCGCCAGCCTCGGGTATCCACATCCAGGCGGACATGTTAATGCCGCGAGAGAGAGAGGAGAGGCGGGAGGGGGGGACGGCGAGGGCGGAGGTGGTGAGAAGGAGGGAGGCGGCAAGGACGAAGAGCGAGTGGGAGTATGATGTCATGCTAAAAACATATGTCCGCGGCGGCGAAAAATGAGGCTGTGTGGCACGAGTAGTGACCTTCTCGTGTGATTGCTCTCAATGAGTGTCCTCCGCGATTGCTCCGTTCACGCCCCATTCCCCTCCTCAAAAACTTTCCCTCAACGCTCGTCCGCCGCTGGTCTGACCGACGGACTTCGCTATCGTTTTCGTGCCTCGTTCTGGTTCTGCTCTGCGCGACGCCAGAACGAGCGCCACGGACGCGTGCTGCGTCTTGATCGCACTTGCCCGGCGGCTTCATCGAAGCCGTGAATCGCCCCGGGCCTTGGGTTGGTTTGGCGGCCAACCACCGGGACGAAACAACAGGCCATGGCCACCATCTCTTCTTCCGCTGGCTCGTCTTCCTCTGGCTCACTCCCCGGCACCGTCGCCTCTGTCGAAGTAAAAAACGGCGGCGCGAACGGGGGCGCGCACGGCGGATCTAACGGCGCACCGGCAGCCGTGCCGTGGACCACCGAACGCTCTGCCAAGCTCTACGGCATCCGCGACTGGGGCACCGGCTACTTTGGCGTCAACGAGCAAGGCCACCTCACGGTCATGCCCGATAAAGATCCCAAGCGGCAGATCGACCTCTACGAAGTGATCGAAGGGCTGCGTGAACGCGAGATCGGCACACCCGTCATCATCCGCTTCAGCGACCTCCTCCAGCACCGCCTGCAAGAGATCCGCGAGGCCTTCGACACCGCGATCCGCGACAACGGCTATACCGGCACCTACGCCTGCGTCTACCCCATCAAGGTCAACCAGCAACGCCAGCTCTGCGAGGACATCCGCGACATCGGCGCCAAGCTCGGCTTCGGGCTCGAGGCCGGTTCCAAGCCGGAGCTGCTCGCGGTGCTGGGTCTGACGGAAAACCAAGGCCAGATGCCGATCGTGTGCAACGGGTTCAAGGACAGCGAGTTCATCGAGACGGTGATCCTCGCGACGAAACTGGGCCGGCACATCATCCCCGTCGTTGAACGGTTCAGCGACCTGGAACTCATCGTCCAGCACGCCAAGCGTTACAATGTCCACCCGCGCATCGGCGTGCGCGTGAAGCCGTCGGCCCAGGGCACGGGCCGCTGGGAATCGTCGGGCGGTATGCGCTCGAAGTTCGGGCTCTTCGTCACCGAGCTGATCCACGCGGTGGACTACCTCAAGCAGCACGGCATGGCCGACTGCTTGAACATGATCCACTTCCACATCGGCAGCCAGGTCGGTGACATCCGCAACATCAAGGGCGCGGTGAACGAACTTGCCCATATCTACTGCGAGCTCAAGCGTCTCGGCGCGGGCCTCGACACCATCGACGTGGGCGGCGGCATGGGCATCGACTACGACGGCTCGCAGTCGGCCAGCTCGTCGAGCGTGAACTACGGCGTCTCGGAATACGCCGCCGACGTGGTCTACCGCATCAAGAGTGTCTGTGACGCCTCCGGCTTCCCGCACCCGCGGATCTTCAGCGAATCTGGTCGCGCGATGGTCGCGCACTCCTCGCTGCTCATCATGGACGTGCTCGGAAAGAGCCGCTTCGCCAGCGACCCCGACCTCGACGGCATCAAGGCCCTGATGAAGGCCGAGAACGAGCACCCCCAGCCCGTGCTCGAACTCATCGACGCCTTTGAGAGCCTGAGCCTGCCCAAGCTGAACCTCGTCGAGGCCTACCACGACGCGGTGCAAGCTCGCGACGAGGCGATGAGCCTCTTCAACCTCGGTTACATGAGCTTGCCGATGCGTTCGGCGACCGAGCGGCTGTTCTGGGCGGTGGGTCGGCGTGTGCTCGCGCTCGCGTCAGCCAAGGGCGAGCTGCCCGACGACCTCGTGGACCTGCCGCAGATCCTGAGCGATATTTATTACGTCAACTTCTCGCTCTTCCAGAGCCTGCCGGACCACTGGGCGATCGATCAGTTGTTCCCGATCTGCCCGATCCATCGCTTGAACGAGGAGCCGACGCGGCGCGGGATCCTGGCCGACATCACCTGCGACTCCGACGGGCAGGTCGATAAGTTCGTCGATAAGCGTACCGCCAGCAAGCCAACGCTTGAACTCCACGAGCTGCGTGGGATCTCTGAAGGCGTCGAGGGACACGCGGGCCAGAACAGCGGCAACGTCGGCGGCCACGCCCAACTGAGCGACGCCCCCGCTGGCGGCATGAACGCCGAGCACAAGCCTGAACCCTACTACCTCGGCGTATTCCTTCTCGGCGCATACCAGGAAGTCCTCGGCGACCTTCACAACCTCTACGGCGACACCCACGTCGTCCACGTCAGCTTCGACGACTCCCCCGGCGTCGGCGATTGGAACATCGACGAGGTCATCGAGGGCGACTCCGTCAAAGAAGTCCTTGCGTATGTGCAGTACGACAGCGAGGACCTGGTGCAGGCCATGCGCCGCGACATCGAGCGAGCCGTGAAGGCTGGCACCATCGCGGTCTCTGAAGGGCAGAGCCTGCTGAAGTTTTACGACAGCGGTATGGAGGGGTACACGTACTTGGAGTGATGAGGTACGCTGGTGCGGCCGCGGGCGACGAGTGTCGCGGTGAGGTTGCTATGCCGGAATCTACTCCGCCATCTTGTCCGCGGTGTGGGTACGTCCAGTCGGGCGAGATTGCCACATGGTCTGAGAAGTGCCCACTTGATGGCGTACGCAGCGAGTGCGGGCTGGAGTTCGCGTGGGCGAACGTGCTGAATCCGAGGCTGGTTCTGCCGCAATGGTCCTTCGAGCACGCGACCAACCGGACCCTTCGCGCCTGGACCGCCACGGTATACCGCGCGACCATTCCGTGGAAGCTGTGGTCACAACTTCGAATGGAGTACCCGATCAACTGGGGGCGATTGATTTTGCTGGCGATTTTCGGCGCGCCCGCCGCACACTTCTTTGTTCTGAGTTTGCCCTACATACTTCGTTTATCGGTTGATGCGCACTCAACGAGCGCGCCCGTTGATCGCATCGATTGCCGTATGGGCTGCCATCGAGGAACGGTATGAAGCGGCTAGTCGCCACGCTCACCGCCCCCGGCTCCGCAAGACCGGGATGAGCACGACCGCTAACGCCGCCAGACCAGCGCCAAGGCCGAAGGTCGCCCCTGGCCCCACGCGGTCCCACAGCATGCCCGCCGCGACGCTGGCGATCAGCGTGACCAACCCGTTGGCCATGTAAAAGATTCCCATTGCCGCGCCCCTGCGCTCTTTGGGCGCATGGTCGGCGATGAGCGCCTTGCCCACGCCGTCGGTCAGTGCCATGTAGATGCCGTAGAGCGCCATGAGCGGCCAGATGCCCCACGCGCCGGTGCTGCTCATGAACGCGAAGCCCGCGTACACGCTCGCGTAGATCGCCCACCCCACGCCGATCACGGGCCACCGCCCTAATTTGTCGCTGATGATCCCCGCCTTGTACGAGAATGCCGTCTGCGTGAGCATGGACAGCGCGTAGGCAAGCGCCACCGTCCACGGCTCGAGCCCGACATCGCGGGCTCGCAGCAGGAGGAACGTGTCGCTGCTGTTCGCCAGAGCGAACACGAGCATGAGCACCAGGGTCCGCCAGTACGCGGCGGAAAGCCCCAGCGGGCCCGACCTCGGGGTCGCGGGGGGCGTCGTCTCGGGCGGCAGCGCGGAACTCTTCGGATGAACCTCGGCCCTCGCGGGCGACTCGGCCGCGGTCCTCGCGCTCGGAATCTCGCGCACCAAGAACGTCAGCCCCCACGCGATCAGACCCAGCCCGGCCGCCACGGCGAAGATTATCCTGAACGCCGAGGCGTGTTCGGCCAAGCCGGCGTGCGCGACCGCGCTGGCCGCGCCGCCTTGGGGCGGGTTCGACGAGCCGACCAGCCACCACAGCAGCGCGGCCGATGCCAGGACGCCGACCATCGACCCCGCCGTGTCCATCGCCCGGTGAAAGCCGAAGGCTCGGCCGTGCATGCTCGCCGAAACGGCATCGGCGATCAGCGCGTCGCGTGGGCTGGACCGCAACCCCTTGCCCACCCGGTCCACGGTGCGCCCCGCCATTACCATCGGCCACGCGAAGGCGAAGGCGAGCAGCCCTTTGCCCAGCACCGGCAGCCCGTACCCCCAGCGCACCCACGGCACGCGCCGCCGGGTGCCGCCCTCCACCCCCGGCACAACACGGTCGCTTCGCCACCCCGCCCACGCCGTCATCAGCGCGATCGCCGCCGCGGCCGCGCCATCGACCCATCCGAGCGTAGTGGCCGAAGCACCGAGTGCGCCGACCAGAAAGAGCGGTACCAGCGGGGTCGCCATCTCGCCCGAAACGTCTTGGAAGAACGAGACCCAGCTCAGGAGGATCACCGGGCGCGGGAGCTTTGTGCTCGTGAGTTGTTCGTTGGCGTCGGGCATGGCGGAGAGTTTGTTTCTCCCGGCATTGCTCGGGTTTCTTAGCATGTGAAACGTCTAAAAGTTCCACTGCGCCAAAAACTGCACGATCAGGTCCGGGCCGTCGTTGGCGGAGATGAACTTGCCGACGCCGAGTTGGATATTCCAGTGCTCGCTCAAGGTGTAGGTCGCGCCAAGGTTGACAATGATACTGATGTTGGCCGAGCCGTACAGCGAGGATTCGTTATACATCTCCACTCCGATGAAGAGTTGGTTCGTCACATTCCGCCTTAGCACCGCGCCGAAGATCAGGGGTTCTCTCGCGCCCTCCCTCTCGTCGAGTTTCTTGGCGAACCCGACCTCGGAGTACGTGAACCAGCGGTGTTCATCGACGATGGTCTTGCCGAACTGGAACGGCACCTTGAGTTTGTACGCGTCGTCGCCCAAACCCTGGTGTTCATCGAAGAAACGCCACTTGAACTTCGCGTCTGTGTCGGCGAGGGTGACATTGAACTTGAAGCCGGGGACGAGCGTGTAGTTGATGTCAAGCCTGGGCCCGATCAGCACGTCCGGCCCGTCCTTGTGGTGCTCGTATTGCAGGAGCGTCTTCAACTCCCACCTGTTGTCGGTGAAGCCGGGATCGTCGGTGAGGAACGGTGGTCTGGCGCGAGCCTGTTGTTGCGTGCGGAGCAGAACAACGCCGAACGCGAGCGTCCAGAACAGCCCACCGAAGCGAGCCCTCTTGACGCCCGCCGCGCCGCGCTGCACCGTCGCGCCCGACGAGCGACGCGGGGCGGCCCACGCGATGATTTTCCGCGGCTCATCCTTCAACTAGACTTCCAGCGCATCGACCGCCACATTCGCGCCGATGCTGGCCTTGACCGCCGCGAGCGCCCGGTCGGTCTGCTCCTGCAACCCGGCCACGGGCGCGGACGCCAGTTGCTTGCTCGTGACCGTGACCAGCCGCTCCTTCTCGACCTCATCCGCGCCGAAGAACTGTTGGACTTGAAGAACCACGCGCGTGACGGCGACCATCAAGAGAAACAGGCACGCGGGCAGGATGATCCACCGGTGGTACTTTCTCATGGCGGCTCGATTATGCGGGAAACATCATGCCGCCGCCGTGGGTCGTGCGGACGGCGTGTCAACGCCTGCCCTCTTTCGGCACCTCACCTGCAAGAGGAATGCCACCCGCCGCGCTGGTCGTGGGTTCCGAGTGCCTTGAGCGAGGATGGCGCGCGCCGCCCGCGCGATAAAGATGGGCGGCAGCCCCGGTTTTCGCAGTCTTGTTGCCAAGGACACCCGATTGCCCGCCGATCAACACCACCCGCGTTTTCGTTGGTTTTCATTGACGAGCCGGGGCACTTCCACTACCCTGTTCTCCAGCGCGCAACCCGGGCTGGCACACGGTGGGTTACTTTGCTTTGTTCCTTTCGTCGATCGGTTCTCGCTCTCAATCCTGACTCTGTTTAACCATGAAAAAACCTACGACTATTCTGTCGAGCCAGTCCTCCGCCGCACCCGCGCTCAATGGCGATGCTCAGCCAGCGCATTGGAGCGCAGCGGACAAGCTGAAAGTCATTCGGAACGCCGCGCCGCTGGGCGCTGAGGAAAACTCGAACGAGGCGCGGTTGCGGCAGATCCTCGCGGTGGTGACGAGGTTTCGCGATGGAGATTTCAGCGTGCGGTTGCCCACGGATTGGACGGGAACGGAAGGGCAGATCGCGGGGGCGTTCAACCAAGCTATCGCGCATGAGGATCGGATCGCGAGCGAGGTCGCGCGGTTGAGCCTGGCGGTCGGCAAGGAAGGGCGGCTCCAGCAGCGCATGAAGGCCCCCGGTGCCGTCGGCGGCTGGGCGCAGAAGGTGGATTTCTTCAATACGCTGCTGGACGATCTGGTGCGGCCGACGACCGAGGCGGCGCGCACCATTGGCGCGGTGGCCAAGGGGGATCTCGGGCAGTCGATGGAACTGGAAGTGGACGGACGCGCGCTCAGGGGAGAGTTCCTGCGCTCGGCGAAGCTGGTGAACACGATGATCGAGCAACTCTCGGTGTTCACTTCGGAAGTGACGCGGGTGGCGCGCGAGGTGGGTACCGAGGGCAAGCTGGGTGGGCAGGCGCAGGTGAAGGGCGTCTCAGGCGTGTGGAAGGATCTCACGGAGTCGGTCAACCAGATGGCTGGCAACCTGACGGCGCAGGTGCGCAACATCGCGGAAGTGACCATCGCGGTGGCCAACGGCGATCTTTCCAAGAAGATCACCGTCGACGTGCGAGGCGAGATTTTGCAGCTCAAGGAAGCCATCAACACGATGGTGGATCAGCTCCGCTCCTTCGCCTCGGAAGTGACGCGTGTGGCGCGCGAGGTCGGCACGGATGGGCGTCTTGGCGGCCAGGCGGTGGTGCCAGGGGTGGCGGGGACGTGGAAGGATCTCACCGACTCGGTGAACGCCATGGCGACCAATCTCACCGCGCAGGTGCGCAACATCGCGACCGTGACCACGGGGGTGGCGCGAGGCGACCTTTCCCGCAAGATCACGGTGGACGTAAAGGGCGAGATTCTGGAGTTGAAGGAGACGATCAACACCATGGTTGATCAGCTCAACGGCTTTTCTTCGGAAGTGACGCGCGTGGCTCGCGAGGTGGGCACCGAGGGCAAGCTGGGCGGGCAGGCGCAAGTCGGCGGCGTGGCTGGCACTTGGAAGGACCTCACCGACTCGGTGAACTCGATGGCGTCCAACCTGACGGGCCAGGTTCGCAACATCGCCGAGGTCACGACGGCGGTGGCCAAGGGGGATCTCTCGCGCAAGATCACCGTCGAGGTGAAGGGCGAGATTCTCGCGCTGAAGAACACGATCAACACGATGGTTGATCAGCTCAACGGCTTTGCGTCGGAAGTCACTCGCGTAGCGCGAGAAGTCGGCACCGAAGGCAAGCTCGGCGGACAGGCCGAAGTGGGCGGCGTGGCGGGCACGTGGAAGGATCTGACCGACAACGTCAACTTAATGGCTTCAAATCTGACGGGCCAGGTCCGCAACATCGCGGAAGTGACCACGGCGGTGGCCAACGGCGACCTTTCCAAGAAGATCACGGTCGATGTGAAGGGCGAGATTTTAGAGCTGAAAAACACTATCAATACGATGGTCGATCAGCTCAACGGATTTGCCGCGGAAGTGACCCGCGTGGCTCGCGAGGTGGGCACCGAGGGCAAGCTGGGCGGACAGGCGCAGGTGCCGGGCGTGGCGGGGACGTGGAAGGATCTCACCGACAACGTGAATTCGATGGCCTCGAACCTCACCGGGCAGGTCCGCAACATCGCCAACGTGGCGACGGCGGTGGCCAATGGCGATCTTTCCAAGAAGATTACGGTGGATGTGAAAGGCGAGATTTTAGAGCTGAAAAACACCATCAATACGATGGTGGATCAGCTCAACGGATTTGCCGCGGAAGTGACGCGTGTGGCTCGCGAGGTCGGCACCGAGGGCGAGCTGGGCGGGCAGGCCCAGGTGCGTGGTGTGGCTGGTACGTGGAAGGATCTCACCGACTCGGTGAACGCGATGGCGACGAATCTCACCGGGCAGGTGCGCAATATCGCCGACGTTACCACTGCGGTCGCGCGTGGCGACCTGAGCCGCAAGATCACCGTCGAGGTGAAGGGGGAAATTCTCGAACTGAAAAACACCATCAACACGATGGTGGATCAGCTCAACGGGTTCGCCTCGGAAGTGACTCGCGTGGCGCGCGAGGTCGGCACCGAAGGCAAGCTGGGCGGGCAGGCGCAGGTGCCCGGCGTGGCGGGGACGTGGAAGGATCTCACCGACTCGGTCAACGCGATGGCGACCAACCTCACCGCGCAGGTCCGCAACATCGCCGACGTGACTACCGCCGTGGCGAACGGCGATCTTTCCTCGAAGATCACGGTCGAGGTCAAAGGCGAAATTCTCGCGTTGAAAAACACCATCAACACGATGGTCGATCAGCTCAACGCGTTCGCTGGCGAGGTCAGCCGCGTGGCGCGTGAGGTCGGCACCGAGGGCAAGCTCGGCGGGCAGGCGGCGGTGGAGGGCGTGGCGGGCACGTGGAAGGACCTGACCGACAACGTGAATGCCATGGCGACCAATCTCACCGGGCAGGTTCGCAACATTGCCGAGGTGACGATCGCCGTGGCGAACGGTGACCTTTCCAAGAAGATCACCGCCGACGTGCGCGGCGAAATTTTGGAGGTGAAGGAAACCATCAACACGATGGTGGATCAGCTCCGCTCGTTTGCGGCGGAAGTCAGCCGCGTGGCTCGCGAGGTCGGCACCGAGGGCAAGCTGGGCGGACAAGCGCAGGTGCCGGGCGTGGCGGGGACGTGGAAGGATCTCACCGACAACGTGAACTCGATGGCGTCGAACCTCACCGGGCAGGTGCGCAACATCGCCGACGTGGCGACGGCCATCGCGCGCGGCGATCTTTCGCGTAAAATCACGGTGGACGTGAAGGGCGAGATTTTGCAGCTTAAGGACACGATGAACACGATGGTCGATCAGCTTTCGGCGTTCGCGTCGGAGGTGACGCGCGTGGCGCGCGAGGTCGGCACCGAGGGCAAGCTCGGCGGGCAGGCGCAGGTGCCGGGCGTGGCGGGGACATGGAAGGATCTGACGGACAACGTGAACTCGATGGCTTCCAACCTCACCGGCCAGGTTCGCAACATCGCCGAGGTGACCATTGCCGTGGCCAACGGCGACCTGGGTCGTAAAATCACCGTGGACGTGCGCGGCGAGATTTTGCAGCTCAAGGAAACCATCAACACGATGGTCGAGCAGCTCCGCTCCTTCGCGTCGGAGGTCACGCGCGTGGCCCGCGAGGTCGGCACCGAGGGGCGGCTCGGCGGTCAGGCGACCGTCCCCGGCGTGGCCGGAACATGGAAGGATCTCACCGACACCGTCAACGGCCTAGCCAACAATCTCACCACGCAGGTCCGCAACATCGCGGAAGTCACCACCGCCGTCGCGCGCGGCGATCTCAACCGCAAGATCACCGTTGATGTGAAGGGTGAAATCCTCGAGCTGAAGAACACCATCAATACCATGGTCGATCAGCTCAACGCGTTTGCTGGCGAGGTCACGCGCGTGGCGCGCGAAGTCGGCACCGAGGGCAAGCTCGGCGGCCAGGCGCAGGTCTCCGGCGTGGCCGGAACGTGGAAGGATCTCACCGACAACGTGAACTTCATGGCGTCGAATCTCACCGAGCAGGTTCGCGGAATCGTGAAGGTGGTCACGGCGGTGGCCAACGGCAACCTGACCCAGCGCCTGACCGTGCAGGCCAAGGGCGAAGTCGCGGCACTCGCGGACACGATCAACGGGATGACCGACACGCTGGCCACCTTCGCCGATCAGGTCACCAACGTGGCTCGCGAAGTCGGCGTGGACGGGCGGCTCGGCGGGCAGGCCAACGTCCCCGGCGCCGCTGGCACATGGAAGGATCTCACCGGCAACGTCAACCTGCTGGCGGCGAACCTGACAACCCAGGTGCGCGCCATCGCCGAAGTCGCCACGGCGGTGACCAAGGGCGATCTCACGCGCTCCATCCAGGTGAATGCCAAGGGCGAGGTGGCCGAGCTGAAGGACAACATCAACACGATGATTTCCAACCTGCGCGAAACCACCGAGAGCAACCGCGAGCAGGACTGGCTCAAGACGAACGTCGCCAAGTTCACCGGCATGCTCCAAGGCCAGCGCGAGCTGAACACCGTGGGCCAGATGCTCTTGAGGGAACTTGCTCCGCTGGTCAATGCCCAGCAAGGGACCATCTATCATCTCGCTGGCAACCCGGACGAACCCGAACTTCGGCTGCTTTCGAGCTACGCGCACGGCGGCGCACGACTCGCCCCGAGCATCCGCCTCGGCGAGGGCCTGGCTGGCCAGTGTGCGGTGGAAAAGAAGCGCATCCTGCTCGCCAACGTGCCGCCAGACTTTGTCACCATTTCCTCCAGCCTCGGCGAGGCTCGGCGAGTCAGCATCATCGTGCTGCCGGTGCTTTTCGAGGGCGAGACCAAGGCGGTCATCGAGCTGGCCGGGCTGCAACATTTCAGCCCCGGCTCGCTCGCTTTTCTCGAGCTACTCACCCAGAGCATCGGCGCGGTCTTTAATACGATCGAGGCGACGATGCGCACTGAGGGGCTGCTCACGCAGTCGCAGCAGCTCACCGTCGAGCTGCAATCTCGCCAGAGCGAACTCCAGCAGACCAACGAAGAGCTGGGCACCAAGGCGAAGCTGCTGGCCGAACAGAACTCCGAGGTCGAGCGCAAGAACTCCGAGGTCGAGCAGGCTCGCCGCGCGCTCGAGGAAAAAGCCGCCGAGCTGGCTCTCACCTCGAAGTACAAATCTGAGTTCCTTGCCAACATGTCGCACGAGCTGCGCACGCCGCTCAATTCCATCCTCATCCTCAGCCAGCAGCTCGCCGAGAATGCGGTGGGCAATCTCTCGGGCAAGCAGGTCGAGTTTTCCCGCAACATCAACTCGTCGGGCTCCGATCTGCTCCACCTCATCAATGACATTCTCGATCTTTCCAAAATCGAATCTGGCACGGTCACCGTCGAGATCGAGGAAATCCCCTTCGCCGGGCTGCGCGAGAACATTGACCGCAACTTCCGGCATGTGGCCGAGGCCAAGAATCTGCCGTTCAACGTGCGGTTCTCCGAGGAATTGCCGCACTTCATGGACAGCGACCCGAAGCGGCTCCAGCAGATTCTCAAGAATCTGCTCTCCAACGCCGTCAAGTTCACCGCCCAAGGCCAGGTGGAGGTGCGGGTCGCTCTGGCCACGCAGGGCTGGAGCTTCGACCACGCGGTGCTCAGCAAAGCCCAGCAGGTGGTCGCCTTCGCCGTCGAGGACACCGGCATCGGCATCCCGCCCGACAAGCAGCGGCTCATCTTCGAGGCCTTCCAGCAGGCCGACGCTGGCACGTCGCGCAAATACGGCGGCACCGGCCTGGGCCTGGCCATCAGCCGCGAACTGGCCGTGCTGCTCGGCGGCGAGATCAAGCTCGCCAGCGTCCACGGCCAGGGCAGCACGTTCACGCTCTTCCTGCCGATCCATTATTCCGGCCCCGACAGCGGGCGGATCGCGTATCCCGCTGGCGCCTCGTTTTCACCTATCTCTCGCGATCTCCACGTCTTGCCGTTAGCGCGCGAAGAGCACGTCGAAGACGACCGCGAGAGCATCGAGCAGGCGGACTCCGTGGTGCTCATCATTGAGGACGATCCGCACTATGCCCGCATTCTCCTGGGTCTGGCGCGTGACAAGGGCTTCAAGGGCATCGTCGCGAACAAAGGCGTGATGGGCCTTTCGCTCGCCCGGCAGTATCGCCCCGCCGCCATTTCGCTCGATATTTTCCTGCCCGACATGCTCGGCTGGACGGTGCTCAACCAGCTCAAGCTCGACCCGACGCTGCGCCACATCCCGGTGCAGATCGTCACGCTCGAAGAAGAGCGCCAACACGGCCTCGCGCACGGCGCCTTCTCCTACCTTATCAAGGAACCCACCACCGAAGGGCTGGAGGCGGCCTTTGGCCGTATCAAGACCTTCACCCTCCCGCGCACCAAGCGGTTGCTCATCGTCGAGGACAACGACATCGAGCGGCAGTCCATCCTCGAACTGCTTGGCCATCGCGACATCGAGATGCACGCCGTCTCCACCGGTGCCGAAGCGCTCGAAGCGCTGCTCGACCGGTCCTTTGACTGCGTGGTGCTCGACCTGCGTCTCCCGGACATGACGGGCTTCGAGCTGCTGGAGAAAATGCACGCCGAACCCGCGCTTGAAGACGTTCCCGTGGTCGTCTTCACCGGCAGAGACCTGAGCCCCGCCGAGCAGGCGCAGCTCAAGACGATGGCCAAGAGCATCGTCCTCAAAGACGTCCAGTCTCCCGAGCGGCTGCTCGACGAGACCGCGCTCTTCCTGCACCGCGTCGTCACCGACCTTCCCGCAGAAAAGCAGGCTATGCTCGAAGGGCTCCATAACTCCAAGGAAGTCCTGCGCGGCCGCAAAGTGCTCGTGGTGGATGACGACGCCCGCAACATCTTCGCTCTCACCTCGCTGCTGGAGAACCAGGACATGGAAGTGATGAGCACCACCAACGGCCTCAGCGCCATCGAGCTGATCCAGAGCACGCCCGGCATCAGCCTCGTGCTCATGGACATCATGATGCCCGACATGGACGGCTACGAGACGATGCGTGAAATTCGCAATATCCCCGAGTTTCGCACCCTCCCGATCCTCGCCCTCACCGCTAAGGCGATGAAAGGCGACCGTGAGAAATGCCTCGAGGCTGGCGCGAGCGACTACATCGCCAAGCCGGTGAACACTGACCAGCTTCTCTCTCTCATGCGCGTCTGGCTCTTCCGCTGAACATGAAAACCAACTCCTCACCAGCGCCCGCCGACGACCTGCCCGCGTACACCGCGCCAGCCAGTGCAGCTCCCGCCATGCGCGAGGAGCTGATCAACATCCTGATCGTGGACGACGAGCCGAAAAACCTTACCGTGCTCGAAACGGTGCTCGGCGATCCCAGCCACCGGCTCGTCCGTGCGGAATCGGCCGAGCAGGCCCTGCTCGCGCTCATCGCCAACGAATTTGCCCTCCTCATCCTGGACGTCAGGATGCCCGGCATGACCGGCTTCGAGCTCGCCCAGATAATCAAGGACCGCAAGAAGACCGCGAGCATCCCGATCATCTTTCTCACGGCGTACTACAACGAAGACCAGCACATACTCGAGGGCTACGGCTCCGGTGCGGTGGACTATCTCCACAAGCCGGTGAACGCGCCGATCCTCCGCTCCAAAGTCGCCGTCTTCGCCGAACTGCACCGCAAGAGCCGTGAGTACAAGCAGGTAAACGGCACCCTGCTTGCCGAAGTGACTCAGCGCGGCCTGGCCGAGCAGCAGTTGCGCGAGCTCAACGAGAGCCTTGAGCAGCGCGTGACGGAGCGCACGGAGGTGCTGCGCGAGAGCGAGGCACGCTTGCAGGCGCTGGTGACGGCCAGCTCCGATGTGGTGTACCGCATGAGCGCCGACTGGGGCCTGCTGTACCCCTTCGACGGCCGGAACTTCATCTCCAGCACCAAAGCCCCTTCTCGTGACTGGCTTACAAAGCACATCCATCCCGATGACCGGTCGAAGGTGGTGGCGGCCATCGGGCGGGCGATCGGCAGCAAAGGCGTCTTCGAGCTCGAACACCGGGTTCTGCGGGTGGATGGGACGTGGGGCTGGACGCTCTCGCGAGCGGTCCCGTTGCTGGATGCTGCGGGTGAAGTCATCGAATGGTTCGGCGCTGCGAGTGACGTGACCGACCGCAAGCAGGCGGAGGGAGCGTTGCGGGCCAGTGAGGACCGGTTCCGCGCGGCTGTCGGCGCGGTAAGCGATATCGTCTGGACCAAAGATGCCGAGGGAAAGATGGAGGGCGAGCAAGCCGACTGGGGCGCGTTCACCGGCCAACGCCAAGAGGAATATCAGGGCTTTGGCTGGTCGAACGCCATGCATCCCGAGGACGCGCAGCCGACCATCGACGCCTGGAATCTTGCGGTCGCCCAAGAGCGGCCTTTTGAGTTTGAACACCGCGTGCGCCGGCATGATGGCCAGTGGCGGGTGTGTTCCACTCGAGCCGTGCGAGTGCTGGATGCCGAGGGAAGAACCCGCGAATGGGTCGGTGTCCACACCGACATCACCGAGCGCAAGCAATCTCAAACGAGTTTGCTCGAAAGCGAAGCGCGGACGCGCCTGGCGACCGAGGTGACGGCGGTGGGCATCTGGGAATGGAACGTCGTCACCAACGCGGTCCGCTGGGATGCGCAGATGTTCCGCCTCTACGGCATCGCGCCCACGCCGGGTGGCTTTGTCCATTACAGCGACTGGTCCACCGCCGTGCTCCCCGAGGATCTGCCGGAAAAGGAGCGCATCTTGCACAATACCGTGAGCACCTGCGGGCAGAGCCGCAGCGAGTTCCGCATCCGCCGGCGCGATGATGGCCAGGTCCGCGACATCGAAGCGGTTCAAACAGTGCGCACGAACAAGCAGGGGCAAACCGAATGGATGGTGGGGACGAACCTAGACATCACCGAGCGTAAGGCCGCCCAGCAGGAGCTCACCCGCCACCGCGAAAATCTCCAGCAGGCCGTGGAGCAGCGCACCGCCGAGCTGGCCGCCTCGACCGTCGCCCTGCACACCTCCGAGCGTCTCGCCGCGCTTGGCACGCTGGCCGCGGGTCTGGGCCACGACATCGCCAACCTCACGCTGCCCATCCGAATGCGGTTGAAGATGCTCGAAGCCTCATGCACGACCGAAGATACTCGCAAGGACTTCGCCGCCATCAGCAAGTCGCTGGAACACTTGAGCAACCTTTCGGCCGGGATGCGACTCATGGCGATGGACCCCGAGCGTGAGCAGGGGTCCACCCTCGCTGCCGACCTAGAGGCGTGGTGTGCTGAAACCTCGCCGGTCTTGCGCGCGGCGATTCCGCGCCACCTCCACTTCGAGTGCCGGGCACCGCACGGGCTGGGCGCGAACATCCCTCGGCATCGGCTGGCCCAGGCCGTCTTTAACCTCGTGCAGAACGCCGGGGAGGCGATGGCCGCCCAGCGTTCCGGGACCGTCCGCGTCACCGTCGAAGCCGCGACCAGCGCCGCGGGCGTGCCCGTGGTCAGGCTTGAAGTCTCCGACGACGGACCGGGAATGCCCGCCGAACTGGTGGCTCGCTGCTTTGAGCCGTACTTCTCGACCAAGGGACGGGCGATCGCCACGGGTATGGGACTGGGAATGGTCAGGGGCATCGTGGAATCTGCGGGCGGCACTGCGGCGGTGCGCTCAGCGCCGGGCGAGGGCACGACCTTCACGCTGACGTTCCCCGCCGCCGTGTCTGGCCAATCGGCGGGCGCGCCGCGCACCGCCGCCGTCACCATCAAGGGCCAGCGCGACTCATCTCTGGCCATGATGTTCCTGGGTCAGTTGGCGTTTAATACGTACCGTTATCTGGGCGCATCCGTCCCGGATGTCTCGTTGTGGGTGGTCGATAATCTCGAAGAGTCGCTGGTGCGGGCGTATCTAGATCTAGATC
>Ga0163147_10002325_pt1 | contig 27150 bp, 24 predicted proteins | sample OliLakLV19MP6G1_FD_148597 | JGI IMG/M metagenome (GOLD analysis project Ga0163147, IMG submission 148597) | Freshwater microbial mat bacterial communities from Lake Vanda, McMurdo Dry Valleys, Antarctica- Oligotrophic Lake LV.19.MP6.G1 | ecosystem: Environmental > Aquatic > Freshwater > Lake >...
AAGTCCTGGCATCGAACCATCGGGAACGAGAGGCAAGCTCCAACCTCCGAGAAAGAGGGTCACGATCACACCCGAACCAGCGATCATCGCGGCGTATTCTCCAAGAAAAAACAGCGCAAAGCCCATGGACGAATATTCCGTGTGGTATCCGCCCACGAGTTCTTGTTCGGCTTCCGGGAGGTCAAAGGGCAGACGATTGGTTTCTGCGAACATGGCGATGAGAAAGACCAAGAACGAGATCAACATTGGCACCCAGAGAGCGACTCGCTGCCACGAGAAACCTGCCACAAATGTTCCCCAAATGGCATGAACATCGCCCCGCAAGATCATCGGCCAATCGAGCCCCTTCGGCCACCAAGGCGCCACAAGCCAGCCATTTTGCACCTGCCAGCTCACGATATCCGGCAGACTTAATGTGCCGATGAGCATAAAGACTGGTATCACCGAGAGCCCGAGTGCTAGCTCGTAAGAAATCATCTGCGAGCTCGAGCGAATGCCGCCAAGGAATGGATACTTCGAGTTCGATGCCCAGCCCGCGAGAACAATGCCGTAAACGCCGAGCGACGAAACCGCAAAGACATAGAGGACGCCGATATTGATGTCCGCAATCACCATCGGGACCCCAAAAAGCGAACTCCCAAAGGGCAGCACGGCCAGCACTAGGATGGGCGGGATCATGGCCAACTTGGGCGCGATGTAGTAAAAAAACTTGTTAACCGACCCGGGAATAAAGTTTTCCTTTAAGAGCAACTTCATCGCATCGGCTATGGGTTGTCCCAGCCCGAAGAGACGGATGTTTGTGAGCGGGATTCCGGCACGATTCGGGCCCACGCGATCCTGGATGAGAGCACAGACTTTTCTCTCCGCATAGACCGTGTAAGAGACCAGCCCAAGAATGATCGCTAGAAGGACAAGGGTTTTCGCCAACGAGGTCCAAACGAGAAAGACCTCTGGCTGGGACAAGACACTCAGTATTTCCATGGATAGTATTCCCTTTGCTTAAGCGTCACAGTCTGTGCTGTCCAGAGTCATCATGGAAAAAAAGTGTAACCTTCGTGGAAAAAGGTGCATCCACGATCACTTATCGTCTCCCTTCGATGGAGAGACCCGGCGGGGCATGAAGAGAAATTGTGCGAAAACGAGCAATAGGGCCGCGCCCACAAAAATGAATGCAAGGAGCACAATCAGTTGCCAAAACGCAGCATCCATCAACCGCTTGGCAGGGGCTTCCATCTGGCTCACGATTTGGGTTGTTTTCATTTCCCCGGCGGCGTTTGTTTCCAGCAAATGATTCAGCCCCACGATGGTGGCATTGAGATGCGAGAGTGTCACGGAGGCCTCCTGCAGAAGCGCCTTGGGATCTTGCTGTAGCACGCCACTCTGGCTCGTGGTAGATGCTATTTCACGCACCGAAGTAAGGCTGCGATCGAGCGTGAGCGCGAGCGTGTTCGCGCTGTCCAGCGTTGTCGCCACCTGCGGTAGAAGAGTGTTCAGCGTTTGCTGGTTTGCATCAATACCCGCTTGCAACTTAGCAGGAAACTCGGTGAAGGCATTCGCAAGGACTTCAGGCTTAACAGCTGCAATCGGAAAGGCTTCGCCAATCTGAGCGAGCGTCAGTTCGGTTTGCTGGGACAGGATCAGCGGCATGCGCTCCATGTAGAACATGACCCTCTCGCCATAGAGAAGTGAGGTATCTACCCGCCCCAGAAAACGCTGCAAGCTGGCCAGGATACCCCGCGCAGCCGAACCCTCGTCAAAGACATCGAGCCGCACGCCGTCGAGGTTGCGCAGTCGCACGTTGGCGACTTCATTTACGCTTGAGTTGCTCGCTTGCCAGCGCCGGATCAGTTCTCGCAGATCTTGCTGTTGCTTCATCGAAAGCACGGGCCGAACGATTGCCCAAATCTCCGCATCCATCTCGCGATAAGCCTCCCGCAGTGCACCCGCCTTCTCGCCAAATACGCCTGGCACCCAGTGACGACTCGCGGCCCATTTTCCAACCGAAACAAAAACAACCATGTCGAGCAAATTCGAGCGAGGATCCCTCGAAGCCGCAATCATCATCGCCGCCGACGTGTAGCGCACCTTCCACGCGCGCGCAGCCACCTGCTTGCTGGCATCCGTCTCGACCGCAATGTAGCCGTCCATCGCCGCTCCAATCGCCGTGACGAAGCGGTCTGAAAAATCCATCACCTCGATCTGAACTACTGCGGGGCTCAGACGATCTGGCGGTGCATCCGCGCTCTCCGCCTTCGCCTCGTTCGCTGCAGTGGCAACAAGGGGAAGAAATCCCAGCATCATCCACAAACCCACCCTTCCAAGCCACGCGCACGCACGATTTGAACCAAACCAAAACCTCATTTTCCAACCGTGTCCTACCCGACGAGAATCGTCGAGCCGTTTGTCGTCTTGGAAGGCGGTCTAGACCCCAGCGTATCAGTCACCCTTATGAATACTCGCTAGGCATAATGCGCTTCATGAACTCATCGAACAACGGCACGGTGGGCCAGATCCGATCTAGGCCTTCGCGCGCAGATACTTTTTTCTCCAGAGGGGTCAACCGAACCACCGAGCGGATCTAGGGCCCCGTAGCACCGACTTCCCACTGATGGCACTCCGACCATATCTCCCCTGTGTGGTGCTCCTAGGCCCCGCGGCCGCAGCAGGCTTTGTATTTTTTGCCGCTTCCACAGGGGCAGGGATCGTTACGACCGACTTTGGGCAACTCGCGTTTAATAGGGAGTTCGAGCTTGATGGTGGAGGTCTCGGATTGTTCTGGCTGGGCCTTTAGGTCGAAGGAAGGGGACGGACGCGTCGGAGCAAGCGGATCGGTGCGAAGGAGACTTTGGGGCAGACTGGCGAGAAGTTTCTCGAAGGCTTGGAGGTTGGTCGTGCTGCGGAAGAGGTTTGAGAGGACCTCGGATTTGATGTTGTCCATCAGATCAACAAACATCACGTATGCGTCGTTTTTGTATTCGACGAGGGGATCTTTTTGCCCAAAAGCGCGAAGGTAAACGGCGTCGCGCAAGCTATCCATGGCGTAGAGGTGTTCCTGCCAGAGGCGGTCTACGGCATTGAGGATAATGTAGCGCTCGAGACCGCCGAGGGCTTCGGGATTTTCGAGCTCCGACTTACGGTCGTAGGCGTCGGAGATGGTCTGTCGAAGAAATTCTGCGCTGTCTTCCACGGTGCGTTTCTCGAACTCGGCTTTCTCGCGGGTGAGGCCCATAGGGAACGTGGTATTGACCCATGTGAGAAGGCCTTCTGTATCGGGCTCTTCACCTTCGAGAACAGTAAGATGTTGCTTGGCTTTCTTGGGAACCATCTCACTGATGACTTCCTGAATGAGGTGCTTGGGCTTATCGGAATCCATCACTTCATTGCGGTAGCCGTAGACGACCTCGCGTTGCTGGTTCATGACGTCGTCAAACTCAAGCGTGCGGCGACGCATGAGATAGTTGCGTTGTTCAACACGTTTCTGCGCATTTTCCACGACACGATTGAGCCATGGATGTTCGAGTTCCTCGCCTTCCTTGATGCCAAAGGTTTCCATGATCTTCGTCATGCGATCGCTGGCGCCAAAGTTGCGAATTAGATCGTCTTCAAAACTTACGTAAAATCGCGAGTTACCTGGATCGCCCTGCCGGGCGCAGCGTCCACGGAGCTGACGGTCAATCCGTCGGGATTCGTGACGTTCCGTGCCGATGACATAAAGTCCACCAACGGCAGAAACGCCCTCGCCGAGTTTGATGTCCGTGCCACGTCCGGCCATGTTTGTCGAGATGGTTACCGAACCGAATAGGCCAGCGCGGGCGACGATCTCGGCTTCCTGCATGTGGTATTTTGCATTGAGGACGGTATGGGGGATTTTTTGCAGCTTAAGCATGCGGCTCATAAGCTCACTCGCCTCGACGCTGGCTGTGCCGAGGAGCACGGGTTGGCCACGGCCGTGGGCTTCGCGGATAGCCTCGATTGCGGCATGGTATTTTTCCCTGCGCGTCTTAAAGATGCGGTCATTCTCATCCACACGCTGCACGGCTTGGTTGGTAGGGATCACAGTGACATCGAGGCGATAGATATCGTGAAGTTCGCTTGCCTCGGTCTCTGCGGTGCCAGTCATTCCGCCGAGCTTGTTGTATAGGCGGAAGTAATTTTGGATGGTGATGGTGGCGAGCGTCTGAGTTTCACGCTCGACCTGCACGCCTTCCTTCGCTTCGACCGCTTGGTGGAGGCCATCGCTCCAGCGGCGACCAGACATTTTTCGCCCGGTGAAGGTATCTACGATGACGACTTTATTTTCCTCGACGACATACTCCACGTCCTTTTCGTAAAGGCAGTAGGCCTTCAGGAGTTGAGTGATGTTGTGGATGCGCTCGCCCTGGGTGTCGCAGTGTTGTTGTCGTGCGGCTTTGGCTGCGACTTTGCCGGCGGCATCAAGCTTGGGATCGTTTTCGATGTCCGCGTATTCCGTGAGGAGGTCGGGAAGCACAAAAGCATGGAGGTCGTCTGGGTTCAGGTAATTGCGCCCCATTTCCGTAAGGTCGGCGTCGTGCTGGCGTTCTTCGATAGTGAAAAACAATTCCTCTTTGAGGGCAACGAGAGCCGCTTTGCCGTCTGTGTCCTTGTAGAATTCTAGCTCGGCCTTATCCATCGCCTTGCGAAGCTCGGGCTCTTCCATCATACGAAGGAGCGGCTTGTTGCGAGGTTGGCCGAATTTTAATTTAAAGAGGGTGCGCCCGGCTTCGTCGCGCTTCCCGGTGTCGAAGAGTTCCTTGGCCTCGGTGGCGAGCTTATTGCAAAGCATAGTCTGCTTGCGGACAAGTTGCTCGATGAGGGGCTTGAAGCGATCGTATTGATGTGTCGAAATCGTCGCCGGCCCGCTGATAATGAGAGGCGTGCGGGCCTCGTCAATGAGGATGGAATCTACTTCATCTACAATCGCATAGGCATGTCCGCGCTGCACCTGCTGCTCGCGGCTCGTGGCCATGCCATTATCTCGCAAATAATCAAAGCCAAACTCGCTATTCGTGCCATAGGTCACATCGCACGCGTATTGCTCGCGGCGAAAGGTGGGCGATTGATCATTCTGGATCACACCAACAGTGAGGCCGAGGAACTGGTAAAGTTGTCCCATCCACTCCGCATCCCGCTTGGCAAGGTAGTCGTTTACTGTCACCACGTGGACGCCTCTTCCGGCGAGGGCATTCAAATAAACCGGCAAGGTCGCAGCGAGTGTCTTTCCTTCGCCGGTAGCCATTTCTGCAACGCGTCCACGATGGAGAATCATGCCGCCGATAAGTTGCACATCAAAGTGCACCATATTCCATCGCATGGGTTGATCGCACACGATCATCTCGCGTCCGCACAATCGTCGCGCGGCATTTTTCACAACGGCAAAAGCTTCTGGCAATATGCTCTCAAGCTCACGGGAAAGCGCACCCTCTTCTTGCACGGCGGCGAGGCGAGTCTTCCAATCTGTGGTTTTTGACTTTAAATCCTCATCGCTGAGCGAAGCGAGGGTAGCCTCGATGTCATTAATACGACGCACGAGGGGCTGCATACGGCGAACTTCGCGTTGATTCTTCGATCCGACGATTTTCTTGATGATCCAATTAAACATAGCAAACAAACGAACTGACCATAAAAGGCGAGATTTGATAAAAGTAAAACCGGAAAACGCTGCGAGGTGTATGGGGGGCTGCTAGAGCGTCGGGCGCCGCACGCTAAAAAACCCGCGGCGGCTCGCGTTCGTTGAGGCTCCCGCATTGCGGACAGCGCGGAAGAGGAGCGCCTGTCGTCTCATCGTATTCGAATTGGCAGACCCGACAGCGAATGCGAAAGCGACGCTTGCGGCGCTCCCGCGAACGGCGGCCAAATTCCTGCGCAATCCAGAAACAGAAAATGGTTCCCAAAAAAAATAGGAGACACAGGAAGACAAGCCATGGCAATTCCACGCGAATCATTGTGCCTCGCTCGCCTCGACATCGCCGCCCCACGCGAAGGTGATCGTGCCCCACATCAGCGAGGCACCATCCGCTACAAACCGTAGCTTCCGTAAGTAAGTGAGGGCCTGCACATCCAAACGCGTATTCCCCGATCCTGATTGCAATATCGCGTGAGCAACCTCGCCATCGGCACGCACGCCCACGAGGAAGGTGGTCGGCTCGAGGACTTGTCCGGCCAAAGCCGCAAAAGTGTGCCCTGCTGGCAAATCTGGCAGGCGTCGAACAAGGCGATCCGACCCAACCAACGCCGTCGGTAGCGGTTTGGTGGCTTTAATTTGTTTCGGTAGCGGAGCAGTTAATGCGCCGAAACGTCCGAGCTGGCCGCGGTCCTGTGTCATCTCCGGAGGCGGTAAAATTGCTAATGGCAGCTTCGGGGAGGCATACTGCGGCGTGTAGGTCGCGCGGGGTAACTGCTCAACCTGACGGCCCGGAGCAAAAACCGCAGGGTCAGACGACCGCAACAAAGCAGCCAATGGCACAGCTAGGCCCGATTCCGCCGGCACGTAGTAAACGCGCGCATGCTTCGGAGCCGTGGATGCTGTCGAAGGATACACAATCGAGAAGCAAAAAAAGATCCCAGCGTGTAAGGCGGCAGCGACAAGCAGGGCAATCGGCAGAGCCAAGTGAAGCACATGACGACCAGGCCAATCAAAGATTAGTGATCGTGCCGGAAGCATCTAGGGTCGTTCGGAAGTGGCCATCACTGTGGGAAAACCAAGCTCGATAGTCACAGCAACAACGCCGGCGATTTTCTCAAAGGGAGCATTGCGATCTGCTTTGATAATAACCGTGCGCGTTCGACTGCGTTGCGAGCCGAGCCTGTCACGCAGTTGAACCAGCGATACTTCTCCGTCCTCAAAATAAACACTTGAGAGAGGTGCCGCAGTAATGCTGATGACTTGCGGATCGCGCTGTGGGGCCAAGAGAAAAGGCGACTCCGGCACTGTGACAGCAATTCCCGGTTGGAGCAAAAACGACGTGCTCAGAATGATAAAAAAAATGAGTACCAAGACCACATCCAATGCCGGTGCAACGGACAATAGGGCAGGATGCGGGCCAGATGTCCGCACGAGTTTCATCCGCCGGAAGGTGGGGTTACTGGCGTGCAGAGCACCTCAATCGTCTCGATGGCGGCTCGCTCGATATCGTGTAAGACGTCGTTCACGCGTGCAGAGAGATAGCTGTGAGCGACGAAGGCCGGAATCGCAACGGTGAGCGCGGCGGCCGATGTGAGGAGGCTTTCGTAGACACCGCCCGCAATCTCGCTCGCTGTCGCGTACCCACCATGCATGCTGATTTGTTGGAAGGCGCTGAGAAGTCCTATGATGGTGCCCAGCATGCCCACGAGAGGCGTTGCGTAGGCAATTGTGCCGAGCAAGGCGAGATTGCGCTCCAGACGAGGAACTTCCAGTTGGCCAGCCTCCTGGGCAATCTCGCGCAATTCCGCGCGCGAAGAACCATGCTTGAGAATCACAGCATGGAGAACGCGGGGCACAGGGCCGGGGGATCCTGCACATTCTTGCAAGGCCTCAGCATAGTCCCCCCGGCGGAGAAGATTCACAAGGCCTCGAACAAAATCACCGGTGTTGATGGTTGCCCTGTGCAGAAAAAATAACCGTTCTGCGAAGGCGGCTAGAGCCGTGATGCTACAGAGCAGAATCAGCCACATGAGTGGCCCACCTTTTTGGACGAGTTCCAGCATTTCTGAGTATTGGTCTAGGGTATCTCAGCGGCGGGGGCAAACGCTTTCAGACCTCCCTGCCGGCAGGAAGGGTCATTCCCGCTTGCAGAAGACCGTCTAGCGCCGCGATCATCTTCTCGCGCACTCCTGGCACGAAGCCACGGTCTCGGTGGAAAACGAGAAGCGTCAATGCGTCGTGATGGAAAAAACTCATCACCCCTTTTGTCGTATGCAAGGTTACCGCAGGCACGGCCCCAATACCCATGCGGGCACTTGATGCACGCATCGCTTCCAGCATTTCCGCAGCGTGTGAACTCATCGAAACCAAGTCCAAGCCATCTGGAACATTCCATGCTTCTATCACCGTGCTGCCGCTAGAAAGCACGCACGAATTTATTCCCGGCAACTCACAGCAAAGTTCTAATACCCGCGAGACAGTCAACGCCTCTTCGGTAAGAAACACGGCTTGCAGTGATTCCTGCTCGGGCGTTTCTACCGGCGCCGCATGGGTCACTGGCACCTCCACGGCGAGCTCCAGGGCTTGAGTCTCCTCGAGGGGCACTGGGGCCATCACTTCGATTTCCGAAACAGCCTGCGGCATCGGAAGCTCGGCCTCATCTTCCAAGCTAGGCATTACCGGCGCAGGGGGCACGGGATATTCTGAGGTCAAGCTCGCTGCTAAAGCGCGCGGGATTCTTATTTGCGGCAGCCTTGCACTTGCGGGCTCTGCCTCATCGGGGACGAACTCAGGGGCGACGGCTGCAGGCGGTGGCGGTGGCGGCGGCATCGGAAGATTTCGTCGTCGAAAAATGGGTAGGCCGGAGAGACGGGCAGAAGCCTTTGGAGAGGGAGCTAGCGTTTCTTCACCCAGCGGTGCTGGTAGCTCCTCGGTAACGGGAATTGCTGCGACTGCGCGAGGCGGGGGAGGAATTGCAAGATCCCTCGGCGCCGGTGGCAACATCACTTCCTCTTCCAGCAGCACAGGCTCCTCAGGGATAGGGTCGGAGGCTTGTAGCTCTTCGGCGGCGGGCGGCACGACTTCTGGTGCGGGTGGCTCGGTTATCTCTACCTGCTCGACCAGCGCATAAGACGCAGCCAGCTTCGCCGCGGATAGCGTGATCGTGGCCTCCGAGGGCGACACATAATCTGGCAGGAGCAGCGAGAGGGCTTCCAGCGAAATGCGCGGCACATTCGTTGAAAAAATCATTGCCGCCGGTAGCACGACGGTATGGCCGGCTGGTAGCGACTGACGCCGGTTCGCGGCGGGAATAAGAGCCTCAATATCCTCGACGCGTAGGCTCACTCCCTCCGGTGGCGTGGAAAAATAGCGGATTTGGGGGGAAGAGAGATCGGGCATTGGAGCAGTGCTTGGGCTGTTATAGCAAAAGTGAAATCACAAATCAATCGTCGAGGCGACGAACGCGCTATGCCAGGGCGAAACACCAAAACACCCCGCACTCGGCGGGGTGGTTCGGTGTTGAGTTGTCAGTCAACGGCACGAGGGCCGCTTACTTCGTGGCTTTGTCTTCGATGTATTTGATGACATCGCCGACGCTCTGGAGCTTCTCAGCGTCTTCATCCGGCACTTCGACTCCGAATTCTTCTTCGAAGGCCATTACGAGTTCCACTGTGTCGAGGGAATCCGCGCCGAGGTCTTCAATGAATGAGGCGTTGGGGGTGACTTGTTCGGGATTAACGCCGAGTTGCTCGACAATAATATCTTTAACTTTTTCTTCGATGGATTTTTCGGACATAATTGGTGTGTTGGTTTAGCAGATGCAGTATTGAGCGGCTCACGCTTTGGCAACATCTATTTATCGGTGCCTCGGATGAACTCTCAATGAGTGGCACGGAAAATTGCTTAACGGGAGGGAACGTCAAGCGTAATATTTCATTGAATGATTACCATATTCGAATCCTCGGTCGAACTTCCCGCATCACCAAAGGATGTTTTTGCCTTTCACCAGAACCCAAAAAACATTTCCTACATCGCTCCTTCGTCTCTCCGAATTCTCAAGGTGGATGCCGGGGAACGTGCGATCGTGGGCGAAAAATTCACACTCCTCCTCAGTCAATTTGGCCTAAGGTTGCAGTGGATTGGCGTCTGGGAAGCCGTGGAGGAAGATAGGCTTCTTGTGGACACGGCAGAGAAATCACCATTCGTTTTCTGGCGACATAGCCACATTTTTCATCCGTCGGAATCAGGCTCTACGATGACGGATCGGATCGAATACACGATGCCCTGGGGCGCCTTGGGAAGGACGCTGGCGCCTTTAGTGCGTGCGCTGGTTTTTGGCCCGATGTTCCGCGCGAGGCACGCTGCCACGCGGGCGTTTTTTGCCAGAGCGGAGAAGCCTACTCGGGAGTAATTGTTCTTTCCACCACGAAGGAAGGATCCGTCATTGCCTTTGCTTCGATCCGGTAAGATTCGCCAGCCTTCATATCGCGCGTGGGAACTTTTTCTTGGTATTCGATCCGTTCCTTTGGATTCAAAATCACAATGCCTTCCTCGGGTATGAAGGCTCGGTCATCCGACCAACGTTCAATGACTTTTCCCGCATTGTCGTAGGTGAGAATATCAATGCGTTGAGTAGTAGGGTACTCAATGCGTGTGATTTTTCGCGTGTTATTAAAGATCGAGTAAGTGGCGGAAACCTCGCGTCGGTCCTGCAAAGCAAATCGTTCCGGCTCGACGGAGAGCTTCGTAATGGTTGGTTCCCCGCGCAAAGGGCCGACGTTGATGGATGAGAAGAGTCCGCCGAAGACTTTGCGAATCTGTGCGGCTGCGGTGTCCGGCGAATTGCGGTTGCGCGGGTATCCCGAAGTGGCGATACGGCCGCCTGTGGTGATGGGGGTTAGTCCATTGGTGCTGCCTTGGCTTGGAAGGAAGAAAGGACTCGCTTCGTCGGGAGCTGGAAGAGCAAAGGGAGTTGCCCTGTCGGTGGGAGCAGCAGGTTGGGCTTGCAGGCCACTCGTCATGCAAAGTAACCCGCCAAGTGCCAGTAAAAAAGCGCGCAAGATCATCAATCTATCTAGGCATGCATGGCGACGGTTGCAAATTCAATCGTTTGAAATACCATCTGCCCCATGCGTCCTTGCATTGCCTGTCTCTTCGCCCTCCTTATGCATTCTCTCCTTGCCACGGCCGGGGAAAAAAAGCCGCCGCCCGTCGGCATCAGGCTGCACGGCGAAGGCAACGAGCGGGAGGGCACTTCGTTCGTCAAGCCGATAGACCTCGTCAACCCGCCTAAGAAAATCTTCATCCGTGTCGTGCCGGTCATCACGGAAAGGGATTTCAAAGCGTTCTACCCTTTTCCTGGACGCGATGGTATGATTGGTGCGTATTTCCGGCTCGATGCGCACGGGAGCGACAAGCTCCAGCAATTCACGGTAGCAGACCGCGGCAAGCTGGCGGTGATTCTCATCAACGGTCGAGTGACGTCTGCGCTTCGCGTGGAATCTCCCGTCAACGATGGCATTCTCATGGTTCCTGGTGGGCTTCTCCCAAACGAAATCGCGCAGCTTCAGGCTAAATATCCAATCATTGGTCAGGAGGCTCAATTTGGAAAGAAGCCGAAGAAAGCCCAACTTCCTTAGGGTTCGTACCATGAGCCAAGTTTTTGACCAAATGGTGGGCAAGAAGGCATTTCAGATCAACCGAGATCGCCGTCTCTATGGGACATTTGCTGAGATCGGAGCAGGGCAAGAAGTGGCGCGTCGCTTTTTTGCCGTCGGCGGTGCCGCGGGCACGATTGCGAAGACGATTTCCGCGTATGATATGACCTTCAGCGATGCCATCTATGGTGCCTGTGGGCGCTATGTCAGCAGAGCACGCCTCGAGACGATGCTCGACCACGAGATGCAACTTCTTCTCGAGCGACTCGATGCGAGCGTGGGTGCAGAGCGTCAGTTTTTTGTTTTTGCGAACACCGTTGCTGCCCGGAGCTTTCGACGCCACGAGGAATCTCATGGTTGGGTAGGCCTCCGTTTCCAGAGTGCGCCGCGGGCGCCCTTCAGCGAGATCATTCTCCATGTGCGCTTGCTTGATGAAGAAAACCTCGCTCAGCAAGAAGCTCTTGGCATTATCGGCGTGAATCTTATTTACGCGGCCTATCACCAGACGGCCACGCCCGAGATCCTTATCGCCGCGCTGTTGGACGACTTGAGTAGTTCTCGCATCGAGGTAGATATGATTCGTCTGGCCGGGCCAGCTTTCCCTGCGGTGGACAACCGGATTATGAGTCTTCAACTCGTCGCGCAAGGACTCACAAAAGCGACTCTTTTTCGGGCGGATGGCGAGGTCGTGCAAGCCGCAGATACCTTTCACGGCAAGCCTTTGCTGGTAGAACGCGGTAGTTTTCGACCCGTAACACTCGTGACCAACGACATGCTGGATTGTGCGATGCGGATTTTTGAAAAGGAGGATGGCGTGAGCAGCTCGCAGCCGGAAATCCTCATGGAAATAACCATGAAAAATCTCCTCTCCGCAGGGGAACTCGACCTCCACGATTTTCTTGATCGCGTGGACATGCTCGGCGCGCTCGGCCGAACGGTTCTGATCTCCAATTATGGCGAATACTATCGCTTGGTAGACTACCTCACCCGCTACACAGACCAACGGATCGGACTCCCGCTCGGCATTCCTGGGATGGATGAGATTTTTGATGAGAAATACTACGAAAACCTAGACGGCGGCATCCTCGAAGGCCTAGGCCGCCTTTTCAAAACGGGGGTGAAGCTCTACGTCTATCCGCGCCTGATGCCGGGCGGTGAAATCGTCACGGCGGATAACTTTCAAGTCGCTCCGAATCTCAAGCACCTCTACGCCCACTTGCTCAGCAATGGAGTGATCGAAGCAGTGAAGGACTTCCATGCAGAATACTTGCCCATCCGCTCGTCCGAAGTCCTCGCTTCCATCCGTAAAAAGAATTCTGATTGGGAAAAAATGGTACCTCCGGAAGTCGCCGATATCATCCGGCAACGTCGCCTATTTGGTTGCGCCTAATCCTGTAGGTGCGTTGGCCGACATGATCCCAAAAACGTTCTAAACAGGATAAACACAATGGCAGACGGCCCCCTTACAAGTCCTATTTAACCGAGATTTGGTGATGGCGACGGCGTTGGGCATCGGCAAGGAATTCCTCCTGCGCGTTGAAGGGAATAGCACCTTCCGGCATTGCTTGGTTCACGTACACGCCACTTGGCTGCATGACCTTGGACTTCACGTTATCCCTCCAGAACCAGTCGAGAATTTCCTCCACATGCTCACGCATGCGCGGCTGGACGATCGGAAAAACTGTCTCCACGCGGCGGAAGAGATTGCGCGGCATCCAGTCCGCACTGCCGAGGTAGATCTTCGCATCGCCACCATTCTCAAATCGAAAGATGCGGCTGTGTTCAAGGAATCGTCCCACGATGCTTCGGACTTCAATATTCTCACTCACGCCTGGGATGCCGACCTTCACGGCACACATGCCTCGCACAAGAAGTCGGGTGCGAACTCCCGCCGCTGAGGCCCGGTAGAGGGATTCGATGATGCTTTCCTCCACTAGCGAGTTGACCTTCGCATAGATGCCAGTGGGACGTCCCGCCTTCGCATTTTCAATCTCCGTCTCGATCATCTGCTGAAAGGCTTGTAGTAGCGTATGGGGTGCCACAAGGAGTTCGTTCATTGGCGGAAATTTGCCCACGCCAGTGAGGTAATTAAACGTCTCTGCAAGGTCCGAGGTGATCGCCTCGCGGCACGTAAGGACGCTCAGATCCGTGTAGATTTTTGCCGTGCTGGGATGGTAATTTCCCGTGCCAAGGTGGGCGTAGCGACGAATCCCATCTCCCTCATTGCGGATAATGAGCATACCCTTCGCATGGGTCTTGAGGCCAGTGACACCATAGACGACGTCCACCCCCGCCTCGCGCATGAGGCGGGCCCATTTGATATTCGCGGCTTCATCAAAGCGGGCTTTCAGCTCAATCACTGCCGTAACTTGCTTGCCATTGCGAGCGGCCTCGATGAGGGATTGAACGATGGGAGAATCCGAACTCGTGCGGTAGAGTGTTTGCTTGATCGCGAGGACGAGAGGATCTTCAGCGGCTTGTGCGAGAAAGTCCACGACGGTTTGGAAATTGTCGTAGGGATGATGAAGAAGGATGTCGCCCTTACGAATGTGAAAAAACAAATCGCTCTCGGTATCTAGAGCCACGACGGTACATGGTGAAAAGCGCTTGAAGCGAAGTTCCGGGCGATCAATTTGAATTGCCAGAGGCATAAGCCTTGAGAAATTCAGTGGGCCATCAATGCGATAGACATCCTCATCCTCAAGATTAAAAATCTCCAAAAGCCGTGCGACGACTGGCTCTGGACAATCACTTTGCACTTCCAGCCGCACGGCCGCCCCACGCTTCACGCGTCGAAGTTCTTCCTCTATGGCGTGCAGCAAATTCAGCGCTTCTTCCTCGTCGAAATACAAATTGCTATTCCGCGTCACCCGAAAGAGGTGTGCGCCTTTCACGTGGACGCCACGAAACAGCGCGGAGACGTGCTGTTGAATGATATTGCCAAGGAAGACATAGTCGTCGCCATCCACTTGCTCAGAAAATGGAACCACGCGGGGTAGAATCCGTGGTGCCTGCACGACGGCGATATCCGTATCCAAGCCCTCCCCTTCCAGCTCCACGAGGAGGTTCAAGCTCTTGTTGAGCAACTGGGGAAAAGGATGCGCGGGATCTACTGCCAGTGGGGTGAGCACAGGGTAAATGGATTTGTCAAAAAAAGATGCTAAGTGCTCGCGTTCGTTCAGTGGCACATCGGGATAGCTGTGAAAGCGCACACGTTCTTTCTCGAGCTGAGGCCGTATATGCTCTCGCCAGCATCGGTATTGGTCTTCCACCATTCTACGCACGCGCACGCTCACGATTTCCAAAGTCTCCGCTGCAGACAGCCCATCTGCCCCGACCTGCGATGCGTGGGTTTGTTTTTGTTGTTTCAGACCCGCGACCCGAACTTCGAAAAATTCGTCGAGATTGGAACTCACAATACACAGAAATTTCAAGCGCTCTAGCAGCGGGTTATCCTCATCGAACGCCTGATCTAGGACGCGTTGATTAAACTCTAGCCAGCTAAGCTCGCGATTGATGAAAAACGCTTTGTCCGAGAAATCCATCGCCTCATGGTCGCGTCGTGTAGCAATTGGTCAAGGGATCTTTCCTTAAAAGTCTCGAAATCACACGGAGGCGGCGAGTCTGATACCGCAATGTCCCCGTCCTGAGAAACTCGAGAATTTCTATCCCTCTCGTGACAGCCTGCTATGTGTCAATCTATGCACGATCGTCTTCACAAAGCGCCAGCAGAACCTCGCCGCAGTGAGGATGTTGCTTTTTTTCTGAAGTCTCGTCTCTTCATGCTGCGGCAATGGTGGCGTGATCGTGGCAGCCCCGTGATGCTCCAATCCCGAGGAAGTAAGAATTCCGATGCTCCCATTATCGCACAAGTGAGGGGCGCGCTTTGGACTCAGGCGTCCACTGCGGAATTTCCGCTTACTGCCGGAAAAGTGCAGAACTTGCGCGCTGCGTGCGTCAGATTTCATGGCCTTGAGATTCCTGCTGGAGAGATCTTTAGTTTTTGGAAACAACTCGGTCGCACGACGCGCGCGAAGGGATTTACTTTCGGCCGCGAACTCCGTTCCGGCTGTCTGGTTCCCAATATCGGCGGTGGTCTCTGCCAGCTCTCCGGCCAACTGCATGAGGCCGCTCTCCTCTGCGGGCTAGAGGTGGTCGAACGGCACGCCCATTCTCGGTTGCTGCCCGGCGTTGAGTTGCCCCCTGAGCGTGATGCCACAGTCTTCTGGAACTATGTGGATTTACGGTTTCGCGGATCGTTTCCGTGGCGCCTCGAGACACATCTCTCCGACACCGAACTGGTGGTGACCATACGCGGGATGGCCATGGTCAATCCCAACAGACCCCCGCAGCCCGGCCATGATACGCACCTTCCTGTCCGTGCGTCAGCCGACGGCGACTGCCATACGTGTGGGGCACTATCCTGCTTTCGCCATCCCGTAGCCAATCGCGGGCATAAGGCAGCGGGGCATACCGCTTTCCTGCTCGAGGCACACTGGCCAGAATTTCAGACGTGGTGTAAACGTCACACCCAAGCAGAAGATTGCTGGTTTACTCCTCTCAATGGCCATCGCTGGAAGAAGCCAAACTACGCATGGTCGCCTCCAAGTGGGATCGCGCTTTATCATGCAACAAGACAAACGCTGCGCCGCTCGTGGCGACAACGTCGGGTTCCCCTCCAAGGTGCGGCGCGCCAAGCGTTTCTACTCCATGCCCAAGAAGAGCTTGCTGCCGACCTTGCGCGGCACGTTGTTCCCGAGGCGCGGCATTTCGTCGTTTCCCAATCCCTTTTGCCCCACCTCTGGCGCGCAGGTCACCTCGGGGGACGCACATTCGATGTCTTGCTCCATCGCTGGCCGCTCGCTGATCTAGAATCGCGGCTCAATCAAGCCGCCGCACGCCATCCCCAATCGCCCACGCTCGCGGACTTCCGCGCCGATTCCGATCTCGTTCTCGCCGAAAGCCAAGCTCTAGCGGCTGCTGCTCGGATCATAACTCCACACGTGGCACTTGCCTCAGCATTCGGATTGCGTGCAATTTTGCTCGAATGGGAAGTAGCGAACCTTGAGGCACGCACGGATCCGGTTCTGACTTCGCCCCGGTGGTTCTTCCCCGCTTCTGCCGTTGCACGCAAGGGCGTGTATGAACTCGCCGACGCACTCCAGCACACGGGGGGCGAACTGCTCGTCCTCGGTCACGCGACTGAGGGTCACAACGATCCACTAAAAAATATCCCCCATCGCTTAGCGACGATGGCGGATCTTCCCCATTGCACGGCGATCGTCTTGCCGGCATGGATCGAACACGAACCACGCCTCGCGCTACGTGCTCTCGCCTTGGGAATTCCCGTTATCGCTACCCACGCTTGCGGATTTGCTCCTCACCGCTTGCTCACCATGCTGGACGCCGGTGATAGCAAATCTCTTCGTGAAGCGATGCAAAAGTGCGCCCAAGGCTTGGGCTGAAAGAGATTGCTCTCGCCAGCGGCGCGTTCCTCAGCGTGATGACGAGCCCTGGCTGAGCTCGCCGGAGAGACAGTGGCAGGCTTCAAGCGAAGCGATGGAGGGCAAGTCCTGTCCTACGATTTTTCGACCTGCCAATATTCGAGATCCACTGGTGTATCGCGTCCAAAAATACTCACAGACACGCGAAGCTTGCCGCGCACTGGGTCAATCTCTTCAACGATGCCGTTCTGGTTTTGGAAAGGGCCATCGGCCACTTTGATTTTGTCCCCAACCTCGAAACTGATCTTGGGCTTGACGGTATCCTCGCGTTCGCGGACCTGAGCCAAGAGAGCTTCAATTTCTTTCGGTCGCATCGGGATCGGACGATCCTTTGTCCCGGCAAATCCCAAGACGCCGGTTGTATCCTTGATAAAATACCATGTCTTCTCGACGAGTTGATTTTCCTCATCAAAAAGGTGCATATTTACGATCAGGTAACCCGGAAAAAATTTCCGCGTGGTCTCGCTCTTTTTGCCACGTTTGATCTCTTGGACGCGCTCTGTGGGAATGAGCACCTCGTAGATAAGATCCGACATCTCATCGGTGAGAATGCGACGCTGAATGTTGTCTTGCACTTTTTGTTCGTGTCCAGAGAGGACATGCACGACGAACCATTGATCTTTAGGGGCTATTGCCATGGTGAGTTGGAGCTAGGGGCGACTAGGGATGCGTCAGGTAGCCGACGACGTGGATGAGAATAAAATCAAAAAATGCGATGTATCCCCCAAGGATCGCCATCGCTACGAGCACGACGATCGTCGAGTCCGTCAGTTCCTTATAACGACGAAATCCCTTTTCGTTGGGGTCCCATGGCCACTGGGCTTTGTTCAGTTCAGTGCGAACCTCAGAAGTGAATTTACGAATTTTTACGAACATGCGATTTTTAGGAAGAGGCAAACAAGAACGCAGGCCAGGAGGGACTTGAACCCCCAACCCTCGGTTTTGGAGACCGATGCTCTACCAATTGAGCTACTGACCTTTGATTCTTGATATGCTGGCCTTCGGACTAATCCAGGATGTCTGCCACGCGACCGGCACCCACCGTGCGACCACCCTCACGAATGGCGAATCGGATGGTTTTTTCCATGGCGATAGGCGTGATGAGTTCGACCTCAATAGAGACATTGTCACCAGGCATGACCATTTCTACTCCCTCGGGCAATTTGACATTTCCTGTCACGTCTGTCGTGCGGAAGTAAAACTGTGGGCGATAGTTGGTAAAGAAAGGTGTATGACGTCCACCCTCGTCCTTGCTCAGCACATAGACCTCGGCCTTGAACTTACGGTGAGGTTTGATTGTGCCTGGCTTCGCGATGACTTGGCCGCGCTCGATGTCGTCCTTCTTGACGCCACGTAGCAAGATGCCCACGTTGTCGCCCGCCTCTGCGCTATCGAGTAGCTTGCGGAACATTTCGATGTCGGTCACCGTTGTCTTCACGGTATCGCGAAGGCCAACAATTTCGACTTCTTCCATCTTCTTAAGAATGCCACGTTCCACACGGCCTGTCGCAACCGTACCACGGCCTTCAATGTTGAACACGTCTTCGACTGGCATCAGGAAAGGAAGATCCCTCGCACGCTCAGGCTGTGGGATGTATTCGTCCACGGCCGTCATAAGATTGTGAATCTCTGCTTCGTAGGTCGCATCGCCTTCGAGAGCCTTGAGCGCACTGCCCTTAACAATAGGAATGGTGTCGCCTGGGAATTCATATTTGCTCAGAAGCTCGCGAACTTCCATCTCGACAAGCTCAAGGAGGTCTTTGTCGTCCACCATGTCCGTCTTGTTCATAAAGACAACGATCGAGGGCACGCCGACCTGACGGGCAAGAAGAATGTGCTCGCGGGTCTGGGGCATCGGTCCGTCTGCTGCACTCACGACCAAGATAGCACCATCCATCTGCGCCGCACCGGTGATCATGTTTTTCACATAATCCGCGTGGCCGGGACAATCTACGTGGGCGTAGTGGCGACTAGCGGTCTCGTATTCTACGTGCGCGGTGTTGATCGTAATGCCGCGCTCTTTCTCCTCGGGAGCTGCGTCAATTTCGTCATATTTCTTCGCCGTAGCGCCGCCAGTCTTGGCGAGTACGGTTGTGATTGCTGCGGTGAGTGTGGTCTTGCCGTGATCAACGTGGCCGATTGTGCCGATGTTGCAGTGCGGTTTGATTCTCTTGAACTGTTCTTTTGCCATCTTCGTATTTTGCGGGTTGTTAATTTCTTGCGACTGATGTTCGGGGAGCCCATGACCGGGATCGAACCGGTGACCTCGTCCTTACCAAGGACGTGCTCTACCGACTGAGCTACATGGGCATTTGACGGCCTGAGCCGGGGTTTGTGAACATCGAGAAGCGATTTGTTTTAGGTTGTGGTTGTGATTCGGAGCAGGAGATAGAAAAAAGAATCGCGCCGCCTGTGCGGATACCGATCCAAAAGAGTCACCCTTTGCCGAAAGGAGGTTGAACGTATCGGGTTCACAGACACTGTCAAAAACAAAAATCATGCATCTGAGTGACCGGGCCTATCCTCGAAAGTTGCAGTCTGTAGCGACGGGAACCGCAACACCGTCCGCTCCAACCGAATTCGTAAAATGCTTTAAAGAATAGAATCCCGTGCGTCATCCAACCATTCTGCATCGGCGTGGACGGCTTTGGACAAGAGGATCATGTAGTCGTCTCGGGGAATTTCAACAGCCCCAAAACCTATAAGGTGGGGGGTGACCCATTGCGTGTCGAGCAGGAGAAAATTGCCCCGGCAGAGACGTTTCACCAAGGCGCAGAGGGCCACTTTTGACGCGCCTGTCACGCGGTGAAACATGGATTCTCCAAAAAATGCCGCACCAATGCGAACGCCGTAGAGCCCTCCAACGAGCGAGCCTTCGCGCCAGACTTCCACGCTATGGGCATGACCCTCGGCGTGGAGTTCGCAGTAGCTGGTAAAAATTGTTTCGTTGATCCACGTTTTCCCTCTCTCCGCACAAGCGAGCACCACATCTGCAAACCCGAAATCTACCCGCACTTCCCACAGCGGATCGCGCAAGGTCTTCGCGGTGCCATGCGGAATATGAAACTCCTGCAGCGGGATAATCCCGCGTGGATCGGGCGAGAAGAGCTGCAGACCCTGCGGCCCGTCCATGGGAAAAAGCCCACGGCGATATAACTCGAGAAGAGTTTCTGATGGAATCCGAGTTGCCATGCCGCAACAAACCACTATGCTTCGCCCGATGAAAGGAACGATCTCACTTTTTGCCATCCTCGCCCTACTTTTTGTTGTCAATGGTTGCACTACCGCCGAGACCGGTGCGACGCGCATCGGGCAACGCCTGCAGGATGGTCTGCAAGGCCAGGGGCAAATTGTTCCGAACGACCCGACGAGTGATTCCTTCGGACAAGAGTATCGCTAGGGAGGCTCGCAATTGGCTATGTCGTCATCTTCCGTCACTACGGACAAAATTCTCATTCTTGATTTCGGTTCCCAATACACCCAAGTCATTGCCCGCCGCGTGCGCGAGTGCCGCGTGTATTCCGAGATCGTCCCGCACCACACGCCAGCTACTGAGATCAAGCGGCTGAGCCCTTCGGGAATCATTCTTTCAGGCGGGCCCGCCAGCGTCTACGCGAGCGATGCTCCAAGAGTTGATCCCGGAATCTTCGAGCTTGGTATTCCGATCTTAGGTATTTGCTATGGCATGCAGATCATTGCCCATTCCCTAGGCGGAAAAGTGGAACGTTCCACCCACCGAGAATATGGTGCCGGCAAGCTTCGCGGGGACGCGAAATGCGACCTATTTCATCGGCTGCCCGCCGTGCTAGACGTCTGGAATAGCCACGGCGACAAAATTACAAAACTTCCCAAAGGATTCTCCGCACTCGGCCGCACGGAAAATAGTCCCCATGCCGTCATTGGCGATTCCAAACGCCAGATCTACGGCCTGCAATTTCATCCAGAAGTCGTCCACACGCCACGTGGCCAAGATATCCTAGCAAATTTTGTGCGCCGCATCTGTGCTTGCCGGGGCAAGTGGACCATGGGGTCGTTCATTGACCGCGCGTGTGATGACATCCGTGCACAGGTGGGTAGTGGAAAAGTGATTTTGGGCCTGAGTGGTGGAGTTGATTCCTCAGTCGCAGCGGCCCTCCTCCACCGAGCGATTGGTGACCAACTGACTTGCATCTTTGTCAATAATGGACTTTTGCGTGCAGGCGAAGCGGAGACCGTGCGGGCACTCTTTGCGGGCGAGTTCCGCATTCGTATGCAGACTGTGGATGCCTCTGCGCGGTTTCTGAAAGCGCTCAAAGGCATTGCCGATCCTGAGGAAAAACGAAAAATTATCGGCAAAGAATTTATCAAGGTTTTCGAAGCCGCAGCACGTGATCTTAAAAAGGCCTCTCCGGGCAATTACCGCTTCCTAGCACAGGGCACCCTCTACCCAGACGTTATCGAGAGCGTCTCGATCTCAGGGAACCCGGCGGCACTCATAAAGAGCCATCACAATGTGGGGGGCCTTCCCGAGCGGATGAAATTTTCACTCGTCGAACCCCTTCGTCAACTTTTTAAGGATGAAGTGCGCAAGGTCGGCGCGGAACTGGGGCTGTCGAAGGAAATTGTGCATAGGCAGCCCTTCCCCGGACCCGGCCTCGCGGTGCGCATTATCGGCGAGATCACGACAGAACGTTTGCGCATCGTGCGTGAGGCCGATGCCATTGTGATCCAAGAAATGAAGGCGGCCGGATGGTATTACAAGGTCTGGCAATCCTTTGCCGTTCTTCTGCCTGTGAAGTCCGTGGGTGTGATGGGTGACGAACGCACTTATGATGATACCATTGCACTCCGCATTGTTCAGAGTCACGATGGAATGACAGCAGACTGGGTGCGCCTGCCGTATGAGTTGCTAGGGCGCATTTCTTCTCGTGTGATCAATGAAGTGAAGGGCGTGAATCGTGTCGTTTACGATATCTCAAGCAAGCCTCCGGCCACGATTGAGTGGGAGTAATTTCGCCGAAAATTCAATAGGTCGCGATCGAGAAATCAGGCACGGTTCCTGCTACATTACCTGTTGTGGAGGGAACACTCATGGAAAAAGAGGTCGTGGCGGGACCCAACGGGCGTTATTTTCTTGATGAAGAAATTGGACGTGGCGGTGTCGGAGAAGTCTTTCGCGCTCACGATACGCAGTTGCACCGCTTCGTGGCGATCAAGCGACTACACTGCCAAGATCTTGCCGCACCCGAGCGCGCCGAGAAAACCATCGTCGAAGCGAGGCACCTTGCGGCGCTGCAACATCCGAATATCGTTACTGTTTACGACTTCATCGAGAGCCAAGGCGACGTCCTCGTCGTGATGGAGCTTCTCCGCGGCCGCACGCTGGAACAGGTCGTGGAAACCGCGCCGCTGACTTCCAAGGATTTTGTCGAAGTGATGCGGCAGACTCTGGCTGGATTGCAGGCTGCCCACGACATGGGGATGCTCCACCGCGATATTAAGCCCACAAATATCATGTTGATGGATCAGAAGGATGGAGCCTTTCAGATCAAAATTCTGGATTTCGGCTTGGCGAAGATCACAGCAGCCCCTTCGTTACAAAGCGCCGATATTGATGGCGGAGTCCTGGGATCTATCTTCTTCATGTCGCCGGAGCAGCTGGAAAATACTCCACTCGACGCGCGCAGCGACCTGTACGCGCTCGGCTGCGTAGGATATTTTCTCCTCACCACCCAGTATCCATTTCGCGGAGACACGATTCAAGATGTGATCTGCTCCCACCTCCAGGGGCGTATGGTGCCTCTCTCACAACTCCGGCCCGACTTACCCCCCTTGATTGTGGAATGGGTGCAGCGCATGCTCGCCGTGAAGAGTCACGAACGTCCGGCCTCCGCAGAGGAAGCCTCGCAACACCTTAAGGCCGCAGCCGCTGGGAAATTCACGCGCCCTGTTCCGGTGCCCATCGTGCCGCCCCTGAAAAATCCTAAGACGCGCCGCATGTTAGCCATCGGAGGCGGAACGGCACTTGTGCTCTTTTTTGCCGTTGGCAGTCCCATCATTTGGCCGCATTATTTCAAGGCGAGCGAGCAACAGAGCCTTGCAGCACAGGCTCCTCTGGTCGGGTTGGTCGAGAGTCTGGGGATGAGCGATGAGGGAAACCGGTTTCTTTCGGTCACGAGTCCGGAAGGGGAGAAGCTCACGCTGGTTTTTTCGTCAAAAACATTCGCAGAAGCGCAGCTCGCTGCCCTGGTCGGCAAGACTATTCGCCTCACTGGACAAACTCCTCCGAAGGACGGCATGGTAACGGTGGAGTCGTTCTCGCAGATTGAAACGATCTAGCCCGCGCAGGCAGCGGCGAGGCCCTTGATCTGGTCTGCTGTGTGCAGGGCGGTGAGCGTCACACGAAGGCGGGCCTTGCCGCGAGAGACTGTCGGAAAGCGTATTGCTGGTGCAAAAAAACCAGCCGCCATAAGGTTACTAGCCTTCTCCATAGCCTCGGCTTCGCCCCCGATTTCAAGGGAAAAAATCGCACTCGGGGCCTGAGCAATGCCCAATGAAGATCGAAGGAGTTCGATGTTTCTCCAAAGCCTCCCCAAGCGGTCCTGCCCTTCTGCGTCGGATAGGACTTTCACGGCCTCGCAGGCTGCGGCTGCGATCGCGGGGGGAGGAGCCGTCGAGTAGATAAAGCTGCGTGCGCGATTGATGAGGAACTCTCGCAGATTGGCTCGCCCTGCCACGTAGGCACCATGGGAGCCCAGGGCTTTTCCAAGCGTGCCCATCTGCACTTCGATACGATGAGCGAGTCCCATGGCTTCTGCGAGGCCGCGGCCATGATCCCCAATCACGCCGATGCCGTGCGCTTCGTCTAAAAAAAGCCACGCGTCGAAGCGCTCCTTAAGCTCAACCATCTCGGCAAGAGGGGCTGTGTCGCCATCCATGCTGTAAACGGATTCTGCCAAGACCATGACTCGCGCGGCCGGTGCTCGCTCACGAGCCCAGCGCAGGTGCCGCTCCAGGCAATTCATATCATTGTGCGGAAATACGCGCAGTGTGGCTCCACTCAGCCTTGCTGCGTCTACAAGGCACGCATGACAGAGTTTATCAAGGATAAGGATGTCGCCCCGCCCGCAAAGCGCGGGAATTGTTCCCATCGCCGCCGCATAGCCACTGCTGAAGGCCAATGCTGACTCCGTCCTTTTAAAGTGCGCGAGACACGATTCGAGTTCTTCGTGGCAGGTGCTGTTTCCGCAAATGAGACGCGAGGCGCCAGCACCACAACCGTATTGTGCCATAGCACGGGCCGCTGCGGCATGGAGTGCTGGATGGTTGGCGAAGCCGAGGTAATCGTTCGAGGAAAAATTAACAATTTGTCTTCCCGCGATCTGGAGCACTGGCCCCTGTGGGGATTCCACGGAGCGCAGGCTTCGCATGAGTCCTGCAGCCTCGATTTCTTTGAGAGAAAGTCGAAGAAACTCGGAAAAGCTACCCGCCATGGACGAGCTGGAACATCTCCTGAACGGCTGTTGCGAGGCCTACTCTCATGGCACGAGAAATGATTGAATGGCCGATGTTGAGCTCCTCAAGGCCAGGTAGAGCAAGAATCGGCAAGACATTGCTGTAGTTGAGTCCATGGCCCGCATTCACGCGAAGGCCGCACTGAAGGGCCCGTTCCGCGCCAGCAACTAAACGCTCTAGTTCTCCATCGAGCCGGTTCGCATAGGCACCTGTGTGCAGTTCCACGAAGTCTGCGCCAAGGGCGGCGGCGGCCTCGATCTGTTGAAAATCGGGATCAATAAACAGGCTCACCCGCGTGCCTTGGCGACGCAAATCAGCCACAATGGGAGATAACGCCTGGCGGTATCCCACGCAGTCTAGCCCACCCTCCGTCGTGACCTCGCGCCGGTTCTCTGGAACAAGGCAGACATCCGGAGGCACAATCTCCAGAGCGATACGCACGATGTCGGGTGCGATGCCCATTTCGAGGTTGAGCTTCGTGGTGAGGCATTCCCGCAGGTGATAAATATCGCGATCTTGGATGTGGCGACGATCTTCTCGAAGGTGGGCGGTGATACCTGTCGCTCCGCAGCTTTCAGCAATGAGGGCCGCGGCGACGGGATCGGGTTCAGCATTCGCGCTTGTGGGATCTTCGCGATAGCGCGCCTCACGCAAGGTAGCGACGTGATCAATATTTACTCCGAGACTTGGCATCGTATCTTAGCATTGCGCTGCACGCGCCGCGCCGCAAGCATAGCCTGCACGAGAGCACTCACTCCATCGCGCACCGGAACGACGTGAGAGCCTGCGGCATCCGACCACTCGACAGGCATTTCGAGGATTCGAAATCCTAGGCAATGACCCAGTGCCAATACCTCGACATCAAAACCAAATCCATCTTGCTCGACGCGGGAGAATATTTCCTGCGCCGCTCGGCGACTGAAGGCCTTGAAGCCACACTGCGTGTCGCGCGATTGCGTGGATCCCATCAGACGCAACGCGTGGTTGAAAACTCTCCCACACGCTTCCCGAGCCCATGGCTGACGCTTCCGAATAATACTATCCGGATGGCGACGACTGCCGATTAAGATATCGGCTTCGTGGCTTTTTTCGAGAAAGCGATGCACATAGGACAGAGGAACGCTTAGGTCGGCGTCCATAAAAAAAACAACCTCACCTTCTGCTGCAAGCATGCCAGTCTTAACTGCAAAGCCTTTCCCGCGCGCGGCTGCATTCGGCAGCAACCGAAAACGAGCGTCCCCTTCCACAGCCTTGCGCGCCAGGGACTCAGTATTGTCTGTGCCAGGTTCGATCACGATCAGAAATTCCCATTTCTCGAATGGAAAAAACTTCCGAATCTCACGCAGCGATGCCGGCAGACGAGCGGCTTCATTGCGGGCAGGAATGACAATAGTGACTGCTGGAGCTTGATGAGACATGGATCTATCCTTATGCAAAGCGGGTGACTGCTCGTCTGTCAAAACTCCCGTGGCCGGAGATCGCAATTCTTCTCGTGGCAATACTGCTGCGCTTCACCTTGCTTGACGCTAAGCCTGCGCATTTTGACGAAGGCGTGAATGGATGGTTTGCCGACCAAATGACCGCGACCGGCTTTTACGCCTACGATCCCACAAACTACCACGGGCCACTGCATATGTATGCTGTCTTCGTCTCGCAGACACTCTTCGGGCGTGAGATCTGGGCATTGCGGCTGCCGGCTGTTCTTGTTGGGATTCTTTGTGTTGGCGCCCTCTTTCTTTATCGGGACTTTTTTGGAAAAACAGCCTCCCGTATTGCGGCCTTGGCACTGGCAGTTTCGCCGGGCTTCGTTTTTTTCAGCCGCTACAGCATTCATGAATCATGGCAGGTTTTTTTCTCCATCCTCATCCTCTGGGGCTTACTCGGACTCTGGACTCATGGAAACCGGGCGGCGCTCTATGCCGTGATTCTCTCAAGTGCTGGCATGGTTCTGACGAAGGAAACGTATTTTATCCACCTAGCGTGTTTCATGCTGGCCGCAATGGTGCTGTGGGCCTGGCAACACGCCATTGCCTCGCGACCAGCACTGGCGATCGCCCACCAGCGCTGGACAGCACAAGATGCATGGGGCGCAACGTTCCTAGCCGTTTTTACAATCGTCTTTTTCTATTCAGGCACGTTCCACGATTTCCGTCTGCTGGCCGGATTAGTTGAGACCTATGGCGCGTGGTTTCACACCGGGATCAAGGCCGGCGGCCATGAAAAAACAACCTACGACATCCTTGGTCCTCTCAACGGATACTGGATAATGCTTTTGGCACGCTACGAATGGCCTGCGTTGCTCGGCCTCCTAGCCTGTGTGCGCTATGTGGCACCTTCGGACGCCCGCTTGCGTTACATCGCGATCATGGCTGGGGGCACTCTGCTCGCCTACTCGCTGATTCCCTACAAGACGCCATGGTGCGTTATCTCGATGGCGTGGCCTTTTTATCTCATCTTCGGCAGCGTGCTTGTTGAGGCGACTATGCGATTTAGGTTGCGTTCCCTGCCATGGATTATCGCGCTGCCGCTGCTCGCTTTTTCCTGCTTCCAATCCCTTCGTCTAAACTTTTTTCACGCTACGGATGACCGGGAACCCTACGTGTATGTGCAGACATATCCCGACATCACCCAGCTGACTTCTCCGATCTTGCAGCTTGCCAAATCCGATCCTCGCCAATTCGCCATGGCAGGAGCAATCCTCTTGGAAAGCGTCTATCCCCTACCATGGATCTTGGGCGATTTTCCGAGGGTCGGGTATTACAAAAAGGACAATATGCCCACACAATGGGATGCCGATTTTTTTGCGATCGAGAAATCGCGTGAAGCTGAATTGGAAGTTCACCTCAGGCGT
>Ga0163147_10002326_pt1 | contig 27145 bp, 22 predicted proteins | sample OliLakLV19MP6G1_FD_148597 | JGI IMG/M metagenome (GOLD analysis project Ga0163147, IMG submission 148597) | Freshwater microbial mat bacterial communities from Lake Vanda, McMurdo Dry Valleys, Antarctica- Oligotrophic Lake LV.19.MP6.G1 | ecosystem: Environmental > Aquatic > Freshwater > Lake >...
GGCGGCGGCCTGAATCTCGTTGCCGTTCTCGTCCGTGCGACCACTCACAAGGTCGTTAATCAGTTCGACCTTGAACGGCTGCGACTTGAACAACTCTAGCGCTTCAGCCGCGCCGACTTCGCGCACCGCAAAGGCATGTTTGCCCTTGATGATGGCCTTCATGCGCTCCTCAACCCACGCGATGTCCTCATCGGTGATTGGGCGCGGCAGTTCAAAGTCGTAATAAAAGCCATCCTCAATCGGAGGTCCAATGGCGATGTGCGCCTCTGGGAAGCGGTCAAGCACCGCCTGAGCCATGACGTGCGCCGTCGAGTGTCGAATCTTGTAAAGTTGACTTTCTTGGTAGCGTTCGGACATGCTGATTGTTTTCTCCTGATGAGTACGTTATGAATGATACAAAACGAAAAGACGCGAGTCCACCACAAGCCGGGGAAAGATTCCCACGGCCTGCGCGTCCTCGCGCCAGATAAAACGTTTGAAGTTGGAAGTTAGAAGCGAGCAGTTTTATAGTACAAGTCAGCGGGTGAAGCACATCCTAGCAACGGCTAACCGATAGCCATTCGCCCTGAAACTGCTCACTGCCAACTGTAAACTGCTGACTTCTCTCAGCCTGTAACCACGAGGACATCCGACAACACCACGGCGGCCACCTCTTGGGTAGTTCGCGTGCTATCACGGTGGTTGCGGCGCTTACCCGTGGCCTCACCGGGGAGTTCGGTGACGCGGGTGAACATGCTCTCGAACATTTCCATCGCCAACATATTATCAATCGCGTCTTCGATGGTTTCGAGCGTGAGATTTTCGACCAGCATGTGAGGGGTATCGAGGGCGGCAAAGCGCGAGGCTACTGCGCCTTCAACCTGCTTGACCATCAGATAGTTCATTTCCATCTGACGGCGGAAATAATTGAGCGTGACGAACAGGCAGGTATAAATCGTGCCGTCGGTCATACGGACAATCACATCACAGGCGTGATTATTATCGTGCTGACGTTCAATATATACCCGGTCAATATCGGGCAAGTTCAACGAATCATTCATGAGAGAGCCTCCTTTCACAGCGTTTGAGAGGGTGTTAAGCCAACTTTAAACGTGTGCGCGTTCACTATAAAACAACCATAAGCCTATGCGGATTTATTGTCAACAACCGCAATTGACAGCCAAACATCCATTGAGACATAAAACACGGCATAAATGGCTCGAATCTGGGCAGATAAGCGTTTTTTGAGAAAGTTGTAACATCAATAGAGGGGATTCATTAAGACGCGAAAACCATAAGACATGGCCTTATGGAGGGATGAAAACTAACATACATGATTTCAGGTGTGGCGCACATTCCAGCGTAGGGACGCCCTTCTGGGCGTCCGCCGCCTGTTCTGAAAACGGACGGCAAGAATGCCATCCCTACGCTCGTCAAATCTGTGGTTCGGTTTGGTTAGAAGAATCGCTTGGCGATGCCTAAAATGCCTTGACTCCACGGGACACGGTGGCTGACGCCGCTGGTGTTCTCAAATTTGGTCACGTTGTCGATATACCACTTATAATTGCGATTCAGCGCGTCTTTGTTGCTGAACTTGGGCGCGTAGCCCAGTTTCTTCTCGGCGCGTTCGATGCTGACGAACGAGTCCTTGCTGGCCGTCTCATACACCCACTTGTACAGCGGGGACAGCTTGAGGGCTTCTAGCACGCGCAATAACCAAATTGCGGGCGCGGCGGGCAAACCAACGATTTTGCGGCCAAAGCCAGCCGTATCCAAGACCGCCTGATAATCTTCCTTCATGGTCGTGAAGACTTTCGCGCCGATGTTGAAGGTGTCGTTGGCTTGGTCAGCGGGCAACGTGGCGCACAAGTAAATCGCCTCGCACAGGTCTTCCACGTCCAAGAGTTGGTAACGGTTGTTGCCGCTGCCCAACATCGGGAAGCCGTGACCGTCTTTCGCCCAATCATAAAACAGCGCGAACACGCCCAAGCGCTCCGGCCCGACAAACGACTTGGGGCGGATAATCGGGACGATCAGACCCCCCTTGCGATAGTCCAAGCACACGTTTTCGGCTTCGATCTTCGCGATGCCATACGGGCCTACGCCGTCCAGCTTGTCGTCCTCGCGCAGCGGATGATGATCTGGGATGCCGTAGACCGCCGTCGATGAGATATGGATGAAGCGTTTCGCGCCAAGTTTTTTGGCGGTCTCAATCACGTTGCGCGTGCCTTGGATGTCGGTGCTGTAGATGTCTTCAGGCGTATATAGCGGCAGTGCGGCGGCGGTGTGGATGACGATATCGACGCCTTGCATGGCGTTTTCGACGGCGGCAAGGTCGCGGATGTCGCCCAAAATCGCGTTGATTTGCGATTTTTCGGGGTAGTCGAACGGCGCGATGTCCAGCGAAACGACCTTATGGCCGCGTGCGAGCAAATAGCGCGTCATGTTGATACCGAGGAAGCCTGCGCCCCCGGTAATGAGATAAGTCTGTGACTCAGCCATATCTGTGCCTCATTTCACAAGTAGATTTGCCCGTATTGTAGGCAGACGGCTCAGTCCTGAACAGACTCACCTGAGCTAAGTACCCTACGGTAACTCATCGGAGGCGGTCAACGGGTGAACTTGGCCGAAACTATTCTCGAAAAACAAATCACTCAAGGCGCGACGGGTGCGAGGCAAGTGTTCGCGTTCGTTCATCGGCGGCACGAGCGAGTCAGAATCGCCGGGGTAGCCGATTGCGATGCCGGCCATAATCGTGTAGCCATCCGGCACGGCATATAACTCGCGGATACGGTCAGGCAAAATCCCGCCCATCTGACGGACATTCAGGCCGTGTGCGCTGGCCTGTACGATGATGTTCTGCACCGCTTGGCCGGTATCATACTGCGCGAAACGGTTGGCCGGTTGGCCGTCAACATCGAAATGGTCACGGGCAATCCCAATCATGAGAATCCACGCCTTGGTCGCCCAACGCTGATTGCCAGCATTGATGCCTTGTACCAGTTTGGCGTGCGCGTCGGCGTCATCGCGGGTGGCGACGATGAAGCGCCACGGTTGCTCGTTATTGCTGCTGGGCGACCAGCGTGCGGCCTCCATCAAGCTCAGGACGGTATCGGGCGAGACCGGCTCATCGCTGAAGGCGCGGCTACTCCAGCGAGTCGCCAATAGGTCATGAATCGGGGCGCGGGTGACAGCGATTTTATCCTCGGTGATAGAGGATTGGGCATCGGTCATGGGAAATCTCCTTTATGCGTCTTGTATGAGTCATGAACCACTAGACGCACCGGATTATCCTGTTTCGTACCTCCCCTGCCCATAACAATTTGGTAATATTCTGATTGCGGGCGGGGCGCCATAATCGCTATAACAGGCGTGGTTGTTTAGACGGAATGGGCGGCGTGGCTGGGGTTTCAGGCATTGTCCCATTCAAGACCGCCAAACGCGCCGCCGTCGCCAGTTGGTCTACGCGCTCGTTGTGTTCGTGACCGGCGTGCGCCTTAACCCATTTCCACATAATTTTATGGCGCTGAATGGCCGCATCGAGTCGCTCCCACAACTCTCGATTTTTGACCGGGGAAGGCTTGCCATAATCACTGCCTTTGGTCATCCAACCGTTGCTTTTCCAGCCTTTCATCCACTTGGTAATCCCATTTTTCAGGTATTCGCTATCGGTGTGTAGCGTGACATCGCTCGGCACTTTCAAGGATTCCAGCGCACAAATCGCGGCGGTCAATTCCATCTGGTTATTGGTTGTCTGGCGCATCCCACCAGACAACTCGCTCGTGTGACCGTCGGGCGACATCAGCAAGGCCGCCCAGCCGCCCGCGCCGGGGTTGGGTTGGCAGCCGCCATCGGTGTAAATCGTGACTTGTGGACGTGAGTCGCTCATCATCTGCCTTTTGGTGTACAGTTTTGGGGTCTATTCTACCAAAACAAGCTGGGTGATTGATGGACTCCTCACAGTCGCGTTTCCGCACATTTTATTTCATCCTCGCCACCCAGACCGTCTCTTTGATTGGGTCGCGCCTATCGGCTTTGGCCTTGGGATTCTTAGTCTATCGCCAGACTCAACAAGTGACGGTCTTGGCGCTGATACAATTTTTCGACATCCTGCCCAGTATCTTCATCTCTCCCATCAGCGGGATGGTGGCAGACCGACTGGATCGGCGCAAAATCATGATTGTCGCTGACATCGGATCGGCTATTGGGACGGTGTTACTGCTGTTATCCGTGGTATCAGGCGCGTTCCAAGTCTGGCACTTATACGCGGTGACGTTTTTACAGGCGACTTGCGCGGTCTTTCAACGCCCCGCAATCCAAGCCTCTGTGACGATGCTGGTGCCAGATGAACAGCGGGCGCGTGCCAATGCCCTATTTGAGTTGAGTTTGCCTATGGCGGGGATTTTTGCGCCTGTTATCGCAGGCTTAATTTTTGCAGTTGTTGGCGTATCGGGCGCAATCGTGATTGACCTACTGACCTTTATCATCGCCATTAGCGCCTTGGTCATCGTTAGAATCCCCGCCCCGCCCAAAAGTGAGGAAGGCCAAACCGAAGGTGGCTTCTTACGCCAACTGACCGCCGGATTTGCCTTCTTGTGGTCACGCCGTCCGCTGTTCATCTTGGTTTCGGCCTTCACCCTGACCAATTTCTTCTTCACGCTGGCCTTTGGACTCGAAACCGCCTACCCACTCGCTCGCACCGGCAGTGAGGCCGTGACCGGCACGCTGTTGGGAATCAGCAGTGCCGGGATAGTCATTGGAGGCGCGGTCTTGGCGTGGTGGGGCGGTACACGGCGGAGAATCCATACGATGATGCCCGCCGTCCTAGCCACTTGCGTCGGAGTCGTGCTGATTGGCATGGCGCAACAGCCGATAGTATTGGGCGCAGCACTATTTGTGACGATGTTCGCGTTCGGATTCATCAATGCTCCGTTCAATGCGCTGGTTCAGGCAAAAGTCCCGCCAGACTTACAGGGGCGGGTGTTCAGCGCTATCTACCAGCTTTCGTTCATCTTCATCCCGATTGCCTATCTGCTCTCTGGTTTTTTGGCCGACCAAATCGCGGAGCCAGCCGCACACCGACCTGATTGGCCTTTCGCGGGCTGGGTGGGGACAGGCGACGGCGCGGGTATGGGGTTGATTTACGTGGCCTGCGGCCTCGTGATGGTGGCCTTCAACCTATTGGTCTATGCCCTGCCGATGGTGCGCCAAATCGACGTGCGACTGCTAGACGCTCAAACAGAAAACAATGTCGATTTAATTTAATCGTTTGATTTTTATAAAACGATAGCATAATATCAAAACGATGAAACCTAATCAAACGCCGTGCGTATAAGCTTTCATCGTATGCACGGCTCAAACAGGGGGATTGATGTTATGAGCGCAGAATCTGCTCGGAATTTACGCACATTTTATTGGATTATCGTCACCCAGACCGTTTCAATGATTGGCTCCCGCCTGACCGGATTGGCGATGGGCTTCTTGATTTTCGCCCAGACTGGCGAGGCGACCCCGCTGGCATTGGTCAGTTTTTTCTCCGTCATCCCCACCTTATTCGGTGCGGCGATTAGCGGCGTCTTGGCGGATCGTTGGGACAGGCGTAAGGTGATGATTATCGCCGATATTGGCGCAGCCGCTGGAACACTGTTACTGCTCATCCTGATATCCACAGGCGCATTTGAGGTTTGGCATCTATATGTCGTGGCGCTGGTTCAGTCTTTTTTTGGTGTCTTCCAAGGCCCGGCCTTCCAAGCCTCCATCACGATGCTCGTGCCGGACAATCAGCGTGACCGTGCCAACACCATCATGCAATTGACCGGCCCCGCTGCTGGCGTGGTCGCGCCGGTGATCGCCGGCCTGAGTTATGCCGCCGTCGGCGTGCCGGGGACGATTTTGATTGACCTGCTGTCATTTGGTGTTGCCATCATCACGATTGTTCTGATACGCATCCCAAAGCCGCCCCAGACCGCCGCTGGTCGCGCCACTGAGGGCAACGCTTGGCGCATCGCAACCGCCGGATTTGCCTATCTATGGGCGCACAAGCCGCTGTTGGGATTGGTCGGGATGTTCGGGCTGGTCAACGCTTGCATCGGTGGCGCTATGAGCCTCGGAATGCCCTATCTGCTATCGCGCACGGGCAGTGAAGCCGCCGCTGGGACGATCATCGGCATTGGTAGCTTGGGAATGTTCCTCGGCGGAGTCGTCTTTGGGGTATGGGGTGGTGGCCTTTCACGCATCCATACGATTTTTCCGGCGCTGATTTTCACCGGAGTTCTGCTGGCATTATTCGGAATGTCGCAAAACACCCTTATACTGGCCGTGACCCACTTCCTGATGCTGTTCCCGATTGCATGGGCGAACGGCCCAACCATCTCGATTTTACAAGCCAAAGTCCCGCCGGACATTCAGGGACGGGTATTCGCCGCGCTAGAAATAATCGCTATGAGCATCCTGCCCATTACCTATCTGATTTACGCCCCATTGGCCGATACCGTCTTAGAGCCGATGGTTGGGACGGCGGCATGGTCTGGCCTCGCGCCGATTTTGGGCGATTCTAAGGGCGCTGGCATCGGACTCATTTTATTTGGCGCGGGGATTGTGATGGCGGTGATTTGCGCGATTTTTTACGCCATGCCCGCCATGCGGAATATGGAGCGCGATATGTCTGATTTTGTGGCCGAACCGCAACCGGAATCAACCACGCCGATCATGCCCGACGGCGTATTGGAAGCGGTATAGGGAAGCGATTCTGCACGCCCATTTTACCTAATCGTTATTTGGTCATTTACGCCAGATAGCCGCCCACAATTCGCAACATTGACCCGACCTCGACCAAAAACGAGTCGTGGCCGCCATCCGCGTGGACATGGTGATACTCAACCTTGCGGCCTGTGCGCCGTAACGCCGCCGCCAACTGCTCAGACGCGCCCGCCGGGTACAACCAATCGCTCTCAAAGGTCACGATCAGGAACTGGGTGGACGTGACATGGGCGAAAGCCGCCTCGTATGACCCGTAGCCCTCGGTGATATCGAAATAATCGAGGGCTTTGGTGATGTACAAATAGGTGTTGGCATCGAAGCGTCGGACGAATTTCTCGCCCTGATGCTGCAAATAGCCCTCAACCGCGAAATCGGTCTCGAACGCATAGCGCGGCTCGGTCCCGGCCTGAAAACGCCGCCCGAATTTGCGCTCAAATGACGGGTCGCTCAGATAGCTGATATGCCCAATCATACGGGCGATGGACAGCCCAGAATCGGGCGCTTGGCCGCTGTAGTAATGGCCGCCGTTCCAGTTCGGGTCGGCATAAATCGCCTGTCGTCCGGTCTCGTTAAGCGCGATGTTCATGGGCGTGCTACGCGGCGTACTGGCGATGAACAGCACATTCGCCACCCGCTCAGGAAAACTCACCGCCCATTCCAGCGCCTGCATCCCGCCCATGCTGCCGCCCGCCGCAGCATGAAGTCGCTGAATCCCTAACTGGTCTAATAACCGCGCCTGTGCCTGTACCATATCGGCCACCGTCACGACGGGGAATCTGAGCGCCCACGGCTGACCGTCCGGCGATTCGGACGCGGGGCCGGTGCTGCCACGGCAGCCGCCAATCACATTCACGCACATGACGAAATAGCGCCCTGTATCGAACATCTTGCCGGGGCCGACGGCCTCATCCCACCACCCCGGCGGCTCTGATGGGTCATCGGTGTGATACCCGGCGACATGCGCGTCCCCAGATAGGGCGTGGCAAATCAGGATGGCGTTGGTGCGGTCTGCATTCAGCGCCCCATACGTCTCATAGGCCAGCGTGAAACTTGGTAACACCCCGCCGCCGCGCAAGTGAAGTGGTGAGTCAAAGTGGGCGTTATGCGTCTGCACCACCCCCACCGACCCCTCAGAAACGCGCAGCGGGATAGCGTCGTAATCCATAAAAACCACCTAAAGGTGAGTGGTGAGGAGAAAGTAATGAGTGATGAGGAGGACGCCCCGTAGGGTGTCCGTACAGGAAGAAACAATGGTTTTACAAAACCGGTGTTATTTCCCGTAGGGACAAGGCGTGCCTTGTCCGCTGATAGGACATCCGTACAGGACGGCCTTGTCCGTTTTACTTTTCCTCATCGCTCATCACTTTTAACTCATCACTTGCTATTTGTGTCCGTTAACCGCGACCACGGTTTGGCCTTGTGAAATCGCCAAGGCCTGATCCAAGTCCCAGAGCAAATCGTCAATGTGTTCAAGTCCGACGGCCAAACGCACGTAATCCGCGGTCACGCCGCTGGCAGCTTGTTCTTCCGCGTTCAGTTGGCTGTGAGTCGTGCTGCTGGGGTGAATCGCCAGTGAACGGACATCGCCGACGTTGGCAACGTGGCTGAACACCTTAAGATTGTCGATGAACACACGCCCCGCGTTGCCGCCGCCCTTGATGCCAAAGCCCAAAACCGCGCCCGCGCCCTTCGGCAGATATTTTTGGGCGCGCTCATAGCTGGCGTGGCTCGGCAAGCCGGGATAATTCACCCATTCAACCGACGGATGTTGCTCCAGATGACGGGCGACGGCCAGCGCATTGGCGACATGGCGCTCAATTCGCAACGACAAGGTTTCTAGGCCGATGATATTCAAGAAACTGTTGAAAGGCGATTGGCTGCCGCCCAAGTCGCGCAAGCCGACCACGCGAGCGCGCCCGATGAAGGCCGCCGCGCCCAAGACATCGGCCAGTACCGCGCCATGATAGGCTGGTTCTGGTTGTACGATGCCCTCATGCCGCCCCGACGCCTTCCAGTCGAAATTGCCGCCGTCTACAATCGCGCCGCCGATGCTCAGGCCGTGGCCGCCAATCCACTTGGTGGTGCTGTGGACGCTGATGTTGACGCCCCACTTGAACGGTTGGAACAGGTAGGGCGTGCCGAATGTGTTATCGACCACCACCGGCAAACCGTGCGCCTTCGCCAGCGCGACGATGCCTTCAAAGTCGGGGATTTCCAGCTTGGGGTTGCCGATGGTCTCCAAGTAAATCAGCTTGGTCTTGGCGTTGATGTGCTGCTCAAAATCCGCTGGGTTCGTGCCTTGCACGAAATGGGTGGTGATGCCCAAACGTCGCAAGCTCTGGCTGAGGAGCGTATATGTCCCGCCGTAGAGCGCCGCCGTGCTGATGATTTCGTCGCCGCTATTGGCGAGCGTGAGGATGGTGAGCGTCTCGGCAAATTGGCCGGAAGCCGTCGCCAGCGCGCCGATACCGCCTTCCAACGCCGCGAGACGTTGCTCAAACACATCGGTGGTCGGGTTCATGATGCGCGTGTAAATATTGCCAGATTGGGTCAGGGCGAACAGCGCAGCGGCGTGTTCGGTGTTCTGGAACTCATAGGCCGTCGTCTGGTACAACGGGACGGCGCGTGCGCCGGTGGTCGGGTCGGGCTGATAGCCCGCATGGAGGGCTTGGGTTTCAAACTTGAGGGGATGTCCGGTTACTTTTGCCATGATTGTGTTTCTCTTTTTCCCTGCTGGGGTGGTTGTTAGCGGATAGGACAATCTGCGGAAATAGGTTTGGCGACACCTCACAAACAACAAAAAAAGCCAGCGGTCTGTGACGGCTGGCTTTGTCGTTTCTGCGATTACTGCGCGTGTTTAGACGCGCTGACGCAAGCCGTCACCCCTGTGAGCTTCAATACAGCACATCATACACATCAACGCGGGTGGCGTGGTGTGGGTGAAATGAGTGGGGGGGACGGTGAATGTTTCCATGCAGAAAACAATACCTCTGAACGACGCGGTTTGGCAAGGAGTCGGACGGTAACGGGTTGGTAACGAAAAAACTTCGGCATTTACACAAACATCACCTGAACAGGGGACGGCACATCGTCTGGCACATCCTCCCCGTGAGCAATCGTGCTGGCGATGTGCAGGTCTATCGCCTCGCGGATATTTTGCAGCGATTCTTCAACCGTCTCGCCCTGACTATAGCATCCGGGCAAGCTGGGAACTTCGACCACATATCCCCCATCGGGGTCAGGAATCAAAATCACTTGGCGCATGGATAGTCTCCTGTTTTACCTAGTTTACAGTCTAAACATAACTGTGGGTTGAAGTAAGAAGTTCAACGGTCTTATGAATTTGGCCGCGTTTCCGGCTTGATTTGATAGGAACGCTTGTCGCTGCGGGCGGCGCGTTTACTGGCGGCTTTTGGCGGGAGTGTTTGCGGCTGAATATTCTGTTTTTGCAGTTCCAGTCGGATCAGTTCTTCTAGCTTTTGCTTGTCTTTGCCGGTCACAACCGCCAACTCATCGGCGCGAGTCAGCGCGTAAGGATACGGCGTGCGGCCTTGCATCTGGCATTGGTCGAGCAACAAGGCGTGGAGCGCGTCCACGGCGGCCTTGTCTCGCGCCACCCACATCGGAATATCGACACGGGCGATGGCGGTTCGATTGACAAGACCTCTGTCTTTATCGCCGTTATAGACTTTCAGATAAAAGAACGCGATTTCAAAACTGGGATTCTTCTGGCGGTAATCAAGGTTGCGCGGCGAATTGGGAACCATAATCGCGCTGCGTTCCCCCGGCTCTAGTACCGCATTGAACAAGTGCGTATCGCGCAAGCCCTCAAGGTCGCCTCCGATTTCCAACGATTTTTGCTTGGCGATGATTTCGGCCTCATCTTTTAGGCTGTTGAGATACAGCAGGCGAAGCACCGTCCGGCTGCGGCTGGGTGAGTCGATATAGCCGCACAAAATGGCGTTGGCATCGCGCAATTGGCCGAGCGCGGTCAGATAATCCTTCAAAATCTGCCCCGCGTCAGTCACATCGGCATTCGCCCAGAACAACAGATGGTTGTCGAAAATCGTCAAAATCGGCTTCGGCGCACCCTCACGGTGCAACGCCCACGCTTGGTCGGCCAGCAAACGCATTTCTGCTACCGTGCGGCGGGCATCGATAGTGCGACTGCTGACCAACTGCTTGTTGGAGTCATGCACCAAACTCTTGTGATAGGCCAATTCTGGGTAGCTGGCCGGGATGGGGGTATGGTCATAGCCGTGATAGTAGGTGAAGGCGGCCAGATTCAGCAGATAATAATGTACCGGCGCTTGCTCGTTGGGGTAAATCTGTGACCCGTCCGCCGCGATGAGGGTAGCGTGGGGCGGCATCGGCGGGGCGGGGTACGGGTGGTTTATCATCTCGCTGCCGGGGTCGTCCATTGGGGCAGCGCCGCGATACCCACTGACTTCTGGCCCGCGCACGACGCGGATTTTCTCACGGATAGAATCGAGGTCGTCCGCGTCATAAAAACGCTGAACCGCCAGCGCCAGCTTATCAGACATATCAAAATCGAGGTGCGAGAACATATCGCCCATCTTCTGCACTTGGTCAAACAACTTGTTAAATTCAAGAGACATGCGAGGTTATCCCATTTCTTACATATTACAGACGTAAAAGGCGAGGACAACGCGGGCGTTGTCCCTACAAAAAATCGGTACTTCATAGGGACGCAGCCTGCCGTGTCCTCTGTTTTGGCTACGCTATCATAATGAAACCTTAGCACGTTCGTTCTAAATCGTCAATGAATCAGGGCGCAAGCTGGGGGATAATCACCCGCGTGAGCAGCCAAATATCCAAGACTGCGATGCTGCATAGCGCCAATGGCAAACTCCATGCCCATGCCTTGATGAACGGGATGCGAGCGCGGAGGGTATCTAAGCCCAGCGCAACCGTCACGCCCAACGGAATCAGCATGGCGAACATATAGCGCCCCTGAAATTGCACAAACTGGGTGTTGTAGTAAATCAGCATCGCAATCGCCAGCCCAGCCGTCAGACCGAACAGCGCCCATGCCCCGCGTGACGCGCCACGCCATGCCTTGAATAGGATGAATGCCGCGATACCGAGGCCGGTTAGCGCTAGAAAGCCATAGACTGCCCACTCAGGAATCGGCGCGGCCATCCAGCCGAACATGCCCCAAAAGCTGGTGATAGTGGTGCGGAAAGCCATCTCCCAATAGGCCGCCGACCCGACTTGCGCCATATAATCCGCCGTGCGAAGTTGCCCGACCACCACCCCATCATGGGCGCGGAGGCCAAAGGCATCTGGGAATCCGTATACGCTCAGGTTGCGCCCCCACCACAAGAAGGCAAACGGCGCGGCGGGAATCACCAAAGAGATGAGTTCACGTAACCAAGCGCGGGGCGACTCTGATGAGGTCGGGCGGATGAATACAGCCAACAGAATCGGGGCGGCCATCATATACGCCGTGGTTTTGGTGGCGATGGCAAACCCGTATAACAGCCCGATTCGCCACAGCGGGGTCACGCCGCCGTCCGCATAGTCGATGCAAAAATACAAAATCATAGCGACCAGCAGTAGCGCCAGCGCGTCATTATTCACCGAGGCGAGGATATGGACGTGCTGAGGGATGAATGCGACAAATGCCGCCGCGCCCGCCGCCATCGCAATCCGCCCCGGAAAAGCGCGTAATGCCGTGAGATAGGCCATATAAACCACGCCCGCGCCCATCAAAACACTGATGAGCCGCAAGATAATCAGGTTGCCGTTGCTGGCCTGATAAAACGGCGTCAGGAACATATAGTACAGCGGCGGCTGATGGTCTTCATATTCCACCGACGATAATCCGGCCACGACGCTTGGCGCGAATCGCGCATTTTTCATCGCGTCCAACTGCGCCGAGTCCCAATCCCCGGCTGCGATGACCGGCAGTTCGTTGGCAGCCATTTGCCGCACATAGTTATAGTGCGCGGGTTCGTCCGGCGATTGCCACGCGGGAGTGTATATCGCGTACAGGCCAGCGACCCATAGGTATAAAATTAGGATGGGAAAAACGGCATATCGGGGATTATTGGGCATGTTTTTAACGTCCTTAACCTCACCCCCGCCCCTCTCCACACTGGAAAGGGGTCAAGAGCCGAGTGGAAGTTTCCATATTGGCGGGAGAGGAGATAACACCACAAGCTTGGAATCTAGTTTCCGCAAGCTAGTAGTCCGTCAGAAAGGTAAGCAGAAGTGTAATATATTTTATGAAAAAAGAGTATATGATGCGCGGACAAAAACAGAAATACCCGGTGGTGTTGACTGAAGCCAAAAGAGAGACATCATAAAGGTTTATAGAACATGAGAGAGGTCTTCATGTTCCAGTTCTAGGGCAGTGATAAGAAAAACACCCCCATCAGACTTTCATCTGATGGGGGTGTAAGGATCGAGTCTTATCTCTACTCTGGAGGAGGCTCGTTTTGTGGCGGTAATACGCAGGTTAATCCTTTGGCTTTTGTGAAATACCCTGCCGATACACCAATACCTGTGTTGCTAGAATTTATGGTGTAAAACGCATTTGGAGAATAACCATCTGAGTTGGTTGATCCTTGTTGAATCAATTTATGCCTGCCTGAAGCATAATATGGTCCATTACCTGATGATGGTATAGGTAGTGATAATACCTAAGTTGCATTGCACGCAGAACAACCTAGATAACCACCTGATGGTGTATCACTTACCCTCACACAAATTGGGGTGGTTGAATTAGATAAAGTTTGCGCTTGCCATACGCGACCCCGCACTAACAATTGATCCAAATACCTTTGCAACCCACCAATGTGGGCTGAGTAAGTCTGGAATTGAAAGTGGCTGAAATTGTAGGTGTAGTTGATAGTCCCAATCACATTGTACTGTGAATAGCCATTGTGGTTAATGTTATAGGTATATGCTGCATAGCCAGCACTAACCAACGAGACTACGAAGATACCCAGTAGAAGGGTTAAAACCAGTAGCTTATTACGCAATTTCAAGTGAGACATGGAAGCAGCCCTTATTTTTCTGTTGTAGGCAATGGGAGCTGATTGACAGTCGGCACATAGGTCTGCTGGGCGTATTCATAGCGGATGAATTCCTGCGTCCACGGTAGCCAATCGTCGGAGAGGATGAAACTGTTATACGTTCCATGTTCTCCTACAATCCATCCGGCATCCGTTGCTGCCGGGCTTTTACAAGTCTCTAAAAAAGCCGTGTTTAATTCATCACGACGATTTTCTTTTTCTAGCTTTAGGTTGTAGTCGAAATAGAGAATCATTTCGGGGCTATAGGCGAGATAGCCCGGATTCGGATCCTCAAGGCAATAATCCCCTGTGATGCGTTGCATATCTGCAAATGGCATACTTAAACCAATGAAGAGGACACCCGCACGATAAGCTGCTTGTGTCCATTCAATATCGATTTGATTGATGGCTGTGCCGTGTATGAAAAGGACATCCGGCGACGTTTGAGTCGATGATTTCTCAAATCTTGTCCAGTCATTGATGACCTCAGCCTTGAAATAGGTCGCTATAGAAACGTTATTGATATACGTCAATTGGGCTGCCGTGTCTGATGTGAGATAGACAATCTTAAGGTCTTCAAATTTGATGGTATCGAGATGGGCTTGAAAAAGTCGATATTCTGCTTCATTTCGCCGGTTTATCTCATCAATTTGAGCTTGTTCATGGGGGGAAATGACTCGTTCTTCACCTTGCTCCTCTTGAGCAAAGACCACAGATACATTTGCGATGAGCAGAATCGCTGAAAGATATAGGAATTTTCGTATTATCTTAGACATAATCATTATCCTTTTAGCGTAAGGTACATCAATCTAGAATACCTATACCGAAAAATTTGTCAAGATTAATCAGCTATTTTATGTTTTGCGTAGGGTAAACGTTATTGAACCGATGTTTATTTCAGGGTAAAAAAGTCCCTCTCCATGAGGGGGACTATACATCATCCACATCTTTTTAGGGGTGGATAATGCAGATATGAGGGGATTAACGGGTTACGGTGCGTAACCCTCATCCCCTAGCCCATCACGCGGGAGAGAGGCTAGGGAGAGGGGATTTAGGCGTGAGGTTCAGCTTGCGTGCGCTTGTGAACCGTATCCACAAACTGATCAAACAGATACAGCGAATCATGCGGCCCCGGCGAACTTTCCGGGTGATACTGCACGCTGAACGCGCCCAGCCCGACGTGGCGCAAGCCTTCAACTGTGTTATCGTTCAAATTGATATGCGTGATTTCCGCGCCGTGTAAATCACTGTCGGATGTGACCGCGAACCCGTGGTTGTGTGCGCTGATTTCGACGACATCGGTCAATTTGTTCATCACCGGCTGATTGCCGCCGCGATGCCCGAAGCGCATCTTCTCGGTCTTGCCGCCCAACGCGAGTCCGAGGATTTGGTGTCCGAGGCAAATGCCGAATACCGGCACTTGTCCGAGCAAATCTTTGACGTTCTGGACGGCGTACTCGACGGCTGCCGGGTCGCCGGGGCCATTCGACAGGAAAACGCCGTCGGGGTGCATCGCCATAACCTCAGCGGCGGGCATTTGCGCTGGGACGACCCGCACGCGCAGGCCACGGTCTGTCATCATCCGCAAGATATTGCGCTTGATGCCGTAATCATAGGCCACAACCAACGGCCCAGCGCTATCCTCATGGTGGCTACCCTGATACCATGCCGCGCTACTGCGCTCCGTCCAATTGTACGGTTCGACACAGGTCACTTCGTCCACCAAGTTCGCGCCCGACATATCCAAAGAATTACGCGCCATCTCAACCAGCGCGGCGGAGTCGTTGGCGGCTTCCCCATGAGCAATCGCCGCACGCATCACGCCGACATCACGCAGTTTGCGGACGAGCGCCCGCGTCGAGACCTCGGACAGCCCAATCACGCCCCGCGCCTTGAGATAGCTGTCGAGGTCGCCGCGATTGCGCCAACTGCTGACAATCGGGCTGAGTGACCGCACCACGAACCCCGATACCCAGACCTTTTCGGATTCCATATCCTCAAGGTTGATGCCGGTATTGCCGACATGCGGCACGGTCATGGTCACGATCTGACGATGATAGGACGGGTCGGTCAGGATTTCCTGATAGCCCGTCATCGAGGTATTGAACACAGCTTCGCCAGTCTGGACGCCTTCAGCGCCGAAACCAACCCCCGGAAACAGCGTTCCGTCTTCAAGAGCCAACAAACCTTGCATGTGTGCGCCCCCGCAGCTTTCGGTATGGTGTTGTACAGACCCATTCACACCGCCAATGGTTCGCTTGACGCGAAATATCGTGCGGGTTTAGGATGCAAGCATGAATTATAACAAGAGATGAGCCGATGATTGAGGTCGAAAACCTATGCCGTCGCTACGGTTCCGTGACGGTGCTTGACGATGTGACATTTAACGCCAAACCCGGCGAAATTATCGGCCTGTTGGGGCCGAACGGCGCGGGCAAAACCACCACCATGCGAATCCTGACCGGATTCATGCCGCCCACCTCTGGCCGCGCTGTGATTAATGGTCATGATGTCGTCCGCGAGTCGATGGCCGCTCGCGCCAGCGTCGGTTATCTGCCAGAACGCACCCCCATCTACCCAGACATGACCCTAGAGGGGTGCGTGACGTTCTGGGCGGAATTGCGCGGGGTAAAGCAAGCTCGCGCCGCCGCGCAAGACGCGCTCAGGAAAGTTGACTTGTTCGAACGCCGCAAATCACTGGTACGCAACCTCTCGAAAGGGATGCGCCAGCGCTTAGGTCTGGCGCAAGCCCTCGTCCATAACCCCGCCGTCGTGATTCTGGACGAGCCGACCATCGGCATTGACCCGGCGCAAGTGATTGATGTGCGCCAAACGGTCAAGAATCTGGGCAAAGAGCATACCGTATTGTTCAGCACCCATATTTTGACCGAGGCCGAGCAAGTCTGTGACCGAGTGGTGATTTTGAATCTGGGCAAGATTGCGGCGATTGGCACGCCGGAAGAATTGCGGAAAAAGCTGTTCGCTGGAGATCGGCTACACGTCCAAATCAACGGCCTGACGCCGGAAGTAGCGCTCAAGACCTTGCGCGATGCCACCGGGGTGGCAAAAGTCGAACCCGACGGGGCGGGCTTTTCCGTCAGCGCCAAACCGGGCGTAGACCCTCGCACCCATATCGCAGGGGCGGTACAGCGGGCGGGCGGCCTGATTATCGAACTGCGCCCAATCGACCTCACTTTAGAGGACATCTTCTTGAACCTTGTCGGCGCAGATGCGCGGGGGGCAGAGTAAAATCATGCGCGGCGTAGGAATCGTATTCCGGCGGGAAATGGCCGCCTATTTCACCTCACCCATCGCTTACGCAATTGCGGCGGCTTTTTTGCTCATCACCGGGCTAATCTTCAACACCAACCTGACCCTGAGCGTCACTCAGAATCCGGTCAACCCAGCAGAAGTGCCAAACACATTGGCCTTCTTCATGATTTTCTTCGGCCCAGTCCTGACCATGCGCTTGCTCTCAGAAGAAGCCCGTGAAGGCACGCTTGAACTGCTGCTGACCGCCCCGGTCACAGAACGCGCCATCGTCATCGGTAAATACTTCAGCGCGTGGGCATATTTCTCACTGTTGCTGCTGTTGACCGTGGTCTATCAGGTGATTCTGGTCGTCATCACCCAGCCGGAAGTCGGGCAAGCTGTCAGCGCCTATATCGGAATCTGGTTATACGGCGGGGCGGTGCTGGCGATTGGGTTGTTTTTCTCGGCATTGACCGATAGCCAAGTGCTGGCCGCCTTTCTCAGCATTGCCACGCTGCTGTTGCTGTATCTGGGTAATTCCGCCGGAGAGATCGTCGCCAACCTCGACCTCGCGTTCCTCATCCGCACGCTGACATTGCCGGCGCATTACAACGGCTCATTCGCGGTGGGGTTGGTGCGATTTGAGGACATCGTATTTTTCTCTGGGGTCATTGTGGTGATGCTATATGGGGCGCTACGGGCGCTAGAATCGCACCGTACCGGCGGCTTAAGTTTTCAAGGGCGCGGTTTGCGGGCGACTCTGACCTCGATCATCGGGGGGGCGGTGCTGGTCGTGCTGGTCGGGACGGTGTATATCAATACCGCCAACGCGACCCTCACCCTCGACATGACCGAAAGCCGCCAATACACGCTCTCAAAAGAGACGCTAACAGTCCTAGAACGGGTAAAATCCGCTGGGAAAGAAATCCGTATCAGCGGGTTTTATAGCGCCAACGTGCTTTACTATCGCCAACTGGATGACTCGATTGCGCGGCTATATGAAACCGAGACCGACGGCCTCATCACCCGCGAGTATTACAATCCTGCCGAAAGCCCTGCGCTAGCCGAACAATTTTCACTGGAAATCGACGGCGAGCTATTCGTCAGCTATGTGAATGCCGACGGCAGCGTTGATTTCGATACCGTGACCCGCGTCACGTCCGAAAACAGCCAAGAGCGCAGCATCACCAACGCAATCCTACGCCTTTTGGACATCAATCGCTTCGTGGTCGGGTTTGAGGTCGGATTCAGCAATCTAAGCCGCACCGATACCAGTGACCGAGGCGTCTCTGGCATCATCAACGGTTTAGCGGCCAATGGCATCACCACCACCCCCATCGACCTCGAACAAGTGGCACAAAGCGGCCAAATGCTCCCGCTGGAAATCAGCACATTGGTCATGCTCCAGATGCAGCAACCGTTCACGGACGCGGCGCGGGCGGTGGTTGAAGATTATCTTGACCGAGGCGGGCGGGTGATGATTCTGGCCGATGCAGACTTCGGCGATAATCCGTTTTTAAGCGAGTCCGACCCGTTCAACGCCTACCTGTGGGAGAAGTTCGGCATCCGTATGTTGGACGCGGTGGCGGTGGACGCTATCTCCAACGCGGGGACGGAACTTGACTTGCTCAGTTACGCCACCTCGGACGGTTCAAGCATTACAGGCCGTTTGAACAATGTCGATGATCCGACCACCCGGACGCTATTCCGGGTAGCGCGTGCGGTTGAAATCAACCCCAATCCGCCCGTCCAAAACGGCATGGTGCTTTCGACTTCGCCCCAGAGTTACGGCGAAACCAACCTGACCGACCTCGGTCTGAGCGAAAATTACAGCTTTGATGTGAGTGAAGATGTGGCTGGGCCGGTGAATCTGGCGGCATGGGCGAACAATACCGACACCGGCGCACGAGTCTTGTTGATTGGCGATAGCAGTTTCGTCAGCAATGGCCTCGTCACCAACCCACAAGGCAACGGGATTTTATTCACCGATGGCATCACATGGCTGACCGGCTTTGGCGAGAGCATCGTCTTTGCGCCGCAAGGGCGCGTGACCAATCTCCCGGCCATCTTCATCAGCGTGCAAGACATCGACAACATCGCCCTGATTACTGTGGTGATTTTACCGGGGTTGGTCTTGGCAGCGGGGTTGGTGCTGCGCTGGGTGCGTGGACGGCGCTAAATTCACGCCGATAGGGCGACCCGACGGGTCGCCCTCAGACACATCAGATTATGCCTGTGGCACGCGCCCTTCGCCTTGACGCGCCAGCATCCACTGCGGATATTCCGGCGTCAATTTGCTGACCTCATTCAGGCGATTCAATTGCGAGTCGTCAAATTTGAGGGTAGGCACATTTAAGTTGTCGTCCAATTGCTCAAGCGTCTTTGCGCCGATGATGACCGTCGTCACCGCCGGTTGGTGCAGCAACCACGCCAGCGCGACTTGTGCCACGGATACGGTCAATTCAGCGGCGATTTCGCGCATCACGTCCACCACGTCAAAGGCGTGGTCTTTGTTGACGGGCGGGAAGTCGAACGAGGCGCGGCGGCTACCATCTGGGCTAGAACCGTCACGGTTGAACTTGCCGGAAAGCAAGCCGCCCGCCAGTGGCGACCAGACCATCACGCCCACCTGTTGGTCTTTGACAAGGGGGACGAGTTCGCGCTCAAGGTCACGGCTGGCGATGGTGTAATAGGCTTGTAGCGACTCGAAGCGCGACAGGCCGTTTTTATCGCTGATTCCCAGCGCCTTCATCAATTGCCACGCGGCGACGTTGCTCGCGCCGATATAACGGACTTTGCCTTGACGCACGAGGTCGTCTAAGGCGCGCAGCGTCTCATCCAACGGCGTCACGGAATCGAATCCGTGAATCTGATACAGGTCGATGTAATCGGTATTGAGGCGCTTTAGGCTGGCCTCCACCGAATTCATGATGTGATAACGACTCAGGCCGATAGCGTTCACATCCTCATTCATGCGCCCGCGTACTTTGGTGGCAATCACCACCTTATCACGCGGCCTGCCCTCTAGCGCCTTGCCCAAAAGCGCTTCGGACTGGCCGGACGAATAGATGTTGGCCGTGTCGATAAAATTGATTCCGGCGTCCAACGATTTCGCCACGATGTCATTAACGAGGTCTTGCCCTTGCTTGCCGATGACTTCCCAGAACCCCTCGCCGCCAAACGTCATTGTACCGAGGCAAAGTTCCGAGACGAGTAACCCCGTCCGACCCAACAACCGATATTTCATGGAATGGCTCTCGCTCATAATCTGATTGACTCCGTGTATGTGCAGCGGCTTATATGTCAGTATTCATATCCATGCTACATCTTAGAGTTGACTCTAAGTCAAGCACATGAAAGTAAGCGTTGGATGAGACCCACCCGTTCTCCCTGACGGTTGCCCACCGTAAGCGACGGGCATCTCCCCAATCGTTAAGGGATTGTGATATAGCCTGCTTGACAAGAGTGACAGGGCGCGATACTTTATATCTGTAAAGAGACGGTTAAATCCTCGTCAGACCCCTGACGGGGATTATTTGCCTCAGTTCTGGGGAAATGTGTGAACCGTCCACACAACCCCTGAGTGTATGAGAGGGTTGCTGCCTTGCTTGACCCTGGTGTTTAGCAAGGCTTTATGCACGTAACGCTATGGCAGTGATGACGCAGATTTCAAACTCGAAAGAACTCCACAAGACCCTTGTGGAAAAAGCGCAGCGGCAAGGTTCGCTGTCGTATGATGATGTTTTGGCCTTGATGCCCAACGCTGAAAATGATGTGGCTTTGCTGGATGAAGTACTGGAAGGCCTCATGGAAGCAGGCGTGGAACTCATCACCAAGACTCTCAATCCAGATGATATGGCGGAGAGTGATCTAATGGTCGAGTTGGAGCCGGACTTCGAGGAGATCGACCTAGAGTTGGCCGCCGAGGGTGAAAATCCCTATGCGTGGGACACCGACCTCATTGACGACGCGGGCTATCAGCAAGCGTTGGACACCGATGACGTGGTAGGTCTTTACCTCAAGGAAGCTGGGCGCGTCCCGTTGCTGACTGGCAGCCAAGAGGTTGAACTTGCCAAGCGTATGGAGCGTGGTTTGTTGGCGACCAACAAGCTCAAGGAAATGGGAGACCGCCTGTCCCCCGATGATCGTTACCTGTTGCAAGACCTCGTTGGCGATGGCGAAATGGCGCAAGAGCATCTTGTGCGTGCCAATGCCCGTCTGGTCATCAGCGTGGCGAAGAAATACATCGGGCGCGGCGTCCACTTCCTTGACCTGATTCAGGAAGGCAACATCGGCCTGATTCGCGCCACCAATAAGTTTGAATATCGTCGCGGCCACAAGTTCAGCACGTATGCGACATGGTGGATTCGCCAAGCCGTCAGCCGCGCTGTGGCGGATCAGGGTCGCACCATCCGCGTCCCCGTCCACATGGGCGACCAACTCAACCGGATGCGCCGCGTCCAGTTGGTGCTGCTGCAAGAACTTGGTCGTGACCCCAGCATCGAGGAATTGGCCGTCGGGATGGAAACCACGCCCGATAAGGTCGAGCATTTGCTGGAAATCAGCCGCCGCCCGGTCAGCCTCGAAACCCCGATTGACGAGGACGGCGATAGCACGTTCGGCGATTTCGTCGAGGACACCAGCACCCCCGCCCCGGCGGATGAGGTGGCGACCCATCTGCTCCATGAGCAACTTCAGGGCGCGTTGAACAAACTCCCGCAGCGTGAAGCGCAGATTTTGCGCCTGCGCTATGGGTTGGAAGATGGCCGCGTGTATACGTTGGAAGAGGTCGGTCAGACCATCGGCGTAACCCGTGAGCGCGTCCGCCAGTTGGAGGCGCAAGCCCTCAACCGCCTGCGCCAATCGTCGGCGCACATCATCCTGCGCGACTACCTGTACGGGGACTAAAAACCCGTGCAGGCCAAAGATGCGCGAATCCCAGTGCTACTGCCTCTCGCGGCGGTGGCTCTGGGGATTGCCCTACTGCTAGAGAATTTCCTATTGCTCGGTGGCTTCCAAATCAGCGTATTATTACCTCTGGTTCTGGCAGCCGCTGGTGCATGGTTGCTGATTCGTGGTGATGTCGGCACGCGGGCAGCGCGTAGTTTCGGCATCACACGTGGTAGCGTGGAGGCTGCGACCCTAGAAATTAGCGCCGGAGAGGTTGATGTCATCCTCGCCCGCGCCGAACGCGAAGGCCGTTTGGTCGAAGGTCAATTCGCGCATACCTGACGCCCGACCCTTGAAGTGACCGGCGTGAACGCCCATCTCAAGTTTGACCGCGCCGCGACCCCGTGGACATCGTTCGCGGATTGGCAGATTCGCCTCGCGGATGACCTACCGTGGCGCGTGTTAATCAGCACGTCGCTGGGGCAAATCAACGCCGACCTCGCTGGTTTAATCGTACAAGGCGGCGAAATCGCGGCGGGCTTGGGCGATGTACGAGTGGTCTGCCCGTCGGAATCATTCGCGCCGCTGTCTTTGCGCTCTTCCGCGGGAGATGTGCATGTGGTCGTCCCACAAGGGCAAGCCGCACGCATTCACGTCAAGACTGGACGGCTATTCAAAGCCAACCACGCCGAGACACGCTACCGGAAAATTGCGCCGGATATTTACGAAGCCCTCCGCCCCGACCCGGACTCCCCACTGGTGGAAATCCATGTGCGCGGTACGTTCGGCGACGCTTACCTCGCGTAACCCCCTCAGATTATGACTATCCCCCTAGCTTTTCGCCCCGGCACATCGGTGGATGTGGACGCCTGTCTCGCGCTGAGTCATACGTGTGAGTCTGACCGCGTTTGGCAGATGACGCTCAACGCGGCCGACCCCACCCAGCAGGTACAAGTTGGTTTCCGTGTCGAAAAACTCCCGCGTAGCGTCTCGCTCACCCATACGCCTGACTCGCACCGCTTGCATGACGACCCCGATTTGGGGCGTCTGTTCGTGGTAGCACGTCGCTATATCCCCCAAAAGGCGCACATCCCGGTTGACCCTGAATCTCAGGACGCCCCGTTGACCATGCCGCCGCCGCCGCCGCGCACCCCGATTATCGGCTATGTCGTCGCGCATTATGACGAACTGCGCGGACTCGCTTGGCTGGATGATGTGTGCGTCTCGGAAGAATTGCGCCGCCAAAAAATCGCCGCGCAATTGGTTGATGGTGTGCGGCAGTGGGCGAAGGAACAGGGCGCAGAGCGCCTATTGGTGGCCGTCCCGACCAAACACGCCCCGATGGTCGCGCTGTGTCAAGGCATCGGAATGACATTCTGCGGCTATAATGACCAATTTTTCCTCAATCACGACATCGCCATCCTGTTTGGGCTGAGATTGTCACGGGTTCGCCGTGTAGAATAGATTGCATATCCTATAACATTGTACGGACAGCATATATGCTGTCCGTACAGTTAAACCGTAATAGGGCGTATAACGGTGACTGACGTATTCACCACATTTTTGGACATCACCAATGAAACCCTCGCGGCGGCGATTGCGATTGTCTCGGTATCGCTGCTGCTGTATACCCTGACCCGCAACGTGCAAGACCGTGTGGCGCGTGCCTCCGCCGTATTGCTCGGCGCGGTGACGGTGACGTATGTATGCGATGTGCTGCTCTCGCTAAGGCCAGTTGAAAGCGCCATCATCCCGCTCTTGCGGACACAATGGCTGGGGATCGCCCTCGCACCGGCGGCGCTGGTACATCTGAGTGACGCGCTGCTCGATACCACCGGCCTACCGTCACGCGGGCGGCGGCGGCGCACCTACCGGCTGATGTACGGATTCGCCATCATTTTCATGATTGCCGCCGCCGTGACCCAGTTGCTGGTGATGCCGGTCATCAGTGATGGACGCCCCGCGCTACGCGCCGCGCCGCTGATGGGGGTTTATCTGCTGTATCTGGTCGTGGCGTGCGCCTTTGCGCTGGTCAATGTCGAACGCGCCCGCCAGCGCTGCCGGACTCGCAGCACCCGCCGCCGGATGCTCTACCTCGAAATCGCGCTCCTAACGCCCGTATTGGGCGTATTCCCATTCAGCACATTTTTCGATTTGGGCGGCGAATTCACCACTGGGGCGATGATTTTGCTGATTATGGGCAACATCTTCGTCATCCTGATGCTGATGTTCCTCGCCTATCCGTTGTCATTCTTCGGATCGACGCTGCCTGACCGGGCGGTGAAGTCTGAACTGTTACGGTTTATGCTGCGCGGCCCAGTGACAGGATTCCTCATCGTCGGGGTGATCTTCTTCTCGCGGCGGGCGACTCGTATTTTAGCGCTGCCGGGTGAGGAGTTCATGGTGTTCGCCACCGTCACAGTTGTCTTATTCTGGCTGTGGATGGTCGATTTGGTATTGCCGACGCTTGACCGCATCCTCATCTACGGCGATGAAGAAGATCAATACATCAAGATTCAACAGCTTAACCGCCAACTCCTCACCCGAACCGACCTGCTCAACCTGTTGGAAGGCATCTTGGCGCAAGCGCGGAATCTGCTCCAGACCCCCGGCGCGTTCATCGCGCTATTGACCGACGGCACGTCTGAAATCGTGTGCGCCACCGGGGACGGTCACGCGCTAGAAGACCGCCCCGGCGATTTGCTGGCAGAACTCCCAGCGGTGAAGGCGTCCTCAGTCACAAAACCGCACATCTGGGACGGATTCTGGCTATTCCCGCTGATTGGTCAGCGCGGGGCGAGCGGCGTAGGACAGGTCATCGGGACGCTGGGGATTAAGGTTCTGACCGCAGACGCCGCCCCTTCCTCAGAAGAAATGGCGGTCTTGGCGCGGGTACGTCGCCGCGCCGCACGCACGCTGGACGATTTACTATTGCAAGGTGAGTTGGTGGCCGCGCTGGAAGGTCTGCTGCCGCAATTCACCCAATCACGCCGAAGCGCCGCCGAAATCGAATATGATTCCCCACGCGGACAGGCCACCGACGCGGCATTGGCGCAAGTCCCCGGCTTGCCTGACCGCGACCATGTGATTGAGCAAGTACAGGCCGCGCTCCGACAATATTACGGCGGCCCCGGCATGACTCAAAGCCGACTCCTAGACCTAAACATCGTCCGGGCGGCACTGGCCGAACACGGCGGGCAGCCGGTGAGAGCGCTGCGGGCGGTGCTAGACAGAGCCATCGAAACCCTGCGCCCCGCTGGTGAGCGCGATTGGCGCAGCCAAGAATGGCTGATTTATAACGTCATCGAACTGCGCTACTTCAAGAAGATGCGCGTGCGCGATGCCGCCAACCGCCTATATATGGCCGACGCCACGCTCTACCGCAAACAGAACACCGCGTTTGAGGCGGTAGCCGACGCCTTACTGCGTATGGAGGCCATCGCGCTCACCCAAGCTGAGACCGAATCTTAGCGACTGGCGCGGACACAGACCCAAATAATCGGCGTGGACACGTCTGTGCCGTGTCCCTACGAAAACCGCGTGGTTCGTAGGGGCGACTCGTTGGGTCGCCTAATTCATCCCAATATTGAAACCGTCCTCATTTCCAGGGCAAACGCATCAAAATCTGGATGAAGGAAGATATGCCAGAGAAATTTTCGGACGGCAAGAATGGCGTCACTACCATCACAGAGATTCGTAGGGACGCCATTCTTGCCGTCCGCCGTGATTTATCATTTGATGCGTTCGCCCCGTCCTCATTTCCTAGTCGTTTGACAGCGCAACCAACACGGCTCATAATTCACGGCAGAAAATAGTTTAACGCTGCGAATTATCAGCGCGTTTTGTATTGTTAGGCTGGGGGGCCAGATGTCAACTTCTAATACGCATTCCGAGGACTATTCGCCGCCGCCGCTGGACGAGGGCTACTGGTCATCGCTACTCAATGACCAACACGCCGATGCGGGAATGTCAGACGATAACACCGCCAGTTTTGGCACGCCCGCCGATTGGGAAGAATTGACGCGCATCCGCGATGAGGACATCACGTTAGAATTGCCCACCGTCGGTTACAATCGCGGCGGCTTGTTAGTTGAGTGGCGCTCCCTGCGAGGGTTCGTCCCCGCCAGTCAATTGACCGAATTCCCCATCAATGCCGCCGAGCCGGTACGCCGCCGTGCGATGTTGGGCTATATCGGGCAGACCCTCCCCTTGCGGGTGATTGAACTCAATCAAGAGCGTAATCGGGTGATTCTGTCCCAGCGGGCGGCACAGGCCGAACCGGGCGGGCGTCAGGGCATCTTGGATAGCATCCAACCCGGCCAGACCATCCACGGCCTCGTCACCAATCTGGTCGAATTTGGGGCGTTCATCGACCTCGGCGGGCTAGAGGGGCTAATCCACATCAGCGAGTTGAGTTGGGGGCGAGTCTCTCACCCACGTTCGGTCTTAGAGCGCGGTCAGATGGTCGATGCTTATGTCTTGGAGGTCAATCGGGCGGCTGGGCGCATCGCCCTCAGCCTCAAGCGGTTGCGCCCTGACCCGTGGCGGACGGTAGACCAGCGCTTCGCAGTCGGGCAAGTCGTCGATGTCATCGTGACCAACGTGGTCGATTTTGGCGCGTTCGCCAGCCTTGAGGACGGCCTTGAGGGGTTGGTGCATGTCTCGGAATTGGCGGAGGGGCAATTTTTGCACCCGCGCAACGTCGTCACCGAAGGGCAAAGTATCCGCGCCCGCATCCTTAGCATCGACGGACGGGCGCGACGGATGGGTCTTAGCCTACGCGACATCAGCAGTAGCGGCGGTTGAACGCGGCTTTAGCGGATGTCGCACACACAGGTACAATAGCGCCTAGATGTGTTTTTGTAACCGTTAAACGTGGAGGCCATACCCCATGGTGATTACGCCTGAAGTCCTGATTGGCGCGGGATTGATTTTCTTTTTGCGCGTGGTGAATTACGCCGTCAGCACAGTGCGGACGGTGGCGATTTCTCGCGGGCGGCGCGGGCTGTCGTCGGTGCTGGCGTTCATTGAAGCCTTCCTGTTCGCCGTCGTCATCGCCAGCATCGTAAAAGACATCACTTCCAATTGGCTGAACCTATTCGCGTACTGCATGGGCGCGGCGGCGGGCGGCTGGGTCGGGATGGTGATTGAAGCAAGGTTCATCACCGGCTATATGAGCGTGTCCGTCGTCGCCCATCAGCAAGAGCGTGGCATGACATCGC
>Ga0163147_10002337_pt1 | contig 27064 bp, 26 predicted proteins | sample OliLakLV19MP6G1_FD_148597 | JGI IMG/M metagenome (GOLD analysis project Ga0163147, IMG submission 148597) | Freshwater microbial mat bacterial communities from Lake Vanda, McMurdo Dry Valleys, Antarctica- Oligotrophic Lake LV.19.MP6.G1 | ecosystem: Environmental > Aquatic > Freshwater > Lake >...
TGTCCGTTCAATGCGGAAGGTGATCGGGTCGCTGCCCGCTTCTGCGCCCGTGTCATCGGTTGCCGTGATCGTCACGGTTGGCAGCGCAGGCGAGAACGCCGACTCATACGCGCCCATATCGACTGTCGTATTCTGGATACGCGCATTGCCCGCGAGGTCGGTTGTGACGCCGCCGGGGATCAGGGCATTACTGCCCGCGTTGATCGCAATGCTTGTGCTGGAGAGCGTCAAATCGCCGTTGAGCGCGGGGTCACCACTCTTATTACCGTCCACACCGTCGGTGATCCCGCACGACCCATCATCGACAAGCGTGTACTCGAATGTTCCCAAATTAGTGGCGGGACAATCGCTGCCACTGTTGTTGGCGAAGATGCTGTTGTAAACGTTTGTCTGGTTATTTGTTCGAATGCCCGCCGCCAGCGGTGCTGTGTTATTCACTATCGTGACATTGGCAAACGTCGCTACGTCGTTGTCGTAAACACCTCCACCCTCGGTAGTTGCTGTGTTATCACTGATGATACTGTTCGTCACACGCAGTTCGCCGGCGTTGTTACGTATTCCACCCCCCAAAGTTCCTGACATATTTCCGGTGACGACACTGTTGTTCACAATAACGAGACTGCCATCGTCGGTGTTAAGGAAGATACCCCCACCTTGGTTGGTCGCAGTGTTATTGCTGATGATACTGTTATTCACGGTCAAGAACCCATCACCAATACCGCTCATAGTTATCCCGCCGCCGGTCACGGTCGAGGTATTCTCTGTGACGGTGACATTATTAAGGGTCACAGTCGAAGTAGAAATATGTATCCCGGCACCGGTGGAACTCGCCCCATCTCTGATGGTCAGGCTGTTGAAAATGACTGTCAAGTCGGCGTTAACAGTGAACACGCGCACGGCATTATTCCCGCTGATAATCGTGTTCGCCGCGCCATTCCCGGTGATGGTCAGCGTACCGTTGTTCGCCAGATTGGGCAGGGCAGTTGCCAGCGTGATCGTGCCATTGGCACCTGCCGTAAACGTAATCGTGTCGTTGGCGACAGTCGCATTCGCCGCCGTGATCGCCTCACGCAGCGAGCAGTCGCTGTCGCACACGCCGTCGTTGGTGTCGGCGGTCTTGCTGACGACATACGCCGCCGCCGCCACCGATTGCGTTGGGATCAAACCCACCATGAGGACAAATGCCACAATCCAGATCAGCGGATTAATTTTCAAAAACGGGTGACGGTTAGTACGGCGCATAGTTTAACCTTTAGCATGAATAAAATTCAGTGGGTACAGCATTTATCTCAAAGTCGATTGAGCGGATTTGGACTCAATGAACCTAATTTGGTTAATTTCAACAATACAATCTATAGATTATACACGCACAAGTCGATATATTTGCTATTGAACTTACTGTAAACCACGTTTTATAACGGAATTAAAACCGAAAATATATTTTTTTCACGCGAAGGTACTGACCACATAAACCGTTGAGAATTCGTACTCGACTCATCGGACTCCTCTACGTGTTCTTCTTCATGGAAGTCGGGACACGCCGCCCGCGTTCATGTCGCGGGCATCACGCCGCACCCCATGTCCGCTTGGGTCAATCAGCAGGCAAGGAACTTCCTGTGGCAGCTTGAGGAGTCAGCTTATCCGGCACGCTGCTTGATCCGCGATGGCGACAGCAAGTACACGCCCGTCTTCAATGCCATCTTCGAAACCGAAGGAATCGACCTGATCAAAACACCTGTGCGTGCGCCAAAAGCCAATGCGTTTGCCGAACGTTGGATCCGTTCTGTCCGCGAAGAATGTCTTGAGCGACTGTTACTCCACTAAATTGGTAGACCAACTTGAGATGGTATCAAATTAGAGAGTAGTTCCAAACAAAGAACCTACGAGTGCAGTTAACCCCATCGCCAAAGCACCCCAAAAGGTGACTCGAATAGTCGACTTAATGATGGGCGCACCACCGACCCATGCTGCCAGAATACCCAGCAGCGCGAGAAAAATAAGCGATGTTCCAGTTACGGCAAGAGCCAGAATGGTTTCGGGAACCAGGAGTACCGTCATCAGCGGCATCACCGCGCCAACGGCAAAGGAAGCCGCTGATGCAAGCGCAGCTTGAACAGGTCGGGCGCTCATCGTATCCGAGATACCCAGTTCATCACGAGCATGGGCAGCTAAAGCATTATGGTTCATCAACTGCTGAGCGACCTGTTTTGCCAATGCAGACTCGACCCCACGCGCCACGTAGATTGAGACTAATTCCTCTAATTCAAATTCACCATCATCCTCTAACTCTTTACGCTCGCGGGCGAGTTCAGCCCGCTCCGTATCAGCCTGTGAACTCACGGACACATATTCGCCAGCAGCCATCGACATCGCCCCTGCGACCAGTCCAGCGACTCCGGCAATCAATACATCACCTCGCACCGCGTTTGCGGCAGCCACACCGACGATGAGGCTGGCGGTAGACACAATCCCGTCATTGGCACCTAGCACTGAGGCACGTAACCAGCCAATGCGTCCTGTCCGATGGCGTTCGCTATGCTTTGCAGCCATTTTTACTCCAAATAAGTTTCTCAGGATAAATAATCATCGTAACAGAATAGAAATTGAAATAATCCTGCTTAAGTCTGGCTTGATTATAGGCTGAATGGTTGAGTTAGCGGTATGAACTTCCTATTCACGAAAATTTGGTCAATCTTTTCGGACATGACTCAGGCTATTTAAAATATAGTGGATCACTCATCAGCGGTTCAGTGTAGTAGGTCAGAAAGGACGGGTGAGCTTCTTCCATATTTTCGGCGTGTAGTGCGTAAATCTCACTGAGATAACATCCTGAAGTCATTCAATTCTGAAACCTCTAATAACTATCCTAGGTGTGGCGAGCGCACGCCAATCTTAAATCTGGGTTAAATCCCCACTTTAACGAGTACAATTGAAAGAGAGATTACTGTGGAATAAGAAAATGTCACACGTTTTACTGATTGATGATGAGCAAAAATTGACTGATCCGCTGCGCTCCTCATTCGAACGCGCTGGGTATCAGATAACGGTTGCCAACGACGGTCACACCGGTTTGAGTCTGGCGTTCGTCGAAAAACCGGATGTCATTGTGCTAGATGTAATGATGCCGGGACTGGATGGTTGGCGGGTTTGTGAGGCGATCCGGCAGCACAGTAATGTGCCGATTATTATGCTGACTGCCCTAGATGATAGTCTGGATCGTATCAAGGGACTGGAACTGGGTGCAGACGATTATCTGGTCAAGCCATTCGGGTTCAAAGAACTTGAAGCCCATATTCGGGCGATGCTGCGTCGTGTCCAATTGGATCGCGGAAACCAGATGCCCCTGCAAATCAGCGTCGGGGATATTGTGCTTGATCTGGAAGCGCATACCGTCACTAAAGGCGGAAAAGAAATCGCCATGCGTCAGAAGGAGTTTGAAATCCTATCGCTGCTGATGAACAGCACGGGGAAAGTCGTTAGCCGCGAGCGTCTTTTTGACGAGGTGTGGGGAACAGATTGGCTAGGTGATACGCGAACCCTCGACGTTCATATGAGCTGGATGCGGGCAAAGCTAGAAACCGATCCTACTAACCCCATCTATCTGCAAACCATTCGTGGTGTTGGCTATCGCTTTACCGACCCGGAACGGAGCTAACACCAATGTTCGCCCATAGAACAATTCGCCAGCGTATTCTACTCATCTTCATCTTAATTGCACTTGTAGGCGGAATCATGCAGTTCTTCATCGCGGGACGGCAGCTTCAACTGGCAACACTGGAATTCTATCAGCATCATTTAGAAACAGATGCGCTGCTGGTTGCAGCAACTTTCGCCGAACCATTGGGGCATTACCTTGAAGGTGAAGGTGACGAAGGCATTGGGCGGACGCTGGCAACACTTCAGCAGGAAGTTGGACACAATTACCTGATTGTGGATCGTAATTATCGCGTTGTCGGTTACACTGTTGATACGGGATATGAACAGATAGACCGTGTCACCGAAACGCCTGAACTGGTCGAAGCGCGATCCGAACGTATCGGCGCAGATATTCGTCCGAACCCATTAGGGCAGGATACCTTATATCTGGCAGTTTCCGTCCTATACGAGGGAACCTCATTAGGGTATTTAATTCTATCTGAACCCATGCAGCCTGCTTATGCCGAGGTCAATCAACGCTACATCGAGTTAGCTGGAGCAACTTTGCCTGTTATTGGGCTGGTGATTGCTGCCAGTCTATGGATTTCTGGCACCATTTCGCGTCCGGTGCAGAGCCTCCGAAACTCTGCGATGCTCATGGCGCAGGGCGCACTCGATACACGCATCCAGATAACATCGCAGGATGAGGTGGGACAGCTTGCCCAAACCTTCAATTACATGGCAGGGCAGATTGAAAGCCTGATGAAAACCCAGCGCACTTTCGTGACCAATGCGGCACACGAACTGCGTACACCGTTGATGATGCTCAAACTGAGGGCAGAGGCACTGGTGGATGAAACTCTGCCTGCTGCCGAACATGAGTTGTATCTGCGCGAAATTCGGCAGGAGATCGACCACATGGCGGAATTGGTCTCGTCACTGCTCATGCTGGCGCGAATTGACGAGGGGCGCTATCAGCAAAATGGTGTCGTCACTGATACGGTTTCCACACTGCATGATATTCTACGCAACTGGCGAATTGAAGCGGAAAAGCGCGCCCTCAAGTTTGATATAACTACCGATAGCGGGCTGCCAGAACTACCCATGAGTCCAAATGATTTGCGGCTCATTCTGGACAATCTTTTGGCGAATGCCATCAAATACACGTCTGAGGGAAGCATTCATGTCAAAGTTTCACCTTCTGAGAAGGAGTTTATTTTGGAGGTGCGTGACACCGGTGTGGGCTTCACGCCCGAACAAAGTAAGCACTTGTTTGAACGCTTTTATCGCTCAGAACAAGTGCGGGGAAAATTCGCTGGTAACGGGCTGGGCTTATCCGTCGTGAAAGCCATCCTCGATCATTACGGCGGTACAGTGGCAGCAGAGAGTCGGGGTTCAGATCAGGGAGCCACTTTCACTATCCGCGTGCCGATGGCGTAGGATTCTGCATCAGTACAGTCACAGAACAACAGTCTATCCCTCCTTATGGAGAACCTAAAACAAAGATGAATAATGTAGGGACGCCCAATGGGGCGTCCAGCATAGCGGACACGCCGTTGCGTGTCCCTACATTATTCATTCGACTTTTAATACGTGTCCCCATCAGCTATTGAGTCTGCGATTTGCTCCGCATAGAGGATGATGGTTTTGCCTGATCCTTACCAACTCGCATCCCCAGCAGCAGGACGACTAAGAGTACACCGCCTCCGACTAACAGACGAAAACCGAGATGAGTGCCGTCTGTCCCGGCAAATATGCCATGGATGGAGACTAAACCAAATGCGGCATAACTGGTGTAATGCAGTCGCTTCCAATTCACCTGTCCGATGCGCTTTTTCAGCGGAAAGCTCAGGCTAATCGCCACAAGCAGCCAGAATGCCAGAGTTCCCAATCCGACGACTTCGGGACGATAGGGACCTGTGAATGGCACCAAGATGTCGCTAAGTGTGTAGGTGAAATACTTGTCGAACAGCAGCAGCAGTCCATGACCTAATCCGAGCAGCAGCGCCAGCCATGAAATCGTGCTGTGCAGCGTCAACGAGACCGGTCCCGGCGACCAGTCTTTGACCGATTGGCTGCTGAGTAAAAGCCCCCAGACCGTTGAGGTTAACAGCAGCACATAAGCGACAATCCCGGATGAACGCACCAGATGCCATGACAACTTCTGGTCGCTCGATAGGGCGAAGTCAAACATGCCACTGTTGATCATCCACCCTGCCGACAGTCCAATGACAATCAGGCTGGCGACCAGCACCAGCAGGTCAGCGTTCCTGGTTGATTTACTTTGATCCATGCGAATTTCCCTACTTGTAGACGTGCCTAATCTGCGTTTCTCGTTCATGATCTGTTTTAGCGGAAGTTTGCCCTTATTCCCGCGATCAAGGTTTCCTGTTGTGCATCACTCAGGTTGGCTTCAGGATGCATGGTGATGAAAATGGGCGGCGGCATCTCGCCTTTTTCAATGACTCCGACCATCTCGTCCCATTCAACCCGGCGATCTTCTGAAATATTGAGGGCATCTCGCCCTTCGTGGGTGTCGTGTGCGACGAGCCACCCCACCGGCGCAACATAGGCATACCAGGGGTAGACGGTCTCATTAGAATGACATGCAGCGCACGCTTGATTCCATAACTGCTCTGTTTCTGGCGAATTCCACACCACGTTCTGCGTCACGGGTGGGTTATCCAGTTGGAATTCGGGATTAACAAACCGAACAAGCTGTAAAATGACAAAGCCTACAATGAGAATTCCCGCGCCCCACATCCAGATACGCGGAAGTCGTCTGGCATGTGTTGGAGAAAAAGTTGACTGGTTCATAATGATCGCTCCTGTTGTGTTTGACAGTGCCCGCTCCTATACGGGACGGGCACATTGAATTGTTAATTAATCGTCGTCGCCTTCTTCTTCTTGATCTTCGTGTTCTCCGCCAATGCTGCCGGACGGTTGCGGTGTCGTGATGATGATTGGAGCAACTGGTGCATCGCGTAACGGGATATTGAACACGGTCAATGCGTCACAAGTACCCTGTAAACTGACACCTGTTAGCTTCATCCACGCCGAACCGCGTGCCGTACCTACGACGATCCAGTTATTCTCCGGGTTATGACCGCCTACCGTGTAGTTCTCGTTGAGGTAGGCATAACCTGTCACACTATAGCCTGTGCCAGGACCGCTGCGGAGATTGACGGCACTACTAGTGACGACTGCGGTACATGCTGCACCTGTGGTATCGGTTGCGACATTTTCGGCATTGGCAGGCGCTTCAAGGATATTCACACCTGTATCTTCTGCCGAAACAACGCGCACACCAGCGACAACCGTACTGGTCAATCCGCTGCCCAGCACGGTGAATTCATAATTCCCGGCATCGAGAACAAGATTTACTCCATCGACATGTCCACCAGCAGATTCTGCAACGATGACTCCCTGTGCATCCACAAGCTGGGTTGTGGCGTTGGAGCCAGGAAAGGTCGCTGTCACCACACCGATTGTTCCATCGGGGATGCTCACATTGGCAGTACCGCTAGGAGTGTTGACATCAAGTGACAGCGTGATCTCCTCGCTTAGGGTTACTTCACTACCCGTAATGCGTTCGACAGTCCCATTGATGTTCAATTCAGGCAGTGATGCAACGCTCACATAGGACTCAGTGATTCCGGGCAGACGTTCAACAGTCAGGGTATGGGAACCACTGTTTGGAGCAATATTGAGTTCAACGCCATGAAGTCGGGCGTCCGCTGCATGAAAGACGACCACATTTGCCGAATCAGTCAGGGTGAGGGCAACTTGCGCCATGTCCAGTGACACCACGCCAGTGGTATCGGGAGGCAGCGTAATCACCACATCAATCACGGGAGTGGCATCATTCAGGGTGATGAGATTGGTATTATCCTGAGCAAGCGCGGGTAGTGCCCCAAGCAGCAGCAGGAAAAGTAAAGGGATCAGGAAACGTTTCATGAGATTAGACTTTCATTGAGTGATTGAGCAAAGTTTGAAGTGGTAAGCACCTTACCGTCATGCTGTATAACCAGCCCGGTAGCGTACCACTGCTGGTTCAGCCAATTCAGTCCCTCCTCGGCACCGCGCAGCATGATGGCTTTAGCATATGCTTCGGCGGTGGGTGCATGGGCATGAATCACAGTTGCGGTCAGCACATCCGTCTCTCCCGAATGCCCGGTTCGCGGATCGACAATATGATGTTGTGTTTGTCCTTCCTGTGTTTCCCAGCGGCGGAAATCCACTCCGCTGGTCACAATAGTGCTGTCCTTCAGCCATAGTGATACGAGTGGTACATCGCTGAATGGATCGCTGACCTCCACTTGCCAGCCGGGTAATCCATCTGGTGCGCCGCGTGCTGCTATATCCCCGCCCACATTCACGAGACATGACCCACTTTTGGCGAGATCATCCGCCAATCTTGCGGCTGTCCAGCCTTTGGCAATGCCACCCAGATCGAGCGCACTATTGACCGGAATGCGGATTTCGCGGGTAGCCAATTTCAGTTCAATGCCGCGCCAGTCAGCGGCGGGGATATTTTCTACTGTATGCGGCATAGTGATCTGTTCAAAACTGCGGTCATAACCGTTTGCCAGCATCGCGGGCAGTACCAGCGGGTTAAATAAGCCATCGGTCAGCCTTGCAGCATGTTTAGCTGCCTGAACATTTTCGAACAGAATCTCACTCGCATCGATCCATTCCCCGGCGCGTCTGTTGAGTTGCATGAGTTCGCTGTTTGGGCGAAAGCGTGATAAACGCGCTTCAATGGCTTCGATCTCAAACGGGAGTTGGCGCAGGATTGTATTTCCGTCGGTTTCCGTTTCGATTTGCGCGTTTATCTGGCAGCCCATCGCCCGAAACTCAATGAAGTGTATCTGTCTCATCGAGATGACCGGCTCTGCTGTGGAACAGGCTGCTGAACGATCACAGGATCAGGGGCGATGACCTGCGCTGGGATGGGTGGCTGAATAGTGTTGTTTGCTCTGCCAGTCACTGGGAGGGCAGTGGATACCTGCCCCGATTGACGCAAGATGATGATGCTTGGTGCTGCCTGTAAAATCGTGATCTCTGGTGCAGTCCGAATGACTGCAACAGGGGTAGACGTTTCGATGGGTGATAGTGCAACTATGTTTTCAACCGCAGGTGTTTGGCTCACCAAGAACTGGCTTGCATCCAGCATAGCGAGATTTTGTGCGCCAACGATCGTTGCAATTGTTGTACTGGTCACCAGTGCGGTTCGTACCAGAAGCTTTCTAGCGCGGTCTGTATTTGCCATAGTGGATGTCTCCATTGCATTTCGTATCTGTTTTAACGATACGACAACAGCAACTCCCTTGTTTAAACATCCACTCAACGTCACCTTAAATTTGAGTTAAATACGGGTATTCCTCGGCTTATACGCGGGGCAATTTGATCCTCTGAGTGTTCATTTTTCCTCGCTCTACCGCCGTGCGAACGATCTTACAGCGCGAGGGAATCCCCTCTCCAGCACCAGCGCTGCCTCTCGCTGCGCTCGTGCTGGACAGTCTACCCCCTTCTGTGCTGTTGTCCCCGCATGTTCGAGCGGTAGCGCTCAACGTGCGGGCGTTCCAGTGTGATTGAGGAGGGGAGTTCCCCATGTTTGACAACGATGTTCGTCTCAAGATTCGCAGTCAGATTAGACTGTTTCCCAGGGTAATCGCTTCAAAATGAGTGAGGGAGGATAACGGGGCGAAAAAGGAACGCCCAATGGCACAGCCAACACCTGCTGCTGTCGGTCAGTTAAGCAAGACGCTTTTCGTGTCCGATTCTAAGGGTGCAGTACAGTGCAAAGAGTCCAGCACAGCCGGTGGAAAAACCTAATCTGTTTGTGCATGCACAAACAGACCCGTTTTCACATCTTTCGCTTGTGGATACAGTCGTAAGAAGCGCACGCCTAGTGTGAACGCGATCCAACTGTAGCCGATAATACCAATCGCCACGCCCCATTCGACCAGTGCGGGTTGATACTGGTTGATCGGGAAAATATCCCGAACCCCCGGCGACCAATCGAGCGGGATCACGAAACCCGAAAGAGTCATATTCCAGCGATTGATCACCAACCCTGTAATCACCATGAGCGCCGCCATCATCAGCGCATTACGATTGCGCCGTAAGCGTCCCCACAGGAAGAACATCGCCGGAACGAGCGCCCCGAATAACACTTCGCCAAACCAGAACGTGAAGTTATACGGCGTATTCTGCGCCAGAATTTCCACGCCGAGTCGCTGTTCGGGAACATAACTGTAGTAATTGGTTGCTGCCCAACTCCACAATTTCAGGTACACATAGGCGAGGCACATAAAACCCGCGAATTTGACGACATTGTTGAGGATGTCTGCTGGAACCATCTCGCGTCCCAACAGCTTGCCCGACAGAATGGTCACGAACACGGTGAGCGACACCCCCGCCGCGATTGCCGACAGGATGAACAGCACGGGCGCGGAAGGCGAATACCAGAAGGGACGGGCGGTCAAAATGCCGTAGGTCGCGCCCAACGACGACTGATGCAGCAGCGATACACCCATGCCGAACAGCGCCGCAATCGGCATGAAACGGTGTAGCAAATGAGCTAGGTTATTCAACGGCTTGATTCGCTTTAGCCGTTGGCTGCTTTCCACGACAACCGGAAATAATTCGATGAGGAGGACGGTGAGATACAACATCACGCAGATTGTGATTTCCCACAATACCGAATGCACGTTCCAGTAAATCATCGGGTGATAGAAGCGGTCAAAGCGCCCGATGTCTACGAACAGCGCCAGCATCGCGGACGAATAGCCGAGCAAGCCGACCAGCACGGCGGCGCGGGCTATCGCCTCATAGCGTTTCAGCCCGAAGATGTACACCGCCGCCGACAGCGTGAACGCGCCCGCGCCTAAGCCAATCGCAGACAGATCAACGGTGATCCACAAGCCCCAGGGCAGTTCGTCCGTCAGGTTAGTGACGCCCAACCCATTGATCAGCACTTGCAGCCCACTGTATAAGCCTGTCAGCAGCATCAGGACAAGAAAGATTATCCACGCGATGAACAACGGCGAAAAGCGGCGGCGTGTAACCGCCGCAGGTTGAGCAGTCGTAATCACAGTAGCCATGTTCGTTAAACCAACCCTTCTGGCGGGATATAATACACGCTTGGCTCTGTGCCTAAATCTTCGCGCAGACGCAGCGTCGGCATGGTTGCGATGATCTTTGAAACCGTGCTTTCGGGGTCGTTTAAATTGCCGAAGAATCGCGCATTCACCGGACACACATTCACACAGGCGGGGGTCGCTTCTTCATCAACACCGGGCATTAAGCCTTTTGCTAAGCCCGCATCAATGCGATGTACGCAGAACGTACACTTTTCGACCACACCGCGCTGGCGGCGTCCGACTTCTGGCTGACCCCATTCCGGCGTTTGAGCGTTCACATCGTCGCGTTCTTTCCAGTTGAATTGACGTGCGCCGTAGGGACACGCCGTCTGGCAGTAGCGACAGCCAATGCACTTGTTGTAATCCATCATTACCAAACCGTCGGCGCGGTGATAGGTTGCGCCTACCGGACACACTTCCACACAGGGCGCGTGTTTGCAGTGCAGACACGGGCGCGTGACATGGAACAAGTCACCAAGCGGCGTCGTGTCTTCCACGCGGATATTCCAACGCATGTCGTCCGCTGTGTCGTTCGTTGCTTGGCAAGCCCACACGCAGTAATCACAGCCGATGCACTTGCTCAGGTCAATCACCATGCCCCAGTGATAGCTCGGATCGCCTTCATGCGCGTTGCGGGCGCGATTGTGTAGAATCTGGCTGGCGAACGTGTCGAGCGGTTCGGAAAGTGTCGCCGCCAAAACCAGACTCGCACCCCCACCGATCAACAGCGTCATGAATTCGCGCCGTGACAAAATATTCAGCTTTGCGGCTTTATCCTTTGTAGGCGTAGGAGTTTGCGTCATGCTTGATCCTCAGGAGAACTATCCGCTTGATCCGCGTTGTCGGCGGTGGGCGGCACAATCGTTGTTTCTTCGGGCGTGCTTGGCGCTGATTCGCTGTGTACCACTTCTACAGGCGGCTTGTGATTGCCGCGCACGATGAACACCGCCGCGAACGTCACGCCGAAGCCCAAGCCGAGGATCAACCCCTGAATCAACGGGATATAGCTCGTTTCGGCGCTTTGCACGACTGCCGCTTCCAGATCATCCCCCACGACGGATTCGGGCGCTTGTGTCGGCGCGATTAGGGGTTCACGGTTGGCTACCAGCAAATCCCATTCGCCGCTTGTGACCAATTCTTCATGACAGGTGGTACAGGGTGTCGCATCCATCAGCATGGTGTGACCCGTCGGTTTGTCGAATACCGAGACCGCCTGTGCGACTTCGGCTCCTTGCTCATGCGGCTCACCCGTGTACATATGACAATCGACACACGCGACAGGCGATTCAGAGTCGGTGTGCTGCACATGAATGAAGCGATCCGTCTCGTTGTCGTGGCAGTTCATGCACAGCTCGTCAGTCGTATTGCCCACTCGTAATTCTTGGCTGTGCGGTGAATGACAGGTCGCGCATCCCAACGGACCAATCTCAACGTGATTGCTCACGCGCCATTCTGCGAGTGTGTTCTCGTGACAGTCGCCGCACACGCCAGCGATCAATTCCGGTTGTTCTACGACAGGCTGAACGCTGTGCGATCCGTGACAGTCGGTGCAGACAGCGGCGGCGGTGTTCCCCGCAAGGATCGCTTGTTCGTGCAGACCGTTTTGCAGTTCGTCCACCTCATCAACGTGACACCCTGCACACAGCGACACCGCGTACAGCGTATAAGCGCGTCCATCGGTGGGCGTAGGGTTGTTATGCGGGAACGCATCCTGACCGTGACAATCGACGCAACCGAGCGCACCCGCGCTGCTGTCGTCGCCATGCACCGACGCGGTGATCGTAGACGGGACAACGTAGAGGTTCTGAATCGTGCCATCGCCTAACGTGACCGTTTGCCAGGGTTGGCTGTGGCAAATCAAGCAGTAGCTGTTATCGCCTGTGACTTCCGGCGGCGGGTTCACGATGTAGACCGCTTCCGGTGTGCCTTCCGGTGACGCTTGTGTCAGCGTTTCTTGAGTCGCTTCTGGAGTCGATTCCTGCGCGTTAGCGATCAGGAAGGGCGAGAGTCCAGCGGCGATCAGTGTTAGACCGATGCCGATTAGAGCGATAATCCACGAGCGTTTTGTGTTCAACATAGGATTCTCCGTTACTGCGCTGCGTTCGCGTAGAGGTTCAGGGCTTCGTAGACCGCATCAAGCAGCGCATCAGAGTAGGCATAGTTGTGAATACCTAAACTGCCGTCGTGTTCCACAAAATCGAGCGCGGTCACTACCCATGCGGGCGTGTTCTCTGTGATAGCAGCGCGTGCCGCGTCGATTCGGGCTTGGGTGTTGTTCTGAATATCGTCAATCAATGCTTGCATCAGCGCGGGCGATGCGACTTCTTCGTGACACTGCGTACAGCTATCTTGCAACGCTGTTTCGGTGATCACCACGCTTGGTGTGATCGGTTGCAGCGCATGGCTGACGCGCTGACCGTCGCTCCCGTTTTCGCCTACCGGAACAGTCACGGCATGGCAGGTGATGCAGGTCGGACCATCTTCCGCGAGATAATGGATGCCAACTTCGGGTGTCACTTCATCGACCACGCGCACACCTTCCCACATCTCTTGCACCGGATCAGGATCGCCTTTCGCGGGGTTCAGGTTATGGCAGCTTAAGCACAGGGTATACGGTTCTTGGATGAGATAAGCAGGTAGTTCTTCTTCGCTGTGCGGGTTGTGACAATCCACACAGTTGATCTCGTTTTGCCCGTGTGCTGATGTCACCCATTCGTTGTACTGCATGTTCATCTGGTTTGCGTGACCCGATGCCCACCAGTGATCCGTTTGACTCAGCGTGACCAGCGTAAACGTATCGGTGAGGGTTTGACCCGCGTAATAACCGAGCGGATAAGGCAGTCCGTCGGCGCTTGTGCCACGACTGTGACACTGCCCGCACGTTTGCGCGTCCGTCGCAGGGTTGATCGCCGCACGAATCTCAATCAGTTCCTCATCAGACGGGTTGCGTCCGGCGTCACTGGCGGCTTCAGCGTGATCTTCACCGGGTCCGTGACACGATTCGCACTGCACGCCGTCATCTTTCCAGCGCGTGCGTTCGGCGTCGTAGCCCGTGACATGACAGTAGGCGCAGTTTTGCTCCCAGTCGTAAGCGGGATCATCCCATGAGTCCGCCAGCGTCAGCGCACGCCATTCACCCGCTTGCACATCCCATTCGGCGGGCAGCACGCGGTAATCATTGCGATCCACTTCATACAAGTAGCGCTGCACGTACTGCCCCGTCCCCACGACGAACGCCACATCATCGGCATCAAACGGACGCGCTTCATCGTCACCGGGAAACTGCACCGTGCGCGTTTCTTCGCCCGTCTCGAAATTGGCTAAAATCGCGTCCTCATCGTCTTGCAGGGTGAGCGCGTGTGCGGTGTCGTCGTGGATACGCGCTGTGTCGCGGTGACAGTCGGCACATTCATCTGCGCCAACATAATCGGGTGGCGCGTCTTGCGCGGTGATCGGCTGTTGGACTGCCAACAGACTAAACCCCACGACGATCAGCATGATTCCGGTGAGGGCAATTAACTTGAATTTGGTCATGGTGTACTGCCTTGAACCGTTCCAAAACGGTAGTTTGGTGATAACGAGACATCAATATTGGAAACACGATAGCTAAGCGAGTCGCCTTCCGCGCCAATGGGAAGGGCGTCGGTAGGGGCGACGGCGTGCGGGTTGATGATCGCATCTTCGATCATGCGGGGAGTGAGTGCGTCTGACCACAGGCTGTTGACATCAATGTGACAGGTGTAGCAGCCATCCGTCCCGACAACGACTTCATCTGCTAGTGCGCTGTCAGTGTGGGGTGTCAGCATCGGGACAGAGACAACCGTCAGCAGCAGCGCACCCGTCAAAGCGAGAATGCCACCCATGAGCGATAGTCCTAGCTGTATCCCTTTCATGTTCATGTCCCCCACTTCAAAAAAAACGGACTGTATTCATTTTGCCCTGACCACCGCCCTAAGCAATCATTCACTGGGATGAAACTTGATCATTCCCACGAATGATTTGCTGTATTCTCCCCTCTCCATTTGGAGAGGGGTTGGGGGTGAGGTTATTCCACCAGCCTCAAGCGCATCGCCAGCAGCGCCGCCTGTGTGCGATCTGAAACGTGCAGCTTCTGCAAAATGTGCTGCACATGCGTTTTGACCGTCGGCAGGCTGATCGTCAGCGTGTCTGCGATGGAACTGTTGGCGAACCCCTGCGCCATCAAGCGCAAAACGTCGCGTTCGCGTTCCGACAGCGGCTCGATCACAATCTCAGTTGCCGATTCGAGATCAGGCGGCGTCATTTCGGTGCTGTGCGAGAGCGCCGCCAACAGCAGCGCCCGGTCAATGAGATCATCACCCAACGCCGCCGCCCGTACCGCCCGCACAATTTGATCGGGGTCAGTTTCTTTCGACAGGTAGCCCGCCGCCCCGCCGCTGATCGCCCGCGCAAGGTAGGCGGGGTTGGCGTAAGTCGTCAGGATGATCACGCTCGTTTTAGGCGACGCTGCTTTGATGTGCGGCAAACTTTGCAGCCCGTCACCGTCTTTCATGCGAATATCGAGCAGCATCACGTCCGGCTTAAGCGACTCAGCCAACCGAACCGCCGCGCTGCCGCTGTCTGCTTCGCCTACCACTTCAATGCCGGGGCGGGTGAGCAGCGCCCGTAAACCCTGTCGCACAATGCCATGATCATCGACAATCGCGGCGCGGATTGTTCTGTCTAGGGTGAGGGTCATGACGCGAATTCCTTTTCTTGCCGGACATCTTGTTGTGCTTGGATTTCTTGTTGTGCTTCTTTTTCATGGGATTGGAGCGCGTAGGGGACGTACACGTTGATTCGTGTGCCGTCGCCGTGCTGACTCTCTAGCGTACAGTGTCCATTGAGCAAACTAGCGCGTTCGTGCATCGTCGTGATGCCTAAGCCGCGCCCTTCGCCCGCTAGTGCTTTCGGGTCAAAGCCGATCCCATCGTCGCTAATCTCCAGCGTGATCCCTTTGCCGTTGTGCAAACTCACGCGCACATGCTGCGCGTTGGCGTGTTTGCGGGCATTGCTCAATGCTTCTTGAGCGATGCGGTACAAAGTGACACCGACGGTTTTTTCAGGTTCAGCGGGCAGCGGCGCGAGATCGAGCGTCAGTTCCCATCCGGCGGCGTGCGCGGTTTGTTGCGCGATTTCCTGAATCGCCGCTGTCAAGCCGAGATCGTCCAGCGCGGCGGGGCGCAGCCCTTCAATGATGCGCCGCCCTTCGATGATCGCTTCAGTCAGCGCATGACACCCATGTTCGAAGCTGGTTCTCGCATCGTGGGAATTATTGCCACTGTTGGTGAGGTAAAACCGTGCGCCGACCATTTGCTGAATCAACCCGTCGTGCAAATCGTAGGCAAGCAGTTTGCGTTCTTCCTCTTGTGCGCTGATCAAGCGTTCGATCAAGCGGTGTTCGATCAGGCGTTTACCTTGCAATTCCACCGCCATATCCACGAATGCCCGCGTCAGCGTCCCGATCTCGTCATGGGGAAGGCGTTCAGGCAGCGGCGGCGCGATCCCGTCACGCCCGAACCCCACAGTCATCGCACCCAACTGCTTGACCGGCTCGACTAATACGCGGCTGATGCCAATTGCCAGCGCCAGCGCCAGCGTCACACCGATCACGATCAGGAAGATCGCCACATGATAAAAATCGTTGACCGAGGCATATAGGATGCTGGTCGGCGTATGCCGGAAGATCACCCAGTAAACACCGTCGGTAGGGAATACGGTGTCGTACACATACACGCTGTCCGACGTTTCGAGCGTGCCGCGTTCACCCGTGAGCAGATTCAGCACATCACTGGACATGGTGAGCGGTTCAAATCCGCTTGGGTACACCAGAAAGCGTCCCGCTTGATCGATCATCGCCCACGTATCCACGCCGGGATCGTCGGGGAGCGCCCGCAGCAGCCAGCCCGCGTGCAAATCGATCAGCAGCACGCCATCGGGCAATCGCACCGCGTAATGGATGTAAGGTGCGCCGGATGTATCTTGCGTTTGAAAAGGCGATACGTACACACCATTGGGCGACAGTTTGAGCGTTTCACTAAAATATGTAACGTCGCGCCGGTTCTGCAAATCGGTGATCAAGCGCACGCGGTCAGCATCCGCCCGCACGCCGATTCGCTCATTGCCGTCATTGTCGAGGAGTCGCACGGCGTAATACATGGGGCGAACAGACGCCAGCACGAGAAAATCTTGCCCCACTTCACGAGTCCACAATGCCACCTGATCAGGTGCGTTTTGCTGGCGCAGCATGTTCAAACTGCGAAGGGCGCTCAAATACAGCGCGTCGCCTTCGACCTGCCGAAACGCGCTGTCGATGCTTTCCGCTTGCAAATGCACCTGATTGATCGAGCGTTCTAACGCCTGTGCAGACAAGGCGCTGCTTGTGAAAAAATGCCCATAGATTCCCGTTGCGGTGAGTGGAATCAAAGTTAGCAGTAAGAAAGCTGTGATCAGCTTCAGGCGCAGACTTTTCAATTGCAGCATTGCGATTCTCCTCTGCCTTTATTCTGCGATGAAACTTCTTTTATGAGATGTGACACCTGTCACCCTGTAATAATGTGTTCCGTCCTCAATTTATAAGGGCAGAAACCGTTAAGCTAAAGGCATAGATATCTGTGTCCGAAAATTCAATATTCTTAGCCTAGAGGTGAAACGTGGCTGAAATCAGTTGGGAAAAACCCTCTGTACCCTCCGCACAGCTAAAAAGTGCTGACCGTTGGAAATTCTTGGTTGGCGGTGTGCTGCTGCTTGGCGCGGTCGTGTACTTGATCGTTTCTGGCACGATGAGCGGCGCTCAATTTTTTATGACCGTTGATGAGTTGGTCAACAATGCAGATTACGTCGGCAAGACGGTTCGTCTTTCCGGTGCAGTAGACGGCAATACCATTGCCTACGACGGTGAAAATCTGATCCTCGACTTCACCATTGCCAACATCCCAACCGACACGACTGATCTCGCGCTGACGCTGCATACGGCTGTTACTGACCCGAACGCATCGCGCATTCAGGTACACATGGAAAACGAAGTCAAGCCGGATTTGCTTCGACATGAGGCGCAAGCCATTTTGACCGGACAATTCCACGCAGACGGCGTGTTTTACGCCAGCGAACTGTTGTTGAAATGCCCAAGTCGCTATGAAGAAGGCGTACCGCAGCAGATTGAAGCAAGCTAGACGTAAGTCTTGGGGGAGAAAGCTATGTTAGCAGAAATCGGCTTGATTGCGGCGTTGTTCGCCTTTATCGCAGCCATCTACGCGATCATCGTTTCGGTGTACGGCGAACGGTTCGCCCACAGCGAAGCGATGGTGATTAGCGGGCGCAACGCTGTGATCTTGAACTTCATCTTATTGACCGCCTCGGCGCTCTGCTTGCAGATCGCGCTGATGACGCAGCAGTATCAAATCGCGTATGTGTGGTCGGTCACGAGTCCTGATATGCCGGACTTCTTCCGCTTCACGGCGCTGTGGGGGTCGCAAGCGGGTTCGATTTTGTTCTGGTCGTGGCTGATGAGCTTGTTTGCCGCCGCCGCCGTCGCCTTTAACTGGAAATCACAGCGTAGGCTCATGCCCTATGCTATTGCTTACATGATGGCAGTCGTCGTGTTCTTTCTCGGCTTGACGCTGTTCTTCGAAAACCCGTTTGAACGCTGGTGGGTGCTTCCAAGCGGCGATTTCGTCGCCGCAGCATTCATCCCGGCTGGCGCGACTGTTCCGGCGGCGCGTATGCTGGCAGAGTCCGCTAACGGGCTAAACCCCTTGCTTCGACACTTCGGCATGGCGATTCACCCGCCCATGTTGTATCTCGGTTTCGTCGGCTTCGTCATCCCGTTCGCCTTCGCCATGTCCGCGTTAGCCTCTGGCGATCTCTCCACCAACTGGATCAAAGTCTCGCGCCGTTGGGCATTGGTCGCGTGGCTGTTCCTGTCGCTTGGTTTGCTGTTGGGCGGGCGTTGGGCATATGACGTACTCGGTTGGGGCGGCTACTGGGGTTGGGATCCCGTCGAAAACGCGGCGTTTCTCCCCTGGTTGGTCGGCACAGCCTACCTGCACAGCGTCACGATACAGGAACAGCGAGGGATGCTCAAGACGTGGAACATGTTCCTTGTGATCGGCACATTCAGCGCGGTGATCTTCGCCACGTTTGCGACGCGCTCCGGGTTGGTGGACAGCGTTCACAGCTTCGCCCGCAGCGAAATCGGCTTCCCGATGTTCTTTTTCTGGTTCTCGCTGACGTTTATCTCCGTGTCCTTGATCTTGTGGCGGCGTCATCGCGGCGAACTCAAAGACGATCATGCATTCCGCAGCGTATTCAGCCGCGAAGCGTTGTTCGTGCTGAACAACTTTGTATTCATGGCGCTGTTCGTCGTGATCTTCTGGGGCAGTTTTGGTGCGCCCATTGTTTCTGAACTGTTCATGGATACCAACATCACGCTTGGCGCAGACTACTTCAATGGGGTGACAGCGCCTTTGTTCCTGCTGCTTTATCTGCTGATGGGCGTTGCGCCTGTTTCGGCGTGGGGTATTTCGACTCTCTCAAAAATGGGTCGGGCGCTCGTGATCCCCGTTGGGCTGACAGTGCTGACAGTCGGTGCATTCTATCTCAGTGGAGTCACCAGCCCCGGCGCTTTGCTCGGCTACGGACTCGTGTTGCCGGCGGGATGGGTAGCGATCTTCGAAACCTATCGCGGAGTAGTAGCGCGGCAGCGTGTCCATAAAGAGAACGTTTTGCACTCGTTGTTCGCGCTCGTCACGCGCAACCCGCGCCGTTATGGTGGTTACATGATCCACTTGGGCATTGCCGTGATCGGCATGGGCGTGATCGGCTCGATGGTGTTTCAGCAAGAGACACAGCAAACGCTTTCCGTAGGTGAAAGCCTGCAAATTGACGGCTACACCATGCGTTATGACGGTTTGCTGGGGAATCAAGTCTCGGAAGATGGGCGCATCATGGACATTGCCGAACTCACGCTGTTCCGCGATGGAAACGAAATATCGCATTTGCGCCCGCGCCGTGATTTCTTCCCCGAAGCTACCGACATGAACAGCATGACCATCGCCGGATCGTACAGCACACTCGAAAACGATTTCTACGTGCTGCTGGTGAACTGGGAACCGATCAGCGCGAGTTCTGCAACCTTCAAAGTGTACATCAACCCATTGATCAATCTGGTGTGGTGGGGCGGCTTGATCCTCATCATCGGCACGCTGCTAGCGGGTTACCCGCGTGAGACACTTCCCGCCCGCGTGCGCGAAACGCTGCGCCTCGCCGTCTCGCAAGGAGCGCGATCATGACGCAATCTATGAATTGGCGTTATCTCTTGATGTTCCTCGTACTCGCCTTGAGCGTCCCGTCAATGGTGTGGGCGCAAGACGGGATCGTCGTCACGGATGATCAAGTGAACGCCATTGCACAAAAACTTTACTGCCCCGTGTGCGAGAACATTACGCTGGATACCTGCGGCACGTCCGCCTGTGCCGACTGGCGCTATGAAATCCGCTTGCAGTTGGAGCAGGGCAAAACCGAAGTGCAGATCACAGAAGATTTCGTGCGCCGCTTCGGGGATCGTGTTGTTGGTACACCGCTTGATCCGCTGCTGCGGGCAATGTCGCTCTACGTACCCTGGATTTTAGTCGCGGCGGCGTTGATTGGCGTGGCGTTCGTACTGCTCAAGCGCCGACCCGCGCAAACACCTGTCGTCGTGCAAGCCACAGATCGCAGCCATTACGACGATCTATTCGAGCAAGACCTATCGAATTGAACTTGTAGGGGCAAGGCTTGCCTTGCCCTAACTCAACCTCTCGTAAGGAGGATAAATGACTACATCAGTGAATGAAACAATGCCTGTCGAACTGGCAGTCGAAGCGCCGCGCAAACCTGCACGACTTGGACTCGGTTCAATCGTGCTGCTCGTGGGCATCATCGCAGTGTCGATTGTGTTCGCCATTGCGCTGGCACGTCAACGTGTGACTCAGCCGGAGTCGGGCGCTGCGCCCACCTTCGCATTCGAGACGTTCGACGGGCAAAGCTACAACCTGACCGATTTGCGTGGCAAGGTCGTCATGATCAACTTTTGGGCGTCGTGGTGTGGTCCCTGTCGCGCCGAAGCGCCCGAACTTCAATCGGCATGGGAATACTATCAGAACAGCAGCAATGTCATCTTCTTGGGGATCGCCTACGCCGATAACGGACCTCGCTCTATCGCCTTCATGGAAGAATTCGGCATCAGTTACATGAATGCGCCCGATCTGGGAACGCGAATCAGCGAAGCCTATCACATTCAGGGTGTGCCGGAGACGTTCATCATCGATCAAGACGGCAATATCGCCCAGTTTGTCTATGCGGGTATCACCCGTGACCGTTTAATCACCATCATCGACGGCGTATTAGCGAAAGGCGGCGCACAATGAGCGGCGGCGGTTTGATTATCGGTATTGGAATGCTGCTCATCGGGTTGGCTTATCTGGCGCTGCCTTTCCTGCGCGGCGGCAAAGCAACCTCTGAGCAAGCCCGTGAACGCCTCAACATGATCGCGGCATACGAACGCGCATTAATGACCGTGCGTGACCTAGACGAGGATTATCAAGTCGGCAAGCTGTCAGAAGAAGCCTACACTGCCGAACGCGCCCGCTGGATGGAACACGGCGTCACATTATTGCAACTGCTTGAAGTGAACGAACCGAAGACATCGCACAAGCAGCGTAAAAGCGTCGAAACGACGCTGATCACGACCAATGATGATCCGGTTGAACAGGCGATTGCGGCGTATGTCCGCACCCGTGACGGCGCACACGAACGTGTGAAGGAAAAGAGCTAACTCATGCTGCATCGTTTTAGCTTCTTTCTTCTCATCTTGATCGCTCTCGCAGGTTGTCAGGGGTTGTCGAGCGAACCGCGCATCGTAGCAACTTCTGCGCCGATAGACACGGCAAACGACGATCTCGCCGCTACCATGACGCTTGGCGGCGAAGTGTGGATGGCGAACTGCGCCGAGTGTCATGGGCGCGTCGGCGCGGGGTCAGATGCGCCGAACGGTGCGCCCCTGCCGGACATCACCGCCTACACTGACGAGCAAATTCTCGCCAGCATCACCAACGGCAATGACATTATGCCCGCGTTTGGTGAACTGCTGTCGTCCGAAGAACTCGCGGCGGCAATGACCTACGCCAAAATGATGTCGCTGGCGATCTCTCGCGGCATGGTTAATGCGGAAGCCCCCGCGCCCGTTGCGACTGCTGAAACATCTGAACTGGCGGAGAATGTGCCGCCTGTCGTCTCTACCGCCGAAGTGTCCGAGATTGTGGGCAATGTCCCGCCGATTGTCACCGGAATTGTGATCGGTCAGCTTACCAACGGCACGACAGGCGCGGTACTCCCGCCGTCACAGCCGATCACCCTGCATGTGATCGAATCGGAGATACTCGAAGAAACGTTCGAGGCTATCACCAATGCGGACGACTCGTATCGTTTCGAGGGCGTCCCATTTGATGCCGAATTCCAGTATGTGATCACCGCGCCCTATGGTGATGTGCAGTACGTCAGCGAGATCGTCACAGTTGATCCGGCGGCGCTCGAAATGGCGCTCCCGATCACCGTGTACGAAAGCGGCGCGACTGCGGGCGACATCACTATCACGGCGATGAGTTCACAGGTCATGGTATCGACCAACGTCATGCAGGTCATCCAGCTTGCCAGCTTCACCAACACATCAGACCGCGTATTTTTCAGTGTGACCAATGGCATAGGCACATCGGTTCAGCTTCAAATTCCGCAAAACGCATCTATGTTAAACAGCGTCAGCGAACGTTACCGCGTGACCGACAACACTATATCAGACACCCGTCCGGTGCTGCCCGGTGAGTCGCACTTGATCCACGTCGCTTACTCGCTGCCTTATGGTGCAAGCGCCCTCATTGATCAGCCGTTGAGTTATCCGCTCAATGGGCGCGTCGATGTCGTCATGGCGACGGATGGGTTAAGCGCCTCTGGTGATGGTTTCGCGCCGCAAGCGCCGATCACATCTGGCGAGATGCAGTTGGACGCCTACGGCGGCACGTTCACGCTTGAGGCGGGTTCGAGTCTGCGCTTTGAAGTCACAGGTACGCCAGTCGCAGCGCCCGAAACGGTTGCTCCGGTTGAGGTCAGCAGCGTGACTCCGGTTGCCTACATCTTGATCGGCGCGGGTATCAGCGCCTTGTTGATCGCCGCCTTCACCCTCATCCGTGACCGCAGCAAGGCGACCAAAACGACCACGACGATTGCGGGCTTAATGGAACAAATCGCCGCACTCGACTCGAATCACAAAGCGGGGCAGGTCAATTCTCAAGAGTACAAACGTCAGCGTTCGGCGCTAAAAGATCAGCTCACGGCGTTGATGAAAGCACAATCCTAAAAGGGGGAATTTCATGAATCTCACTCAACGTCTGCATCTTTCAAATCCACAATCGCCAACCGCTGAACAAAGTACCATGAGAGCGTCACGATCTGCGCTGATACTTCGCCTGCTCACATGGTTAGCCCTCGGCGGCTTCGCAGTTGGCGCGTATTTCGGCTTGGTCTACGCGGGCATGGACGTTACGCAAGGCAACATCCAGCGCATCTTCTACTTCCACGTTTCCGCGTTTAGTGGTGGTTCCGTCGCGCTGTTTCTTGCGGTTGTCGGCGGCATAGCCTACCTGCGGACGCGCAATCTTATGTGGGATCGCTTGGCGTTGGCTGGCGTCGAAGTTGGCTTATTCCTGTCGCTCATCACGTTGATCACGGGCATGGTGTGGGCACGTCCGATCTGGAATACGTGGTGGACATGGGATCCCCGTCTGACCTCAGCGGCGATCATGGTGTTGACTTATGCCGCTTACCTTATGCTGCGCGGCGCGATTGAAAGCCCCGACAAGCGGCGTTCGCTGGCAGCGGTCTATGGAATTATGGCGTTCGGCACGGTGATATTCACGTTCATCATCATCCGCATTCGCCCCGATACCATTCATCCGGCGGTCATTGGAGCAAGTCCGCAAAACGCGGAAGGCGGCTTCGGCATGACTTCTAGCATGAAAGCCGCACTCGGCATCAACAGTTTCATCTGGTGCTGCCTCATCGCGCCCGCGCTGGTGTGGTGGCGCGTGCGTCTTGAATCCGTTTATGAACGCGCCAATCAACTGCGCGTCGAACTGTAGAGGGAACGATCATGGTCAATACAGATGCGTATCTGGCGTTGGGCGTGGCAGTCGTCGCGCTGATTATGGGGGGCTATTCATTGTCCGTACTGCTGCGCTTCCGTCAAGCGGGCAAACTGATTCAGACTTTGGAGACGCTCAAAAACGAGGGATAATCGCCGACGCGATAAATCGCGTCCGATTTACCACAACATATTTCGTAGGGACGAGGCACTGCCTCGTCCTTTTGATTCAGCCTTGTACGGTAGATGCTTTTTCCCCTCTCCCCTCTCCCCGCTTGCGTGGGAGAGGGGTTGGGGGTGAGGGGGTTTATCGACTCAAAAACCCCTTCCCGATGTTCTGGGAAGGGGCAGCGATGAGAGGGAGACTGAGGTGATCCTTATTCCGTCGTGGCTGTAACAGGTGGGCGCGTGAACGTCCCAACCGCATCTGCGCCACCGATGGATTCAAGGCTGTCATACAAGACCTGCATAGCGTAGTCCGCGTTGTGAGCGAACGCGCCGGGGTCTTTCTGGATGTACTGGTAGTTGTACGCCGCACGCAGCAAATTGGGCGTCCACGTCACATACCGGTGGTCATTATTGCTTTCTTCAGCGTCAACCGTACCATTGCCGTTCGTATCAGTAAACCAATAGGGATAGGCGTTCGGGTTGTAAGCGATGGGCGTGCCGACGGTATCCGCAGCATACGTTTGGATGACTGGCAGCAACGCATCATTAAACGACTGGATTTCATCAGCGATGGGTTCTTCCATGTCGCCGTCACCGTCATAGTCGATCAGTTCAACGTCTTCGGTCTGGCGGATCAAACGCACGTCGCTCTGTTCTTCAACGTCGTGGCAGTCTTCGCACAGGTTGAGGTCATTTTCGCCCGTGTGCGCGTCGTGACAGTCAGAGCAGGTTACGGCTTCGCCTTCACCGTCATGCAGATTGCGACCATTGTATTCTTTGCCTTCATACTGATACGCGCCCTGGGCTTCGCTGCCGAACAGCGTTGCGCCTGCCGCAAAGTAATGAACATTGCGGAACGTGAGGGCGTCGGATACTTCGTCATCACCGACACTGGCACGACGGATCGCCGCATTGACGCTCACGGTGGATTCACGTCCTTGATGGCACGACAAACACAGGTTGTTCTCGTCGGTTTCGCCTTCTTCTGCAAACGACAGCACCGCGCCGCTTGGGAACGTCACTTGCTCGACTTCTAAGAAATTAAAGTCTTGCAGATCAGTATGGCAGGTGGAGCAGGTGAGCGAGTTGGCAATGGGTTCAGCAACATTGACGCCGTTGGCAACCCACACCGGCAGACCGGTGGCGCTGTGGCAGCGCGCACAAGTACCGGGGACTTCGCCTTCTGCATCCCAGTGACGGAACGCTTCGGCAGTTACATCAAAGTGACCGGGATCATTGCGAACCGCGAATTCCATATCGACAGGTTCTTGCAATGCAGTATTCAGCGATGAGATCGAGTCGAACAGCAGGTGAATGTGATACTGCGGATTATGGGCATAACCACCGGGGTCTTTAATCGACACCTGATAGTTGTACGCTGCACGCAGTAAGTTCGCCGTGAATCCGTGATAAGCATTTTCGCGGGTCGCTTCGCCTTCATCGACTTCACCGTTAGCGTTCGTGTCCGTGACCCAGTAGGGATACGTGGCTTCATCGTACACAATCGCTGTGCCTGAAATTTCAGTGGCATAGGCTTGAATCGCTTCCATCAGCAGTTCTTGCAGCCCTTGAATTTCTTCGGCAATCCCTTCGTTCGTGTCTTCGTCGCCGTCATAGTCCGAGCCAGACCCTTGCATACGGATGAATTGCAGGTCTTCGTTCGTCTCAACGTCTTCGTGACACGTGGCGCACGTCTCAACTTGAATTTGCAGCGTGTGCGGGTCGTGGCAGTCAGCGCAGGTTTCCACGCCGGGAGCGTGGTTATTCTGCATCTGGTAGACCATGCCGTCGTATTGATACCCGCCGCGTGCTTCTGAACCGTACAATGAAGCCGCCGCCGCATAATAATGAATATTAATGAAACCGAGTTCGGCATTCACCACATCAGGCGTTTCGGTCAAGCCGAGTTCAGTCAGCTTGGCGTTCACGCTGTCCGTCGAGGCACGTCCTTGGTGGCACTGCATACAACGGGCAGAGCCGCCGTCATCGGTGATCGTCGCACCAGACGGGAACGTAACTTCAGTCAGGTCACGGGCGGCGGGCGCATGGCACGCATCGCATGTGACAACCGATCCTAATGGGGCAGCCGCATCGACCACGCCGAATTCTGAACCGTCCGCGCCTACGAAGTCGAGATAACCGCCTTCAGAATGGCACTTGGCACAGTCCGTTGGGACTTCGCCTTCTTCATTCCAGTGGACGAATGCTTCTGCGGTGTAATCCGCGTGTGGGGATGCTACCCACGCATTGTAATATTCCGCCAGATAAGGCGGATCGGCTAGCGGCTCAGGTGCCGCTTCTTGCGCTACGACGCTGGTATTAGCGAGGAGCGCGAACCCCACCACGAGAAACAGTGTTCCGATGATGGCTAAAAAGTGATACTTTCTCATGAATTAGTTGCCTCCGTGTACGACACGGCAAAACGATACAATTTCGTCTGATCGTTATTGTCGCTCTACGTAGGCGGCAAGGCGTCAACCCGCAGAATGATTCCTCATCATCCTAGTGGTTGATAAAGCGGTGGTGTTCCGCCGAACTCAAACACTCAGATAACGCAGGTGATTGCCATGTCGATCCTGTCGGCGTACCGTGTAAAAACTCAGTTATCTGAGGGTGGGGCATAAGGTAAGGCACTAAAGCAAAAAGAACCGATTCGAGTAAAGTTGTCGGTTAGCAGACCACAACCGCATCGAAAAGGCTCAGCATGATGATAACTGAAAACCATCCCTTGCTCCAATTGCTGGCGTTGATTGATTTGGTTTGGGTTGAAACCAACCCGACAACAACGAAATACTATACCCCCTGAGCAGTTACGGGATCGTTCAATGTCGTGATGTTTTAGGCGGTCTCATCCACGACTACTACCGTGAAGTAGCTTAACCCGTCCGAATCCCTTTTTCGGACACTACGGTTTCTTTAAGAC
>Ga0163147_10002340_pt1 | contig 27051 bp, 32 predicted proteins | sample OliLakLV19MP6G1_FD_148597 | JGI IMG/M metagenome (GOLD analysis project Ga0163147, IMG submission 148597) | Freshwater microbial mat bacterial communities from Lake Vanda, McMurdo Dry Valleys, Antarctica- Oligotrophic Lake LV.19.MP6.G1 | ecosystem: Environmental > Aquatic > Freshwater > Lake >...
GCTCCGGCCGCCCGCACGCAGGTCCGGGCACTCTCCTCGGAGGTGTCCGGCGCGCCAAACCCTCGCGGCGGCGCGAAGCCTGCCCTCGGGGCAGCGCGAAGCCTACCCTCGGGGTACGCAAGCTCCGTCGCCCCGCGGTGCAGCCCGCGTTTTCGTTTCGCTCCCTACGCTGCCTCGTGGCCCAGGCCAGGCTTCGCGCGGCCTCGCGACCCTCGGCGTCGAGCCCGCCCGCGCGGGTCCCCCAAGGGGAGGCTTCGCGCTGGCCGCGTGCAAGGTGAACCCATCGAGCGACGCGCAGAGCGGCTTGTCGTACGCGAGCGCGTGCAGCTTGAGCCGAAGGCCACTCGACCAGCGCGAAGCCTACCCTCGGGGTATTGTGGCCCGGCGGGCGGCGACTGGCCCGAGAGCGCGAAGCCCGCCCTTGGGGCACCGCGGAGGATGCGAGGTTGCTCTCGGGATCGCCCTCGCCGCTCAGGTCGAGGTCATCCTCCCTGGTCCCAAGGAGGCCACACCGGCGAAGATGCCGTTCGATCCGTCGGATCGCATGCTCCAGCACATCGCCGACTTCGCTGGTCTTCAGATGTCCAAGGCCCGCAAAGAGCGCGCAGCCTGGCCTTGGGCCACAAGCTCGCTGCCTTTCTCGTGCCAGGTGCCATCGAGGGCGATCGTGTGCAGATGAGGGTTTAAGCGCAGATCGGGGGATGTTCTCTGTACCGCGGTGACCGCGCCGGTCTTCGCACCCATGGCGCCCTCCTGCGCCGGATTGACTCGCGGTGTGCAGGTGCCCAGGAAATCCGGTTATTGACCACGCCCATCGCAAAGAACCGATAGTTTGGCAGTCTGTCAGCGCGCCGCAAATTTCCTCCTCTACTAATGGAGTCAGTCATGGAAAAAGAAGAGTTCATGTACCTGCAGCACAGCGAATCGGTGGTCGCACAAATGGCGGCGACGATTTTCTCGTCGTTGATCGCCAGAGATACGTCGTACGCTATCCAACGAGGACGAGTTGATCGAAAAGTCGGTTGCACTCGCCATCAAGCTTGCGAAGCGGGCAGACAAGATGGTCAAGAGCGATCAGGAGTGGGTAAAAAAGGATACGGACTCGGCATTCCTGTCGAGTTGACACGGGATTTCAAGCGGTTGGTACTCGCAGTCGCCAACCAGCCCACTTTTGCGCGACAATGCGCGATTGGAAAAAACACATTCACTCTCTAGCGAGTCAAAGAAGAGTGAGCGCCGTTCGCCTAAGAGGAAATTGACATGACATTCGCTGCGCTCACCGGCTGGGGCAAATGCCTCCCACCCGCCATTTTGACGAACGCCGATCTCGGCACGTTCCTGCCGACCGACGACGCGTGGATCACCAGTCGGACGGGCATGGAGGAGCGCCGTATCTCGCACGTCTCGGGGCTGGAAATGTCCTATGTGGCGGCATCGCGCGCGCTGGCCTGCGCGGGCATGAAGGCCGAAGATCTGGATTTCATTATTTACGGTAGTTGCAGCACTGACGAACACGTACCGAACTCGGCATCCGGCCTGCAGGTAAAGCTTGGTGCGCATCGGGCGGCGGCCATGGATATAAACACCGCCTGCACCAGCTTTCTCTACGGCATGTCCACGGCCACCGCATTCATCAAGTCGGGTGCGGCAAAGAAAGTGCTGGTGATTGGCGTCGAGCACATTTCCAAATTCATGGACTGGCAGAACCGCAATGTGTCGGTGTTGTTCGGCGACGGCGCTGCGGCGTGCGTATTCGAAGCCACTGACAGGGAAGAAGGGGTCATTGCCGAGAAGCTGCACTGCTTCGCCGATGCGCGTCAAACGCTGCGGGTGCGTGGCATGGGCGCGGCATATACCAATATGGGCGTGCAACTCGGCGACACGCGCTGGGATTTCGACGGGCAGGAGATTTTTAAGAAGGCGGTTACCGGCATGGGCGAGGGTAGCGTCGACGTGATGAGACAGGCGGGCGTGACCATCGACGACGTGGAAGTGATCGTGCCACATCAGGCCAATCTGCGCATTATCGAAGCGGTCGCCAAACGCGCTGGTGCGTCGATGGATAAAGTATTTCTTACCGTCCACAAGTACGGCAACATGAGTGCGGCTACCGCGCCCGTGGCGCTGGTGGAGGCGATTGAAGAGGGACGCGTCAAACCGGGTTGCCTGGTGCTGATCCCGGCGTTCGGCGCGGGGCTCACCATGTCTGCGCATTTGATTCGCTGGGGTTCGCGGGTGACGCCAATTGCGACCAGCGATGCCGAGTTACCGCCATGCCATCAGACTGCGCTGGAAATTGTGCAGGGGCTGATGGCGCATAAAGAGCCGCATGATCGGTCGGAAGCGGCGCTGATGAGCCCGAAGTTTATTGAGACGATGTAACCCAAGCGCTGAAGGGGGCCGGTTACCGGTCCTCGTACCAGTAAGCCTGCGTGAATTTCTCGCCGCGCTTTTTGTTGACCAGCATCCAGAAGCCCACGCGCGGCATGTGCGTGAAGTAATGCCAGTCTCCGTGCTTGTCGAACTTGCGCGTCGACGTGTAAGTGATCACACCTTTGGCACGCCGGAAACCTTGGCCGCGCGTTTTGCCCAGGCGTTTCATATCGCTCAGGAACTGGATGTCTTCGGCGTACAGCAGGCTTTCATCGTAGCCTCCCACGGCATCGAAATCTGCACGCAGACAAAACACCACGCCCGCGTCGACGCCCATGATGTATACCAGCGGCAAGGCCGTCATCCATGTCAGCAATATCCCGAATGACCAGCGGTGAGGGCGCACTCCGGTGGCGCCGACCACAACCTTGCCGCTGTTCAGCAAATCTTCGATGGCATTAAATGTGTCCGCATGTATTCGCGAATCGGCGTCGATGAAACAAATGATTTCGCCCTGCGCAATTGCTGCACCGCCGTTGCGCGCCGCCGCGATCGCACGCTTTTCAACTTGCGCCACGCGGCAGCCGCGCGCAATCGCAATCGCGGCAGTTTCGTCGGTGGAGGCATTGTTGGCGACGACGACTTCGATGTTATCTGCCCCACCGCGATAGTTCGATCGCGCGACGTCCACGCTATCGAGCAGCGCGGGCAGCCAGTTGGCTTCGTTGTAAGCGGGGATGACAAGTGAGAAACGCGGCACGCTCACAGCAGCAATACTCCTTCCTCCATGGCCGACACCTGCTCACGCAATTCCAGAGAGCGTAAGTGAAACAAGCGCGATTTGCCAACCAGTCCGCGCGCCCGCGTCGGGCCCTGGCGCGCGGTCGGCTCGCTCCGGCCGCCCGCACGCAGGTCCGGGCACTCTCCTCGGAGGTGTCCGGCGCGCCAAACCCTCGCGGCGGCGCGAAGCCTGCCCTCGGGGCAGCGCGAAGCCTACCCTCGGGGTACGCAAGCTCCGCCGCCCCGCGGTGCAGCCCGCGTTTTCGTTTCGCTCCCTACGCTGCCTCGTGGCCCAAGGACTTCCTGCAACGAGTCAAGGGGATTTTGGGAGCATCGCTTCCTCGGGCAGCGTGACCCTGCACGTCCAGGCAAGCCGGCCTTGCTCTCCGCTGGTCCATTTACGTCAACGCCCTGTCTGTAGCCTGCGCGGAAGGCTGGAACAATGTACAGGCCAGGCTTCGCGCTCATCGTCGCTCGCCGGGGGCGGAGGCGGCGTCTCCCGAGGGGAGGCTGCGCGCTGATGCGCGAGCGCCATGGACTCGCTGCCGCGAGCAGCGCGCAGCCTGGCCTTGGGCCACCCCCGCATAGTGGATCGTATGGAACCGTGGTGGAGGCACGCTGGTTGCGAGCCGGCACAGGAGCGAGCGCGAAGCCTGGCCCTGGGCCACAGTGGATCCATGTCAACGGCGACCGTCCCATCCGCGTAGGCTGTTTTCAGGGTGATGCGCAGCGCGGAGCCTGGCCTCGGGCCACGAGGCCGCGCGGCGACGCGTCTCGACGATCTTCTGTGTGGGCTGGCCGAGGGCATCGAGTTCCCAATGGCGGATGGGGTACTCGTAGGGCGAGTTGAGGATCGGCTTCGAGAAGAAGACGGAATCCGCCGCCCCGCCTTCGCCGTGAGTCGATTCGCCCGAGTTGGATCCCGTCGCCATCGCCGTCAGATCGGTGCCCCTCCGATGTGTATTCCGAATGTTCGGAGGACTCTAGCGCGATTCGCGCGGTGTTTTCGGGCTTGGTAGCGGCGGGGAGATTACTTCGGGCGATGTAAACGTGAGGCGCCCTCGCAATGACGGGGAGGCAGGCTTCCTCGCAATGACGGCGCGGGAAAGGCACCTGCGCCGTCAGCTTCTGTCGGCCGCATCTCGTCGGGCTCCTCGCGAGGACGGCTGCGGAGACATCACACCGCCCGCAGATCGCACGGCGGCGGCATCAGTTGCCGGCCGTGGCGTGGCTGGCTTCGAAGCGCGCCAGCTCTTCCATGAACCCGGCGGCCTCGACCAGGCTTTGGCCCGCGGTGTCGCGCATGATGCTCCGAAGCCACGGAGTGCCCTTCCACCGTTTTGACAGCGCGCGTGATCCATAAAAGAGCACGGGGATCGCGGCGAGGCCGAAGAGCAGGTTCGCGAGCAGCCAGGCCGGCCGCATCTGATAGGCGTCAACGCCGAACGCCGCCTTCAGCATGACGATGGCGAGCGGAGTCCACAGCAGGGGCGAAAGGAACACGATCCAACGGGTCAGGTTGATTTGCCGAATCTGCAGCATTTGCAGTTCGCGCTGAACCTCCGTGACCGGTTTGCCGCGATCGACCGTCCGCATGCGAACCACCTGTTGGCTCGAAACGACGAGCAGCACGATCGCTCCCGCGTCGAGGATGGCCGCCGGGATGAGGAAACGCGGCTCCCCAAAGTGATCGGCCATGAACGACCCGAGCCACACAATCACGAGGAGATTGCCGAGGCACCCCGCGATGGCCGCGAAGGACGAACGCTTGAGCGCGCGTTCCGTCCGTTCGATCAGGGAGGCGCGGACAAGCTGCGTGTTCAAGCGCAAAGAGGCGTCGAGCTTGCGGTCGAAGTCGATCCAGCGGGCCTTGAGGTCATCGAGTTCCATGGTCATTCTCCTGTTCGGCGGCGGTCGCAAAAGCGCGCCGCAATTGTTCCTTGATGCGACTGATCTTCGTGGCCACGTTGGTGACGGTGAGGCCTGTGATCTCGGCCATCTCGTCCTGGCGGTGGCCTTCGAGGTAGAGCAGGACGAGCGCCCGATTGAGCTCGCCAAGCTGGCTGATGAAAACCCTCAACTGCCGGATCTCGGGCGGCGGCTCGGCGGCAGCGACCAGCTCGATTCCGGAGCCCTCGATCGGCACCATTCGGCTGGACGACCGGCGGTCACTCCGGTAGAACGAGATCGCTACGTTCATGGCCACCCGATACATCCAGGTGGAGAAGCGCGACCGGCCATCGAAGTTGGCAAAGGAGCGGAAGAGCTGAATCATGATCTCCTGCTCGAGGTCCGGGCGATCCTCGGGCCGTCGGCAATAGACGCTCGCGACCTTGTAGACGATGCCCTTGTGCTCGTCGAGCAGGGCGAGGAAGCGGTCGTGGGTTTTCGGGGCAGTCATCGAAATTGGCTTTCGAGACATTAGTCGCACGGCAGGCCCGGAAAATCACAGGGGCAGAGTCCGGTACGCTCCTTCCCCGGCTCGGCGCGGGTCTTCCGAGGCGACCGGCCTAGTGGAGCAGGCTGAGCGCCTTTACCGCCAGTTCCATGGGCAGGAACGGTTTGGCGATCAGCTCGTTCCCGCCGCACTCCGCGCCGCTCTTTCGGGTTGCCTCGTCCGCCCGTCCGCTGACGAACACCACCGGGGTCGCCTTATGGATCGGCAGGGATCGAAGCTCTCGGCAGAGTTCGAGACCGGTCATTCGAGGCATGTCGATGTCGAGAAAAGCGAGGCTGAATCGATTCTCAGACAATAGCTTCAACGCGGCTTCCGGCTCGCCCACGCTCACGATGGCAACGTTCAGCCGCGACAACGCCAGACAGACCGCGCCTCGCGAAAACGGGTCGTCGTCGACCACCAGCACCATACGCGGCGGCTGGGCCAGGGCATCCTGGTCGCTGGCCCGATCGAGAAGCCTGGACAGAAGATCGGTGGCCCCGGCGATGGTGTGGACGACCGAGGGTGAGAGTGCGGTTGGATCGTCGACCAGATCCCTCAGCAGGGCGGAAAGCGCCATGGCCATCTGAGCCATCTCCTGGAAGCCGGCGATGCCCGCTTGCCCCGAGAGGGAATCAACCGCGCGGAAGAGTTCGCCCAGGCCCTGCGCCCCGGTTTGCTCCCCTGTCCGCAACAGGGGTGCGACGAGCGCGCGCATCTCGTCGAGCTTCTTCGGGGCGCGGTGGACGAAACTCCTCTGGACTTCGGCCTGAAAGGCGGCTTGGCCCTGCAGCTCTGAGGTGTAGCCGAGCTCGGCACCGCTGGATGGCGGCCTCGGATTCCCTGGTTCATCGGCGGGTTCGACGGAGGCCGCGTCGTCCGCGACTTGAGGTGCCGCCCCGGGTTCAACGGCTCCCCCGGACGGCTGCGGGGCGGCCGCGCTTAAGCGGCTCACGTATTTTCCCACTATCTCGAGCATCATCTTCGGCGTGCAGGTGGCCTTGGAGACGCACTCGGTGGCTCCGGCATCCAGCGCCGCCTTGACGAGGCGGTTCTGGTAGGTGTTGGTCATCACCACTATGGGCAACGTTTGGTGGTCGGGATTGTTGCGGATCTGTTGGATCACTTCGACGCCATTGAGTTTCGGCACCATGAGATCGAGATGAACCATGTCGGGCCTGAAGGTTGAGACAAGTTCCAGGCCATGGACGCCGTCGCTGGCGATCGCGACTTGGAATCCGGCGGACTGGTACTTGCCGGAATAGACCCTGGCGATCAGGTCGTCGTCCTCGATGATCAGGATCTTCATACCGCAGGCTCCTTCAGGCGGCTCCCTGGAGAACGTGAGAGTGGAGGTACGCGGAGATTCGATTCTTTTGCCGGCCAGCCTCCGCCAGCAAGGCCTCGTCGTTTGGCCCAAGGCCCGATCTTCCAGACAACTCCATCGCGCGCAAGGGGGCTACGATGCCCATCATTCCACACATCGCGCTCGTGCCTCCGAGCTTGTGGGCCACTTGTTCGACTTCTTCCTCCGATCCGCTGCCAACGGCAGCCTCGAGCCGGGCGAAGCCCTTCTCCGCCTCGCCCAGATAGAGGCTGGCCAGACTGCGGATGTCCTCGGGTTCGTCGCCGACCATGGCGCGCATTCGCGACAAGTCCACGGGCTCCTGCTCTCCTGGAAAGTCGGGGCTGGCGTTCCCGATGAGGAAGGCTGCCGTGACGGGGGATGTGTTGAAGGTCGCCTGCATATTCGCTCCTTATGAGTGACTCCGACCGTTCTGTCGGTGAAATCACATCAGTGAGGAGTGCAAGAGTCCGTCCAATCACATCCTGTTGATAACAATGCACTTGAAAAGTGAATGACAAGGGAAACATTGCCGAAGGCGGTAATAAGTTCCGACGCTCTGGGGTAACCGTCGTCACCCAGGGGTTGGCCGCCCAAGGTGTCGCTACGGTGCTTGCCGCTTTTGGGCGGCCTGGCCGGATGCCGTGATGGAAAATGCAAGCGCGGCATCGAGCGCCCCCATGAATTGCTCGATCTTGATGGGCTTGGTGATGTAGTCCAGGAACCCGGCCTTAAGAGCCCGCTCGATGTCGCCGGACATCGCATTGGCGCTGAGGGCCACGACCGGGATCCCCGCGGTCGACGGATCCGCGCGCAGAATTTTCAAGGCCTCGATACCGCTGATGCCGGGCAGGTTGAGGTCCATCAGGATCACCTCCGGCTGATGAGCGCGCGCATATTCGATGCCCAGACTGGCATCCGCCGCGGAGAGCAGGCGCAGTTCGGGGCGGCGCGCGATAAGTTGCTCGACCAGTTCCAGGTTGGCCGGATTGTCTTCCACATGGAGGAGCGTGCGCAGTGGCGTGCCATCGGGCAAAAGCGGCCGCGCAGGCGCCGCATGAGCGGCTTCGTGAACGACAGGCGGCGGCGCCGCCGCCAGACTCAATTGGATCCAGAACACGCTTCCCACGCCCACCGTGCTCTTGGCGCCAATGGTGCCCCCCATCAGCTCGACCAGCCGCTTGGTCACCACCAGGCCAGTCCCCGTGCCTCCCTCCGCGCCGGCCTCCTGGCCAAGGCGGTTGAATGGCTGGAAAAGCTGCCCGAGCTGTTCCGGCGTCAGTCCCCCGCCCGTGTCCCGCACGTCGATGCGAATCGAATCCGGTGAGATCAAGGCGTACTCGACCGAAACCTTGCCTTCCGACTGGTTGTACTTGATTGCGTTGGACAGGAGGTTGACCAGAACCTGTTTGATCCTTATCCGGTCGCCTTTGACATGCCACGGGACTTCAAAACCATGAAACGTGACGCCGATGCCGCGCTTCTGCGCCTGCGTCTCGACAATGGCGCGGCACTCGACCATGACTTCGGCCAGCGGGACCGACTCCTTCGCCAGCATCAATCTGCCCGATTCGACCGCCGAGAGATCGAGGATTTCGTTGATCAGCTCCAGCAGGTACCACCCGGCCTTGAGAATCTGGTCGATGCTGCGGGTCTGCGCGGGTGTTGGGGACGGGGAGCCGGCTTCGATGAGCTGGGCAAAACCGAGGATCGCGTTGAGCGGCGTGCGCAATTCATGGCTCATGCTGGAGAGAAAATCCGATTTTGCGAGATTGGCCTGCTCCGCGGCGACCATGGCCTTGCTCAGCTTCGATTCGGCGCGCCTGCGCTCGGTGATGTCCTTGAAGATCACCGCGACGCGGCGGTTACTTCCGTCCTCGACCCGAAAGGCGAAGAGTTCCAGCTGGTGCCCGTCGACCGCGCCCGGGCGTTCGAACCGCAACGGCTCGCCGGTGGCGAGAACGTCGGCAAAAGTCTCGTACCAATCCTCAGAGACGCGCGGGGATATCTGGCGCATGGTCTTCCCGAGCACCCCAGCCATGCCTGAGTGCTTTTCGACGGCCGGGTTCGCTTCGACGTGGAGGAAATCGAGCGGCTCGCCCGCTTCGCCTTCGACCTTCTCGAGAACGCAAAAGCCTTCGTCGATCGACTCGAACAGGCTGCGGTATCTTGTCTCGGTTCGGCGCAACGCTTCTTCGGCCCGAATCCGCAGGGTGACGTCGCGCACGATTTTCGAGGCGCCCACAATCCGGCCGCTTGCATCGGTGATGGGAGAGACGGTCAGCGAGACGTTCCGAGACTCCCCATCCTTCCGGCGGCGGAGCGTTTCGTAATTTTCGACCCGCTCTCCGCGGCGGACCCGCTCCAGAATGTCCGACTCCTCATCGGCCCGCTCGGCGGGAATGAGCATTCCGCCCGGCTGGCCGATCGCCTCCTCGGCGGTGTAGCCAAAGAGGCGCTCCGCACCGCGATTCCAGCTGTTGATGATGCCCTCGAAGTCTTTACTGAAGATGGCATCATCCGACGACTCCACGATGGCCGCGAGCATGGCGTGCGCGCTCTCCACCTGTTCGCGCTTGGCCATTTCCGCCTTCAACTTCTCGTTCAGCCTCTCCGCCGCTTGCGTGAGTTCATGCTGGCGTACGGACGAGAGCATCAGCGCCTCGTTCAGCGCGGTCGTTTGCTCCTGCAACCGCGCGCGCTCTTTTTCGAGCGCCGAGCTGCCGGATTCCGCCTTTATGTCCATGGCTATGAGTTCGGAATTCTTTTCTTAAACTTCCCTCTGGCGCGGTCTGGCTTTCGGCTCTGGCGCGGGCTCGGGCGGCGATTGGCCGATTCGCTCCGGCAGGCCGCTGGTCAATTTCACGTAATCCGTCTGGCGCGGGCCGATGAGGACCAGGCCCTCACTGGTGACGACATACTCGCGGATGTCCTTGCTGTGGTTGCCGCCGCGCATTTTGACCACCACCATGACTTTGCGCAGCTGACCGTCGATCTCCACGTAACGCAGCCGGATGATGTCATCGGTGAGAAACGAAATCGTGTAGTGGCTGAACTCGAACGAGGTAAACGAGTCCTCGATTTCGACCGTGGTGAGGATGGTCACCCCCACTCCGGTCAGCGCTGCGATCATGCGGTAGAGCGATTCGCGAAAGTCCGTCCGGAAACCGGGGGCGAGCGCCATCTCGAAGCCCACCAGCGAATCGATCACCAGGCGCCTGGCGCCCAGCCTTTTGACGGCATCGAGAATTTCCTGCAACGCTTCGTCCACCGAGAGGTCGAGGGGCCGCAGGTAAAGCATCTCGAGCATGCCCTTCTTTTGCGGCGTGGCCAGATCGAGGCCGAAAGAGTCGGCGCGCGCCGTGTAGCCTTTCGGGCGTTCCTCGAAGATCGCGGCGATGCCCGGTTCCCCTTGGCGCACCCCCTCGGCCAGAAAATGGGTGGCCAGTGCCGATTTTCCGGTCCCCGAAGGTCCGGCGACCAGCATGCTGTCACCCTCGAGTATCCCCCCGCCCAACATCTGATCCAGTTCGGCAATCCCGGTGGACAGGCGCCGCCGCTTCAGTGGCCGATCTTTCTGCACGCCGAGGCCCTGAGTGCGAGAGAAGGCCACCAGCCCGTCACTGGTGATGCGGATGGTGTGCAGCCCCGGCACCGATTCCTGCCCGCGCAATTTGAGAATTTGCAGTTTTCGAACCACGGAATTGCGCTCCGTATTCTGGGTGAGCCAGAAAAGGCCGTCGCACACGGTGAACACCGGGTTGTCGCGCAGTTCGCCCTCGGTATATTCGCCGATCAAAAAGGTGGTGGCCTGCCAACTGGACAGGAACAGGGCCAGGCGCTGGACGAAGCCCTGCAGTTCCATTTCACCGCCGCCGGAGTTCATCGCCTTGCGCACCACGGTACGGAACGAGTCCACCACCACGATGCCGGGTTTAACTGCCTGCACTTCCTTGGTGATTTCCTCGAGCACCGCACCCAGATCCTTCTCCAGCACCAGGTCGCTCAGGTTGACGAAGCGCACCGACTTGTTCACCTTGGCCGGATCGAAAAAGGAATATTGCTGCTGATAGCGCAGCATTTTCAGCGCGGGCTCGCCCAGGATGGTGAAATAGAGCGCGGGCTTTTGCAGAGTCGCGTTGGCGAACATGATTTGATGCGCCAGCGTGGTCTTGCCGCACCCCGGAGCGCCCGCGATGATGTTGAAGGACAACTCCGGCAGCCCGCCGCCAAGGATGTCATCGAAGCCGCGCGCGCCGGTCGGAATCAGGCGCAGTTTCACCTTGGCCGTCTGGCCAGGGATCGCCTTTTTCTGCGACCCGCGAGCCGCGACTTTTTTCTTCATGGCGTTTCTCCTGTTCAAAATTTGTGATCGGGTATCGTCGGCCGCATATCCGGCCGCATATCCGGCCGCATATCCGGCCGCATATCCGGCCCGATGTCCGGCCAGATGTCCGGCCAGATATCGCGCAGCAATTGCAGGGTCAACGCCGGTCCGATGAAAGTCACCAGCAGCCCGGTGATCTGCGCCATGAGCACGGCTTCGGCGGCCGCGACCTCGCCCGGGCCGAGCTCTGTCTCCAGGCTCTCCAAGGATCCGTCTGCTCTGATATGCAGAGCCCGCAGAATGGGAGCTTCCTCGCCGGCCAGCGCCAGGGCGCGGGACAGGAGCGCACGAAATCCGACGATGCCGATGAGTCTGCCGAGCGGCCCGCGCAGTCTTTCGCAGGCCCGGAAGGGCCCGGAACCTCCTGCGCCTTCGGGATTGGGCAAAGCCGCCTCGCACGCCAGAAGCTGCCGCGCAAACGATTTCAGATTTTTGGGCGCGCGGTTGGGCATGGGTAGATACTTTTCCCTATGGTCACCCGCCACGCTAACAGAAGATTGCAATACGCCCACGCCGGCGGTCCGGCGTCGGAAACTCATGGCGTGTCTGGCAGCTGAAACGCCCATGGATCTCCGCTAATCGTGCCGCTGATGCCCATCAGCACCAGTGCGTTGCTCAGGTGGATTTCGAGCTCCTGAAGGTCGAGGGTCCCGTAGCGCTCGAATCCCATTGGAACATCCACATTGCGCGCCTGCGAACCCAGTTTGACCCTCACACCGATCAGGCCGTGGTTGTTCGCGGCGATGGAAGCTGGAATGGTCACGGAGGCCCGATAGTGCACCCGGTAATCCCCGGTTGTCTGTTCGCCGGCCCACATCGGGCCAGCCCGAGCGCACGGAGCACCGCGGATTCGGCATCACGCCTCCCGGTGGTTGCCCGGGCGAGCCTGAGCAGGGACACGTTGCGACACGTTGTGTTGAACGCAAGTGAGAGCCACACCTTCGGATCGAGGAGGATTCCGGTTGCGAAAAACGCGAGGGTGGGCAAGGAGATGCTCATCGGCGCCTGGAACTTTCTACGAACCGCGCAACACGTATCGGCCAATCAGCCCTTGTGCTGGCTCCCCGGCTTGCCATCGTAAAGGGTTGGGTTGCCGCCCGGGGGGAGATGGGCCGCCCCAAGAATCTGACGGAATTCCCGGTCGGCGTCTCCGGTAAGGAACAGGTGGACCCGGGACCACGCGTCTTGCGCCGCGGGCTTGGCCTTGTCCCAGGGAAGCGAAGACGTGCCGCGATTCTTCTCCCAGTCGCGAGACAATTCTGATTCAATGTCTTCGAACTTGCGGCCGCGATTCTTCTCGTACGATTCCCAGCCATATCGATACGCGGGTTCATAAATCCCATACTCCTCGCCCTTCGACACGTAGGGCGCGGCGTTGTAATTCTGCAACCAGTAAGCCCCTTCCTCGCTTGAATCGAAGGATTTGCCTGAGACCCCGTCGGCGGGGGCTTCACTAACCTGGTGCCCGATCGTTTTCGCTTTGTATGCCATGTCGCTCTCCCTGGCCCGCGTCATTTGAAGCAAATTGGGGCGGTGCCTGTCTGTGGATAGCAACATCCATGCCTTCATCTTCCTCACCATCGCCGCCCTCGAAGGCGTCCCGGCCAACGCCGCGGTCCACCCCGCTTCCGCGTTCCCGCGCGAGCTGCGTCTACAGCTCCCGGCGTCCCGGCTTAAAGAGCGCGCATGAAGGCCACGAGGTCTTTCTTTTCCTGGTCGTTGAGTTTCAAATCGAGGACCAGGTTGAAGAACTCCACGGTGTCTTCGAGAGTCAACAAACGGTCGTCGTGAAGGTAGGGCGGCGAGTCTTTGATGCCCCGGAGCGGAAAGGTCTTGATCGGTCCGTCGAAAGAGGCCCTACGGCCATTGATCAGCACCTCTTTGAAGAATCGCTCTACCTGAAGGTTGTGCATCAGGTTGTCCGTGTAATAAGGCGGGGTGTGACAGGTTGAGCACTGGCCCTTGCCAAAGAAGACGCCCTGGCCACGCAACTCGCTCTCGCTGGCCTTCTCGGGATTGAGCTTCCCGAAGAGGTTGAGTTTCGGCGCGGGTGGGAAGTCGAGGATGGACTGGAACTCCGACATGAAGTGCACCTGGCTGCCCCGCTCGAGGATGTTCACACCCTTCCGCTGCGCCTGAACAGGGTCGCCGTCGAAGTAGGCGGCCCGCTGTTCGAACTCCGTAAAGTCTTCCACGGTCTTGAGCGCCCGCTGCGAACCGAACAGGCGCTGGATGTTCACGCCCCGGAGCGTGGGGGTGTCGATCCGGTGGCGATGATCGTTGGGCCGGATGTCGCCAACCGTATGGGTGGCGGCGTTGGTATGACCGTTTGCGTGGCAGTCGAAACAGGCGACTCCCTGATGGGCCTTAAGCGTGCGTCGGTCGTCGGTGGCGTTGAACTGCGCCTGCGGGAACGGTGTCACCAGCAGCCGCAACCCTTCAAGCTGTTTCGGATTGACGATGTCCTTGAACATTTCGTGGAAGTTTGTGAGGGTCACCAGTTTCCCTTGCGAAACGTCGCCCAGATCCGGGCGCGTGGTCAGGAAGATCGCCGCGGGAAACTCCGGGAGGAAGTGATCGGGCAGATCGAAGTCGAGGTCGAAGCGGGTCAGGTCCCGATCGGTCTGCTTCTTCGTTTCATCGATCAGGAACTGGGGAAAGATCATCCCGCCCGCCTCGTGATGCGGGTGCGGCAGGGGGAAGAAGCCGGCCGGCCAGAGCTGCTTGTCCTTGATCTCGTCGGGCGACATGGCGGCGAGCTTCTCCCAGGTCAGGCCCGCGGGAAGCTTCACGCGCACGCCGTCCTGCACCGCTTTGCCGCGCGACATCATGGCGCCGGTGGCCGCTTTGTTCACAAGGTCGTAACGCTGGGCCAGCAGATCCTGCTGACGCTTCGCGAACTTCGGTTTCTCGGTTTGGAGACGGTTTATGAGGGTCGGGAGGTCTTCTTCAATGGTGGAGGCGGCCACGGAAAGCGCGGCCAAAGACATCGCGGCCAGAAACCAGTGAACTCGGGAGATTGTCATTCAGGCCGCGATCATCGACGCGGACCTGCCTTCCGGTCTGTGCGAGACCGAACGTAAGGCACCCAAAGATCACCTAAAGGGAAAGTCCTCCGGTCTGCATCTTGATGGTGGCATGACGGTTGCTTTGTCACGACAGTGGAAGAGAGCCGCACCTCACAAAGGCTGTATCCGAATGGCGGACACAGAGGCGCTCGCAAGGAAATCACGCAATATGAACTCAACAAAAAAACTGGGCATAGCCGCGGCTGTTTTGCTCCTCGTCTCAGCCTTCGGCGCTCGCACGACCTACGCGGCCTCTGACGCCTGGATCGGAACCAAGGGCAAGATCGCCCTCCTCACCACCGACGGGGCCGGCCGGACTTCGGTGAAGATGGACACGGAGAACGGACGGGTCACCCTGCACGGGAAGGTGGAGAGCCAGGCCGTCAAGGACAAGGCTGAAGCTACCGTGCGGAAGATCGACGGCGTCACCAGCGTCAAGAACCTCCTCCAGGTGGTTCCAGAATCCATCGAGAAGCTGGTGAAGGCCACCGACAAGGACGTCAAGGCTCGCGTCGAAGCCTCCTTCAAGAACAACAAGGGCTTTGACAATGTCAGGGTGGACTCGGTCGACAACGGCGTCGTGCTCCTGAGCGGCAAGACCGCGACCTTCGAGCTCCAGCTCCTGGCCATCGAAACCGCGGATCGCATCCCCGGGGCGCGCCGCGTGGCTTCGCTGATCGAGACCGACGAGAAGTAGCCAGACTGCGTAAGCCCCCCCCGGAGCCGGTCGGTCCCGGGGGGGGTCGTTCGGTGAGAGATGGAGGCCCGCAGCGGCGGGGACATTTCAGTCGTAACGATCGTTCCCTGAATGTGACCTCCACGCCGACCCCCCGGTAGCCGATGAATCCATGGGAACGGTTGAACATCGGCTCCCCGCTGACTCTGAATCTTCGGATCGAGCCGTCGGGAAGGCAGCGCACCAGGGCGAAGTCCAGGAACGGCTGCCGCGCGATGATCATGGCCATCAGCGCGGCACGCTCGGCCTCATCCCAGCCGGTCGGATCCTCGGCGCCGCCTTCACCGGCGAATGTCGCGACCTTGATCCCGAGCATTTCGAGGACCGGGCCGGACACCCTGGTGAAGGCGCCGGCTTCGTCCTGCTCCCAATACCAGTCGGAAGCGAGTTCGGTCAGATCGTCCACGATCAGCATGCCGGCGCCGAGGAGGTCCGGGGTCCCCATCATGATGGCTTGACTGCCGGTCTTGTTCGCGCGTTTCACGTTTCGTGCCTCGACTCGCTTGAGGGCCTGCTCCATCGCGTCCATGAACTCATTCACCTTGATCGGCTTGGTCGGGTAGAGGAAGAAGCAGGGGGTGCACCTGGTCCAGGGTCACTGCTCGGGAACCGTGGTGATCATGCCGCTCACGTTGTTGGTGTTTCCTCGAACGACATTCTTCCCGGTGCTGATGAGAGTGGCTCCGGCGACCGCGGCAAGCCCGGTGGTGTTGGCAAAGACCCGGGATCTGCTGATTCGAACGGTCCCGCCCGACAGGCCATTCACGCCTGTGCCGTTGAACGAGAAGTCCGAGCGCTGAATGTCCACCGAACCCGGACCCGCGACTACGCCGCTGCCACTGTTCGAAACGAACGCGGACTCGCGCACCATGAATGCTCCGGACACCGCTTCAAGGCCCTTCACGTTCCCTTCAAAACGCGCCTCCTCAATCGAGATCCGATTTCCGGCCGCCCCTCCGCTGTCGTTCACGCCCTTTGTGTTCGCCCGGAAGATCGAGTTCGAGACGCTCACGTGAGCCGCCGCGGCATTGTTGAGCCGCAGGCCGATGCTCCAGCCATCGATCGTCACCTCCTCGATCGAAAGTGTATCGGCGGCGGTCAGGGTTACCGCATTGAAGGCGCCCCCGCTCTTGAGGGTCAGTCCGCGCAGGGTCACCCGACCTCCGGGGGCGTTCACCGTGATGGGCTGGCGGACGAACGCGACCACGCCCGAGGGCGCCGATATTCTTACCCCTCGGGTGATGACGAGCGGCGCCGATTCGTACTCGCCGGAAGTCAGGACGATCACCTCGCCATCGGTGACCACCTGACTGCTGCCGCCCGCGAGACTTCGGCACGGGGTCTCCTTGAGCGCGCATCGATTTGCATCATCTCCAGAGTCCGCCACGAATACGCGGGTGGCGTCGTCATTCAAGATTGTCCCTTGGGCGGTCCCTCTCGTGATTTGCGCATTTGCCGGGTTCGACAGGATCACCTGGAACGTCTCATCCGGTTCGATCACCCTTTCGCCCTGCACCGCAATGGACAAAGTCTGGGTCAGGGTCATCGGCGGGAAGGTCAAGGTCGTCGGACCGGCCGCGGTGTAGTCGCCGGGAGCCACGGCGGTGCCGTTCATGGTCTGAAACTGAACGGTTACGGGCACGTCGCTCACGTGTGAGAGGGTCACCGTGAAGACAAGATTGGCGGCGGTGTCGTTGCCTTCGGCGATCTCTGCGTCGGCGACCTGGAGTTGCGGTGTCGAGGACCCTGGGACCGCGACCAGGTAGGCATCGGTGTAGCCATTGGCGTAACCGCTGATCGCCTGCAGATTGTAGTTGCTGGTGAAGACCAGGGTGCTGCCATCGCGGCTTACGCTGGCGCGCGGCTGGTAGCCGTAGTTTCCGGTCTGACGAGAGCGGTGGTGGAGCAGGCGCCTCGTCTCCGTGCCATCGAGCTTCACCTGCAGGATCTCATTGGTGAAGGGCTTCCAGGGCGGGGAGGTGGCCGGAGGATCTGCGGGATCGTAGGTTTCCACGAAGGCCCAGTCGCCGTCCCCCGCGGTGATATGGACGGCGAGACTCCAGTCGAGCTCGAGCAGGCAGGTCTGCTGCGCGTTTGCGAGCCGAACCTTGACGATGCCGTTCCGGCAGTTTTGAATCGGTTGCGCGTCGTTCGAGTTCGTCCAGATGAGCACGTCGTCGCCGTTTGTCTCTTGGGTCAGGTGCATGTGGCCGCTCGCGTGGGTGAGCTGACGCTCGAAGGTCATGTTGCGGTCGAAGAGTTCGATGCCGGTGAACCTTGCCGAACCGTCCGCGATCCATCCAATCGCGACGCTGTTGTTGGACGCGAGGTAGAGTTGGTTGAATGAGTGGCCGATGGTGTCGAGAACTTTCCCCTTGGTGTTGGTGCTGATCTCGTAGACGAAGACATGGCGATTGGCGACGCCCGAAGGCGGGTCGGCGGAGAAGACGAAGTGATCGCCGTCCCGACTGATGTCCGATTCTCCGCGGCCGCGAATGGCCGTGTATTCCGTGAACGCGCGAATGATGGTGGATGCGCCGGTCGAAACGGTGAGCTTCATCAGCTTGTTGCCGCTCACGTAGTAAAGGGCGTTGGGATCGGCTCGCGACCAGCGGGGTTCGGTGCTGGCATTCACCGCGAACGGCAGATCCCTCAGATACGTCCCCCCTCCGTCGTAAAGACCGAAGTAGCCGCCGTGCTGAAGGATCAGCGAGCGGTTGTTGCTGTTGAAGGGAGATGCCGTGGAGTACTCGGTGCTCACGAACAGCAAGGATCCCCCCACGGCGTTGTTGACCATGGTCGGCGCGGCTGACGCGCGCTTGATGAGGGCGCCAAAAACCGGGTCGACATACGTCTGGCCCATGGCGGGCGGGACGAACGTGTTGTAGCCAGGCGGCACGTGAACGCCGGCGTCGGTCAAAGCTGCGTCAGCAGGGCTCCGGGCGCCATCCAGCTTGGCCCGAGGCAGTTCAAGACCGCCTCCCGCAAGGGAGGCGGCGATCAGCAGGGCGAAAACGGGGTTCAAGACGTCATCTTCGTAAGCAACATCCGGGCCGTTTTCGCCCAGCCGAACTTGATTTGCCGCAAAGGCCTGTTCCTTGAGGCCGTTCCTGAAGACGAACCGCCAGTGGCGGGGTCCGCCCTTTGCCCGCGCCCCCGACACCAACCCGAATGAAACTTGACACCGGAAGGCTGACGCTCTTACATTTCGTGAGGCGAAGCGCAGGCTCCCCACTTGTGAGACGCGGACGCGTCCAAGATCTGCGGCAACACTTCTTCAAAGGAGTACGCCATGGATGCGTCCACCGTCTTACCAATCGAGCTCCAACGGGAGCTTGCCGCGGGAATGGCCCCGGTTCGTCGCCTCCAACGATTCAGACATGCTCAGGGACGGTCTCGTCCTCTACGACGCCCTCTACCTCTGGGCGCGCGAGGCCATGCAGGAGACACACACGTGGAACCCGAATCTCTATCTTCCGCAGGGGAGCCCGCCGGAACGGCACGACCCGACTTTCGCGGAGCCCTTCGATTCTGGACGCGCCTCGGGTTCATCTCGTTCGGCGGACCGGCCGGACAGATCGCCATCCTCCACCGGGAAATCGTCGAGAAACGAGGCTGGATGAGCGATGAGCGCTTCTCTGCCGGCCTCGCCTTTTGCACGTTCCTGCCGGGACCCGAGGCTCAGCAGCTTGCCACATACATCGGCTGGTCGCTCCACGGGGTTCGTGGCGGCCTCGCTGCGGGGATCTTGTTCTTCCTTCCCGCGGCTTTCCTGCTTCTGGCGCTGTCGTTCATTCGCGCGGAATACGGAGCCCTGCCCTTCATCGCAGCCGCGCTCTACGGACTGCGGCCCGTGGTGGTCGGCTTGATCGGCGATGCCTTGTTGCGGATGGCGGGGCGGACCCTCAAGTCTCGTGCCGCGTTGCTTGTGGCCGTGGTCTCCTTCGTCGCCGTCTGGTGGTTTCGGCTGCCTTTTCCCTTCATCGTGGGCGCGGCGGCCTTCACTGGCCTGTTGATTCCGTCCTTCCGACCCGCTCCGCCCTCAGGCACCACCGGGGTGTCGCCGCTACGGCCGACCACTGAGTTGGGGCGGATCGGTCGCGTGCTCGCCTGCGGCGTGGCCTTCTGGCTCGTACCGTGGGTGGTGTTGACCTCCTTCGGAGAAGGCACGCGACTCTTCCAGCAGCAGTACCTTTTCTTCACCCAGGCGTCGCTCGTCACTTTTGGAGGCGCTTATGCCGTCTTGAGCTACGTCACGCAGGCCGCGGTGGAACAGTTTCACTGGCTCTCGCGGTCCGAGGTGATCGATGGCCTGGCTCTCGCCGAAGCGACCCCCGGTCCGCTGATCATCGTCTTGCAATACGTGGGCTTTTTCGCCGGCTGGAATGATCCGCAAGGGCTTTCGCGCGGGGTCAGCGGAACCATCGGCGCCCTGGTCACCACCTACGCCACCTTCCTGCCCAGCCTCACGCTCGTCTTTCTGGGCGCGCCCTACATCGATCGAATCCAGTCGGCGCCACGACTCGCCGGCGCGCTTCGGTCCATCGGAGCCGCGGTCACCGGCGTCATCGCAGGCCTGGGCGTCGACTACGGCATGGCTGTTCTTTTCCCCGAAGTCACACGTCTCGATCTCTTTGCCCTTTTGGCCATGCTGGCCTCGGCGATCGCCCTTCGACGGGGCTCGAGCCTCGGTCTCGTGCTTTCCGCCGGCGTTCTTTTCGGCTGGCTACATCACTTCCTTTCATGACGAGGTTCACGAGGCAGTCACCTGACACTCTTTTGCTGACACGCCGGGACGTGCGGGACCTGCTGTCGCCGCCGTGGGAGCGGATAACGAAAAGAAACACGAGATCGGGGCCGCGCTCATGGCCCGCTCCCGCATCGTCACCGACAGCACCGAGCAGTGCGCGAAGATCGCGGATCTGCACCACGCCATCGACGCCGGGCTCGTGAGCCGCAACAACTCGGGGGCCTATTGGACGAGCACGGCGGGGACGCCCGGACCGACCATTCCTGCGAGTTCACTCGGGTCCCAGTTGGTGAGCCGAATACAGCCGTGCGACTGGCGTTTGCCGATCCTCGAGGGTTCCGGTGTTCCGTGAATGCCCATCGACTCCTTCGAGAGGTCGATCCACACCACACCCACCGGGTTGTTGGGCCCGGGCGGCAGAATCGCCTTGGCGTGCTCCGGCTTCGCGTCCCAGAAAAGCGCCGGGTTGAAATGAAACTTCGGATCGCGACTCACGCCGTTGATCTTCCACTCACCCAGGGGAAGAGGGTCGCGCTCGCTTCCCAGGGTTGCGGGATAGCGGGCCAGCACCCCGTCCTTCGCGTCCAGGGCGGTGACGGAGCCATCCGTCTGGCTCACCACCACTTTCACCGCTTTGCCGGTCGCGGGGCGTTGTGCATCCGGCACCTCGATATCCTCTCCCGCGGTGAACTTCTTTCCGGGATTGAGCCGCTCAAGGAGTGCGGGGCTGGCGTGAAACTTTTCACCCAGCGCTTCGAGAGCCGACGAGTAGCTCATGGCTTTGAGCTCCGCCTGTTGCATCACGTCTGGCGGAATCTGGCTGAACGGCCCCGCCACGTCGCTCGCGGTGATCGTGTACCTGGTCAGAATCGGGGCGGGGTCCGTCGCGGCGAGCGCCTCCGCCACGGCCTCATCGTTCGCGACCGCGCCCTCCATTCGCTGGCGCTTGTACGCCGCCGCGGCCGCGCGGACATTGCTGCCCATGCGTCCGTCAATCTCCCCCGGTGAAAAGTGGACTCGATCGAGCAAGACCTGGAGACGCAGGACGCGATCGAAGGTCGGAACCGGACGAGCCGTCCTGGCCGGCGCCGCCTTCGGCTCGACTTCGGCGGTGGTGATTGCCAGCAGGAGAAAGGTTGTTGCCCACATGTGTGGGTACTCAGCAAGGGCGGTGCCATTCAGAAACGGTGGACGCGAGCCGGCCCTGAACTCGGCGGCAGTGAGGCTTATGTTGGCCGGGCGCCCTGACGAGCGGGGCGAAGGGCCGACACAGAGGGTAGCCCGCGCGGTTTCCGTCGCACGGTTTGTAGAAAGCCCCGCCGGCCGGAGAATGGTGCGGGCGCCTCCCTGCCCCGGCTGCGCGCCTTCCGTGACTACTGGAAGGCCCAGCGCCAAGCCGGTGCCCGCTACTTCTTCACCAGCTCCACGCGACGGTTCTTCGCTCGACCGGTCTCGTCGGCGTTTGGAGCCACCGGTTTGGCGCCGCCGAAACCGGTGGTGGTGAGGCGCGCGCCATCGAGAGCGAACGTCTGCACCAGATGAGCTTTTACCGCCGCGGCCCGGTCCTGTGACAGTTTCAGATTGGCGGCGGCCTGACCGACGTTGTCGGTGTGCCCCTGGATCTCGGTAGCGACCCTCGACCTTGCGCGCGGGATCGAGGAAGAACTCGAAGACCGAAAAGTCCTGTGCGTCATACTCACCGATGTAGTAGCCCGGCATCCGACTGAACATCGGGTGATCCTTCGATCCCTCGACGTCAGTCTGGCCCTGGGCTGACGCGGCGGCGAGAACAATCGCGGTCGCGAAGAGCGCGTTTCGCATGGGCGGTCTCCCTTCGAACATCGGGCTGCTCACAATGCGGCGGCCAGGTCCCTCGCAGCATACGCGGCCGGGAGGCCCGGTTGAGAATCCGAGGCCAGCCGCGCTTCCAGGGAGTCGCTGCACTATTCGTGAGGAATCGTCGCGAAGCCTGGCCGGTCAGGTCGCAGCAGATTCCCTCTCGGGGATGGTCCAGGTCAGGCCCGCGATTCCGGAACTCCGTGCGGTGACCCACATAGGTCTCGTCCAACGCGGGAGCGCCGAGACAAGAAAATGGCCCCACTCGTCGATACGTTCGCTGCCGCACGGAAATGACGCGCCGGAGGGGCGCATCATGGTGCCTCTACAGGAGCTTTAAAAACCATGCTTGAAACAATCGTCGTCATCCTCCTCATCCTCTGGGTGCTCGGTCTTGTCACCTCCAACTCGATGGGGGGTCTGATCCACGTTCTGCTCGTCATCGCGATCGTGGTGGTCCTCCTTCGCGTCATCCAGGGCCGCAAGCTCTGACCGACTCCCCTCGAGGGCCGGATGCGGCTCCTCGCCCCTCATAACCCCCCCCTACGGAGAAACACTCATGTCTTACGCAGTCACCGATGAACAGCTCAACGCTCACTTCAAGAACGCGCTCGCCGATGCGGAGGCGCTGGTGAAAGCCACCGCCGACCTCGGCGGCGAGGGAATCGCGGGCATTCGCGCCCGGGCCGAGGAGTCGCTCCGCACGCTCAGGGCGCGCGCCAACGAGGCGCAGGCCGCGATCACCTTTAAAACCCGGGTCGCCGCCAACGCCACCGACGACTATGTGCACGAGAAGCCGTGGGAAGCGATCGGCGTGGCCGCCGGCGTGGGGCTGCTGATCGGCGTGCTCGTTGCCCGCCGCTAGAGGTTCATCCATGGAGACAACGCCGACGGAAGACCGGCGCGGCCTGGTCGACTCCCTGACCGCCACCGCGGCGACGCTCGTCGCGATCGTCCACACCCGGCTCGACCTGCTGTCCACCGACCTTGAAGAAGAACGCGAGCACTTCGTCTCACTCACCCTGCTTTCGATGGGCGCGTTCTTCTGCTTTGGCGTGGGCGTCGTTCTCGCCGCGTCGGTGATCGTGGTTGCGGTCTGGGACAGCTACCGGCTTCTGGCCCTGAGCTCGCTGGCCGCGCTCTTCCTGGCCGCGGGCGTCGTCGCGATCCTGAGCGCCCGGAAGAAGGCGCAGGAGAAGCCGCGACTGTTCGCGGCAAGCCTGGCCGAACTGGGCAAGGACAGGCAGTGGCTCGCGCCACGTCCATGACCAAAGGATTGGCCCGGGTTGCCGAGCGGCGCGCGCTGCTCGTGGCAAAGACGGCCGCCCAGCGAGAGACCCTGAGTCTCGCCGTCCAAACCTGGAGTCGGCCCCTGGCCCTGATGGACCGCGGCCTGGCTGCGTTCCGCTTCGTTTCAAATCACCCGGCCTGGATCGTGGGCACCGCCCTCGTGCCGGCGGCGCTGCAGCCCGGTCGGGTGGGCACCTGGCTGAGGCGCGGCTTTATGGCCTTTCAGGCGGTGAGCCGCCTTCGCGCGGCCCGCGCGCAGCGCTATGTCCCTTAACGGGCTTCCCGCCCGTCCGAATGCTCCCGGTATTCGCGGCTCTTCGGCCCTCGCGAATCGGGGGCCTGAGCGCTCGCATCTGGTGCGCCGATCCTCATTGGAGGAGATCGAATGAAGGCGCCCACCGTTCTGCTCGCGGCGGGGCTCGTGGCGGTCCTCGCCGCCGCCGCGGCGAGTCAGAGGGCGCCTCCGAAGAACGGTCTGGACCCGGCAAAGCTCCAGGAGATCAATCGGCGCCTCGACGCTGTGGTCAAGGGCGGGGCCACCGAGGCTCCTCCTTTGACCGCGCCCGACCGCCTCAATCCCTGACCGCCCCAAAAAAGACTGGAAACACCTATGTCCTTCGGCATCTACCTCGTCGGCTATCTCATTCTCATCGGAGGCCTCATCTATGGCGCCACCCTGCTGCACATTCCGTCGCAGTGGATCGCCGTGGGAACCATTGTGATGGTCGGCCTGGCCGTGCTCTCCGGTGTGGCCACCACCCGCCAGAAGGACCCTCCCGCCTGATCCTCGCCTCACCAACACCCGAACGGAACCCAAAATGACCCCGAAGCACGCGTTCACCGACGTTCCCACGCTGCGCAAGCGCGCGCGTCAGCACATCGAGGAAGGAGCGGTGACCCAGGGCTACAGCGCCGATCGGAAGAAAGTGCTGGAGCTGTTAAACGACGCCCTGGCCACCGAGCTCGTCTGTGTCCTGCGCTATCGCCGTCACCATTTCATGGCACGTGGCATCAGTGCGAAAAGCGTCGCTGATGAGTTCCTGATCCACTCCAACGAGGAACAGGGACACGCGGACCTTCTCGCGGAACGGATCGTGCAGCTCGGCGGCGAACCCGACTTTGCCCCGCAAAGCCTCTCACGTCGAAGCCACGCGGAGTACGTCGCGGGAGGCACCCTCGTCGAGATGATCAGGGAGGACCTCGTGGCCGAACGGATCGCCATCGACAGCTACCGTGAACTCATCGAATACCTCGGCCAAAAGGACCCGACCACCAGCCACATGCTGAAGGGAATCCTGAGCGTTGAGGAGGAACACGCGGACGAACTCGCCGATCTTCTGGTGGGCGCTACGGCGAAGGCTTAGGCGCCGCGGGCAAAGGCGCCGGTCCGGTCCGGACGCTCACCGAGGCGCTCGACCACAGCGTTCGTTCCTGAATGCGCAGGCTTTCGCCGTGGATCGACAAACCCACGATGCGGCGGTTGACCGTGACCTCCTGGCGGAGGCTCGCGGGGAGGCTCACGGTCCGGAAGATCGAGCGGGGAAGGCGTACCTTGACCCCTTTGGCGGCGAGGGCCTTGAGGAAGGTCAGGCCCTGCTCCGGATTCATCAGCGTGCCGCACGTGTTCGAAGTGTCCTGCGAGCGCAGGGCCTCTTCCACCACCGCCCATGAGGCCTCGGTCAGGTCCAGCCGCAGGTTGATCTTTCGGTCCGGGAAGACCGGCGTCGCGCTCAGGACGGTTCCGCTGTTCGCGAGTCGCATGGCCCCGTTGATCGTGTGTTTCTGGGGGAGAACGCGTCCGTGGATTCCGCGGGTCAGTTCGAAGTCGTCGCAGACCACGTTGGCGAGGCCTGACGAGTCCCAGCCGAAATGGAGAGTGGCGTCGCCCGTGGTCTCCAAAACGTCCACCGGAATCTCGAGGTCGATCATGTTGGGGGCGCGCAGCGAGACCCTCGGCTTGCCCGCGCGCAAAGCGCCTACGAGCCCGGAAAGCTCGACCCGCACCTTCCAGGATCCCACCTTGACCTCGCCCAGGAAGGTCTTCTTCCTCACATCTCCGGAACTCTTCGCATGGACGTCGTGGAGGTCCACGGTCACGTTGTCCAGATAGCGCTTCGCAATGTTGCCGGCAAGTTCCTCGATCAGATCAGACCGGATCGCGACCACCACGCTACCTCGGTCAGCGAAGGCCGCGGTCACGAGGGGATCCCTGGCGGTCGCGGCTTCGAGGCGCTTATGGAGCGCGTGGTAATTCTGCTCGAGGTCGGCCATCCTCCTCGGATCCTCGCGGGGCGGGCTCGTCGAGCAGCCGGAGAAGGCGGATGAGGCCACGATGAAGGCGAGTACGGCGGCTCTCATGGCCGGACCACGGGCCCGGCTCCGGGAGCGGGAAGGACCGCGTCCACGAAGGCCCACAGCTTCCCGCCGAACACCTTGATGCGCCGCGCGTTGACCGTGAGGGGCAGCGTCTCGGCGGTGATCTGGAGCCGCTTCGAATCCACGGCAGGAATGGCCAGGGCGTCTTCCAGCCGCACCGGAATCTCGAGGGGACCGAGGAGCAGGGAGAGGCCCCCCTCCGCGAGGGCCTCGGTGAGGCGTCCCACCGGATCGTTGCGTCCCAGGGCCTCGGCGTTTTGCGCGTCCACCGCAAGAATGCTCACGTTGCATCGGAGGATGCCGGAGGCGCGATCGATCTCGACCGCGTCGATCGATCCGAACACCGTGACCTCGGAGCCCACCAGCGCATCCCCCACGCTCGCTGTTCCCGTCATCTGCACCAGGGCGACACCGTCGCCGAACGAGGCCTCGACCGAGTCGATGTTGACGCGAAACCCGCTGCCGATCTCCGCCTCCATGGGCGTCACCGCGGTGAGCAGGTCCTGGACGAGGCTCTGATCGACCACGATCAGGATTCCCTTGAAGTCGAGCAGCGTCCCCTTTTCGGCGTCCGCGACGAGCTGGAACAGGGCCGCGTTCTGGAGGGACAGCAGCGCTTCACGAGCGGTCTGCCGGGCGCCCGCCCTGCCGTCGCGCCTATACTGCACAAAGCCCGCGACGAGCACGGCAAGAAGCAGGAGAACTCCGGTGGCGACGCGAAGGGCGCGGATGAGGAATGCCTCAGGGTTCGCGTCTGGCCGGGGCGGCGAGGAGCCAGCCATCCCAGTTCATCGAATGGCCTCGCCGAATCTCGCGGACCTCGCCGGGGGTCAGGGATTCTTCGATCCCGCTTTCGGCGGCGGCCATGGCCTTCTTGATTCCTTCGCCCGCGCTCACCAGCTGATTGAACATGTCGCGGCACTGGCCGCCCGAATAGTCCGCGAGCACGCGGCCGTCCCACAGGCCGAACCAGTCGCGTCCGCCGCCCTCGTTGGATACGGGCTTTACCGCGCAGGCGGTCACAAATGAACTCCACGTGCCGTCGATGGGCTGAGCCTGCAGAGACAAAGCCGCGACCTGGGCGGAGTAGCGGGCACGAACTTCGGCCCGTTCCGCATCCGTCCGGTTGAGCCGCGGCGAGGGCAGGGGCGTGGCCGCGGGAGCCGAAGGCACCGAGGGCGCCGAGGAGGTCAGCACAGAAATCGCGCTCAGTCGTCTCCGACCCGGACCGCCTCGTATGGTCACCATCACCTGGTCTCCCGCTTTGACGCTGCCGGTGCCCGCGAGAAGGTCGTCGAGGATCAACGTCTCCCTGACCCCGGGCGAGATGGCGAGGACCACAATCCGCCGAGCCGGATCCACGGAGATCACCCGGGCATTCGCGTAGGTGGGCGTCTCTGCTTGAGCCTGGGCGGCGGTTGCCGCGGCGAGAAGCGCGCCCGTGAAACATAGGGTCTGGTAAATCCTGTTCATGCCTTTGAGATAAAGCAAACGGGATGCCAGGCCCCCAAGTGTTACTCCCGGACGGCTTCGGGGGATTTGCCCCCTAGCAGCCCGTGGTGAAAGTCCCTCCGCGTCGAAAGCGGATCTTTTCCGCAGAGCTCCGCGTTGCCAAACCTTGAAATACTCCCGGTATTCCTGCGGTTCGGCGCCTTGATCTGACGAAAAATCTC
>Ga0163147_10002341_pt1 | contig 27044 bp, 25 predicted proteins | sample OliLakLV19MP6G1_FD_148597 | JGI IMG/M metagenome (GOLD analysis project Ga0163147, IMG submission 148597) | Freshwater microbial mat bacterial communities from Lake Vanda, McMurdo Dry Valleys, Antarctica- Oligotrophic Lake LV.19.MP6.G1 | ecosystem: Environmental > Aquatic > Freshwater > Lake >...
TCCTCGCGCAAACGACCACCGTCGGTGCCACCACGCCGCTATCGGAAAGCACAACACTTCGCGCCGATGGCTCGATAGACACCTACACCGCCACTTGCGTCGGAGCCAATGCTTGGAACGAGTCGCGCGGCTATACATACGACCCACGCGGCCGCGTGCTCACCGAAAGCTTCGCGCCTCGCCCGAGTGCCAGCGAGGCGCTCACGTATACATTCGACACGCTCAAACTCGGCATCCGCACCGGCGCGCGCGTGGGCACGGGCGGAGCGGCGAATTGGTTCTCCAACGTCATGGCGCTTTATTCGTCGCGCGAAGTCGCGGAAGATTCGCTCAACGTGTCACCCGTCACATTCCCGGCCACCGGCACAGCTCTCGGCGCGGCAAAAGTGAAGCTTGATCTCGATGGCATCGCAATCCCCGATGCGTCTTCTTAAGCCTGCTAGGTCAATAGCTGTGCTTGGTGAGTATAACCTTCCCTCGAAAGATGTAGTAGACACAAACGGTGTAAGTGAGCACCAGCGGAAAACCGATTATTGCGAAGGTGAGAGTGATCCCGAGTGTTTTCTGCGACGAGGCAGCGTTATAAATTGTGAGACTGTTGGCGACGTCGGGACTTGATAAGACCATGTGCGGAAAGTAGGTGAGGCCAAATGTAACCATCATGAGAGCCATAACCGCACATGATGATAGGAAGGCGCTAAACTCCCGACCTTTGTGGATTTCACGAGGAATATTGAGCGCGATTAGAACGGAGGCTACCGCAACGAAAATGATCCATGGTCGCTGGCGCACGGTTTCAAGTACCCAGGGCACTTCGATGAGCGTGTAGATATTGAAAAGAAAAAACGCTACCAAAAACAAGCCGATCAACCGCGGGATCCATCCCCGCACGATCGCCTGCATTTCTCCCTCTGTCTTCATCGAAACGTAGATGGCACCGTGCATCATAAAGAGGAGGACGGTCGTCACTCCCATGAAGAGTGCATAGGGATTTAGGAGATCCAGCACGCGGCCAGTGAACTCAAAATCCGGCCCTAGCGGAATACCGCGAACAATGTTCCCCATTGCCACCCCAATGAGAAACGCTGAGAGCACACTGCCTGCACTGAACGCGACATCCCACATGCTACGCCACCAGGCCCACTCCTCTTTGCTGCGAAACTCGATCGCAACACCACGAAAGATCAGGCTCACGAGCAGGAGCATAAACGGCAAATAAAATCCGGATAAGACAGTGGCATACGCCTCGGGAAACGCTGCGAAGAGTGCTCCTCCACCTACCACGAGCCAGACTTCATTCCCATCCCACACCGGGCCGATCGCGTTGAGCATCAGACGCCGATGTTCGTCTTTTTTTACGAAAAGGTGGAGTGCGCCGACGCCGAGATCGAAGCCGTCGAGCATGGCATAGCCCGTGAATAAGATGCCCACTAGAACGAACCAAATAATATTCAGATCCATAATCCGGAGTCGTCCTTAATGGTTGAGTTTATTGTCTTGCCGTATCACAGCTTTCCAACTGGCGGGCATTTCTTCGCTCGATTCCTCGTCATCCGGCCCATGCGCAATTTTACGGTTAAGCGTGTAGATGAACAGGAGAAAAAGGAGAAGGTAGACGGCAGCGAAAAGAATGAGAGACGCAAGAACTTCCTCCGCTCGGACCACCTTTGAGAGTGCGTCTGAGGTCTTCAACATCTCGTATACGACCCATGGCTGGCGACCGATTTCTGCTGTGAACCAACCCGCTTGGTTAGCAATCTGCGGCCCGAGCACAGAGAGTATCAATACGACGAGAAACCAGCGACTTACCCACCACTCGGCATTAAAGAGCCAGCCACGCCACCAGAAAAAGAGTGCTACAATGATGATTCCCAAAAGCGCCATGCCTATGGAAATCATTAGGTGGTACACCTGAAATGTAAAATTTACTTTTGGCCAGTATCCGCGTCGAATCTCCTTCAGCTCCTCGGGACTGGCCTGCGGGTAGCGGGGAATTAGGAACTCATCGGGTGGAAGATCCAGCAAGCCAGTCACCGGCTGCTCGAAGTTCCCGTAGGAAAGAAAGCTTAACATGCCCGGGATCTGCGGCCCAATCACGCGGTTGTTCTCGGTATCTACCCATCCGAACAGTGCCATCGGCGTGTAGGGCTCGGTCTTGAATACTCCTTCCATAGCAGCAAGCTTCACGGGCTGATTCTTAAGCACGCCCTCGGCTGTGTCTGGGGCACTCACAAAGATCTGCAAAAAGGTGGCGAGAGCGCCGAACGCCAAGCCAACCCGCATCGAAGACTTTGCGAACTCCAAATGCCTCTGCCGCAGGATGTAGTAGGCACTGATGCTGATGACTAGGAAGGCACCAGCCATCCATGCCCCAAGGATCACATGTGTCAGGCGATCCATAGAAGACGGATTGAAAAGTATAGCCCAAAAGTCATCAACCACAGCACGCACCGACCCGAGATCGGCATCGGTTAAGACATGGCCCTTCGGCAGGATCTCTGGCACTCCATTGACCGTGCGTTCTAGGTGAAAGCCCGCAGGTGTCTGCATCCAGGAGTTGGCTATCACGATCCATATCGCGCTGAAATGCGCACCGAGGCAGACCATCCACGTTGCAAAGTAGTGAAACTTCGGGCCGACTTTGTTCCACCCGAATAATAAGATCGCGAGAAATCCTGATTCTAGAAAAAACGCAAAAATCCCCTCTGCGGCTAGGACACTTCCGAAAATGTCTCCCACGAATCGCGAATACGTCGCCCAATTCGTTCCAAACTCAAATTGCATCACGATGCCAGTGGCCACGCCGATGGCAAACGTGAGCGCAAAGATTCGAGTCCAAAAGCGCGCCATGTTGTGAAATTTTGGATTTCCCGTCTTGAGCCAGAGGGATTCCATGATTACCAGCACCACGCCAATGCCAATGCTCAGCGGCGCGTAGATGTAATGGAACATGATTGTGAAGGCAAATTGCACCCGCGCGAGAATTTCAACGTCCATTGCGGGTAGTCAATCAGGCGTGCTAATTCCGCGCCATAGAAAACCTTCTGCGGAGCAATTTTCTCCACGTTTCCGCTACATGAGCGTCAGGTGTCGCTGAACAAATGGTTTCCTGTTGCCCCGCCTTAGTGTTTATTCCCTGTGTCTATGGAAAAAGTGATTATTGTTGGCACGGGGTGCGCGGGCCTCACAGCGGCCATCTACGCGGCTCGCGCAAGCTTAGCGCCGCTGGTGCTGGAGGGCCGTATGCCTGGTGGCCAACTGACGACGACGACGGCAGTGGAGAATTTTCCCGGATTTCCGGAGGGCATCTATGGCCCGGATTTAATCGAACGCATGCACACGCAAGCTGAGAAGTTTGGTGCTCGATTCCAGTATGGATGCGTAGAGTCCTTTCAGCCCGGCGAGCCTCACCGATTGGTAGTGGATGGCGCGACGCTTGAAACGGAATCCCTTATTATCGCGAGTGGGGCCTCCCCGCGCTATCTCGGTATCGAAGGCGAGTCGGCGCTGATCGGGCATGGGCTCACCTCCTGCGCCACATGCGATGGAGCTTTCTATCGCGATGTGCCAGTGTGTGTGGTGGGTGGGGGAGACTCAGCGTGCGAGGAGGCGACTTTCCTCACCCGCTTTGCATCGAAGGTTTATCTCATTCATCGCAGGGACAGCCTGCGGGCATCTAAGATCATGGCGGACCGCGCGCTCTCGAATCCGAAGATCGAGCCTCTTTGGAATTCGGCCATAACTGCCTACCAGACCGACGCCGCAGGTGAGGTTGAAGGAGTCGTCCTGCGCGATCTTGTTTCGGGGGCAGAAAGATCGCTGCCCCTTAAGTGCGTCTTCGTCGCGATCGGCCACGAGCCAAATACTGCGGCTTTCCGCAGCCATATCCACACAGACGACGCTGGGTATCTTGTTCAGACCACGGGCACCTGCACAAATGTGGCTGGCGTTTTTGCCGCAGGTGATGTGGCGGACCACGTGTATCGGCAAGCCATCACCGCCGCAGGCCAAGGGTGTGCTGCCGCTATGTCAGCCGAGCGCTGGCTTGCGGCCCGCGAGTAGTCCTGCGTGTCAAGTATTCGACAACGCTTTCGCATCTGCGACCTCACGCAATTCTACTCACCGGTGAGTGGAGGTGTGCGGCGCTATATTGAGCAAAAATCTGCCTACATCCGCCGCTATCGGCCAGACTGCGAGCACATCATCATTGTGCCCGGTGCCGTTACTGCGATGACCGGAGACGAGCAGGTGCGCGTCTATACAATCGCCTCGCCGCTCATCTCGCGCACTTCGAGATACCGTGCACTCACGCGACTCCACTTGGTCGAGGAAGCGCTTGAGCGCGAGCGTCCAGCCATCATCGAATCGGGAGATCCCTACCAAGTGGCGTGGAAGGCCGTCGCTTCTGGGAGAGGGCTCGATATTCCGGTCGTCGGATTTTACCATTCCCACTTTGCGGAATCTTACTTCCGCACGATGGACAAATTTGCTGGCCCGCTGGCTGTGGCGATGACGGAGGAAATTTGTCGCCGCTATGTCGAGGCTCTCTACAATCGCTTCGAGCGGACCTTCGTTCCGAGTCCCGTATTGGCCGATCTCCTTGCCTCGTGGGGCGTCGAGCGGCTGAATACTGTGGATCTCGGTGTGGATGCCGAGGTTTTTCGACCTGATGTTTCGGACCGCGAAGTAACCCGTCTCAAGCACGGAATTCCCAGTGACGGACGTCTTTTGCTGTATGTCGGGCGACTTGCTCCTGAAAAAAATGTACGCACACTTTTCAGTGCCTTTTCCCTACTTCATGCCCGCGACCCCCTTAAATATAGGCTGCTTTGCGTGGGAGATGGGACACAACGCTCCTTACTCCAAGCTCTGCATCAGGAAACCGGAGGCTCCGTGCATTGGCTGCCGTATTGCGCGAATCCGGAAGAACTGGCTGCAATTTATCGGAGTGCAGACCTCTTCGTGCACCCGGGCGTGCAGGAAACATTTGGCCTTGTCGCGCTAGAGAGCCAAGCAAGCGGCACGTGTGTTGTAGGCATCCGTGGTAGCTACATGGATCGCATTATTTTTACTGACCAAGAAATGTGGGCCGAATCGAACTCCCCGGAAGCCCTTGCTTGCGCGATTGAAAAAAAGTTCACGAAGGATCTCGTTAGTGCCGGAATCACTGCCTCGCATGAAGCACGCACTCGCTACTCATGGCAGGGCGTCTTTGCGCGATTGCTGGATATCTATGCGGAAGTCAGAGCAAATTATTCGCCCTGATCGGGCTCAAGTCTTCAGCAGTCGCGAGATGTAATCTTCGGGTGAAAGCTTAAGTGGCACAGGACCATCGGGCTCGCCTTTGATGAATTGCTGAACTTCGGGATCGGGGGAATTGCGAATTTCGTCCGGCGTGCCCATGGCGACAATCGTTCCGGCACGTTTTCCTGCGCCAAGGTAAATCATCTTCGTTCCGATACGGAAGGCACTCACTATGTCGTGCGTCACCACGACTGCGGTCATTCCAATTTTCCGTGTGAGGTGGAGGGTAAGTTCATCAATTACTGCGGTCATGATTGGGTCGAGGCCGGAGGTGGGTTCATCGCTGAAGAGCAGCTCGGGATCAAGGGCAACAGCACGGGCAAGTGCTACGCGCTTGCGCATCCCGCCGCTGATTTCGGAGGGCTTCAGGTGTTCGAAGCCAGTAAGTCCTACAAGCTCGATCTTCATCTTCACGATGAGGTCCACAATCTCGGGATCTACGATGCTATTTTCAATCAGTGGGAGCGCCACATTTTCCGCGACCGTGAGGGATTGCAAGAGAGCGCCGAACTGGAAATTCATCCCGAAGCGCAGGCGAAGTTTTTCAAGTTGCGGCGAGGGCATAGTCGTCGTTTCTTCCCCAAAGATTTTGATGGAACCTGAAGTGGGCTTGAACGAGCCGATGATGTGGCGGAGAAGCACGCTTTTGCCGCAGCCTGAGCCACCCATCACGATAAGCGTCTCGCCGCGTTCCACCGAAAAAGTAATGCCATTCAGAACGGTGCGCGAACCGAATGTCCGCACCAAGTCCTTCACCTCAATGATCGTCTCGGCCATGGCTTATCGGAGCAAAAAGAAAAAGGCCGTAAGGACGGCGTTGGCGACGAGCATGGCCAAGATGGAGGTCACGACTGACGATGTGGTCGCTTGCCCGACGCCTTCCGCTCCACCAGTGACACGCAGACCGAAGTGGCACGAAATCGTGATGATAAGCCATGCAAAGACAAAGCTCTTCACAAGCCCCGACCACAAGTCAATGGCCTGTCCAGCGCCCAAAAGTCGTTGTATGTAGCTGGCGGTCGTCATTTCCAACGAAAAATAGCAAATGATCCAACCGCCTGTCATGCCGATGTAATTTCCAAAAATCGTCAACACGGGAAGCATAATGAGCATGGCAAGAAATCGGGGCAGAACAAGGAAGCGAATGGGATTGATCGCCATCACTTCCAGGGCCTCAATCTCCTCGCCGACTTTCATGGTTCCCAACTCCGCCGTCACGGCTGAACCACTGCGACCAATGACGACGACGCCGGTGAGCATGGGGCCTAGCTCGCGGAGGATCGTCATCGCTACGAGATTCGGCACATACGCAACGGCACCCATGCGCGCCAGCTCTTGGGCGCCCTGCATGGCAAGCGTGAGCCCGATGCTTAGGGACGTGAGAGCCGTCATGGGAAATGCCTGCACGCCGATTTGCACCATCTGGTGAAATACAGCCGAGACATTCACGCCTCGCCCTTGCAGTGGACCGACGACGAGCCAACGCAGGATATCGGCATTGAGCGAAAAGTAAGCCTGCAGGGACTTAACCACGATTTATTTCACGGCAATGGAGGCAAGGGCTTCATCGGCCGTGGCCTCGATGACGAATAGTTCGTTCAGGCGGACAAGGTCGAAAATCGCGCGCACTTTTTTTTGCAATCCAAATAGGCCAAACTTCCCTCCTGTCGGTGTGCTCTCGCGAGCATACTCGATCAAGGTGGCAAGGCCACTGGAGTCAATGTAATCCACCTCGCTGAAATCCACGAGAACGATGGGCTTCTTCTCCTCGATGCAAAGATGCAGTGCCTCGCGCAGATCGGGAGATGCATGGAGGTCAATCTCGCCCGAAACCTTCAGGATGGTTGCCTCGCCGGAAGTTTGCTTGTCAATCGTCATGCCTCTTCCAGTAGCGTTTCCCGGTCACGGTGAAAAGCATGGATTGTGCTCGAACAGGGCGACGCTAGGATTTCCAACCAAATGAAACAGCAATCGGTGCCATGGTTGGTGCGCGTGTGCTACGGAGTCGGTGCTTTCGGGCCGGCGATGGCGGGTAGTACATTAATCTTTTTTCAAATGCTCTTTATGACCGATGTCGCTGGCCTTGGTGCGATGCTGGCGGGAGCCGTGATGATGACGGGTCGAGTATGGGATGCAGTCAATGATCCTTTTATTGGCTGGCTCTCTGACCGCACGCGCACGCGGTGGGGACGCCGCATTCCATGGATCGTGGCAGGGGCCGTGCCACTGGCGGCGGGCTTTACGCTCTTGCTGTGGACGCCAGACCTCGGGCCGTCTGTAGACAATCAATGGCAACTCTTCGCGTATTTTTGCACAGCAGCATTGATTCTCAATATCGCCTATACCGCCGTCTCTCTGCCACACCAAGCCCTGCTGGCTGAACTCACGCACGACTACGACGAGCGCACTAAGCTGGCCGCATTTCGCCAAGGTGCCGAGCTCGCAGGCAGCGTCGGCGGGTTGATTCTTGCTGTTATTGTTTTTGAATTCCTCAAGGCCGAAACTCCTCAGACGCAGTTTTTGATATTCGGCTTAGTGATTGCTTTCGTCATGCTTGGCTCGCTCGGCATCTGTCTCGCCGGCGTGTGGAAGCCTGCCGTGCGGCTTGACGTAGAGCGTGAGGCCCGGGAAGTCGGCGTTCCGAAACTGGCTCTCCGCGACCAATGGCGCATCGCCGTCGCCAATAGGCCCTTCCTTATCGTTTGTGCGATTTTTCTGTTTTCGTGGTTGGCGATGCAATTCACGGCCACCATCCTGCCTTACTACGTCACGGAGTGTCTCGGTCTGCCGGACGGCCAATTTCGTATTCTCGCCTTGGTCGTGCAGGGCACGGCTCTGCTTGTCATACCCATCTGGAGCGTGCTCTGCGTGCGGTGGGGAAAAAAGGCCGTTTACTACATCGGAATGGGCTTCTGGATTGCCGCGCAGTCCTGCCTTTTCTTCCTCCCCGCAGGCGGAACTGTCGGTGTCTATGTGCTGGGCGTCATCGCCGGTTTAGGAATTTCCGTTTGCTATCTCGTGCCGACAGCCATGTTGCCCGATGTTATTGAACTCGACGAACTCCAGACCGGTCAACGTCGAGAGGGTGTCTTCTACGGGTTTCTCGTTTTCATGCAGAAAATGGCGCTGGCTCTCGGAACATTCTTCGTGGGTTGGTCGCTTCAAGCCGCAGGTTATATTTCACATCAAGCCGGAATCCCCGAGCAACCACAACCCGAGAGCGCGCTCTTCGCCATCCGTCTCGCCATCGGACCGCTTCCCACCATCGCGCTTCTCATCGGTATCTTTTTTGCATGGAAATTTCCCATCACCAAAGAAAGCCACGCCGACGTCCTTCGCCAGCTCGATGAAAGGCGTAAGTCGGCGGTAGCAGGAAATGTCTAATTAAGCAGCCATCCATCCTCGCCTGTGTTGTTCGATCACAAGCTCGCTCAGTGGTACCGCAAGAGATCGCTACCGCATTTTGCCGCCGTAGATGGCGTCGTCGCCGAGTTCTTCTTCGATGCGGAGGAGTTGATTATACTTTGCAACGCGGTCGGTGCGGCACAGCGAGCCGGTCTTGATTTGTCCAGCATTGGTCGCGACGGCGATGTCGGCAATCGTCGTGTCTTCGGTTTCGCCAGAACGATGGCTGATGATGGATGTATATTTGTTTTCTTTGGCGAGCTCGATGGCGTCAAAGGTTTCTGTGAGCGATCCGATTTGATTAACCTTCACGAGAATTGAGTTCGCGATGCCGAGGTCAATGCCCTTGCGTAAAAAGTCCACATTGGTGACGAAGAGATCGTCGCCTACGAGTTGCACTTTGTCGCCAATAGCGTCAGTAAGAAGCTTCCAGCCATCCCAATCGTTTTCCGAACATCCGTCCTCAATGGAAATGATAGGATACTTCGCACAGAGATCTTTGTAGTATCCGACGAGTTCTGCGGCATTGCGCGTAGTGCCGTCGGACTTTTTGAAGACATAGGAACTGGTGCTTTTGTCATAAAACTCGCTCGCGGCGACGTCGAGTGCGAGGAAGATGTCTTCGCCGAACTTGTAGCCAGCGGCCTTGATTGCGAGGGCGATGGTATCGAGGGCATCCTCGACGGAGGTAAATGCGGGAGCAAAGCCGCCTTCATCACCGATCGCGGTAGAGAGATTTCTTTTTTTGAGTTCGCCTTTGAGGGCGTGGAAAATTTCCGTGCCGGCGCGGAGGGCTTCCGAGAAGCAGGGAAAATTCTTTGGGATGATCATGAATTCCTGAAAATCAATCGGCGCGTCGCTATGGGCACCGCCGTTGATAATATTCATCATAGGCACAGGAAGCACCTTGGCATTGGGTCCACCGAGATACTTGTAGAGTGGCATGCCGACTTGAAGCGCCGCGGCTTTTGCGACGGCGAGGGAAACGGCGAGGATGGCATTTGCGCCGACATTTTGCTTCGTCGGCGTCCCATCCACAGCGATCATGGTGCGATCAATGCCGGTCTGGTCGAGGGCATCGAATCCGACGATGGCAGGTGCGAGGAGGTCACTGACATTTGCCACGGCCTTTGTTACGCCTTTACCGAGGTAGAGAGATTTATCTCCATCGCGGAGTTCGACAGCCTCGTGTTCACCTGTGCTCGCACCACTGGGAACAGCCGCACGACCGAGGGCGCCACCGGCAAGATAGACGTCCGCCTCGACGGTGGGATTTCCGCGGGAATCGAGGATTTGACGGGCTTGGATGTGGGTGATGATGGTGTTTGACATAATGGGTGTTGGGGCTGGTGAGCTGGAAAATGGCGGCTTAGTTGACGATGCGCACGGGCATGCCGATGGTGGCATTGGAATAGAAGAGTTTCACCATTCGCTCGGGCAGACGAATGCAGCCGTGGCTATCGGGAACGCCCGGGAGAAAGCCTTGGTGCATGCCGACACCAGAAGAAGTTAGGCGCATGAAAAAGGGCATCGGTGCGCCTGCAAAGGTCGTGCCGGGTGGCTTGGGATCTTTTTTAATGCCTACGTTCTTGACGACGACCGCACCAGTGGCATCTACGTAGTTTCCATAGAGATTAGATACATGGTCTGGGCTTTTCTGCATAAGCTTGAAGTTCCCAGCGGGCGTGAGAAAGCCCTCGCGTCCAGTAGAAACAGCCGAGACGCCGACGAGTTTCTCACCCTTATAAAAAGATGCGGCCTGTTCTGAGAGGTCAATGACCATCGAAGGCGGCCCAGAGACTCCATCCCCATCCCAGTAGGAATTTTTATCGGCAAGGGTAGATTGCGATGACCGCGAGACGATTTCATTGCCTTGTCCGAGGTAGCTTGTGGAGGAGCTGTTGAGGCGAGTGTCGTAGGAAGCGCAACCGCCGACAACCAAGAGGCCAAGTGCGGTGCAGAGTGAGGCGATGCGATTCATAGGTTTGCGGAAACTAAGCGTGGTGGGTGGGTGGGCGTCAAGCAACCAATTCGCTACCGAAAGACCAATCGAACCACTTCGCCATTATCGCTCGAGCTTACGCTCAGCTCTCGCAGGCGACCTCCTTGCTTCCACATGGCTGCTCGATAGGCGGAAGTGTGGACTTCTTGCCGTCCCTCGCTAGCAGGTTGAGCCCCGCGCCATGCGGCGGCGAGTGCTGTCCACAGACTAAAACGAAGCGGGGCATTCGACGCATCCCCGGACCAACCGCCGCCAGCGAGGGGGCCGGTCGCCGAGAAGTGGCCTACGCGTGTTGATGTGAGTTCAAGCAGGGGTTGCGGTAGGTTTTTATTGAGTTGAATCATGACGTTTCCCGTCGAGTCCGAGAGAATGGTGGCATTTCCTGCGAGGCTTCCGCCGCTGTGCTTCCAAAGAAACGCTGCTTGCTCTGAACGTATGGGCTGCGTCCAGCTCACAGGATCAGGCCCCGAGGCGCAGCCAGCGAGAAGAAGAAGAGGCAGGAGGAGGTATTTCATGGTTGTCGTTTACTCGGAAAAATCCGGCGTTTCTTGCCAGCGGCACGCGTTCGGAGCAGGGATCCCAATCTGGTCAAGGATGCGCCACACGAGCGTGTCTGCAAGGTCATTAAATGTCTTCGGGCCGCTATAAAATGAAGGCATAGCAGGCATGAGAATCGCGCCGGCTTCCATCACAGAAACGCAGTTTCGTGCATGAATGAGATTCCACGGCGTCTCGCGCGGAACGAGGATGAGCTTCCGCTTTTCTTTCAGGAAGACATCCGCAGCGCGAAGCGTCAGCGTCTCGCTCGTGCCGTGGGCCACGCGTGCGAGCGTGCCCATGGAACAAGGCACGACGACCATGGCGTCGAAGAGAGCGGAGCCACTGGCAAAGGGCGCGTTCATGGACTTGTCGGAGTGTTCGGTGACGTTCGAGGGAAGCTCTAGCTTCCCAACTTCCTCGCGAATGACCTGCTTGGCGAAGGGCGTAAGAATGAGGTGGAGTTCGTGCTCGGGCGCCGCGAGATGGTGCAAGAGGCGCTGGAGGTAGATTGCGCCGCTTGCGCCGGTGGATGCGATGACAATGCGCATGGTGGACTAGAGAAAATCGCTGGAAGCAAGCACGGTGCGCAGGCGGGCAGATTCTTCGAGGGATTCAGCATAGCGTGCAACGTGGGCGGTGATGGGTTGAGCGCGGGAAGATTCATCCACCTCGATAAGCCGCGTGCAAATTTCCGGTAGTGCACGCGCGCCATGCCAGCTCCATCCAGCCTGGATAGCGGCGCCGAGGCCTGCTCCTTCACCGCTGCGCAGGCAGACGACTGGGACGCCGAAAACGTCCGCGCAAATTTGTCTCCATGCGTGGCTGTTACTCCCCCCGCCTGTGAGTCGAATTTCCGAGGGAGTGACGCCGAGTTCTCGAAACCGGGAAAGCCCATAACCAAGTCCAAGCGTGATACCCTCCACGGCGGCGCGGGCGAGGTGCGCGGGGGTAAAATTGGAAAGCGTCATACCGTGCAGTATTCCCTTCGCTCGGGGAAGGTTTGGGGTGCGTTCGCCGGTGAGGTAGGGAAGAAAAATTAGACCATCTGACCCCGCTGGCACGGTGTTGAGAATACGATTAAATTCTTCGTAACCCCAGCCAAACATCTGTCGCACATGCTCGCTTACCAAGGTGAGATTCATCGTGCAGACGAGCGGCAGCCAGTGGTCTGTGCTGTCGCAGAATCCCGCCACTTCACCTTGTGGGTCGCTCACGGGTTTTTCGGAAAAGGCATACAAGGTTCCAGATGTGCCAAGGCTAGCGGTCACGATGCCCGTAGCCACATTTCCCGTGCCGATAGCACCCATCATATTATCACCACCACCGGCTGCGATAAGAACATCGCCATCTAGGCCCCACGCCTCTGCCAGTGCAGTTCGAAGAGTGCCGCTCGGTTGAGTCGAGGACCGCAGGGGTGGCAACTTGGTGTGGAGATCGGGTGCAATAAAATCCACCACTTCGCTTGCCCATGTGCGCGTAGAAATATCTAAAAGCGCGGTTCCCGATGCATCGCCATATTCCATGGCTCGAACGCCGCTGAGCCAGAAATTCAAGTAATCATGGGGAAGGAGCACGCTTGCCATTGCCTCGTAGTTCGCGGGTTCGTTCTCTCGCAGCCACAGGATCTTTGGTGCTGTGAAGCCCGGTAGCATCGCGTTTCCCGTGCGGCGAATCATTTCCGCCGTGCCGCCAAAATGGGTTGTGATTTTCTCGCACTGTGCGGTCGTAGAAGTATCGCACCAAAGTTTTGCTGGACGCACGACTTCGCCGCTCGCACTGAGGGCGACAAGCCCGTGTTGCTGACCACTCACGCCGAGAGCTTTTACTTCGCGGCGTCGTGAGCCGAGTGCGCTGAGGACTTCCTGAACTGTGCTTTCAGCCGCCGCACACCAATCTTGCGGATGCTGCTCCATGGCTCCCGGGGGAAGACCTGGAATGAAAGTGTAGGCCCGCTGCGCGCTTGCGAGAACCTCTCCTGTCTCCCAATCGAGGGCTAGTGTTTTTGTGCTCTGCGTGCCGCAGTCAATGCCGAGAAAAATCATGCTGCGAGGTTATGCCTGAAACTGCGCGTTGACGAAATTCCAATTTACGAGGCTCCACCATGCTGCGATGTAGTCGGCTCGACGATTTTGGTATTTGAGGTAGTAGGCGTGTTCCCATACATCGAGACCCAAGAGCGGAGTATAGCCGGTCATGATTGGGGCATCTTGATTTGCGGTGGAAAGGATTTCCAACTTTCCTTCGCGCTCAACAAGCCATGCCCATCCACTGCCAAAGCGCTTCGTGGCAGCTTCGACGAACTGTTTTTGGAACGCCTCATACGAACCAAACGTTTTCTCGATCGCAGCCATGAGTTTTGGCGATGGCTTACCTCCATCTTTTGGCGTCAACATTTGCCAAAAGAGCGAATGGTTGACATGGCCTCCCACGTTGTTGCGGAGACCCGTGCGGATGGCTTCCGGCGCGGCATCGAGATTTTTTAGCAACTCGTTCGGCGAGAGCTTGGCGAGGTCGGGGTGATCAGCAAGGAGCTTATTTGCGTTGTCCACATAGGCTCTGTGGTGCTTGTCGTGGTGAATCTGCATGGTAAGGGCATCAATTGCTGGCTCAAGGGCATCATACGCATAGGGCAGGGGAGGGAGGGTATATGGCCCCGCCGGTGGCGGCACCGGGGTCGCTGTAGGCTGCGCCAGAACACGCTCCGTGAGCACTCCACCAAAAAGGCTCGCAGCGAGCGTTCCAAAGCCAAGACGAAATGCACCGCGGCGTGTGTAGCCATCAGGAAAGAAGCGAGTTTTCATTACCGCAAGCCTACTCACAGGCGGCGCGGGCGCAACTCTCCAGCGCGGGAATATTTGCCTTCGCGAGCGTGACCACCCAAGACGCGTTGGGCGTTCGTATTCCTCAGGATAGCATTGTGTCCATTGACCGCCGCCTAAATGTCGGCCCGGCCCGAATCAAAACGTGAAAAAAATTCAGAAAAACATTGACTACGGGTCAAGTGGCCGTAACTATGCCCGTATGAAAACAACGGTTGAACTTGATGACATCAAGCTGGAAAACATCATGGCTTCCATGAATTTTAAGACGAGGAAAGAGGCGATTGACTGGGCACTGACTGAGGGCGAGCGGCTGGCCGTGATGCAGCACATTAAGGCAAATCCTTGGTCGGCGAGCGTGCTGAGGGAGGGCATGGATCCTGATTACGACGTTCTCGCTGCCCGGCGGGCGGTTCGCACCCACAAGGAGGAATAGGTCCCGGAGCATGAATGATCTCCGAGAAGCGGTGCTGGTGGATTCGGCTGTGTATATAGACCGTCTGAGAGCTGGGCACGACATCAGGCAGGAACTCATGCCCTACCTGGCCAACGGGATGCTTTTTAATTGTGGGGTAGTGCGGGCAGAAGTTATCCGGGGATTTAAAGACAGCAGGCTTAAGTCGGAGATGACTGCCTTTTTTAACATTATCCCGGAGGTTCCCACCACCTCGCGGTTCTGGCAGCAGGTGGCAGAACTGGGCTGGGTGCTTGATCGAACGATCGGAGGGCACCGTCCACTTACGAATCTCATTATCGCCCGCTGCGCGATGCAGGTGGGAGCCGTGCTTATTTCTCCAGACAAACATTTTCTGGATATCCCGGGCCTGAAAATTCGCGATTCGTTATAGATTCGACCCGCTTCCGCCGGCTGCGCTGCGGGCCCATTTGACTTTGGCTGAGAGGGGTCTTTTGTGATCACCGCCTAGAACGACAATAATTGCCTTATGAGTTGCCGGAACCTCGGGGTTGTGTTCAATTGGCCGGCTACTCATGAATGTTGTATTGGATTCCCAACCGAACTGTGTCGTCAATTTGCAAGTCGAGCTCCCGTCCGACAAGGTCGCGACCGAGTGGCTCAGCGTGGCGAAAGATTTTCAACGTCAGGCGCGCATCCCAGGGTATCGCCCCGGCAAAGCCCCGCAGACTTTAATTAACACGCGCTTCGCGAAAGAAATTCGCGAGGAAGTCCAGACGAAGCTTTTGCGGCAGAGTCTGAACGAGGCAATCGCTATGAAGAAACTGCGCGTCCTGAGCGTGGATAAGGTCGAGAATGTGGAGATCGGCGTGGATAATACCATGCGCTACTTGGCAAGTGTGACGACGGCACCGGAATTCGAGATTCCCGACTATTCTTCTATTTCCGTAGAGGCGACTCTCGCGCCTGTCAGCGAAGAGGAATTGGATCGCCTCATGGAATCACTCCGCGAACCGCACGCTACCTTTGAGGCCATCTCGGATAGGGGGCTGATTTTTGGTGATTTTGCGGTCGTGACTTATGAAGGTCGCATGGATGGGCAGTTGCTCTCGGAGGCTTTGCCAAAAGCTCCCCCCCAGCTCCAAGGCCGCACAAATGCATGGCTGCTCATGGATGAAGGAACTCTCATACCCGGCTTCTCCAAGGCGCTTGAGGGAATGAAGATTGATGAGGAACGCTCGTTCACTCTCGACGTGCCGGCAGACTTTCCGCTCGCCGACATCCAAGGTCGCCAGATTGCCTACGGCGTGACACTGCATGGAATCAATGTAAAGACCTTACCCCCGTTTGATGACAAGCTGGCCAGCGAGATCGAGCCCGGTATGACCCTCCCAGCACTCCGCGATAGAGCACGGGAGGTTTTAGCGAGTCGCCTCGCGCAAGACTTCGAAAATGCTAAGCGCAATGGGGCCCTCAAACATCTGCTTTCCCAAGTGACCTTCGACCTGCCACAGCGCTCCGTGCAGAGTGAGGTGAACAATATCCTCCGCGACATCGTGCGCGAAAACCAGACACGGGGAGTGAGCGATGAGGAATTGCGCGATCACCAAGACGAGTTGATCGGCGTTGCCCAGCAGACAGCGCGGGATCGTGTAAAGACGACTTTCCTGCTTCTCCGTATCGCTGAAAAAGAAAAGATCACTCCTACCGAAACGGACTTGCTCAGGGTCATTAGCCAGATGGCGCAACGGTACGAAATTCCTATCAAAAAGCTGATCGCAGATATCAAAGCGCGAGACGGGATCGAACCTATCCGCGAGCAAATCCTCGTTAGCAAGGCCCTTGATTTGGTCGTGGCCAATGTTAAGGTGTCCGAGCCCAAGTTATTAACCTCCTAAAGTATTTTTATGTCTCCAAAATCTGATTACATCCCGATGCCCAGCGTGATTGAGCAAACGGGTCGCGAAACCCGCCAATACGACATCTATTCACGCCTGCTTGTAGATCGCATCATTTTTATCGGCACGCCGATCAGCGATACAGTGGCCAACATCGTGGTCGCGCAATTGCTTTTCTTGCAGATGCAAGACAGTAAAAAAGACATCAGTATCTACATCAATTCCCCTGGAGGATCTGTTACGGCGGGCTTGGCGATTTACGACGCGATGCAGTTTGTGACATGCGATGTGAATACGTATTGCATGGGTATGGCCGCGAGCATGGGTGCTGTCCTGCTCTGCGCAGGCACCAAGGGCAAGCGATTCGCGCTTCCAAATTCCGACATCATGATTCACCAAGTCTCGGGTGGCGCTCAGGGTCAAGCGAGCGATGTGGAACGTCAGGTCGAGTTCATGTATAAGCTCAAGAAGCGGCTTAATCGCATCCTCGCTCACCACACGGGCAAAGCCTACGAACAGATCGAACGCGATGCAGATCGCGACTACTACATGACCGCAGAGGAGGCGAAGGCCTACGGCGTCGTGGACGAAGTCGTGCAGTCTCGCAAGGAAGTGAAAGCCGAGCCCAAAGTTGACCTGAAATCCGAGGCGAAGGCTGAAACCTCTACGGAGGCCATTCCCGAGAAGAGCAAGGAATAGGACATTCGCATGGCCCGTTCGAATAATCTCACGATGTGCTCCTTTTGTGGCAAGAGCCACTCAGAGGTGCGCAAGCTCATTGCAGGTCCCGGCGTCTATATATGCGACGGCTGCATTAATATCTGCAAAGGCATTCTCGACAAGGAGCTCAAGGACGATGCGCACAAGGTCAAGACCACTCTGCGGGTGCCGAAGCCTGCCCAAATCAAGGAACAACTCGACCAATACGTTATCGGCCAAGATCAGGCGAAAAAAATCCTCTCTGTAGCTGTCCACAACCACTACAAGCGCCTCACACAGGACGCAGAGGTGGCGGCCTTCGGTGACTTCTCGGATGTCGAGATCGAAAAGAGCAACATTCTACTCATTGGTCCGACAGGTTCAGGGAAAACGCTGCTCGCCCGCACGCTGGCCCGCATTCTTGATGTGCCATTTGCCATCGCCGATGCTACATCCATTACAGAGGCTGGTTATGTTGGCGAGGACGTTGAAAATATCGTTCTCCGCCTGCTCCAAAATGCTGACTACGACGTGAAGCGCTGTGAGTCTGGGATCGTGTATATTGATGAGATTGATAAAATCGGACGCAAGACCGACAACGTCAGCATCACCCGCGACGTCTCAGGGGAGGGGGTGCAGCAGGCTTTGTTGAAAATTCTAGAAAGCACGGTCTGCAATGTGCCTCCGCAAGGTGGACGCAAACACCCGCAGCAGGAATACATCCAGATCAATACGCAAAATATTCTTTTCATTTGCGGTGGTGCTTTTGTTGGCCTCGATAAAATGATCCAACGCCGGATGGGTGCCCAATCCATGGGATTCCATACCCCAGCTGGGGTTCGGGACGACTTGCTCAAGCGCAATGCGATCAGAAATGTCGAGCCAGAAGATCTTGTTAGCTTCGGCTTGATCCCTGAATTCATCGGACGCCTTCCCGTCATCAGCACCTTAGACGAACTCACCGAGGAACAGCTTGTCACCATCTTGACCGAGCCGAAAAATGCCATGGTTAAGCAGTATTCTAAGCTCCTCGGGATGGATGGCGTAAGCCTCAAGTTTACGCAAGACGCGCTACGCGCCCTCGCAAGTGAAGCAGTAAAAAAGGGCACTGGTGCCCGCGCCCTGCGCGCAACCCTTGAGCGGATCATGCTCGACGTCATGTATGATTCTCCAAGCCGAGAAGACATCGCCGAAGTCTCGATCAATCGCGCCGTCGTCGAAGGTAAGCGTCCCCCTCTGATTCGCAAAAAGCAGGATAAAGACGCCGCCTAAGGCACGTTTGCGGCACCTGCCGTAGCTCATATGGAAACCCCGACCTTCGCACGTGCTGCGAGACTCTGGGCAGTATTCGGCTGCGTGACATTTGGCGGGCCTGCGGCCCAGATCGCCCTCATGCACAGCGAGCTGGTGGAGCGGAGGCGCTGGATCAGCGCAGAGGAATTCACGCGGGCTCTTGGCTTCTGCTTTTTACTTCCAGGCCCTGAGGCACAGCAACTGGCCACGTACATCGGCTGGCACCTCCATGGTACGCGCGGCGCTATCGTTGCCGGCACTTTATTTGTATTACCCTCTGCCCTCCTTCTATGGGCGCTCAGTGTCCTCTATGTGCTCGGCGGTGGATCGCCCATCGTGGCGGGATTTTTCTCAGGCCTTCTGCCTGTCGTGGTGGCACTCGTTATCCTTGCGTGCGTGCGCCTGGCGCGACGAGCCACGACTAAGCCAGCATCAATCCTTGCTGCCACTCTTGCGTTTCTCGCTTTCACGTTTTTTCACACTCCCTTTCCGCTCGTATTGCTGCTCGCTGCTGGGGTCGGTTACCTTCTTCCATCACGATTTACTGATACCGTCGCGCCTACGGTCCTCCTTAGAGAACCCCGAACATCAACGCTGCGTCCCGCCGCTATCGCTGCTGCTCTCTGGCTTATACCCGTGATTCTGCTGGTCGTCTTAGAGCGCGGACTTCTTGCTCGATTGGCTGTGTTTTTCAGTGCGACCTCAGTTATGAGTTTCGGTGGTGCCTATGCAATTCTGCCCTACGTCGCGCAGAGTGCGGTATCTTCGGGGTGGCTGACCCCCGACCAAATGCTCGCGGGCCTCGGCCTTGCTGAAACCACACCGGGGCCACTCATCATCGTGCTTCAATTTGTCGGCTTCGTCGCCGCATGGAATCAGCCCGGCACCCTTCCGCCGCTGCTCGCGGCCACGCTCGGTGCGCTCGTTGCCACATGGACGACATTTCTACCCAGTTTCGTGTGGATATTTCTCGGTGCCCCCCACGTTCGCCGCATACAGAACCACGTTCGTCTCGCCAGTGCCCTTGCTGCGATCTCTGCTGTCGTTGTGGGGATGATGGCGAGCCTTGCGTTCTGGATGGCCACGCACATTCTTGTCCTCTCCAGCGGCGGCGTGGATGTGGTGGCCGCTGCTATTTGCCTTTTAGTCCTCGTGAGCCATCGGCTTGGAGCGCTCCCCCTTGTCCTCATCGGTGGGGTCCTCGGTGTCGCACGTGCTGCGTTTACGATTTGAAGCGCACGATAGGAAAAAAGCACAGTGACTTGCGTTGGGTAGGGGGTTTCGGCAAAGTGGCCGTCATCTCTATGCCCGAACTCTCTAAAGCTTACGAACCGCACCTCGTCGAAGATAAATGGTATGCTTGGTGGCAGGAACGGGGGTTGTTTACTGCCGACCCAGCCTCCGAAAAACCCGCCTACTCGATCGTGATTCCGCCACCAAATGTGACGGGGGTTCTCACGCTCGGGCATGTTCTTAATAACACAATTCAAGACATCCTTTGCCGTCACGCGCGGCAGACCGGGCACGAAGTCCTCTGGCTTCCGGGAACGGACCATGCAGGGATCGCAACGCAGACGGTCGTGGAGCGGCAGCTACGCAAAGAAGAAAAAAAGACACGACACGACCTGGGCCGCAAAGAATTTCTGAAGCGTGTCTGGGAATGGAAGGAAAAGCACGGCGGGATAATCATCAATCAACTGAAAAAGCTTGGTTGTTCATGCGATTGGGGGCGCGAGCGATTTACGATGGACGCCAACTACGCCCGCGCCGTGCAGGAGGTGTTTGTGGATCTTTATGCGAAGGGTCTTATCTATCGTGGCAAGCGGATGGTAAATTGGTGCCCCGTTTCGCTCACGGCCTTGAGTGATGAGGAAGTTATTGCCAAGCCTCAAAAGGGAACACTCACAATATTTCGATTGGAAGTTGTGGAACGTCCGGGAACCTTCCTTGAAATCGCCACCACGCGTCCAGAAACGATACCCGGTGACGCTGCCCTTGCGGTCAATCCGCGCGATCCTCGCTACGCGCATCTCATCGGCCTCCACGTTCGGCGTCCGTTGCCGTCGGAGGTCGAGGTATTCCTGCCGATTGTTGGAGATGATGCCGTGGACTTTGAGTTTGGTACTGGCGTGTTGAAGGTCACTCCCGCACACGATAAGACGGACTACGAGATTGGGACTCGGCACGGCTTGCCTGTTATCGAAATCATGAATCCAGACGGAACGATGAACGACCTGGCGGGCCCTGCGCTGGTGGGGCGTGATCGCTTCGAGGCCCGTACGGAAGCCGTGTTACAACTCGACCAACTCGGATTCCTTGTGCGGGAAGAACCCTACACAAACAACGTCGGATTCAGTGAGCGAGCAGATGTTCCCATCGAGCCAAGGCTTTCCGAGCAATGGTTCCTCAAGTATCCAAAAACGGCCGAGGCCAGAGCGTCAGTGCGCGAGCAGGCGGTCCGCTTTTATCCTGAACGTTGGGAAAAAGTCTATGACCACTGGTTGGAAAACATTCAAGATTGGTGCATCTCGCGGCAACTGTGGTGGGGTCATCGCATCCCTATTTGGTATCTGAACGACGAGCCACCCCGTGCGCAAATCGAGTCGCCCGGCGAAGGCTGGGTTCAGGATAACGACGTGCTTGATACGTGGTTTTCCTCGTGGCTATGGGCTCACGCCACGATGGACTCCGCCACACAAGCGAAGTTTTATCCCACGAGTGTGCTCGTCACGGGACCAGATATTCTTTTTTTCTGGGTCGCGAGGATGATCATTGCCGGTCTGGAATTCACGGGTGAAGTTCCATTCCGTTCCGTCTATTTCACCGGCATCATTCGAGATAAGCAGGGACGCAAGATGTCCAAGAGCTTGGGCAACTCTCCCGATCCGCTCGATATTATTGCAAAGTTTGGAGCGGATGGTTTGCGCTTCGGGTTGTTGCGCATCGCGCCACAGGGACAGGATATTAAGTATGACGAACAGCAAGTCATCGAGGGGCGTAATTTTTGTAACAAGCTGTGGAATGCCTGTCGCTTTCGACTCATGCATGGCGAAGTAGACCCGGAGGCCGATCCCGCTGCACACACGCTCTCGATCTTTGCGCAGGATCTCCTAGCCGGACTCGACGAGACCATTCGGCGTGTTGACGACGGCTATGAAGCGTTTCGTTTTAGCGAGATTGCCCAAGCCCTCTACGACTTTGTCTGGGGAGACTTCTGCGACCGATTTATTGAGTCTGTGAAATCTGATTTTCCAGAAGACTCCCCACGCAAGGCTGGCACGCTGGCGACCATGGACTACGTGATTCCGAGAGTGCTGAAACTTCTGCATCCTTACGCACCCTTTCTCACCGAGGAACTCTGGCACGGCATGGGATTTGGCACCGAGAGCCTCGTGGAGAGCGGGTGGCCGGTGGCTGCGTGCTTTGTGCCGGAACCGAAGGTGCAGGCTATTCATGCAGCCATCTCTCACGCACGCAATCTTCGTGCGACATACAATGTGCCATCCAGCAAGCGTGTGCCATGGCTCATCACCCCGAATGCCGCGTGGGTGCGTGATGAGCAGGCCGCCTTGGCGGTTCTCCTGCATGCGGAGACCTTGGAATTCTGCGAAACATCTCCCGCTGACTCTGCCGCGTGTCCGACGGAAATTGGTATTCTCTATCTTCCGCTAGCCGGGCAAGTGGATCCCGCCGCAGAGGCGGAACGCCTCACCAGCGAAATTGCCAAGGTCGAAGCGGAGATCGCAAAAGTTGCTCGCAAGCTTACCAGCGAATCCTTTGTCCTCAATGCCCCTCCCGCTGTCGTGGAAGAACACCGCCAGCGCCTACGCGATTGGACATTGCGCCTCGCCGAACTTCAAGCAGCCTTCTCGCTTCTTACCTACTGAGTTCGTCCAAATTTTCTTTCAAGTTCGCCAAAGGCCCATTGGATGATGGTTGGACGTCCCTGCGGGCACGCATACGGTAGTTCGCAGCGGAAGAGTTCGTTGACAAGGCGACGTGCGCGGGATTCGTCGTAGGAAAAGCGTTGCAACGCAGCCAGACGAGCGATGGATCGCACCATCTGCTCAAGAGCGGGTTCGTGCGGCATAGCGGCACCGGTGGCTTTGAGCGACTCGCAAAGGGAGAGGATTGCATCGCGAGGATCGCGCTCAGCGAGGCACGCCGGAAGCGCCTCAAGGCGGAAGGTATTGCCCCCAAATGGCTCCATGAGAAATCCCGCAGCGGTGAGTGCCGAGAGATGCCCCATGATCCAAGCGCAATCCTTCGTGCTGAGCTCAACGACGACCGGGAGCAAGAGACGTTGTGCCGAGACAGAACCCTCGGCAGCCTCGCGCCGGAGTGCTTCAAAAAGGATACGTTCCGATGCGGCGCGCACATCCATGAGGAGAAGGCCTTCTTTCCCCTCCATGATAACCCACCGCGCATCAAGACAACCCATGAGGCGGAAGGCATCTGCCCCACTCGGCCTCGCGTCGACGAGGGTTGCTGGCAATTCCCGTTGCGGAGGCGGCACGAACGCCTGCTCAGGCACATGTCGCACGGGAATGGAACTTACAGAAGCGATAGGAGGGCGCTCTTGTTTTGGGTGAGCGAGGTGCTCTAAGAACCGGCGTGCTGCAAGGAAGACCGCTTGGCGAAGTTGCTCAGGCTGGTGTAGGCGGATTTCGCGTTTCGCGGGGTGGACATTGCAATCGAAGGCGAGGGGATCCATGGCCAAACGCAGCACGGCAAGGGGTTGCTTTCCGCGCGGAAGTGCTTCGGCATAGGCTTCGCGAAGCGGCTGAGAAATTGCCGGACATTGGATAACTCGGCCATTTAGAATGAAGTATTGTTGCTCGCGATTCGGACGTCCCTCTCCGGGCTTGGAAAGAAAACCGGAGAGTTCGATGCCGTGCTCAACAAAACTCTCCAGTGGTGCAAGGCGTCCGAAAAAGTCGGCACCCAGCAAGTCGCGAATCCGAACGCCCAAGTCGCTTGTTGCCGCAGTCTGCAAGAGACGTCGTCCGTCGCGTAGCAGCGTAAAAGCCACATGCGGATGCGCCAGCGCCAGCACTTGCATCTGATGGACGATGTGGGCGGACTCTGTTTCCTCGCCCCGCAGGAACTTTCGGCGAGCAGGAACATTGTAAAAGAGTCCCTCGACTTCGATGAGCGTTCCGTGTGGAGCCCCCGCATCGGCGATGGATTCGACCTTGCCCCCAGCCACCCGAATTTCCGTAGCGGACGAATCGTCGTGAGGACGTGTAATCATGCGGAAGCGAGAGACACTCGCGATGCTTGGGATGGCCTCGCCACGAAATCCCATCGTTCCCACGCGGGCAAGATCATCCGCATTCCTGATCTTACTCGTCGCATGTCGCTCCAAGCTAAGGAGGGCATCCTGCCGATCCATGCCAGCACCATCATCCGTCACGCGCATCTTCGCGACGCCCCCACGCACAAACTCAACCGTGATGCGGCGGGCCCCGGCATCGAGAGAATTTTCCACCAATTCTTTGATCACGGAAGCCGGGCGTTCCACCACTTCGCCGGCGGCGACTTGGCTTGCGACTTCATCCGTAAGCAATCGAATATTTCCCATGTCGTTTGACTTCGCACGATTTCGTTCATAAGAAAAGGTTGTGATCTCTCTCTCTGATAAAGCCGCCATCGCCTTGCAAGACCTCGCCCGCGAAAATCCTCGGGGAGATGGACTGCGCCTAGCTGTAGAAAAAGGCGGATGTGCTGGCCTACAATATGCCATGACGATTGACTTCACGAAGGCGGAGGATTTGGTGGTTGAGCACCTCGGCTCCAAGGTTTTTGTTGATCCCGAGAGCGCCTTGATTCTTGGAGATTCCATTCTGGATTATGAAGACGGACTTGCTGGCGCCGGATTCCGTATTCGGAATCCCAACGCCGTCCGCTCGTGCGGATGTGGAACATCGTTTGAGCCAGGGGCCGTTCCCTCTGGTGAGTCTGGTCATGGGTAGTTCTTCACGCAGAAGCACTCCAGCTGATCGGTTCTCAGAATCTACGTCCGGCGAAGAATCGGGTGGAGGCAACCTCTTCTTGTGGACAATTCTCATCCTTGTCTTGGTGGCTATTGCCATCGCGTGTTGGATCGGGAGCTTTGCCGTTTTTGGACAACCCGAGAAGCCACTGAGCTATGCGATCCTCACAAAGCTAAACAAGCTCGACCCCCCCAAACGCTTCGAACTCACCAGCGCGCCACGCGGTGAGTTTCTGCGTCCGGCTCAAATCCTCGAGCGCTACAGCCGCCTTACGCCGAGAGAACTCGAGCGTGCAAATGGGGCTCTCATGAGAAATTACTTGCGAAACTACAAACTCACGCAAGATCTCGTGCCTTACGTGGTAGGTTCCTACAATATCCTCGATTCCTACGAACTCACGCCAACGGACTTTTTTCTCTCCGGCGTGGTCGCACTCGCGCAAGCGAAAGACGTTCCACAAATCCTTCTTGAACAAGTTTTCACGGCCGAGGCGCGTTCTGTGCCTGCACTCAAGAGTACACTTGTGACCGGCGTGGACCTCGACCTTCGCCGAGAAAACGAACTCTCGGCACTGGTCAATGTCTCGCGCATGGAGGACGGACGTCTCAAAGCGACGGCCATTTCCATTCTGTATCCGAGCTACGATTCCGCCACGGGCTCTGGCACCTTCACGCTCGAACCGCCAGCTAAGCTGAATGTCGCTGCGGGTTTGCCAGTGGTCACACTCGGACGTCAGAGCGACGCGGAGAAGAAGCTGGCCGCCTACCGCCAGAAGGCCGGCCTAGCCACAAATCCGAGCGAGCAGAGCAAGCTCATGCGTGTCGAGCGACCGGTCGCAGTCAATCTGGCCACGCAACCGACCATCCCGACAGCCACGCCCATTCCCATCGCCACGCCCATCCCCATCGCGACGCCCATCCCTGCGAGCGAGATTCCGGTTACGATCGTCGCAGACTCATCCGTCGCGCCAGAAACCATAGCACCGCCGCAAGCGAGCCCGACTCCGGCGCCCGTCGTTGCCGCAGCCACAGCAGGCGCGTGGCAGACGTATGATCCTGGCCAGATGCCGCGTGGCCGACTCATGAGCGTGCGTGACATGCCGGATGTAGCTCAGGCTGGCGTTGGGGCCGATCGCGTGTATCTCCAAGGAAACTTCGTCGTTACGGCTTCCGGTCAAAATCGAGCCGTTCTCCGCACTCAGGGCGCCATCGCGGAATCTATCGGAATCGGACGCACAAGCACCGTGCGAGTCATTGTCGAGTTTCCATCCGGTGCACGGCCACCAGATGAAGGCACCACCTTTTCGCGGGACGCACGGCGTCCATTTCAGGTTACCGAGGTCAAGGAAGGTGCCGATGGCCAAGTGAATGTCTATGTGCGGGAAATCACGCGCCCTTAGAAATCTCAAAGACCGCATCGCACAGGAAATTGCAACGTCCGGGCCGATGACCTTCGCGCACTTTATGGAGGTGGCGCTCTATGACCAAGAAGCGGGATACTACGCAGCAGGACGGGCGAAAATCGGGCGGCTGGGAGATTTCTATACGAGTGTGAGCGTTGGGCCGATCTTTGGAGAAATCCTCGCAAGCCAATTTCTCGAAATGTGGGAACATCTCGGTCGGCCAGCAGATTTCACTCTCGTCGAGCAAGGCGCAAACGACGGCCGGCTCGCTGCGGATATTCGTGCCGCTCTGCAAGCAACGCCCCTGCATGACGTCAGATACATCTTTGTAGAACCTTCCGCCACGTTGCGCCAGGAGCAACGAACGACGGTTGCCGCAGGAGATTGGGTGGATAAAGTCGAAGACTTACCGGACTTCGTCGGAGTTCACTTTTCCAATGAACTTTTCGATGCTCTGCCCTTCCACCTCGCAGAGTCGGATGGCGAAACGTGGCAGGAACTTTTTGTGTCCGGTTCAGCAGACGATCTCACATTCACCCGCGGAAATCCGAGTCCTGACATTGTAGACGTCTTGCACCGATATCCTCTGCCAGAACCGGGCCGCCTCGTCGAGATTCGAGTCTCTCATCAAAGCCTCCTCGCGGCGATTTCTCGCAAACTCCAGCACGGGTTTCTCTTGATGATTGATTACGGTATGTCCACTGAAGTCCGCATGGCTCCCCATCGCTCTCGTGGAACATTTGCCTGCTTCAAGGATCACCGCCGGGATGATTTTCCGCTGCAAGACGTGGGCGAAAAAGATATCACGGCTCATGTGGATTTCTCGGAGTTTCTCCGCGACGCATCCGCGGTCGGCTTCGATGTCGTCGGGTTCAATGATCAGCACCACTTCCTCGTGGGAGCAGCTGAGGAGTTATTGCGCGCCATGGATGGACAGCCTCAGACCGCAGAATCGCAGAAGCGGCTCCGTCAGCTCCAGACCCTTCTCCACCCAGAAACTATGGGTAGAAATTTCCACGCCGTGGCACTCAGCCGCAACCTCGCAACCCCACCGAGCCTGCGCGGGTTTCGCTATGGAAACAAGGTTCTAGCAAATGGAGAGTTAAGGAAATAGGCAGTTGAGCTCTTTGCCTGAAGGGTGAGGTCGTATGCCTCGCTCGGACCATTGCGTGCATTCCGGACGGGTAGAGACAGCTCCTCGAGATGCGATCGCCTTACGCTTTTGGCATTGATTCTATTTTATGGGACTGACTCCTTTTGCCTTCTCAAAG
>Ga0163147_10002346_pt1 | contig 26974 bp, 26 predicted proteins | sample OliLakLV19MP6G1_FD_148597 | JGI IMG/M metagenome (GOLD analysis project Ga0163147, IMG submission 148597) | Freshwater microbial mat bacterial communities from Lake Vanda, McMurdo Dry Valleys, Antarctica- Oligotrophic Lake LV.19.MP6.G1 | ecosystem: Environmental > Aquatic > Freshwater > Lake >...
CTTGCTTGTGCCGGACGCGCTGCGGCGCGGCCTCGATGCTGTTCGTTGCTTTGAGAGCCTTGATCTTCTCGGCCAGTTCGGTTGCACTCGGACCCTTCTCGTTGCCTGACTCCTGGCTGCTGGCGGAAAGACCAGACTTGAGCTGGTCGCGGAGACTTGTCAGTTCACAGAGGTAGGCTTCAAGCGTGAAGGGCTTGCCGAGCCGTGCCTGGTAGTCGCGTAGCTGGGATTCAGCGATGGCGAGGTCTTGCCGCACACGGTCGCAATCGGAGCCGTAGCCAGTGGCGAGACGTTCGAGGGCGTTTAAGACGGCACGCGGTCCCTGGTGTTCCCGTGACAGCATGGTTGAGCGATTCGTGCTGCCTTCGAGATAGACATCGGGCGGGAATTGCGGATGAAGCACCATTCCACAACGTAAGCCACGGTAAGTACCGAGCGGAACGCGCGTCCGTTCCTGGATGTGCATCGGCATGGCATCAAGCTTTGCGCCGAGTACCTCTGTGATGGCGTCGCGGGCAATGCTTCGACCGCCGATGGCGATGGGGTCGGTGGCGTGCGCTTTCGCGGTGGCCTCGTCCGCCGAGAGTTTCGACAACCGCTCTTTCTGGCTGGCGATGGTTCCCGGCAGATCCCGCACGCTTCGGCGGGCGACGTATTGTTCGTCGAGATGGTTCTTCTTGAGCAAGATGAGACGTTGCAGTTCGGCGTCCGCCTCGGCGAGCGTCAGCACCGCCGGGTTGCCTGATGCAATCGCCTTGACCTCGGCGTAGGAAAGTTCCTGGCCGCCGATGTCCTCGGCACGCCGTAGCGCGTTGTCGCCGGTGATGACCTAGCCGATGAAACGGGCCTTGGTCTCTAACGCCTGCCACATATAGGCGTCGAACGAGCCTTCGGTGACGTAGCGGTAGATCGACACTTCCGCGTTCTCATTACCCTGCCGGAGTATGCGTCCGTCGCGTTGCTCGACTTCCGCTGGCTTCCACGGGGCGTCGAGGTGATGCAGCGCAACCAGTCGTTTCTGGACGTTGGTGCCAGTGCCCATCTTCTGCGTGCTGCCGATCAGCACGCGCACGGAACCGTTCCTAACCTTCTCGAAGAGTGCCTGCTTCTTGGCGTCGGACTCGGCATCGCCGATGGCGGCGATCTGTTCGCGAGGGATGCCCTGGGCCATTAGCTTGGTGACGATCTCCTCGTAGGGTGAATACCCCCACGGGGTAGGATTCACGCCCATGTCGGCGAAGATCATCTGCGTGCCGCGTGTCGCGGCGGATTGTTTCCAGTTGGCGAAGACGTTATCGACGAGGCGGTTGACCTTCGATTCCGGGAAGTCGGGTGCCGTGGCGGAGAGCATCCGTGCGTCGGTCGCCAGTTTGCGTCCGTCGGTGGTGATGGAAAGTGCGTTGTCCTCACGCGGATCAACTTTTTGCGACCGCAAGCGTTCGTAACGCTCGACCAGTTCCTGCTGAAGGGCTTGCTGCTCCTCGGACATCGGGCAGGCAACCACGGTGGGCTTGCCGCCTTGCAGGCGGGGACGTGGCAGGTTCAGCATCTCGGCGGTCTGCACGTCGGAGAATGCCCGGAACATCTGCTGGAGTTCCGGAAGGTTGGTGAATCGGGCGAAGCGGCTACGGGGCCTGAGTCCTGCACCGTCCGGGGAGATTTCCATCGTGTCGATGACTTCGCCGAAGGTTGCAGCCCATGCGTCGAAATGCTCCAGCCCCCGGCTCCGTAGTCCTTCGGGATCGAGGAATCGCTGCATCGTGTACATCTCGACCATTGTGTTGGAAATCGGCGTGCCGGTAGCGAACGTCACTCCATGCCCGGCGTGCTGCTCGTCGAGGTAACGGGCTTTCATGTACACGTCGAATGCCCGCTCCGATCCGCCGGTCTGGATACCTGCGACACGCTCCATTTTGGTCGGCGTCTCCAGGTTCTTGAAATAATGGGCTTCGTCGATGAAGACGTGATCGACGCCGAGTTCATCGAACACCAGACCGTCATCCTTCTTTTCCTCGGCGAGTAAATCCTTCAGCCGTTCGCATCTCGCGGCCTTCTGTTTCTCGATGGTCTTGATGAGGTTGCGGTTGGCACCCTTTGCACCCGCGTGCTCGATCAGCAACGCGTCGTACTCGGCGATCTGCTCAAGGAGGAACTTCTCCTGGTAGTCGCGTGACATGCCGATCCGCTCGAAACTGCTGTGGGTGACAATGATGCCGTCCCATTCGCCGCTGGCCATCTTGGCGGTCAGGAATTTGCGGCGGTCGCGGGTCAGGTCTTCCTTGGCGGCGACAAGCAGTTTGGCGTTGGGGTAAAGCTGCATGAACTCGCGGGAGAACTGCTCCAGCAAATGATTGGGACCGACGTACATCGGTTTTTTGATGAGTCCGGCCTGCTTCATCTTCATGCCGGTCGCAGCCATCGTGAAGGTCTTGCCTGCGCCGACGACGTGGGCGAGCAACGTGTTGCCGGAACTCATGCCGCGCCAGACGGCATCGTTCTGATGGGGCCGAAGAGTCAGAGCCTGATTCATGCCGGGGAAATCGAGGTGCGAACCGTCGAACAGGCGGGGACGCAAATTGTTGTAGGTGTCGTTGTAAAGCCGCACGAGGCGTTCAGTGCGATCCGGCTCTGTGAACACCCAGGAGCGGAAGCGTTCCTTGATGAGCTTCTGCTTCTCTCTCGCGGCCATCGTGTCTTCCTGATTGACGACGCGCTCCTCGCGGTCGCCGTTCTGGATGGTGTCGTAGATGGTCGGCGATTTCATGTTGAGCGCCAGTTCCAGCAGCCAGGTGCCGTTGGCCCGCGATGTGCCAAACTCCGACGTGGCGGCCACCGATTGTTTAGCGGCGTAGTCGGTGTCCATGCTCCAGACAGCATCCTTCTTCAAATGGGCAACCGGGACGCTCGATGGATCGACTTTGAATAAGTCGGCGGCAAAGGCTTGAACGTCTCTCTCGGGTATCCACGGTGCGCCGAGATTGGCGTCGATGTCTCCGGGCAGTACGTCCTCGGGCTGCACGCTTTTCAATGCCGTGACGTTGCGGGCATATTGCGGGCCTGCACGATCGGCAGCGGCGAGCTTTTCACGGACGTTGCCGGATAGATACGCATCGGCGGTCTGCCATGTTCTCGATACCGGGTCGGGGTAAATCAGGTCTGCAAGCTCCGCGACAATCTCTGCTTTCGTCTTGCCGTAAAGGGTTCCGATGAATGGCAGGTCTACCGTGCCGCGCTGGTTCAAGGACACGAGCAAGCCTTCCTCGGCACTGCGGACATGCGTGATGGGCGGGGTCTTGCCGACCACGTCCTTCGTCATGATGGCGGCCTTGGTCGCCTTCCCGGATACCTCGTCGTAATCCTCCAGCGACATGACCAGCATGGCGTCCGGGTCTTCCTTGAATTTCACGAGATTGGGCATTCGCCGGATCATGCTGCCGTCGGACGTTTCCCCGAACGTCGTCTTGTTGATCGGCCCATACGTTGCCACGAACTGGTCGTATGCCCGGCCCAGCTCCTGGCGTGCCTCATCGCGGTTGTTCTCCGGCCAGCCTTCGTTCTGCGATTGCAGGACGCGGCGGGCATGGTCGCGCAAGCCCACCAGTGCCGAAAGACGTTTGCCGATCAGCGTGCCGTCCGATTTCAGCGTCTTGCCGCCATAAACGACGGGGACACCCTGACCGCCCCGGGATTGATGAACGACCCGATCAGTGCCAACGAAGAAGCTGCCTTCGCTGATGTGTCGTTCCGGCGGCGGCGGTGTAAAGGCGAGGGCGGGTGCTTCCAGAGTCGTCGATGCCTGTCCGGCAGCGAACTGGGGCAAGCGCTGGATGGCTTCCTTCAGTTTCCCGGAAAGATCGCCATTACCGGTGACGCTGTAACCTTCGCCTCCGTAGAGCGTGTCTTTGCGGGTCCAGGTGCCCAGCACCATTTCGGGATGGTTCAGGAAGTAGCGGTTGATGGGAATGTCCATGCCTTCGATGGCGAGCGGTGCAACGCCCAGCCAGTCGGGATCAACGTGGTGGGCGGGTTCCCCTTCTGCCCGCTTGCGCAGGAACACGATGTCCGTAACCACGGCGGTGCCTTCTCGCTTGAACGCATCGGAGGGGAGCCGTATCGCGCCAACAAAGTCCGCCACACCAGCAAGGTGCTCGCGGATGGCGGCGTTCTGCTTGTCGAGCGTGAAGTGCGTGGTGACCAGTGCCATCACTCCGCCGGGCTTCAGGGCGTCGATGGACTTGGCGAAGAAGTAGTCGTGCAGGGAGAGCTTCTGCCCTCGGTAATCGAGTTTCACGTCGGCGAACGGCACGTTGCCGACCACCGCGTCAATGCGGTCTTCGGGCAGCTTCGTATCGCGGAAGTTCTCGATGCGGATGTCCTGGCCGGGGTGGAGCGCTTTCGCGATCCGCCCCGATATGGAATCCATTTCAACGCCGATGAAGCGTGCCCCCGGCTGGCCGTGGCTCATGAAGTTGCCGGTGCCGCATCCTGGCTCCAGGATCGTGGCGCCCTCGGGTACGCCAAGCCGGGCGATGGCCTCGTGAATTGATGTGATGACTGTCGGTGATGTGTAGAAGGCATTGAAGGTGGTGCGTTTGGCGCTGTCGTATTCCGCTGGCGGAAGCAGCGCCTTCAGTTCCTCACCGACGGCCTGCCATCCGGCGTCCTTGTATGTGCCGGTGACCGGGTTGGGAAAGATCGAGAGGGCGACTGGCCCAAAACCTGAGAAGCGGGCAAGGATGTGTTTTTCGCCCGGCGTTGCCGGTCGGCGTTCCTGCTCAATGGTCTTCAGCGTGCGAATGGCGGCGATGATGTCGCGGGCCTTGGTCTTCTCGCCGCTGGCCATGCTGCCGTTTGAATGTGTCGCGTCATGCCCGCCAGGGGTATCGCGCTCTGCGGCTACCGTTGGTTCTGGCGTCCGTGGCGGCGGTCGCGTGTCGGCTGGGGGGTGTTCCTGAGTGAAGTCGAAAAGGCTGGTCTGGTTCCGGGACGCCTTTACCTTGTCGGCGTGTGACCGACCAGATACGCCATCGCCCCGTCGAGCGTAGGCAGTTCCGTTTCGTCCTGATGCGACACGGTGGGCAAACGATCCTCCAGTTCCCTGAGTGCCAGTTCCATTGCTTCCGAAGAGATCTGGCTCTTGTCGCTTCCTGGGTTCGACTCGGAAAGGCTCTTCATCCAGCTTTCGTGGCTGGCCTTCAGTTCCTTCGCGCAGGTCTCCATTGTCGGCATGAGGCGGCGGGTCAGCCGTAACTGTTCGTGCAGTTCCGTCCGTTCTTTCAGCATTTCGAGGACTATGGTCTTGTACTGCATGGTGGTCTCCATTGGATGTTGAGTTTAGTGGTTTCTCCGGTTCGGGGGAATCGTCAGGATCGAGTGGAAAGAGAGTGGGCTGGTCACCCGGCGGCGGTTTCCTGGGCATAGATCAAGGGAATGCCTCCGCCCGATTCAATGCGTCCCTGGCCGTTAGTCTGGTGCGCGTGATAAGCGAGTTGCGAACCGGGCGGGGCATAGTGGCTACCGTGACCGGCCGTGGCCCCGGCTGTCGCTGGGGCCGAATGCGTCTCGCAGAACCTGCTGGGCGGCGACGCCCGCCATCACGATCATGCAGCCGAGGGCGACATATTGCATGACCATCGCCATGCGCTCGTTACCGCAGTTCTTCGACATCATCTGGGCCTGGGGGCCGAGGTCGCGAAGGTAGTGGGTTGGGGGCATGGACATACGCAGATTGTACCACTTCTCAAAACGTCGCGCAATAGAGTGAGTGCGGGTTCGCGAGGTGTCAGCACCGTGAGAGCCGCAGAAAACAAGGCATCTCCCCGTTTCGACATTCTGTAAACCGCAGAAACACAGGCATCACGGAGGATTTTATTTCGCGGTTTTCGCCCACCATCGGCACCGGCAGCAAGGCAGTTTCTGCCTGGTAGCTGCTCCGGTGGATGGTGGCGGCAAGCGAGGCAACAGGTGAAAGGTGAGGGACTATCCGGCGCGCATCCGCTGCCAGCCGGATAGCTCACCGCAGCACCGAGCGGGGCGGGGCGTCTGGCGGCTGGAACGGTTCCAGCCGACCTATGCAGAGCATAGGGAAGACGCCTGTACAAAATGTTTTGAGTTGCTCCATCCAGAAACCACTGGATGCAGTCCCCACCAGGTGCCCAGATTGACGGGCCAAACTTGCCTGCTTCCGGGCATGGAACCAGGTCCGCCCAACGAGGCGGACCCGCTTGGCCCCGGCGGGGTAGTGAACGATTTCAGAGAGGGTTAGATCAAGCGAAGTGGGGATGCGGAAGACAAGCCCGGCCGCTGGTCAGAGCGGAGAGACGCGGGTGATGCCGGTCTTGTGATCTTGTGACTATCCCCTTACGCGAAACGCGAACAGCGTTTTTTGGCGGAAGGGGGCGAAAGCCTAAATGGAAAGGGGGGAACGGAGTCAAGGACGGGCGGCGTGGAGGGTCTCCCTGGCTGCACAAGCGAGGCTTTGGGAGCGCGGAAGCTAGGGTGGTGCCGCGCCGAACGCCGGAGGGCATCCTTTACTCCGTGGGGGATTCACCCCCTGTATTGAGCTTCGGTGTATTGAGGGGAACGGACCCGGCGATGAGTCGGTCAATAGTCTTCGGGCAGGAGCACCGTTGTCACCGAACGATCAGCCTCGGTGATGATCCAGAAGCGGTGCTGGCCCTCACCGTATGCCGAAAACAGACGGCATCCTTGCTGCACCGCGGATTCATTCGCCAGCGTGTCCTCCGGACACAGATTACCCCAATCGCCGGAAGCGTGCCGACGCAAGGCGGTCAAGACTTCTTCGATAGCCAGCCGCAAACTGGCGTTCGCCGTGACGGCCACTTGGCCAAGCGGAAAGCGAACGGTGCCGGTCATGGCTGAACTCCCGATTCAAGAGTCTGGCTGCCTTCTCTACCGGGCTGTAATCCGTGCAGGAAGTCAACGGCACGCTGGGCGTGGGCAGCCGCCTTAAAAATGGCGCGACTGTCGTCTTTCAGGACTTTCAGCCAGTGATCGAGATACGCGGCGTGATCCTCGCGAATCTCGGGGGTGATGCCAAGGTCGCAGCAGAGGAAGGCCGCACCAATCTCCGCGACCAGTTCTTCCTGGGCGTAGCCTTCGTCGCCAAACCGCTTGCGCCCGAATTCGCGGGTCAGTCGGCGGGGGTGCTTGGTCCAGTGGGTCAGCTCATGGGCGAGCGTCGCGGAATAGCTCTCGGCGTCCCGGAAGGCCTCGAAGGGCGGCATCTGCACATAGTCCGCTGCGCAGGCGTAGTAAGCCTGATTCCCGCCGTGGCGGATGTCGGCACCGGTATTGGCGAAGAACTGGTCAGCGATTTCGATTCGCTGCACCGGGTCGAGTTGCGGGGCGGCAGTGGCGTAGAAGTGATCGGGGAGTCCCTCGATCTGCTCGACGTTGAAGACGGTGTAACCCTTCATGAAGTAGATGTCGCGCGCGTTCTCCTCGCCGCCTTCGACAGCCTCGGTCTTGGTGATGCGGTTGGCATAGACGACCAGCGATCCCCTGGAGTCCTTCCGGACGTTGCCCTTCAGTTCCTTCGCCTGATTGAAGGTCATCCAGATGGGGGCGGTAAAGTTATGGCTCATGGCCGACGCCCAGAGCATCAGCACGTTGATGCCCTTGTAAGGCTGGCCAAGCGCTCGTAAGGGTCGGGAAATACGCCCGGCGGCGTGTTCGGCGTCCCACGGTTTGAGCCAAGGGCGGACACCGTTTTCGAGGTCGGCGATTATGGCGTTGGTAACGCGGGTATAGAGGTCAGTGCGTATCGTCATGGTTGGAATCCTTTCCAAGAGTGGGCGGGTGTTTCCACCCGCCCGGTTGCTGGTTATGCCGCCTTCCTGGCTTTTTTGGCTTTGGCCGGTTTCGGACACTCGGCGATGCCGAAGGCCATGCCGGTCGGAAGCCAGCTTTTCAGCTTCTCCACCTGGTCTGGCGTCCGGCCATGCTTCTCAGGATCGGAAAAGGCCCGGTCAAGTTGATCGACGAGCGATGCTTTCTTTTCGCCCGCTCGGGATTGCGACCATGCTTCCCCAAGGACTTCGCGGCTGATTCCAAGCAACTGTTCACGGGTGATTCGGCCCAGATAGTTACCCTTGGTCGGCCGCCAGTAGCCGGCCATGTCGGCCTCTGTCAGTGACAAGGCGACATCGTAGGCCGTGGCATCCTCGCCTACGGCGGGGGCCAGCTTTGGTTTCAGGGTCAACGCGACGCAATAGGCCAGCAAATCCAGCTTGGCTGTATCGGGCAACGAACGGAATGAATCGAACCGGGCGGCTTCTGATCGCGGCTTGAACCACGCGGCGGGAAGGGACTTCGCGATCGCGGCGAGAGCGTCGCCAGCCGCAGTCGGTTCTTTCTCGCTTGATGGATGCAGGCGAGGGCGCTTGAACTGCACGTCGGCACCGTCATCGGCAGAAGGGATGTCGAGTATCGTGCTGGCCACCTGAAACACCAATAGATCCAAGGCAATCGCCGGATGCTTTGCGATCTCCACCTGTGCAACCTGTAAGCGGTCGGCTGCAAGCTCGCGGCGGAGGCTTTCGGTCAGTGGGTTTTTTGGCTTGGCCCGGTCCGGCTCGCCGTCGCCGCCATCCGTCCTCAGCAGCTTTGCCAGTTGCTTGCGCTGCTCCGGTCTGACCAGTCCCTTGTCGATGAACGGCGTTCCGTCCTGGCCGATAGAAACAAAGCAGCCAGCCAACGCCTTGTGGTCGGCTTCAAAGCCGACGAAAGCCGCCAGCTTTTGTTCCACCTCGTCCAGACGGTCACGAGCCGCCTGCTGCTGGTCGATCAACTCATCCGACTCGGTATCCTCAAGGGCCGCCTCGATGGTCTCCAGTTCGCCGTCAAGTTGCTGCTTGAAGGCGAGAAGTTCGGCCGGTGCGTCGATAAGCTGCGGCGGAATCCGCGTGCAGCGATTGACGAGCGTGTAGTCACGCTCGGGGTTGATTTCGATCCAGTTCCAGCCTTCGGCTTCGAGTTCCCGGCGGATGCCGTCAAGCTTCTTCTCGGCTAACCGGTTCAGCAATGCTGGCTTTTCGAGATAGACCTCCTCGCTGAACAGGTCGGTCCTGCTAATCCCTCCCGCAGCCGTGTAAGCGTCCAGCCCGACAAAGCGGGCCAGCTTGCTGGAAGCATCGACCATCTTCTCGGTAAGTGCGTCGCGGATAACGCTGGGATCGTCCTTCTGCCAGTCCTGAAGCGATTTGAACACTTTGATCTGTCGGCGGTGGTCGTCGGTGATGGTAAAGGCCATCAGGCATTCAAGGGTAATGCCTTCGTCGCGATATTCATGAAGCAGGTCGGGAGCGACGCGAGCCAACTTCATGCGCTTGTGGACGAGGCTTTCCTCGACTCCGAACCGCTCGGCCACCTCGGCGGCGGTCTGTCCCTTGTCGATCAGTTCGGCGAAAGCCTGGAACTGGTCGGCCGGGTGCATGGCCAGACGGACGGTGTTTTCGGCTAGGCTCATTTCCAGGGCATGGGCCTCGGTAACGATCTGGCATGGCACCGCGAAATCCGGTGGCAGTTTGCCCTCGGCCTGAAGCGAACGGATCGCCTCTAATCGGCGGCCCCCGGCAATCACGAGAAACGCGCCGTCGCCAGCATCGGTGACGACGAGGTTCTGCATCAGCCCGTGCGACAGGATGGATGCCTTCAATTCGCCGATTCCGTCTTGCCGGACGGTGCGGCGGGCATTGAGTGGGGATTTCTCAAGCCTTGAAACAGCGATGAGCTGGGGTTGAGTCGTAGTAATGTCAATATTGGTCATAAGTAACTCCATGAATTGATGATTGAAAATGAAACCGGTGGGCAGCGAACCACCCACCGGTACCCAACTCAGGCTGCTGCCTGAGCGGATTCTTTGCGGCCTTTGGCGTCGGCCTGCTGCTGGTGCATGATCCAGGTGTGGGCGAGGTCGAGCAGCTTGGCCATCGTCAGCAGATCGTCGGACCCGAGGCTGTCGGTTTCTTTCCAGGTATCATCGCCCTGCTTGTAGCCGCGTGTGGGATTGACGCTGTACCAGTTGCCCTTCTCACCGTGATTTCTCCAGATCGTGACTTGCAGGACGCCGAAGCGGATTTTGTGTGCTGGTTGTGACATGTTGATTTCCTTCTCTTTTGTTTCCGGCCCCACCATTGAGGCCTTACGGCACGCCACTGAATCGGCTCTAGTCCGGGGCGAAGCGAGCGCAGCGAACCGGGCAAGCGGAAAATTGGGGGCGACCTTCAGGGGGAACCGATTATCCGCTTGCCCGGCCCGGCGGCTGATTCACAGTGCCAGTAATAAGGCCACAGGAGGGGTTGGATCGAAGCAGGAAGGGGAGACGACTTGGATGACCGGATTAACACAACGCTTTAATGTCTCGGGTCAAGCCTTTGACGATCAGGGAGTTTTCAGGGCGAAACGAAACAATTGGAAAGGGCCGATTATCGGCCTGGTGCCTGGAAAGGGGCGGGGAGAAAAGCGGAGTCCAGAAACACTCGGTTGGCCGGATGGTGACGTGCCATGACGATCACACAGATGGGTTACATTCGCCTGTCGGCGTGAGACGGATGGGCCAAACTCCCGATAGGCGATGGTGCGGATGATCGGACTCGAACCGATACTCTTTTGGGAACGGAAACCTAAATCCCGCGCGTCTGCCAATTCCGCCACACCCGCACAATTCACCTCTATAGCCGTGAAGGATGCTTCAGCCAACAATTATTGTTTCGATGGATCGCCCTCAGTCTTCTTCAACGGATGAGGACTGCTCAGCTTTGCTTATGTTTGGCTTGTTTTTCCGGACGTTAATAGCTGCCGCGTCCAGCGTGTTCTTGATGTGTGATGCGTAGTATTTCTCAATCATCTCAACGCTTGTACGGCAGTTCTTCGCAATCTGGTAAATGTCTGCGCCCTCCATCAGGCGTAGGCAGATGTAGGTGTGCCTCAAGCTGTAGGCGGTGCGGCGGTTTCCGTCCCGATCAACCTTCAATTCAAGCTCGTTCAGAATGATATTGAACAGGTCACGTTGGGTTTTCCCAAAGACTCGGTCCTTTGGCAGCGGTTTCTTGCGCTTCCGCAACCGCTCAAAGGGCATGACTGCGCCGGTCATGCTTTTGCAGTAACCCACGCCACGCTTACCGCGTACTTCGATTTCGAGGATGCGTTCGCTCGTTGCTTCATCGGTAACGATGGCAACGTCTCGAAATTCGAGGCGGGCAGCCTCGTCCGGCCTCAACCCAGTGTTTGCCATGAAAAGTACATAATCGTGCAGGTTCTCGCACGCCATTTTCCAACGGGGGTTCTTTGGGCTTTGGGCCCTTTTGCGAGTTGCCTGGTAAAGCTGCTTGTACTCTTCGGGCGAGAACCACGCCCGATGGGTGATTTTGCCAGACATCTTGTAAGGTGCTGAAATGTCGGGCAGATACGGTAACCAGCCTTGCCGGTTGGCAGTTTTCAGGACTTGCCGGAGGACCACCAATTCCTGTTGAAGAGTGCTCCGCGACGGCCGGAGAGGTTCGCCCGTCTTCTTATCCTTGCGGGATGTCACCCGATGGATGCGGTAATCTTGCACCAATCCCGGTGTTATCTCCGAAAGAGCCTTGTCGCCGAAAAAGGGAAGCAGGTGAACTCGTAGCCGGTCGCGCACGCCTTCCACGTATTTCGGGCTGCGTTCACCAAAGGTGATAACTTCGTATTCGACAAGGAACCTGTCAGCGGCGAGTCGGAACGTCTTTCCGCCTTTAAGCTCGCCCAAACGGTCTTTGACTTTCAGGCCAAGATACCAGTCCTCAGCGAAGTCTTTTGCGTGTGAAAGACTTTCCTCCATCGTGGAGACTCGCCAGTTCTTGCCGCCGAGGTAGGTTGAGCATTGCCAGTAGCTGCTGTTTTCCCGGCGATAGATATGAAGCTTTCCTCCCATCATTTCATGGTGTTCTGGCATCCTGGGCTTCCCTGCCTAATCAATAATGACGATTTAGTGTGAAATACTGTGTAAGTTATGTGTAAGTCAATTTCACTTGGCGGTCAATCAAAATGTGCTTGTTTCAGTGGCGTTTAACGCATGTGCGTGTGGTCGTTTACTGGATTTAGGTTCGGATGCTGTATTAGCTAACGCATTGATATTACAAAAGATAATGGCTAAGAAATAATGTATGTGAAAGAGAATGTGTAAAAATGATGCGGTTTTGCATGTGGTTTAGTTATTTAGATGACTTAGAGCCACAAAATGTAGACGTTCGACGAATAGGTATTTGCATTTGAGGTGGTTGAATGTCCAGACGCAGCCGTTGACCCGGACAAACACGGCCATTTGGCCGTGTTTTGCGGCTCAACATGGTCCGGTAGCCATTTCAGGGCTTTGAGCCAGTGGTCATGGCAGGAACCCGAGTGGCGACCAGGTGTCCATCAAGCTCCTTCAAGAATTGCCAAAAAATATCGCTGTGCGGAAAAGCCTGGCAATGTCTATGCGTGGCATTGCGGTGGTGCGTCGGTGACATTTGGGAAAGCTCAATCTCGGCAAACTGAGGGTGAGTGCGGGTTACATAGGAGTCGTTAACATTTCGTTAACGCGAGTGTGATAGTCTAAAATAAGGCATGATCCGCATCACGCAACAGGATAGTGCAAAGGACGCCAAACGCTACTACGCGACGGCGGACTATTACAGCGAAGGGCAGGAGCTGGTTGGCTCCTGGGGCGGCAAGGGCGCATCCCGGCTTGGTCTTGAAGGGACCATTGACAAGTTTTCCTTCGAGCGGTTGTGCGACAACCTCGACCCACGGACCGGAGAACCGCTGACGGTGCGGACACGTTCCGACCGGACGGTGGGGTACGACTTCACCTTCTCCGTACCGAAATCCGTCTCTCTGCTGTACGCCTTGAGCGGCGACCAGGACATTCTGGGTGCGTTCCGTGCGGCGGTTGATGAGACGATGCGTGAGATGGAAGCGGAGATGAAGACTCGCATTCGCAGGAATCTCCAGGATACCGACCGCACTACCGGCAACATGGCCTGGGCCGAGTTCATCCACACCACGTCACGGCCCGTTGACGGTCTCCCCGATCCGCAGTTGCACGCCCATGTCTTCGTGTTCAACACAACCTGGGACGAAGAGGAAAGCCGCTGGAAAGCGGGCCAGTTCCGGGAACTCAAGCGGGATGCCCCGTACTTCCAGGCGGCATTCCGTGTCCGCCTCGCGGGCAAGCTTCAGGATTTGGGCTTTGGCGTTGCTCGCAAGCGGGACGATTTCGAGATTGCCGGGATTCCGGCGGATGTGCTGGGACGATTCTCGCGGCGCACGGCGTTGATCGAGAAGCTGGCTGAGGAAAAAGGCATCACCGATCCCGACCGCAAAGCGGAACTCGGGGCCGAGACCCGCGAAAAGAAAGGCAAGCCACTTGGCTGGGATTCACTGCGTAAAGAATGGGACGCACGTCTTTCCGACAAGGAACGTAAATCGCTGGCAGCGGTTCACCGGCGTGAAAACATATTTGCACGGACCGAGCGTGGAGAGGGCTACTCCGTCGATCACGCCGTCGAGCATAGTTTCGTGCGCGAGGCGGTGGTGCCGGAGCGCAAGCTGCTTACCGAAGCTCTGAAACGCGGAATCGGTGCGGTGACGGTCGAGGGCGTGACTCGCGAAATGGCGGAGCGCCCCCTGATCCGCAGCGATGTCGCCGGTCGCAAGATGGCGACCACAAAAGAAATGGTGGCGCTGGAATCGCGACTGATCGACTTCGCCCGTCAGGGACGCGGGCGTTGCAGGCCACTTGGCGATCCGGAGCGTCCGTGCTCGCGGGAGTGGTTCAATGACGGCCAGAAGGCCGCTGTTCGGCACGTCCTCGGCTCTCGCGACCGCGTGATGATTATCCGCGGTGTCGCCGGGACGGGGAAAACGACACTCGAACAGGAAATCGGCGAAGCATTGGCTGAAGCCGGTCGGCCGGTCGTCGCCCTGGCCCAGTCGGTAAAGGCCAGCCGGGAAGTGCTGCGCGAAGAAGCAGGCTTCAAAATGGCCGACACCGTGGCCCGGTTCATGAAGGACTCGGCCATGCAGGAAGCGGCGAGGGGCGGCGTCATCCTCGTCGATGAGGCCAGCCAGCTCGGCACGCGCGACATGCTCAGCGTGTTCGACGTAGCTCAGTCCGTAAACGCCCGCGTCATTCTCGTGGGCGACCGTCGGCAGCACCGCAGCGTCACTGCCGGTGAACCGCTGAAGCTGCTCGAAGAAACGGCGGGGTTGCAGGTGGCAGAGGTGACGGACATCCTACGCCAGCAGGGTGATTACAAGAAAGCGGCACAGGCGCTGAGCGAAGGCAGGACGGAAGAAGGATTCGAGGAACTCGACAAGCTCGGTTGGATCAAGGAAGTGGCCGTTAGCGACCGTTACAAGCAGTTGGCCGACGCATACCTCTCGGCGGTATCTGAGAAGAAAAAGGGCGACCAGCCCAAGTCGGCACTCGTCGTGTCGCCGACGCACGCCGAAGCGGCACGGATCACGGATGCGATTCGCACCGGGTTGAAAGAGAAAAGCAAGCTCGGCGAAGAACACATCGTCAAGGGATGGATCGCGGCCCACCTGACGGATGCCCAGAAAGCGGATGCCACCCAATATGACGCGGGCGACCTGCTTCAGTTCCACCAGAATGCACCCGGTTACCAGAAGGGATCGCGCCTGATCGTAGGTGAAGGGGCGAATCCGCCGACCGAACTTGCGAAGCGGTTCGAGGCATATCGCCCGACGCAGTTCGCTCTGGCCGCCGGAGACCGCGTGCGCGTCACGGCGGGCGGCAAGACCAAGGACGGCAAGCATCGCTTAAGCAACGGGTCGCTCCTGACCGTCCAGGGATTCACCAAGGGGGGCGACATTGTTGTCGATCACGGCTGGATCATCGCTCGGGATTTCGGGCATTTGACGCACGGGTACGTCGTGACCAGTCACGCCAGCCAGGGCGTGACGGTGGACAAGGTTTTTGTCGGCGTGTCCAGCGAGTCCTTCCCCGCGACGTATCAACGGACGGCTTACGTCGCGTTGACGCGGGGGAAAGAGCAGGCCCAGATATTCACGAACGACCGGAACGAGCTTTTGAAAGCGATCTGCCGACCCGACGATCCGATGTCGGCGACAGAGCTTTCAACGCCGACGCAAACGAAGCAGACTTTGCGGAACGGCATGATGAAGCGTTTGGCGTTTGCACGCGGGCACGGCGTATACGCTGCACGCAACGACTCGCTCCAGCCGGGCGTCACCAGAGACGGTGTGGCCGTAAGGGGAATGGACCATGACCGATGACAGGCCGACCTATCGGAATCGCTTGCAGGGAATCCTCCATCCGGAAGGACACACCGCTCCACCACCAAAGAAAGAGCCGGACGCTGACGAAGCGGAAGGATCGTGTGCGGCGTTCGGTTACTTGCGGGGCATCCGCGACTTGCCCGGTGCGGTGGAGTTCCGCTTCCTAGACGGCAACAGTGTCTGGTTTCCTTACGGCTGGCTCGGCCCTTGGCGGTACAACCCTTCCGAAGGGCTGTTGCTGAAATTCTCCGGGGATCTGGTCTATCTCGTACTGATCCGGGGGAGCAATCTCGACAAGCCACTGAGTGAAGGAGCCATCAATCTAACCACGGGCGGGCTTCAGCGGCACCGGGTGGTTTGGATACGCGAGATGACAGAAGAGGACATCCGGCAAGTGGGAGAGACGGGGCCAACCATCGACAGCATCCAGGTGGCGGAGTTCGAGACACAAGAAGCCGTGAAGGAGTGGCTACAAAAGAACGCCCCGGCATTCGCGCAATGACCAGTACATCTAGTGTGGCGCCCCGGCTGGAATCGGCCCGACAACGCCCTGTGAAGCTCCCAGCGAGCCGCACGCCGCCGCAGCCGTTTCATTACGGCAACGGAGTTGAAGCTCAATCAGTCCGAGTCTTGTCTCGCAACCGATCACGATAGTGCCTCGTGGGACGTAAGAGCTAAATCCCTTGTACGGAAAGATTTTGTCTAGGTCGTGTAAACGCCTGCATTGAGGAATCGTTTCGATATTCCTGCCGTCGATCTTTATCCGAATATTCAGCAACGGGCCACCATTCTCCTTGATCGACAAACTAAAGTGGTTTGGGCCAGCAACCAGAAGCGGCTTAGCAAACACGTGCTCGCCAAAGGATGAGAGCTGCGTGTCAGCATCCACGCTACCGGACTCGGATGCCAGTTGCAAATGGAGAGTGTGGCTCGCTCCAGGATATTCCCGCCCATGCAGGAATATGCTTCTAAGCTCCATGCTGGGGACGGTATCCGCAGAAACAGATGACGCGGCCAGACACATTAATCCCACAAAGCAGCTAAGGACGCGCATAAGCTACCCTTGCCAAAGCCGTGATTGTTGCACCGTCTGGCAACATGATTACAGATGGCTCCCGTGTCCTGTTACCAGCAATGGGAAACACATAAATCTGTGCTGGCAAAAGACTCGCGGCAAGAATATTCCCGTTATCGGCGAGTAACCCATACAGATTCATCACGTCGCGTGGCTCAGTGAACACGCGTTCGGGACTCTGCCCAACAATACCGTTCTTGAAATCGTACTCGGCCATAAAGTTATGAATATGCTCCGCTACATACATCTTGTGACGATAGATGACAACTCCTAGAGGGTAATAGACTTTCGAGTGAGAACCAGCCAGACGGCCAATCACCGCTTTTCGAGGTGAAATACGCATATCCACGGTGAGCACGCTACCAGAATGCATGTTAGATACATACGCTATATCGTTATCGACAGTCATCGAAATTGGTCCAAGATCTGGCCACTTGGAATAATCCTGGCTAAGAGCAGTTCGTCCAAATAGGTCGCGATATCCAAATCGCTGAACTTGCTTCCAGGCCCCTGAATCATCCTTCTCGTACACGTAGATGCCCTGGCCGCGCATGGAGTATTTGCCGTAGCAAGTTACAAATAGCCTGCTACCGTGAATCGTTACGCTCGTGGGACTCGGCAAATTGGGTATCCTGCCAATCTCTTTGAGTTCGCCGGAAAACGCCGCACCCAAATCATATATGGCAATAGATGTGGAACGCCCCTGATGATTTGCTATGAGCAGCTCATTTCTAAAGACCGCCACTCCCTGAGGGTCCACCTCTTTGGGCAATGAAGGGGATTGAGCCACCAGGTTGTATTTGCCTCTACGATCGCTGCCAAGCAGATACACACGCGAATTGCTTTTCTCGCTGTATTTCGGCGAACTAAGCGCCACAAATAGTGCCTCTGTGTTGGGAAACGACAGTTGGGTGCCGACCCCAGTCTGGCTACCATGCTGGTAATAAGGGTACAAGCTTGGTATTTCTTCAACCACGAAGGCCATCGCTTTCTCTCGGAATCGCGGCGCACTCAGCGCCAGCAATGGCGTCAGAGCAAGAGCAAGTACGATCCAGCGCAGTGGCGGCATCCGCACCGTTGGACGCCAACCGGAATGATCGCGTCTAAATCGGTGAAGCGCTTGCGCGAGAGTTTTATGACGTTTCTCAACCCTGCGATTCATATCCCTCCGGATAATGCTCAATGTAGAACCAGTCTACGATAGCGACAAAACACAGGGTGCCGAAGTATGCCGGATAGATGCGACTGAAGCGGTCAATGAAAAACGAACCAAAATCATAGCCGGAGACATGCAGCTTGTCTCGAAGACTACGTGTGATGAAAAACCCGGAGAGGATGAAAAAGACAATGACTGCTATAGTCTGAACACCCGGTAAGGAATAAGGTGTACCTGTCAGGGTGTTCAGCAATTGAAGGTGGCCCAGCAGCACGAGTTGAGCACTGAGGCCTCGCAATAGATCGAGCCAAATAGATGTCGAATGGGATAAAGGATGTTTCGTGTAAGCCATTGTCCAGAACGATGTAGTTACCCATACTTAGCAAAGTGCCATAAATATGCAATAGAGTCATATATATGTAGTTTCTAAGTAGCACCCAAAGGTGACCTCAGTCGCTTAATTTGTTCCTTTCGAGAGACAGACGATATGAATGGTGTCAATAAAGATTCGGAGGTCGAGTCCAAACGATTGGTTGACGACATAATATAGGTCATAGTGTGTTCTATCTAACGGAGAGAGTTGGCTGCGCCCTTTGATTTGCGCTAGACCTGTAATGCCGGGCTTTACTTCGCAGCGAAGGTGCCAGTCGGCTGGCGTGTAGTTACACTCCTGCGCTGGGGTATCAGGTCGCGGCCCAACCAAGCTCATATCACCTCTAAGCACATTCCAGAGTTGCGGAAGTTCATCAAGGCTGGAAGCACGGAGCAAGCGACCAATGCGTGTGATGCGCGGGTCGTTCGTCTGTGTTTGATATGAGCCTAAGGCGGATGCGTTCTTTATCATGGATCGCAGTTTTATAATGGAAAACAATCGCCCATGAAGTCCTACGCGAAGTTGCAAAAAAAGAGGAGAGCCGGAGCTTTCGACACGAATCAGCACTGCCAGGGTAATCAGCAGGGGTGAAAATAGGATGAGAACTGTTGAGCTTACGGCTATGTCGATGCCACGCTTAACGGTTAGGTAGCATTTACGTCGCATCGGCTAGCGGGGACACAATTCTATGAATGGAATAGTCGGTGGGATAAATAAGACGAATGTTTCTTGGCAAGAAGTAGAACGCTGCACGCTCTGCATCGACTAGAGTAGTAAAGACGCCCTTTACCTTCCCGTCCTGCATAAGAGCGTACTCGCCTTCATGGTCTGGTAAAAGGTATGTATCATTCTCTGAAGTGACTCGAAATTGTCATTAGCTATTTGATCGCGTCGCGTGATTTGCTCCGGGCTCAGTCTAACATCTGGCAACTTAAGGGGCTTGTCTGGGTTTGAAGATGTCATGAGCGCAACTGAAGCATTGTGAATGTTGAGTGGAATCCGAACGTACCGTAATCGACGGTGGATCGCAAGCATTGCCTTTCTTATCATGATTGAACATTAGAATCGTTGGGAACAGTTGTGGACTTAAGGTTATCATCTATAGGATCGTTTCCGGGTGCGTCCTCGACGTGTTCATCTCTCATCCCAAGAGATTACACCGCACCGGATTGTTGTGAACGCGACGGACTGAGTTCAGATGGGTGCAAATGGCGACCAACAAATGACAATTATTAGATGGCTCTCTGAGCTACGAATACGAGGAGTCGAAAGTTTGGATCGGGATGACGGGTCTTGAGAAGGCGTGCTTCGATCATGCGATAACCAGCAGCTTGCAGCAAGCCGGGGTAATTATGAATGAACATATAATTTCTGAACACGACGCTCTTCTGGTTTGAAAGCGAAAAGCTATAGGGCTTTCCGGTCTGCCAGCTCAATCCACATTGCTCTGCACCGATAATGCACTCAAACCCGGCTCGGTAACATCGGGCGTACAGGTCTTCAACGAACTCCTGCGGTAAGCAAGTGAGTGTTCTCATGTGAAAGAAGAGCGAATTGCTCCAGGTCCGGTTTACAATGCACTCGAAGACATCGCCTGCGACAAATTCTAGGTTCCGTATGTTGAAGAATTGCTCGTTATAAAACTTAGTCAAAGACGACCGATCGATACCGGTAAACTGAACATGCGGGTACTGACCTGCAAGCTTGCTATCGACATGTCCATATGACACTCCGAAGTTTAAAACCTTTTGGATTGCCATGGACTCGATGTGGCGGCCGAGCAACGGGATGACCGCATCGTACAAATCCCCCGATTCGGTCTTCTGGTCATCCCAGTTGCCCTGGATCAACTGCTCTCGGTAGTGGTCAGCGATTTCTAACTCCCGAAACTCGGACCCGTATCCAAATCCGGAGTCGAACGCTTGTGGTACTAGAGAGGCGTTGGGCCCCTCGGCGATTCTCTTCTCGAATACGCGCGTCTGTGTAAAAGCGTTATCAATGTTGCTGAGGTGGGTAACAATCTTTTGCGCATATCGAAGCAGAGTCCGCGAGCCGGGAATGAAATGTAGCCCTAGTGCTATCGCCTGGCGAAGCTGGTAGTTACATCGCGCTGAAATACTAACAGACATTGTGAGGTGGTTTAATGTCATTGGTTTATTCATAAGGTGTGCGATATGTGTAGGTTTTAATTCAAGAACTGAATCACGCTGCCGCATTTGTCAACATGAAAGTAATGAGCGCAGTCGTGACCGCGTTTGGAGTTCAAGCTAGGCTAGGCGTTATCGCAAACGGCGTGCAATGAGGCACACTCACGTGTTCCGCAAGTGGTTCGGACGAAACGACGACGGTTACGCCCGTTCCCGTTGCGCGTGGCCTTGTGAGCTTCGAGTCGATGAACGCGTGGAGGAATGCCCGCAGCAAGTGCTCGCGGTCCATCGTCAGCGTGAGGAGTGCATTGTCGCCGTTTTCAATGCTCGAAGGTGATATGTCGGTGCTGCTGCCAAGAAGTGTTTGCAGCGTGTCGATCAGAGCCACGAGCTGGTCGCACTGGTCGAATTCACTGAACGACAGCCTCTCGAACCGGGGCAGGTCTTCATCAAGGACTATTCCGAGAACGCTGGAATGCTCGCCGCGCTGGAACGGGCGGGCATCGTGAAGGCGACGGGCGAATCCTTCCAGGCTGGCTTCGCACAGATTCCGAAAGCCTCGCTACTTTCGCCAGAGCATGAGCGGAGCGGCGACCAACACAAGGTCGATGAAGCGGCTAGCCGTCCGAATGAGTCGCAACGCCTTGCGAACGAAACGTGTTCGCGAATCGTTTACTGAGATGATTGGGATTCTAGGGCATATTGTCAGGTGCAATGCTGTCCCAGTCTATTGGTTCTTTAGGCTCAAAACCATCAGCGGATCGCAACGTTTTGCCTCGGAACGGCTCCAGAGGGCAATCATGTGGGAATCGAATATTCTCGATAAAGGGGAGTAAGGGAAGTCGCAGCAGCCTCTTCCAAGGCGAATACACGAGATCTGTAAAAACACAATGTTGCAATCGTGATGCAGTAACTAGGGCAAGATATATTTTAACCAGGCTCTTCGCAGGGATTTCAACGGTGATCGCGACACGGCCTTCGTTATCATCATAGTCTACTAAAGTAGGGTCCTGTGAGCTAATTTGCTTGAGCCAGCTTGTGAAGTTTTGAATCAGTACCGAGTTCTCGTCGAAGCTGTCAGGCATGTCACAGAGGTTGATGGAGAATTCCGCCTTTTTCTTGATGTTAGGTTCTTCCTCTCTGGTATTCGTGTCCTCGCAATGTGGTTGTGAGAGCATAAGCTCTTCCGGCTTGACCTCGAAAAGGTCCGCAAGCCGTTTCAGGTTCGTCCTGAACACACGGCCTCCCTGCATGAGTTGCTCAACTCGGCGTTGAGAAAACACGCCGCGCGCGGCGATTTCGCTTGCCGCCCACCCCTTTTGAACGAGCAAGAGTTCGAGCTTATTCACATCGATGTGGTAGTACCGCGTAAGCATCAACTCCCCGACTTTTCGCTGAGATTGCGGGCAAACTGCGGAGCCACTTCCGGCAGCCTCGTTTAGGATTCGTTCAGTCAAGGCGATCCGGGACGCAAAGGCATTTTCTGGCGAGCAACTGATCGAAGGCAGTTCGGAGATTCTACGAAAATCGAACCGCCACTGCCAGGCGGCTCGACGACGATGCGGGCGGGCGGCTCCAGCAACGCGGCGAAAACGCTTTTGGGCTTGAACGGATTCTGATGATGCGACGTGGCGTTCTTCTTCACTGCTCCGGCGAGCTGATGAAGGGGAGCGATTCCGACTTGTTCTGTGGAAAAGGAGAAGCGAAATGCTGACCGCGAAACCTTTGGACATCTTTGATCTGCCCACCGAATGGAAGCCCCTCGGCTGGTTCAAACCGGATGAGCGGGAACTGGCCCGGCATGACGACCAGCAGGAGATTCGCAGACGAGGCGAAGACATGCTGGCAAACGGCCAGCTTCAGGCGGTGGGCGCCACGGAAGACGGCCGGATGATCTACGGTCATGGCCGCCACCTGTCAGCGGAGGCGGTCGGAATCAAGACCTTGCAGGTGAAGATCTACCCCGCCTCACTGCCCGACACGCAGTTCAGGCTCATCCGGGCAGCGGAAAATCTGCAACGCAAGGACCTTACGAGCCACAGGAAATGGCTCCTGTGCGCCGACTTGATGCGCGGCAACCCCACATGGCAAATGAAAGACCTGGCCGACCACCTGCACCTCGATCCGTCAATGGTGACCCGGCTGCTGTCGCCCGGCAAATGTATCCCCGCCGTTCAGGAAGCTCTGGCCGACGGCAAACTCGGCATCAGCGATTGCTACGCGATCAGCAAGCTGCCCGAACCCGAACAAGCCGGGATGCTGGCACGAAAGCTGTCGGGTGCCAGCCGGGACGCCATCGAGCAGGCCGGGCGAAAAACCCGCAACGTCGGCAAGCAAGCGGTAAGGGTCGCCCGCATCAAGTGCCCCATGAGCAGGGCCGTCGTGCAGATCAGCGGCGCTGACATCAGCCTCGATGAAGCCATCGAGGCTGCTCAGGAATGGGTCAAGGAAGCGAAGAAGGCCAGCGAGCAGGGGCTATGTGCCAAAACGTTCGAGCGGCTCTGTAGGGACAAGGCGAAGAAGGAGAAACGCCCATGAAAAGCCTGTGCAGGATTCTGGTCGGGCTGGCGCTACTCACCCCGGCCTATTGGGACCATGTAGCGGCACACAAGCTGTCGGACACGGCCATTGGCATCAAGGAGCAGGTGGTCAACACCGGACCTGCGATTGCAGACACCAGCTTGCGCCCGGCACGACCGGAGGATGCGGATTTCTTCGGCGATGACGACCCCAGAGAAACTATGAAGAAGCCGGAAAACAAAAAGAAGCTGAAAGAGGCCATCGACATGGACCAGCGTGCTGCACTGATGGCGCTGGTGGCAGGGCTGCTGATCGTCTGGGGCCTGTATCCGGTGCTGCGTGTTGTCGGGCTGTGGCTGCTGATGCCTTCGTGGTTGAAAGAACGAATCGCGCAACAGGCCGAAGCCGCTCAATCAACCGAATGCAAGGAAGCGGGTAATGGACAACCAGAAATTGAAACACGACGTGGCGATGGCACTGAGCAAGGCGATTCTGGACATCTTCCAGAACCTCCTGCGCCCGGAGGAATTCCGGGATGCGATGGAGGAAACCTATTCGGCAGTGAAGGCGGGACTGGAAAACTATGACGCGCCGCGGGAGCAGCCACGAAAGCTCCGACCGACGCAAAACTAATGGAGGGAACCATGTACAAGCTGACTCGATTCGCGCTCATCGCCACTGTCCTGCTTGCCGCTTACTGCGTCATCATGCTCACCATCATGATCCCGTGGGCGTGGGTGGCACTGGCCATCGGGGCCGGTATCGCGCTGGCCAAACGCGGCTATCGCTACACGGCCTTCGGTACAGCGAGATGGGCCGATGCCTCCGATCTTCAGGGAATGCTGGACGGTAACGGCCTCATCATCGGGCGGATTGAGACCAGTCGCAGCCTGAAAGTGTGGCCGCTGTTCAATCCCCGGATCGCGTCAGTAGTCGCCTGCGATCAGTTCCTTTCCAGGTTCCGCCGGAAGTGTCCGCAGATGGTCACGCTGTCGAAGGCGGTGCATACGGCGGTCTTCGGCCCCACCGGTGCCGGAAAGGGCGTTTCGCTGGTCATCCCGCACCTGCTGACCTGCACGGATTCGATGGTCGTCGTGGACTTCAAAGGGGAGAACGCCCGCATTACCGCAAAAGCGCGGCGGGCGATGGGCCACCGTGTCGTACTGCTCGACCCGTTCAAAGTGGTGACGCAAACTCCGGACAGTTTCAACCCGCTGGACTTCATCGGGGCGGACACTCCGAACGCACTGGATGAGTGCCGCGACCTCGCTGAGGCGCTGGTGATTCGTACCGGGCAAGAGAAAGACCCGCACTGGGGAGATTCCGCCGAAGTGTGGATCGCTGCGATGGTCGCTGCGGTGGTGCATTACGGGGAAGGTTCGGACCGTTCATTGCAGGCCGTCCGGATGCTGCTCACCGACCAGCAGAAGATGGAGGCCATCATCAAGCTGATGCAGGCTTCGGATGCCTGGGACGGGATGCTTTCACGGCTTGGGCATCAGCTTACTCAATTTAAGGAGAAGGAACTCGGCTCGACGCTGACCACGACCAATCGCTTCATGCGGTTCCTCGACACGATGTCCGTTGCCGACAGCACGAAGGCCAGCAGCTTCGATCCCGCCGACCTGCTCAAAGGCAAGGTGACGGTCTACCTCATCCTGCCGCCGGAACACATGCGGGCGCAGTCGGCCTTGTTACGGATGTGGATCGGCTCGCTGCTGAGGGCGGTGGTGCGGGGAGGGCTTCAAGACCGGAAAAAGGTGAGCTTCGTTTTGGATGAGGCGGCGAGCCTCGGCCACATGGACGCTCTCGATGACGCGGTGGACAAGTTTCGCGGGTACGGCGTGCGACTGCTTTTTCTGTGGCAATCGCTCGGCCAGTTGAAGAAGTGTTTTCCGGAGGGCGGCGATCAAACGCTGTTGAGCAACTGCACAACGGTTTGGTTCGGCGTCAACGACAACGAGACGGCCGAGTATGTCAGCAACCGGCTCGGCGAGGAGACCATCGTCATCAATAGCGGCGGAACCAGTTCGGGCATGTCCCGGCAGACGGGGCACGATGGCAATTACAGCTACTCATCCAACGACAGTGAAAACTGGCAGCAGCATGGACGGAAGCTGCTCAAGCCTGAAGAGGTGATGGCCCTGCCGGAGCGGACGGCCATCACCTTCACCCCTGGCGTGCCGCCGATCTGGACAACGCTGATTCGCTACTACGAAGGGGCGCTCAAACAGCCCGGCCGGTTCTGGCCGGCGGTCAGGTCGTTCGTGGACGCCGTGTGCCTGCTGCTGTTGGCGGGGATGCTGGCGGCGCTGCTGAGTGGGATGGCAAACGATGTGGGTGGGAGCGCACCGGGCGCTCCTGTCCAAGAGGATTGGCTCTTCAAGTAAAGGAGGATCGTCATGTCGAGGAAAACGCGGGAACTGTTTGATCGCCTCAAGGAAGACCCAAAGACAATGGGTGCCATCGAGGCGGCTGTCGAAGGGGTGAAAGAGGCTGTGAAAGCCATCGCTCCTGGCCTCACCCTCAAGGACATCTTGCAGGACGTGGGGGCCGAACTGAAGCAAATGGGTGCGCACGGGGCGCACGAACTGGCCGCTGCCATCTTCAACGGCTCGGCGTTCGTGATGTACCCGCGTGGCACTCACGAAGACCCAAAGCACGGGCTGGAAGCAAACAACGAGCGTGACATCGGAAGAGAAATGTAACCACGGAATCTAACCCATCTCAAGGAGCTCTGTCATGGTATTCGCGTCATCCTTCGGTGAATCGGTTTTCTGGACTCTCATGTTCGTCGGTGTGGGCATCTGGTCCGCCCGCAGACTGTTCGGGCAGTTCGACAGCAAGGGCGAGATCAAGGGTGCTGCCCAGAAGGGCATCATCAGCATGATCGGCCGCTGGCTTAAGTAACCGACCAAACAATACCGGCGGGGGCCACGCCCGGCCCCCGCCATTTTCAAGGAGGAAAGCAATGGAACTCGTTTACATGCTTGTGACTGTTCTCATCATGGGAATCGTCTTCGCCGTTCTCAAGAGCCTGTGGGTAGGGCTGGCATTTCGTGTGTTCGGCTGGAAGCCCCGGATTCTCGACGAGAAGCAGGTGGCTCGCACCGTCGAGCAATGCACGGCTGAGTTTTTCCAGCAGTGCCACAATCTCCAAGAAGAGCAAATCGCCGCCATGTCGGACAGCGACAAACGGATGATGCTCGAAGACATCGACACATACACCCGATTCGTGATCGAACGTTACGTCCAGAATTACTTACTGGCCCACTGACAAAAGCGGGGGCTGCCCAGCCTCCGCTTTCTTTAAGGAGACATCGTCATGACGACGGTCAGGTTTCGTGAGTGGGAGTGCAAAGTTGAACGCCTGAAATACTCGAACGGCCGCACCGCCCTTGTTCTGATTGATGCCAGGAATCAGGAAGAGGTTGCCGTGGCCACGATCAACCTGCCGGATCAGCCGCTGGAACCGGGGCAGGTCTTCATCAAGGACTATTCCGAGAACGCTGGAATGCTCGCCGCGTTGGAACAGGCGGGCATCGTGAAGGCGACGGGCGAAACCATCCAGGCTGGCATCGCACAGATTCCGAAAGCCTCGCTGCTTTCGCCCGAGCAAGAACGCAGTGGCCACCAACACAAGGTCGATGAAGTGGCGAAGCGCCCGCCACCGGCCAAAACCAATGAACGCGAAAGGTAGGAAGCGATGGGAATTTTCCTGTTTGTCATAGCGACGTTTGAGGTGGTGATTGTCGCGCTAGCCGTCCGGGAAACACCTAACCCGGCAAGCAGTGAAGACGAATGCGACTCGGGGTGCGCGAGCTAAAGGAGGACAGGATGATCCTTGAAGAACGGCTTGAGCGAATCGAGGCCATGCTCGTCGTGCTGGTCGAGCGGCAGACCCTTCGCGAGTGGTACTCCGTCGATGAGTTCGCCCGGATCGTCGGGCGAGTGGAGTTCACCTGCCGGGAATGGTGCCGTCACGGTCGGATCAATGCCGCGAAGAAAGACAGCGGTCGCGGCGCTCACGCCTCGTGGGTCATCTCCCATGCCGAGTTGCTTCGCTATCAGCGGGAAGGCTTGTTGCCGTCCCGATAACCCGTTCCCGTCACCAGACCAGTTGACGTGCGGGCGAGTCGGGCCGCACGGCCCAGCCCGCACGTCTTTCAAACCGTTTCCGCACTCAGGCGATGGATGCCGTTCATGTCCCGTGGCAATCATAAACACGATTGCGAAATCGAGGCGGTTGCTCTTCCGAGCATCGTCCCGGCCGGGACGCCGGATTGGATCACGGCAGAGCTGATCGAGGCGACGATTCGCGTCTGGCAACCGTACTACGCCGAGCTACTTTCGCCCGAAGAAGCCGTTACAATGATCCAGTCGGTGGGTCGGTTGTATCAGGC
>Ga0163147_10002349_pt1 | contig 26921 bp, 26 predicted proteins | sample OliLakLV19MP6G1_FD_148597 | JGI IMG/M metagenome (GOLD analysis project Ga0163147, IMG submission 148597) | Freshwater microbial mat bacterial communities from Lake Vanda, McMurdo Dry Valleys, Antarctica- Oligotrophic Lake LV.19.MP6.G1 | ecosystem: Environmental > Aquatic > Freshwater > Lake >...
ATGAAAATTTCATAAACTCACCCGAATATTATGTCTATCAAAATGATATCCTGATTGTACCCGCGCTGCGCCAGCGGCCTTACCAGACATACTTTGGTAAAAATCTTTCGCTCGTAATTTCTTCGCTCTCGTTGTTGTTAATTACCATTACACTTATTAATTCCACGACCAACTAATGGCTGATACTTTTTTTGATCAGGAAGAGAATACGCAGTCTCAAGGACCATCATTAGATTTTAAACGGGTGCTGGCTCGAGCTATTCGTTTTTGGTATGTGGTAGTCATTTCGATTGCGGTAGCATTATCGATTGCCATCTATAAGAATCGGTATACGGAAAAGGTTTTTCCAGTTTCGGCTTCTATTATTATAGTGGAAGCGCAAGAGATGTCGGGTGCTGCCGATTTATTATATAAGAACTCATTAGTAAATCCGTACCGAAATTATTTGAATGAACCGTATATCATTAAATCTTATCCGCTAATTGAACAGGTGGTAAAGGATCTCAATTTCCATATAAAATTTACGCGGGAAGGGTATTTTATGAAAACAGATGCCTATGATTACATGCCCGTTCGCGCTTATTGGTGCAGTTCTGATGGAGTAAAGCCAGGCACCCTTATTTTTACATTGATCGATAACCAGCATTATTCACTTAGGAAAAATTCTGATCCTGAAGAAAGTGAAGGCGTTACTTATGCCATTAATGATTCCATTCAGCATGACGGCTATAGCTTGTGCATCAAAGGTTTTCCTGAGCGAAAAATTGACCCTTTTATTGGTGTTCCTTTTCAATTAACTATTCAAAACCAGCGGGCTGTTGCAGCGGAGTATATTGGTAAGTTAGGGGTGGAATGGGCCGAATTAGGATCGGGAGTAATAAATCTAAGTGTAACCGGTACCAATTATAAAAAGGACATTGATTTTTTAAATGGACTCATTGCTTCTTATCAGACCCGGGATTTACTAAAGAAAAACCAGACAGCCAGAAGAACCATTGAATTTATTAATAAACAGCTGACCAGCATTAAGGATTCTCTTCGCACTGTAGAGTTTCAGCTTGAGCGTTTTGGAAATAGCAGTCGGGTGAAAGATATGAGTGCTGAAGCACAACGTTATCTTATGAGAATTGAAAATTTAGAAATACAAAAGTCCGAATTGTTGATTCACGAAAACTATTACCAATACTTGCGCGACTATTTAAATACAGGTGCTGGAAACCTCGATCAAGTAGTGCTTCCATCATCAATAGGGGTGATGGATCCTGTGTTAGGTTCTCTGTTAGCTAAAATGGTAGAATTGCAACTTGCAGCAAAATTGTATTTGGATCCTTCCGGAGATAAGAACCCACTAGCAAATAATAAATTGAAGGAGATTCGGGAAATCAAGCAAAATGTATTGGAATCTGTTGAAACACTTAAATCTACGGATCAAATAAAACTCAATTTCTTAAATAAGCAATTAGCCACTATTGAACGTCAGTTGGAGTTACTGCCGGCATCCGAACGTCAACTCATTTCTGTACAGCGAAATTATTCCCTGCTGGAAAATTTATACGTTTTTTTAATGCAGAAGTTATCCGAAGCAAGCATATCTGAAGCTTCTAATACGTCCGATATTTTGGGCGTCAATCCACCCATGCGCGGAGGAGCAATTTCTCCAAAACCAACTATCAATTTAATTATTGCATGCATTGCAGGATTAGTAATTCCGTTGCTCATGTTTGTGATTTTCGAAATCATTAATAATAAAGTTCAATCAAAAGAAGATATTGATAAGCTTACAAAGATTCCTTTTGTTGGTGGGGTAGGCCATAGTGAAGGAGGCACACTAGCGGTTAGTTCACGCCCTAAATCAGGTGTTGCTGAATCGTTTCGTGCCATGCGTTCTAACCTTAATTTTTTTACCAACAATAAAGAGAAGCAGGTTTTTATGGTGAGCAGTTCGATCAGTGGCGAAGGCAAAACGTTTACTACCATCAACCTAGCAACCGTATTCGCGCTTTCGGGTAAAAAGACATTAATCGTAGGGGCTGATATGCGCAAGCCTAAAATCTTTGAAGATTTTAATCGAGCCAATCAATCAGGATTAAGCACCTATCTCTCTAATGTTTCTGAGTTTAAAGATATTATTCAGGATACCGAAATCGAAAATCTTTTCTTTATCAGTGGCGGCCCCGTGCCACCTAATCCATCCGAACTATTGTTGACCGACCGCTTTGACGCTTTTATGAAAACAGCACAGCAACAATTTGATTTTATCATTATCGACACCCCTCCGTTGGCATTGGTTACCGATGCATTCGTCATCTCCAAGTTTGTGGACCATACCGTATTTGTGCTGCGGCAAAATTATTCACCCAAAGCGTTTATTCGTAGTATCGATGAATTTTATAAATCCGGCAAGCTCACCAATATGAGTATACTACTAAACGACATTTATAAATCGGGGCTTGGGTATGGGTATGGGCAAGCATATGCATACCATTATGGGTATGGTTATGGGTATGGTTATGGTTATGGTGGGAAGAAAAAAAATGGTGACGGTTATTATTCAGATATATAGATACTATCCGTTCTTATATCCTTTAAAATGAATCATAAACAAATAACCATCATCAAGGCAACCACGGGCTGGCGAGCGGTTAATATGAAGGAGTTAATCCACTATAGGGATTTACTTTGGTTTTTAACAGTCCGCGGTATCAAAGCAAAATATGCCCAATCAATTTTAGGGGTAAGTTGGGCCGTCATTCAGCCCTTGTTTTCAACACTTGTATTTACTATTATCTTTGGTAATCTGGCCCGCATCGATTCCAATGGTGTTCCTTATTTCCTTTTCAGTTTAGTTGGACTTGTTCCCTGGACTTTTTTCGCTAACACCCTTACGGATTCTTCCAGCAGCTTAATTACGAATGCCGCTATGATCAATAAGGTTTACTTTCCGCGATTAGTATTACCATTGTCCGCTATATTTTCAAAAGGATTGGATTTCCTCATCGGTTTCGTATTACTTATTATTTTTTTGGTAGTTTATCAGTTTACACCAAGTGCTGAAATTATTTTGCTTCCCTGGTTGATTCTTGTGTTGCTGATGACTTCGCTGGGAATTGGTATGATCCTGTCAGCGATGGCGGTTCAATATAGGGACGTAAAACACGCCATGACCTTTGCTGTGCAGTTACTAATGTATGCGGCACCAGTCGTATACCCAACCACCAATGTACCTGAACAATACCAGTGGGCGTATGCACTTAATCCAATGGTAGGAGTAATCGAAGGATTTCGGGCAATTTTTCTCCACACTATTTCCTTCCCATATCAATGGGTATTAATCGGCACTGTAATTTCGGTTAGTCTTTTTGTTTTTGGTTTGTTTTACTTTAGAAAGATGGAGCGGGTGTTTGCGGACGTAGCATAACTATGGCACAACCAGTAATTAGTGTAAAAGGGCTAAGTAAAAAGTACCGAATTGGCCAAGGTAAAAAAAAGGCTGATACCATAACGGGTTCTGTCATCAATGTTTTAAAAAGCCCCTTTACGAATCTGGCTAGAATTCGGAATCTGGCGAAATTGAATGATACCGATGATTCCATTTTTTGGGCCTTACGCGATGTTTCTTTCGAAGTACGGGAAGGAGAAGTGTTGGGGATCATTGGTAACAATGGAGCTGGCAAAAGTACGCTGCTCAAATTGCTCTCACAGATTACGGAGCCCAGTGCTGGAGAGATCAAAATACATGGTCGTGTAGCTGCCTTGTTGGAAGTGGGAACTGGTTTTCATCCGGAACTTACAGGACGTGAAAACATTTACATGAATGGTACGATCCTCGGTATGCGCAAAAGGGAGATTGATAAAAAACTTGAAGAAATTGTAGCGTTTAGTGGTGTAGCCAAGCATCTCGACACACCTGTAAAGTTTTATTCTTCAGGCATGCGTGTGCGTCTTGGCTTTTCAGTCGCAGCGCACTTGGAGCCTGAAATATTAATAATCGATGAGGTCTTGTCGGTGGGAGACGCGGAGTTTCAAAAGAAGTGTCTCGGTAAAATGGAAGACGTTTCTAAAAATGGCCGTACAGTGTTATTTGTGAGCCATAATATGAATGCGGTTCAGACATTATGCGGAAAGTGTCTTCTTCTTTCAGGAGGTCAAAATGTAATGATTGATAGTTCTGACAGGGTTATCAATACCTACTTGCACAATATTGGTTCTAATTATTCATGGAAATCAGAGTCCTTAGATAAATCAAGCGATATTGAAAATATTATTGCTGTGAAAGAAATAAAGTGTTCCCAAAGCTCTGCTATTTCCTTAGATGCGGATTTTTTTATTGATGTCCTAGTTCACTCTATGAGTGACAAAGCAGGTTTATTAAATATCAATTTGTTTTTTAAAGCACTAGGGGAAACTGCATTTGTTGCATGCTCTAAGCAAGAACTTCTTGAAAACGGAGATTATTTGTTTCGTTTTTCATTTCCGCAGAACCTCTTTAATAACCTTAACTATCAAGTAGACTTAATGGTTGTTCGAATGTCCACCTCCATACTTCTACTAAAGGAAGTTTTGTTTTTAGATTTTATTGATGATGGTGTAATTGGATGGAAAGGTGAATTTCCGGGTTATGTGCGGCCCCAAATTGATACAACAATTCAAAAATTATGAATTCATTTTTTATAGCATTAGTAAAAACGTTAGATGCAAATCTATATAACTATTATATAGATAATTTTGATACGTATCGTTTTAACAGAAAACCAAAACGTATTTTAATGGATTATCTCATTAATTGGTTAGGAAAATTTGGAATTAATAACCGATCGCTTTCAATTTCTAAATTGAGAGATTTGTTGGATGATTTTGAGCCGTTGGACAAGCTATATAAAAATTTGGAAGATCAACCCTCAAAAGATTTATTGGTCTTGATTTTTGCGTATAGGATTTTGGGATTCCGCAAGGTAAAGTTGCCACTTAGTAATCCTGATTTTTCAAAAAAGATAAAAGCCATTGAAAAGATTAAACTTAATGACGACCCCATACTGATAGATGCAGGATTCAGCAATTTCACACTCCATAAATATAATTTAAAAAAAATAGGCTTTCCGATAGAATTCTATTTCACTGCCTTGGGTATCTGGCATGATTTCATTGCGTTACAGTATGAATACCGTCAAAACAATAAAGTAATAAAAGCTAGAAAAGGAGACGTGGTTTTTGATTGTGGAGCTTGTTGGGGCGACACAGCATTGTATTTTTCAAATGAGGTAGACGACACGGGAAGAGTATTTTCTTTTGAGTTTGTCAATTCAAACATAGATCTTTTTAAACGAAATGTTTCGCTGAATACTGTGCTGAGTAAAAGGATTACGCTTATTGAACGTCCACTTTGGTCGACACCGGAGGTGCCAATGTATGTTGTTGATCAAGGGCCTGGGAGTAAAATTTCTTTTGATCGTTTAGAAGATTCTGTTGTTGTGAAGACTCAAACAATCGATGCCGTTGTTAGGGATTTAGAAATTAGCAAAATCGACTTCATTAAGATGGATATTGAAGGTGCTGAGCTCGATGCACTTCAAGGTGCAGTGAACTCTATTCAAAAATTTCGGCCTACATTAGCAATTGCTGTTTATCATAGAATTTCTGATTTTCATACTATTTCATCATGGATAAAGGAATTGAATCTTGGATATAAAATGTATTTAGGTCACTACTCAATTCATACTGAGGAGACAATACTTTATGCAGAAGTAGATAGGTGATTAATAAATGAAGTATGATTCCTGTAACTAAACCTTTTTTGCCTCCTGTTGAAGAATATCAGGAATATTTAAAAGGAATATGGAATAGACAGTGGCTGACTAACAATGGCCCTTTGGTCAATGAGTTGGAATTAAAATTAAAGGAATATTTAAACGTACCTCACTTACTGTATACAACCAATGGTACTATTGCCCTTCAAATTGCAATAAAAGCCCTAGGTCTTAATGGCGAAATCATTACTACCCCATTCAGTTATGTAGCCACTACTTCTTCAATAGTTTGGGAAGGTTGTAAGCCAGTATTTGTTGATATAGATAGGCAAACATTAAACATTGATCCTTCAAAAATAGAAGCAGCTATCACCAGTAATACATCAGCAATTTTAGCTACACATGTTTTTGGAAATCCTTGCGATATCGATGCTATTGAAAAGATCGCCAGTAAGTATAAACTTCCTGTTATTTACGATGCAGCACATTGCTTTGGTACACTGTATAAGGGTAGTTCTATTTTTAATTATGGAACGATTAGCACCACTAGTTTTCACGCTACAAAGTTATTCAACACTATTGAAGGTGGTGCGGTGTTTACGCAAGACAGTTCGCTATTAAAAAAAATGTCCTTTCTAAGAAACTTTGGGCATCACGGGCCTGAAGATTTTGCTGAGGTGGGTATTAATGGAAAAAATTCGGAGTTTCATGCTGCTATGGGATTAGCGAATATTAAATATATAGCCGATATTTTAAAATCACGAAAAGAGCAAAGTCAGCGATATGACAAATGGCTGGGCAAGCACCACGCGCAAAGAATTGAAATCGACAAAGATGGAGATTCGAATTATTCGTATTACCCGCTGATTTTGCAAGATGAAAAAACCACATTGAAGTTAATAAAAGATCTTGAAGGTAATAACATTTCTCCTCGTAGGTATTTTTACCCAAGCTTGAATACTATTTCGCTTTATGGATCAGAAACACTACCAGTGAGTGAATCGGTAAGCAAAAGAATTATTTGCTTGCCGCTTTTTTATGCGTTGTCGATGGAAGAAATTGATTTTGTCTCCAGGATTATTTTACGAAGCCTCAGTTACTAGAAAATGAAATTAGCCATTATGCAGCCCTATATTTTTCCGTATATAGGGTACTTTCAATTAATAAAATCAGTGGATAGTTTTGTTTTTTATAATGATGTAAATTTTATAAAAAAAGGATGGATAAATCGCAATCGCATTCTAGTGAATGGACTTGAATTTCTATTCACCATACCATGTGTGAATGCTAGTCAAAACAAGAAAATTCATGAAATAGAAGTAGCATTTGAGGAAAAGGAAAAAAAGAAGTTGCTAACAACAATAGCTACAGCATATGCAAAGGCGCCTTTTTTTCACGCTGTCTTTCCAATTATTGAAAGTGTTTTTTCTGCGAGCTATAATGGAATTGACGAGATTGCCATAGCCAGTGTAAAAGAAACATGCAATTATTTATCATTAAAAGATGTTAACTTTTCTGAAAGTAACGGGAGATATAATAATGAGGAACTGAAAGGTGCGGATAGATTAATAGACATTTGCCGACAAGAGAAGATTGAAAAATACATCAATCCAAGTGGAGGAATGGCTATTTACTCTAAGAATTATTTTAGTGAGCGGAAAATTATTCTAGATTTTTTGAAATCGAAGATTGATGCCTATGATCAGAATGCCGCTGATTTTATTTCAGGTCTTTCCATCATCGATGTGATGATGTTTAATGATGTTGAAAAAATAAATGATTTTTTGAATAACTACGAATTAGTATGAGTTCCTCTAATTACAAGATAATAATAGAGCACTATGAAAATTGTTTAGCAAAATTTGGTGACAGCCATTTGGGTGTAGATTGGCCAAATGCTCATGATGCTGCAAAGCGATACAGCGTAATGCTGGATCTAATTTCCTATAAAAAGGATGATGCTATACCGACACTTTTGGATTTTGGTTGCGGTACAGCAGGTCTTTTAGAATTTATTCAAATGCAGACTAAGCTAAAAGTAGATTATGCTGGACTGGATATTTCTGAAAAATTCGTGGAGGTTTCGAAAAACAAGTTTCCTGAAAATATTTTTTACAACATTGATATATTAAGGAGTGCCGAGGAATTGCCAAGTTTTGATTTTATCGTTATGAATGGGGTCTTTACCGAAAGGAGAGAACTTCCGTTTGATGATATGTTTGAATATTGTAAAAATGTATTGATAACGGTATTCGAAAAGTCGAAAATTGGAATTGCCTTTAATGTAATGAGCAAGCATGTGGATTGGGAACGTGATGAGTTATTTCATATGCCTCATGATTTGCTCTCGAATTTTATAATCAAAGAATTAAGTCGTAATTATATTATTAGAAATGATTACGGTTTGTATGAATATACGGTCTACGTTTTTAAACAACCTACGCTATTATGAAGAAGGTAATCATATTTGGGATTCAGGATTTTGCCGAATTGGCATTATACTATTTGCAGCATGATTCGCCTTACGAAGTAGTTGCGTTTACAGTCAATGCTGAATTCTTGCCGGTAGATAAATTTTTTAAGGGATTACCAGTTATTCCTTTTGAAGATATCATACAACATTACCCACCGGATGATTTTTATCTTTTTGCTCCAATGTCCCCTCAAAAAATGAATACGGTGAGACAAAAGGTATACAACGAAGGAAAATTATTGGGCTACTCCTTCATTAGTTATATAAGTACTAAAGCCACCATTTTTGATAATACGATTGGAGATAATTGCTTTATACTAGAAGACAACACGATACAGCCATTCACAACCATTGGTAACAATGTTGTTTTATGGAGCGGTAACCACATTGGCCATCATGGCGTTGTCGGGGATCATGTAACCTTTACATCTCATGTTGTATTATCGGGACATTGTATTGTGGAAGCAAATTCATTTTTTGGCGTCAATGCAACAATTCGGGATGGACTAAAAATTGGTGAAGGAACACTCATTGCGATGGGTGCATGTGTTTTTAAAGACACCGATCCATGGGGGATTTATAAAGGAAATCCTGCTGTTTTAGGAAGTGTTTCAAGCAAGGATATAAAATTTTAAAATTATGGAGTGGGAAAAAAAAGGAGTCCTCTATACGCCAAATAAAAAATATCCTTGGAACCAGACTCATGCCCAAGTTCCTGTAATTGATATGGTGGATGATAATATTTGGAGAATATATTATGCCACTAGAAATGATAAGGGCCAGAGTTACACTAGTTATATTGAAGTTGAGGCAGGAAGCCCTGAAAATATTTTATATGAGCATGATAGCCCAATTTTACCCTTAGGGGCCGTGGGTACATTTGATGATTCTGGGATTATGCCCTCCTCTATTGTGGATCACGAGGGCAAAAAATTATTATACTACATCGGTTGGAATTCTTCAAATGTTGTATCCTATAGATTAGCAATTGGATTAGCAATTAGTAGTGATCAAGGAAAAACCTTTTCAAAATTCAGCACTGGGCCAATAATGGATCGCTCTATCTTTGACAATTGCTTAGTGGCTTCACCTTTTGTATTTAAGGATCAAATGATATTTAAGATGTGGTATATTTCGGGCACACATTGGGAGATAATCGATGAAAAACCTGAACCTTACTACCATATTAAGTTTGCATCATCGCATGATGGAATAAATTGGAACCGAGAGGGAATAGTTTGCATTGATTATGATGATTTCACTCAGGGTATTTCAAGACCTTGTGTGATTAAAGAAGATAACGGTTACAAGATTTATTATTCTTATCGAAATAATCATGGTTATCGAAACAATAAGTTAAACAGTTATCGAATTGGTTTTGCTATTTCAACTGATGGCATGAACTGGGAGAGAAAGGATAATGGCATAGGCATTGAAAGATCCATTAGTGGGTGGGATTCAGAAATGATTGCTTACCCATTCGTAATACAACATAACAAGAAATTGTATATGTTCTATAATGGAAACGGTTTTGGGAAATCTGGATTTGGTTATGCGATTTTAGATTCAATTTAAGGCTATGAAAAATAATATTATTAAAGACTATAAGAAACAAGGCTATTTATTATTACGGGATTTTTGGGATCCTAAAGAAATAGAGGAAATTCATCTGCAAGCAAAACATATTTTTCTTAAGCAAATTCAAAATTTAATGGATTGCCCAAAACATGTTGTTGCTGATGATAATGCTTTTGATAAATTGATGTTTAATTATTTCAATTTAGATGTTGAGGGTTTTATCAATTGCGGAAAACAGGTTCAACATTTGATTTCCCTCCATAAATTATCTGTCGATGATAGATTATTGAAACTTTTGAAAAGTATTGGCCTAGACTTTCCGATAATCAGTGTTAGGCCATCAATGTTTTTTAATAGTCGAAATCTAGATAAGACAGGCCATTATTGGCGACTGGATGCTCATCAAGATTGGCGCTCTAGTCAGGGCTCTTTAGATTCTGTTACGCTATGGTTTCCATATGTTAAGTGTAACAAAGAGCTTGGTGCGCTTGAAGTTATTCCACAAAGTCATTTGTGGGGTTTATTAGAATGTGAAAAAGTTGATTACTACAGTAAGATCAAAGTTGAAATTGATGACACTAAATTTCTATCGATAGAAATGGAGTCAGGTGATCTTTTGATTTTCTCATCTTTCTTGGTTCATCGCTCTGGGACTAACACTACGCAAAAGATAAGATGGTCAACTCAGCTTCGGTATAGTAATATTGAAGAGGCTACTTTTGTACAAAGGAAATTCCCAAATCCATTCACATATAAACCTTTTGAGGATTTGGTAACTTTAAATTTTCCTAGCAAAGAAGATTTGGGTGGTCTTTTTCTGAATAAATAGAATTTAGTGTATCACGTTTTACGCTAATAGATAAATTAAGATGAAAACAGAGTTTGTAAAATCAAGCAGAAAATGTATTTCGTGTGCATCCAATTGTTTTGTTATTATCTATAAAAATCAAAGTTCTCTTACTTTCGAGAATTTTGAGCCGCTTATTTTTGAACAGCAATTAGAGTGTTGTTATGATTGTGGTTTAGTGAGGCAACAAGACAATAAAAGTTATTCAGATAAAAACCTTAGCAAATACTATAAAAACACATACCGCACTCCCGTTAACTTAGAGACAATTGCGGTAGACGATAGTAGAAAAAAGAATGCACTGAAGCGCTTGAAGTTTATAAAAAGTTTAAAAGAAAAAGGTACTCTTTTAGAAATCGGGTATGGGGACGGAGTTTTTTTGGATTTAGCAAACAATAGATATGACTGTGTAGGAATTGACCCTTCTAAAGGATATTCAATCGTTAATGAATTTTTAGAATCGAAGGGCGTATCTATTTATAATTGTGATTTTAAAAGATTTAGATCTACTGTCAAATTTGAGGTTATTTGTTTTTTCCTTGTTTTAGAACACATTAAAAACCCATTGTTATTTTTATCTAGTACCCTTAAATTTTTAAAGCCAAATGGGGTATTGGTTATTGAAGTTCCAGATATAAAGCGCTACAGTAATTTCAATTCTGAAACAATGCTTACGCATGAGCATCTTTATCATTATTGTATTAATACTTTGTCGGCTTTACTGGGTAATATTAATCTCGAATTAATAGAATATTCCAATAAAAAAATATCATATGGATTTTCTTTACTAGCAGCCTTTAGAATAAGTAAAACAAAAAAAAATATTATCCATTCTTTCTCCGGATTTGACTCAGTGCTTCTTTTTCAAGACTTTCTAGCACTCCGAGAGAAGTATAGAAAAAATTTGGAATATGAATTAACTAAAATACAAAACAACATATCTAAGAGGACTTTGCGTTTGGGAATCTATGGAACTGGCTTTTTATATTCCTACGCAATTGAAAAATGTGGGTTAAAAAATATAGATGTTGAATATCTATTTGATGACACAAAGGAAAAAATAGGCACAAAATTGAATAATAAAGAGATACTTCCTTTAAGCATGATTCAGGAAGTGCATGTAGATGCATTAATTATATTCAGTGAGATGTTTTTCGGTATAATGAAAAATAATGTACTAAGACTGACCGAGAATAGACACATTCAAATAATTAATATACATCAGATAGCAATAGCATAAATGCGATACTAGTGTACTTATAGTTATGAATAGAAGAGAATAATCATGGAATATAATTTTCCGATAGTTTCAGTTTTTTGCCCAGTTTATAATCATGAAAAGTATATAAAACAATGCCTTAATGGGTTTGTAATTCAGCAAACAAATTTTGCGTTTGAAGTTATCGTGCAGGATGATGCTTCGATTGATAGTACATATGAAATTGTTAGAGAATATGCTGCGAAATATGATTTTATAATTCCTGTATTGCACCATGAGAATTATTATTCCAAAGGAAAAAGTATTAATAAAAATTTTTTTCTAAATGCAAAGGGCAAATATTTAGCAATCTGCGAAGGTGATGACTATTGGACAGATCCATTCAAGCTTCAAAAGCAGGTCGATTTTTTGGATGAAAATAAGAATATAGCATTACATGGTACAAAAGTTCTGAAATTGATTGATAGTAATTTTGCCGATGACGGTATAGAATACTCCTCTGTATTATGTTTAAATAACTTATTAAAGAGTAATCCATATGCAACAGCATCTGTTATGTTTAGAGGGGCTTTGATAAGCAATAACTTAGATTATTTATCTAGATCACCTTTTGGTGATTGGGCTCTCTATTGGATAATATTAAAGGCAAATGATTACCAAGATGTTTTATACCTGGATTCCAATGTGACAGCTGTATATAGAAAACACGATGGAGGCATTCACTCTGGTCTTTCATCAATAAATAGAAATAAAAAGTTTATCAGATTTTACCGACTTCTAAATGAATTTACTGACAGGAAATTTGAAGAAAAGATAATAGAGTTAATTAAGTTTAGAAAGGAAAAATTATGGAATGCGCAAATGAAATATGTCGTAACAAGAGCAAAGCTAATTTTTAGCAAAATTGGGATAACCAAAATTGTTATTTAGGGATATACTCATAATTACTGAATCATTGCCCCCTGTATATGGAGGAGCAGATATAGCGGCCTATCGGTACTTTAAATTTCTCCAGAATGCGGAAAAAAAAGTTGTCTTGTTGGGGACGCATAATGCAAACCTTAAAAAGGAGCCAAATATTTTTTCTATAAGAACCATCGCGGTGAACGGTATCTTTAAAAGATGGGGTGGATATTATTTTGCTTTTCTTTTTTTGTTTATCCAGGTACTTGTTTTTCTGTTAGCACGGCCACGCTTGCGTATAATACATGCTTTTAATGCTGCCACTTTAATAATTCAAGTTACGGTGTTGGCTGCAAAGTTATCGAACAGGAAAGTAATATTGGAAACCAGTTTGATGGGTTCAGATGATCCAACCACACTAATTAATAATAGAGGTGGGATGGTGCATCGCATCATGAGTGGTAAGGTCATCCGCAAAAAACTTTATTTGGCTGCACATGCCTATGTTTCCAAATCTAAATTCCTGACAAAAGGATTTGAACAGTTTCATATAAAACCGGTGTATGAAATACCCTACGCAGTGGATACGCAAAAATATGGAGTACCTACTGCTGCGAGAAAAAACGAAATACGAAAAGCATTGGGCCTTCCGCTTGATAAATACATTATTTCGTTTGTGGGTGGAATCAATAAACGTAAAGGTGTTGACCTTTTGTTGAGTGCATTCCATCAGGTAATGATAAAGCGTAACGATATTTTTTTAGTGCTGGTTGGTCCTACTGAAAAGTATGAGCAAGACTTTGTTAAAGAAATTCAAAGACAAGTTTACGAAATGGGAAGCGACCGTGCGCTGATGGCGGGTCAGGTAGAAGAAACAAAAGATTGGATGATGGCCAGCGATATCTATGCATTGCCGTCCTGGCGAGAAGGTTTTCCAATTTCCATCATAGAAGCACTGTGTTGTGGTTTGTTGGTGATCGGATCGGATATACCGGAGATTAAGGGAAGCCAACTTCAGCATGAGGAGAATGGACTGGTGTTTGAAACGGGATCAATTGATGATTTAATTTGTAAACTTGAACAGGCTATTGAAATTATTGAAAGTGGAGCTAACTTCACAAAGGCTTCCAGGGCCAAGGCAATTGAAAAGTATAACATTCGTACTATTGCCAATCAGTATGATGCTGTTTATAAACAGCTAGAGCCAACATACGAATGATCTTCAATTTCAGAAGTATTTGATGACTAATAAGTTTTTTAATCTGGGATGCGGATATTAATTATAGGAGTTGGCAACCCAATTCCTACGTTTATTCTTAGAAGGATGTTAGCGCTTTCGACAGCAGGAGTGCAAATCACAATGGTAATACACCATGATCAGAAAGTTGAAATGCCGGGTGTTCAGTTTTTGCGGATAGGAGGTCATCTGTCCTTCGGTAAACAAATTGGTTTACTGATGAATGCGTTGGTACATCCCTTTCAGTTTTCTAAATTAATGAACCTTCGAGGAGAGTTGAGTTTCTCTCAACGCATTCGTTGGGGCATCAAATACCTTTCCCTATCACAACTGCAGCCGCCCAGCATTGTGCATTTTCAATGGTTGGCATCAGTACATGAGTTTCAATGGCTTCGCCATTATTTTAATTGTCCATTTGTTGGGAGTGCACGCGGAAGCCAAGTAACAGTTTATCCTATCACCCGCTCGGGATTTAGGGAACACGTAAAAACATCGATTCAATCCACTGATTATATTCATTGTGTTTCAGAGGATATTGCGAGGGCATGTGAAAAATTAGGGGCTCGCAGGGAAAAATTATTTATCAATTATAATGGTATCGATTTAACAAAATTTCATCCCGGCACTAAACATAAAACGGATAGCACCTTTACCCTCATTTCAGTTGGCACATTAATGTGGCGCAAGGGATTTATGTATCAACTGTTAATTTTAAAAAAGTTGGTTGATAGAAATAAAAATGTGCGCTTGTTGATTGTAGGGGGTGGCCCTGATCTGGAAGGATTGAAATACACAACAGCAGCTTTGCAACTTCAAGATCATGTAACATTTACTGGTAACAAAAGTGAAGGTGAAGTGCGCAGCCTGCTGGCTGAGTCAGATGTTTATCTATCCACCAGTGCTGCTGAAGGCCTTGCAAATAGTGTGGTGGAAGCGATGGCCTGCGGCATTCCGGTAATTGCATTTGATTGCGAGGGCATGAAGGAGGTGATTGAGGATGCTGTAACAGGCTATATTGTTGAATGGGGAGATATTGATAGGTGTATTGAACACATTCTTACGTTAACAGATGATGCAACACTTTTATTACAAATGGGAAATGAATCGCACTCCTCTATTGAAAGAAAATTTGACCAAAATTATTGGACACAACAAATGATTCAAAAGTATAATGAAGTCACCAACCGATAAGCCAATACGTATTTTGATTGCCGGATTTGAAATTGGAGGTCAGATGCAACTACTAGCAGAAACCTTTCGAAAGCGCTGGCATCAGGCTTCATCTGCTGCCTATAATGCCGACTTCAGGGGTTATCAAAATGATGTGATGTTAGCAACAAGGGGATGGAAGGGAAGTATCGATCGACTTCTTTTCTTTTTTTGGGCTTTAGTCCACTATGATGTGTTTCATTTCTTTTGGGGCGTTAGCCTTTTAAGTTGGTGGCGCTTTCATCTGCTTGATCTTCCGCTGCTAAAACTGTTTGGAAAAAAAATTGTGGTTCATTTTCGTGGGCTGGACATTATAGATATCAAACATTTTGACTATTTGCGGGAAGCCAGCCGGGGCGAGATTGTATCAAAACCAGCGCTAAGCAGACCTGATCAGTTGCGTAAAGTTAAAAAGTGGCTGCGCTATGCGGACGTTGTTCTGATTTCTGAACCCGATCTGTTTGAAGTGGTGCCTACAGCCATTTTATCGCCACAGGTTATTGACATGGCCTACTGGCAACCTACTCGTAATCCATTGTCCGCTCAGGATGGTATTATTCGAATTGTTCACGCTCCTTCCAGCAGACGCAAAAAGGGAACGGATTTTATTGAAGCCACCATTGACAACTTGAAGAAAAAAGGGTTACCTGTTGAATTGGTGTTGGCTGAAAAATTACCTTACCATAAAATAAAAGAGCTCTATGAAATCAGTGACATCGGCATTGACCAGGTGCTGTATGGTTGGCATGGAAAAGTTTCGGTTGAGTTAATGGCATTGGGTAAACCGGTTATCTGCAACATTAACGAAGTATACCGGAAATATCGGCCTGATTTGCCAATCATGCATGGTGATCCTCGTAACCTCGAAGCTGTAGTTGAATTGTTGGTAAAGGATATTCGTCTGCGTACTGAGTTGGGAAGGAAATCGCGCGAATATGTGGCGCGTTACCACGATGTAGAGGTTGTAACGGATGAATTGCTGAAGTTGTACGGCCTTGAAAATACAACAAACGTAAAACAATCGGTTGAAGGTGCCGCTACTTGGTAATGAAGGTAAACCCGTATATTTTCTCATTTACACGATATGTTCAACCCGGATGGTATTTTTGGTTGCCCACACCCGAGGGTAGTTGTTATTGGGTAGATGTGCGGAAAGTTTCGGTAGCAGATAGGGAATTGATTGACCTGGATACCGGGTACATTCATGAAGAATCAAGGTTGCGTGATGCTGCCCACCAACTTTTAGTTAAAGGGTATATTACCACCGATCCGGATTTTTTGCTTTCCATTTCGGTTGATGCCGTTCCAGTAGTTGATGAGTATCGTTTTCTTCACAGGTATTACCATGTGCTATGGTCTTGGTATGTACTTTTTTTGCGTTGCCTTAGTGGTCATAATCCATTTCTTGAATGGCGTTACTTTTCAAAGGCCAGGCAGGCAAAACGAGTATTGGTATACGATCAATGTTTCTCTCATGCTGTAGTTCATGATCTAACAAAAAATCCTTCCATGGTTTCAATCGTTATTCCAACATTAAACCGGTATACCTATTTGGAAAACATACTGCGTGATCTCGAACAACAAACCTTCACTTCATTTGAGGTAGTGGTGATTGATCAGTCAGATCCTTTTCAACCTAATTTTTTTAATGATTTCAATTTGCCGTTGCGCGTTATTCACCAACCCGAACCCGGCCTATGGAAAGCACGCAACCGGGGTATCCGGGAAAGTAAAGGGAAGTGGATAGCATTTTCGGAAGATGATGTTCGGGTAAAATCCGATTGGCTTGAAAAGCATCTGGCCTGTGTAACACATTTTGGAGTTGATATTTCAGCGGGAATTTTCTTTGCCGAAGGAACCAACATGCCATTACACAAAGCGCACTTTCGCTGGGCAGAACAGTTTGCTGCCGGAAATGCCTTTGTTAACCGATCGGTGTTTGAGCGAATAGGATTATTCGATCTGCAATTTGAGCTTATGCGAATGGGTGATGGTGAGTTTGGTTTGCGGGCATACTTATCAGGCATTCGTAGTATTTCGAATCCACGAGCATTTGCTTTGGATGTAAAGGCTCCACAAGGTGGCTTACGTCAAATGGGCAGCTGGGATAGCTTCAGACCTACAAGTTTATTTGCTCCACGCCCAATACCAAGTGTGTTATATCTTACCAGGAAGTATTTTGGGAATAAATTGGCTATTTTGGATTTGATAATTAAAGTTCCCGCTTCATTACTTCCGTTTAAGTTTAAGCGGAATCCAATTCTATTATTGACAAGCAGCCTTTTTTTTGTATTAACTTTTCCTATCGTTATTATTCAGGTTATCCAATCTTGGGTAAAATCTTCAGCGATGATGGCGAAAGGTTCGATGATAGAAAAGTATATCTCGTAAATGAAAATTTTGCATGTTATTGATCGACTAAATCCAGGCGGAGCGGAACGTGTTTGCATCGATTTGGCTAATATATTTTCTGGTAGAGGTCATGAGGTTGCTATTTTGGTTTTGCTGGATGAATCTAAATTGGATAGTGCTATTGAGCATGGTGTAAAGACGTATTATTTGAAACGTAAATCAAAATGGAATATATTAAACTATTTTGAGTTTGCCAGAATTTGTAATCAGTATGACATCATTCATATACACATGCGCCATGTTTATCGGTATGTTATGATTGCCCGAATTTTGTGTAGGATAAAACCCAAATTTGTATTTCAAGATCACTTTGGGGATATCCAAAAGGATGAAGGTATCCCGCTTTTTTTTAATAATTTCTTTAAGCCACGATTTTATATTGGAGTTAGTAAGACATTGACACATTGGGCAATTAATAAATTGACAATAAAGAGTGATCATGTCTTTCTGCTTTCGAATATTATAAGAAAGTATTCATCGTTAAAATCGGAGGTACATACAAATCAGCGCGACTTGGTTATGGTCTCGAATATAAGGCCAACAAAAAATATTGAATTTGCTATTCAAGTAGCAGCAGCAACTAATTTAAAGTTGGATATTATTGGCCAACTTGTCGATAAGGAATACAACGCTAAACTGTTAGATCAGATAGCATCATTGGGGTTAACTGAAAATATTTCTTTTGTTCATAATTGTTATGCAGTTCAATCTCATCTTGGCAAGTATAAGTTAGCCATTCACGCAGCAACTTCTGAAACGGGACCACTGGTGCTCATGGAATACCTGGCCCAAGGATTAAGTTTTTTAGCATATCGAACAGGTGAAGTTTCGGAAATGCTTTCCGATCACTTGCCAAATTTTTTCATGGATTCTTTTTCTGTTGAAAGCTGGAAGGTGCGTATCAAAGAACTTATAGCGGCACCCATTTCTCAGGAAAATCTGATCTCCCTTTTTGAATCGGGGTATGGGGAAGATAAATACTATACATCATGCCTCGAGATTTACGAAAGGATTCTTTGCTGATTATTTCAGATACATCGATGTGGAGAATGGATAACCATATTGCTGTTTTCGAACCTACTCTTCGCGAGGTTGAGTGGCTGGCAGGGATGTTCAGAAAAATTACGTGGATTGGGTACGGTCAGCCAGGCGTTCCTAAAAGTTTTGCGCGGGTTTCAGATAAGTTGAATATAGATTTTATATTGCTTCCGTATGCGGTAGGAGGAAAGTCATTTGTTCGAAAGTTTAGAATTCTCCAATACCTCCCCAAAATAGTATGCGTCATCCTTACGCACTTAAAAAGACATAGTTTTATACATACACGCGGCCCTTCCGTACCAGCCCTCATCACAATTCTGATTTCTTATCTGGATCATTCCCGAACGTATTGGCATAAATATGCCGGGAATTGGATTCAACGGCCAGCGCCAAAGGCGTATACTTTTCAAAGGTTTCTGCTTACGCATAATTCACATTTGGTTTCTATAAATGGCTCCTGGCCGTCTAACCCAAATAATTTTGTTAGTCTTGAAAATCCTTGTCTGACTAATTCAGAATTGCTAGAAGCCAACGCAATAGGGAAAAATAAAAGGATGGATGGTCCTTTAACACTTTGCTTTGTTGGCGCATTAATTCCCGCGAAAGGCATTCGGCAATTTGTTGAATCCTTATCACTCGTTAAAAATAAGTCTAACATCAAAGAAGTACTGATTGTCGGAGACGGTCCAGAAAGAAATGAGCTGGAAAAGATAGCAACTACTCTGCCTATCCCTATTCAATTTCTTGGGAATATTAAACGGGATGCTATTAACAGCATATACGAAAAGGCTGATATTATTATTTTACCTAGTGCAGCGGAAGGGTTTCCAAAGGTTATAGCCGAGGCTGCTGCTTTTGGATGTGTGCCCATTGTTACACAAATTTCTTCTATCGACCAATATATTACGCATGGTAAACAGGGAATGTTACTTCAGGATACGGATCCCTCAATAATCGCTGAGCTTTTAGATACTATTTTGAGTGGAGTGCTTGATTTGAATACTATGAAGAATGAGGTACTCAAATTAAGTTCACTTTTTACATTTGAAAGATATTGCCTTCGATTGCAACAGGAATTAACAAATCGTCTTTCATGATTTTTCAGCGGTATAAATGGGATATTATTCTAGGAATACATTTTTTTCTTGGAATAGTGGCGGCACAGAGTTCACAAATAGTTTTTATCTGGGTATCAGGTATGTTAATCATTGGAGTAGGTGCCGCCTACATGCGTTCCGCTCGCTATCCAGCCTATATTTTTGCTTCTTATTTGGTAGGCCTTGAATTGTTGGGAAGAATGTCCTTCGCTGGGTTGCCCCATGAGTTTACCAAATACGCTGTAAGTTTTGTACTTATCGTATCATTACTCCGGGAGCGCAGGCGGTTATTGTGGGTATTTGTTTTATTCTTGATCTTGTTGTTTCCAGCAATTTTTTTAACAGATGGAGGGTATTTTGAAGAGTCCAGGCAATTAATTTCTGCTAATCTTTCTGGTCCTTTTTGCCTGGCTATTTCTGTTTTTTATTTTTATCGAAGGCCGTTCAATGCCCAGGAATTCAAGAGCATTTCCATAGCATTATTATTACCCTTGGCATCCATACTGGGATACCTTTTAATTAAGACCCCAGACTTTAGTGAGATCGAATTTGGGTTTCAATCGAATTTTGCGACCAGTATATATGGCCCCAATCAAATGTCTTCCATATTGGGGTTGGGTGTTTTAATTGTAGGGCTATGCTATTTTTTAAAAATCCGTCTTTTTACGAGTAATATCGTTGTTCTCAGCTTTACAGGGTTTCTGTTATTTCGTGGTCTTTTAACCTTTTCCCGAGGCGGAATGCTAACGCCTCTAATCTTATTGGTTATAATCTTTTTTTATTTTTCCTGGAAGGTTGCAGGGTTTAACAAAAATACGGTTCGGATAATTTTATTAACCACGGTATTCGCGGGTATGGCATTTGTACTTTTTAATTATGCGAATGAAATTACCGGTAATAAATTATTGGATCGTTATAGCGGAAAGAAAAGAGGAAAACAGGTCGAGAATATTGATCAGTTGACATCAGGTCGCACGCGGATTGTTGTTCTCGACTGGCTTATTTTTAAAGACAACCCGCTGTTTGGAATTGGTGTTGGAATGGGGAAGTATGCACGGCCACGCTATGGGTATAACATGGAGGTGGCGGCCCACAATGAATTTTCAAGAACCTTGGCCGAGCATGGCGCGTTTGGGGTTTTGGCTTTATTGATTTTAATAGGTTTTCCTTTTCAGTATTTTTTTTCAAATAAGAATATCGGTGAACGTGTGATTTTAATTGCCTTTATTGGTTTTTGTTTTGTTTTTATGACACATGCAGCAACGCGGATTGCAGCTCCTTGTTTTTTATATGGCTTTGCATTTATCAAAATAGTTCAATCTAGTAAGAAGCGTAAAAATGATATTGTACTTCGGCAACATGTTGTCACGCCACGGCAAGTCACCAGCCCTTATGGAGTTGGTAGTGCCCAAGTTGGGTGAGTCTGTTGAGATCACAGGGTTCTCGAATAAAAAATCTCAATTGGGTAGACTAGTAAGCATGGTATCTGCATTACTGTTATATCGGAACAAATGCTCACTGGTTATTATTGATACTTTTAGTACAAGAGCATTTTGGTATTGCTATATTTTATCAATGCTATGCAGACTATTTAGAATTCCATATTTGCCAGTACTGCATGGAGGATTATTTGAAAATCGCTTGAGGAATACACCAAAAATGAGCAAACAGGTATTTTCAAACTCGGCAGCAAACATATCTCCTTCGCTTTTTCTGAAAAACGTTTTTGAGAGCTATCATTATAAGGTTATTTATATTCCTAATTTCCTTGACCTGGAACATTATCCGTTTAAGGATAGGGTGAAACAAAAGCCGAATCTTTTATGGGTACGAGCTTTTCACAAAATTTATAATCCAAAGATGGCGGTTAGAGTTGTGAAGGAGCTTGTAGAAAAATGGCCAGAAGTATCGTTAACCATGGTTGGTGCCGACAAGGACGGTTCATTAATAGAGGTAAAAGAACTTGCTAAGGAGTTAGGGGTGGGAAATAATTTAAGGTTCACCGGATATCTATCAAAAACTGACTGGATCGCACTTTCATCCCAAAGTGATTTTTTTATCAATACAACTACTGCAGATAATATGCCCGTAAGTGTTATGGAAGCAATGGCGTTAGGGTTAGTCATTATATCTACCAATGTAGGCGGGATACCATTTTTGTTAAAAAACGAATCGGATTCATTTCTTGTCTATAACAATGATAGCTATGCTATGGCACAACGGATTAGTTTCCTTCTGCAAAATTCGAATATTGGTGCCCAATTAGCTATAAATGCACGGAAGCATAGCGAGATATTTAGTTGGAACCATGTGGGCAAACAATGGCTAGCCACGGTAGCAGAATTTAAAAGAGAACGATGAATTTTTGGCAATCAAAAATTTACCCCAATCTTCCAGTATCGCTACAAAATCTCGCTATATCAGCGTACGGGTATTCATGGAAAAAAAGGCGGTATGGAGGAGTGTTTGAAAATGAACTTCATGAGTTTAAGCAGCGCGAGTATTGGGATCAACAACAATGGAATGATTACCAAACGAAGCAGTTACAAAGGCTTCTGATTCATGCCTTTGAAACAGTACCTTATTATAGTAAAGTCTATTCTTCGGCCGGTTTTAAAAAATCAGACTTATCAAAGTTTTCAATAAGCGATTTGAAAAAACTTCCATTTTTAGAAAAAACAGATTTAAAAAAATTTGGAAGGACTTCCTTGTTATCTAATAAGTTGGAAAAAGATGGAAGTTTTTTTGAAAGCAGCGGAAGTACGGGAACACCTACAAGTATCTTGTATTCGCATGCATTTCATCAAAGGTTACATGGGGCGTATGAAAGTCGCGTGCGAAATTGGGCAGGTATTAATAGAGATACTCCTAGAGCAATCATTGGAGGACGGAGAGTGGTTCCGGATGGTATTGGAAAGGCACCATTTTATAGATATAACTATTTTGAAAAGCAATTGTATTTGTCGGCTTATCACATTTCAAAAGACACCGCGAAAAATTACTTAAATGGAATAAGTAGGTATGGTAGTGAATACATGACTGGCTATGCCATGAGTAACTATTTTTTGGCGCGCTTTATAGTAGAGTCTGGCCTTGAAGCACCCAAGATGAAAGCCGTTGTTACATCGAGTGAGAAATTGACAGACGAAATGCGTAATACTTTCGCAAAAGTGTATGGTTGCAAAACGTATGACGGATGGAGTGGTTTAGAGAATTGTGGATTAATTTCAGAAACTGAATTTGGTCAACTTTTGATTAGTCCCGATGTGGGTATTATCGAGGTGCTTGATAAAGAGGGTAAGCAAGTTGGGTTAGGGGAATCTGGAGAAGTGGTCTGTACAGGTTTTTTAAATTATGATCAACCACTTATTCGATACAAGATTGGTGATTATATTTCTGTAGCTTCTGAACAAAAGAATAGGTGTGGGCGAAGTATGCCGGTAGTACAAGAAATTGTAGGGCGTCTTGAGGATATTGTTATAGGTCAGGATGGGCGTGAAATGGTTCGGTTTCATGGAGTTTTCATAAATCTGGCAAGTGTTATAGAGGCACAATTGGTTCAGCAAGAGGTCGATGATTTTATTATTAATGTTGTACCATCAGATAAACTTTTAGAGCAAGATAAATTGACCATAATAAAGAGGCTTGAGAGCCAATTGGGCAGTGTGCGAGTTACTTTTAATGAAATGAGCTCAATACCTAAAGGAGCAAATGGAAAATTTAAAGCTGTAATTTCAAATGTTAAACGGTAAGTTAAATCCATTTTGAGTAACACAAATATCGATATAAGTGTACTCCTTCCTATTCTAAATGAAGTTCATCATATTGATTCTTTGCTAACGGGTTTAATTCAGCACAACCAATCCAATTCTATTGAATTTTTTCTTATTGATGGTGGGTCTACGGATGGCACGCTGGAGAAGATTGAAGAATGGAAAAAAAAGCATTTAGGCATTTATCTTATCAGCAATCCAAAGCGTTACGCAAACTTTGCCTTTAATGCAGCGTATCCCAACACAAAAGGAAAGTACATAGCTTTTATAGGGGCTCATGCCGCATACCCTAACGATTTTTTTAAAATCGGTAAGCAGTATCTGGACGCCAAAGAATGCGATGTAGTAGGTGGTCCTTTAATTCAAAAGGGAAAATCAGAAAACGGAAAAGCGATTGCATTCGCCATGAGTTCGAAGTTTGGGGTGGGAGATACAGAATTCAGGACTACCTCAAAGAAACAATATGTTGATAGCGTTGCGTTTGCTATGTATAAGCGTGAAATCTTTGATGCTATTGGCGTAATGGATGAACAATTAATTCGAAATCAAGATGATGAATTGCACTACCGCATGAATGCCGCTGGTTACAGGATATTAATGGTACCTGAAATGAAATGTGTTTATTATGTGCGCGAAACGTTGAAAGGATTATTTAAGCAATATTTTCAATACGGACTTTTTAAACCGTTGGTCTTGCGAAAAGTGAAATCGGGGATCCGGCTCAGGCATCTCGTTCCAACGTGCTTTGTATTGTATCTAATGTTAATTCCGTTTTTATGGCAATATGTTGGTATCGTATCGTTGGCTCCACTTTTTTTATATGGCGTGTTAGTACTGTATGTTGCCTTCGCAAGTAAGATGAAGTTGGGTACGCGTATGTTTATGTGTACTGTATTTCCAACGTTGCATATTAGCTATGGCATAGGTTTTTTGTTGGGATTAGGAAAGAGAAATCGATAAAGCAATGCTTTTAAATGCTCAAGAAAAAGATTTAGAAGCGATAGCAAAATGTCATCAAAAAACGTTTCCAGATGCATTGACTTCAAAAATGGGTGTCCATTATTTATCGAGAATTTTTAGCTGGTATTTGTCAACCGATAAAGCATTTCTTTTCTTTTTAAAGGAGAACGATCAGGTTGTAGGATATGCCGGAGGAATAGTGGTGGACGGAACGCTGGCGCATGGCTCGGCTAGCAGTTTAACGCAACATACGTTCAATGATGCCATTAAAGCCTTGATGATCCGTCCATGGCTTTTGCTCCATCGCGATTTTGTTTCGCGCTATGCTTTATTTGCGCGAAATATTGTTACAAGACTTCGGAACAAGTTTAAAGAAACAGAAATACGGAGTGCCGTTACACCTAAAGAACCTCATGTTGGTTTAGTAGTGATTGGAGTTGACCCAATGTTTCATGGGAAAGGATTCGGCACAACATTGCTACAGGAATTTGAAAAGCAAACGTTGCAGTATGGTTTTAAGAAAATGACGTTAACCGTGAAAACGGATAATCAGAAGGCCATTCGGTCGTATTTTAGAAATGGTTGGTTTGCTTCCAAAGTTGTGGGCAAGTCCACACTAATGGAGAAACGATTGAACTAAATAACCTAAATGAAAATCCCATTCTCACCAGGAAGAAAACAGAAGTCAAATTGTGCGAACGCAAAAGGGCTGTTAAGAATAATCTAGTCAATCCCATCGCCAAAACTAGAACCATTTGCTATGGCTGGCTCAAGTAGGAGCGGACAGGCTGTAGGAGATTGAAAACCCTGAATTGGCAACTCAAGAACGCGGGTTAAGATGGAAGATTACCCGGTGGCCTATGATTCTTATTCGCGTGAAACTTCCATTCCTATAAATCCTGAGGTGGATGAACCCAAAATAAAATACTGCGTAGAAATTGATGTCGCTGTCTAAATTAGTAAGCGAATTCTCGATGGAGTTTCGGTAATTGGATTAGGTGCGCTCGCACCTTTTTTTATTGATATAACTATTAATAAAGCTCACATCCAAGGATCCAATTTTCTATTTGCAGCAACGAGTTGGCAAGGGTGGTAAGTTGTTCAAACTTTTTAAGTTCAGCACCATGCGTGTTGATTACTATATAAGAAAAATAATGCCTGAGAATGCCTTTGGGTTCAGCTTGCCCTTTAACTATACTATAGAAACATGAGCGTAAAACATCCCTATTTGAATGGGTTAACTATCTTCAATATTTTATCAATGACCTGCCCGTTGCTCATATCCTCCGAATACAAAATTGAGCATTCACATTCGAGGGCGGCAGAGATAATCAGGCTGTCATAAAATGAAAAGCCGTAGCGTTCCGCTATTTTACAAGCCTGAACAATCGTGCTTTCTGTGTTGATATGAAGAATACTATTATGGGCATCTCTAAAAACTCCGCTTACCCTTCTCTTCTGGAGAAGGGGCAGGGGTTGAGGTAATGAAAGCAAGGGTTTTTAGAGATGCCCTTATTCTTTGATTCACGAATAGCCTTTATCGCGTCAGTAAAGTTAAATTTAAATTTCTTTGTGAGCGTATTGGTAAGTTCCTGCAATACCTGAGTGCTTATGTAGGAAATACCTTCACTTATAAGGTGCCGTGCAATTTTTTGTTTTTCAGGTTCTGCATAAGAATAACTGTAAATCAGAATATTGGTGTCAAGGAAAATCTTACCGCTCATTGGCTTCATTGCGGTCAAACTTATACCCTCTGGTATTAATTCTCGAAGCGGTAAAAGAGACTTTCTTTTTGCCGTTGGCTGATTCTACTTTCTTTTCAGCGATGGAAAAATCAAAATACTTGGCAAGGGTTTTCAACACGTCCAATGTTCTTGAATCTTTATACTTTATGATGGCCTCTTTCATAACCAGTTATTTTCAGGTTCTGCAGTAGCAAAAATACTAAAAAATCGAGCGTTAGCTCCGATGATGGGCTGACTCCCCTAATCCTAGAATTTATATTAAATTTGGGATTATGATACCGAGAATCATAAAGAATCAGATAACTAATGATCTTTTTCAGGGTAAAGCCATCATTATAACCGGCTCCAGACAAGTTGGGAAGACTACATTACTGGAGTCAACACGCGCTGAGATTGGTATAAAGGGGGTATGGCTCAATTGCGATGAGCCGGACATCAGGGCTCAACTGGAAAATGTTACTTCCACCCAGCTAAAATCGTTACTCGGTGATGCGCGAATCGCGTTTATTGATGAGGCACAACGCGTTAAGAATATCGGGCTGACTCTTAAACTTATCGCAGATAATATAAAGGACATCTAGGTTATTGCAACGGGATCTTCTGCGCTAGAATTGGCAAACGAAATCAATGAGCCGCTTACAGGTCGTAAACGGGAATATCATTTGTATCCGCTATCCACCGCAGAG
>Ga0163147_10002351_pt1 | contig 26898 bp, 20 predicted proteins | sample OliLakLV19MP6G1_FD_148597 | JGI IMG/M metagenome (GOLD analysis project Ga0163147, IMG submission 148597) | Freshwater microbial mat bacterial communities from Lake Vanda, McMurdo Dry Valleys, Antarctica- Oligotrophic Lake LV.19.MP6.G1 | ecosystem: Environmental > Aquatic > Freshwater > Lake >...
CGTACGCCGCGCCCGGCGGAGCCGGGCGGGCTGAGCCACGCGTTCGCGTCGCGAATGATGCAGGCGCCTCGGAATCGCACACGTGCAGATCGTCCCGCCACCCCGCGCACGCACCGAGTCGTGCAACTCCCTGCGGCTCCCTGCTCCCTGAGCCCCGCTCCCTGCTCCCTGCTCCATCCACCCCTCATCGCGCCCGAAAGCGGGCGACGAAGGCCGCATACTGCTCTGGCGTGTCGATCCCGTGGACGGTCGCATCGACCAGACCGACCGCGATGGCGTGGCCGTGTTCGAGAGCTCGAAGCTGCTCGAGCTTCTCGCTTCGTTCAAGCGGAGTCTCGGAGAGCGTGACGTAGCGGGCGAGAAACTCGCGGCGATAGCCGTAGAGACCGATGTGCCGCAGAGCCTTCGAGTCGGGGGTTCCGGCGCCGTCGCGATCGAAGGGGATCCGACTTCGCGAGAAGTAGAGCGCCGTGCCGTCGTGTCGGCAGACCACCTTCACGATGTGCGGATTGGCGGCGTCGTCCTCGTCGGTGATGGGGGAAGCCAGCGTCGCCATCGGGCAGTCGGGACGGGCGTGAAGCAGTTCGACCAGGCGATCGATCAGGGCCGGGTCGATCTCGGGTTCGTCTCCCTGCACGTTGATGATCAGCGAGTCGTGCGGCGAGTCCTCGATCGTCGCGGCGACCTCTGCGATGCGACTCGTCCCGTTGGGATGGTCAGCGCGGGTCAGAAGGGCCTCGCCCCCGGCGCCGCGCACCACCGCGGCGATGCGCTGGTCATCGGTGGCGACGATCACCCGCGTCACCCGCCGGGCGCGGCGCACCTGATCCAGAACATGCAGGATCAGCGGTCGGCCGGTTTCGGCGGCCAGCATCTTGCCGGGGAAGCGGGTTGAGCCGAAGCGGGCGGGGATGACGGCGATGGCGTGCACGCGCGGCCCTTCCTGCGAACTCACTCGGGCGGCGCCCAACTCGAGTCCGACTTCAGCCCAGGTCAGGCCGAGGTCCCACCAAGATCACGGATGAGCTGATCGACTTCCTTGCGCTTGGCGCGGATGTCACGAAAGCCGATGTTGCGGCGGAGGATCGTCGAACAGATGTCCGCCGCCTCCTTGGCCATGGCCAGCGAGCTCTCTTCACGACCGACCGCGAGCATCGAGGTCATGAGGTCGTACTTGATCTCGAGTTCGCGATCCCGATCGGTCGAGTCGAGCGCCTGATGGGCTTCGCGGAACTCGCCGATGGCCTCCTGATGCCATCCCTCGGCTGCGAAGCAGCGTCCGAGCATCCACGCCGCCTGCACTCGGAAGCGAGTTTCCTCCTTGGCGGACTGGAAGGCGGGCATGGCCGCTTCGTAGTTGCCGCGCTCGAACTCCAGACGACCGAGTTCATACCGGATGGTCTTGTCGGTGGGGTAGCGCTCGGCCCGCTCGCGGAACTCCGCGGACTCGAGGGTCAGAAGCGCTTCCCGCGCCTCCGCGACGGCGGTGGTCGCGGCGAGGTCATCGGGATTGGCGGCGGCGGCCTCACGGGCAGAGCGAAGGCTTCGCCGCGCCTGGGAGATGCGCAGGTCGCCTGCGGACATCCTGAATCGATACTCGTTGAGGTCGCGGAAGGCCTTCATGTAGACCTGATGGGCCTCGTCTTCGAGCGACTCGTTCTTTCGCAGGAGCTGGCCGTACTTGGAGACCGCTTCCGGCGAAAGCGGATTCGCGTCATAGATGGCCTTGGCCCGTTCCAGCGTCCGTGCTTCGGCCTCGGCGCCGCCGGCGAGGGCCTCGGCCTCTTCCAGCGCCCGCTGCTTGTCTGCATCCTTGACGAAGGTGCGGAAGCCGCCCTCCTGCCCGGCGTTCTGGGCATAGCCGCCGGCGGTGATCGCCCGCTGCGCGGTCAGCTCCTTGAGTTCGGCCACCAGGGTGTTGTCGCTGGGGTCGAGCCGTACTGCCGCTTCGCCGCACTGGAAGGCTTCGTCCCATGCCCCGACTCCGGCGAAGGCCTCCTTGGCGTGGGCGAACATCTTCTTCGAGGGCTTCTTCTGCTTGAAGACGATGTTCTTGATCCGCGGCGCAATCCACTTTCCGTACTCCATCTGCTGGGCCTTGGCCGCGGCTTCCAGAGTCTCGAGCGCCAGACTGAGGTTGTTGAGGTCGCGCATCCACGCAAACTCGGCGGCGGCGAACTTGTCGATCGGTCCCGGACCGTCGATTGCCCGGATCTCCTTGCCCGACGCCGGCTTGCCGCCCTGATTGAAGAACTGCACCGCCGCATCCCACATCCTTTCGTGGGCCGTCATCTCTGCGGGGTGGAGCTTGATGCCGCTCGCAAAGCAGGTGAGGGCGTATTCGTAGTTGCTCGCCGCCGACATGGTCCGGGCGTGGTCGAACCACTTCCGGGCCTTCTCGGGATTTGGTTCGAAGCCTCCGCTGCCCAGCGAACCCGGTGGCGTGACCGGCCCACTCTCGCCTGCAGGCGTGGAGGGCGAGCCGGATGCGGCCGGTTGTCCCGGTGGGGACTTGTCCGACGACCTCTTGAAGGGGAACCAACTCGGCATGGCGCGATGCAAGCGACGATTCGTCGGACCGGCGCGGAGGGGGCTCCGCGCAGAGACGCGGTTCCGTGAGCCGCCGACGAGGGCGAAGGACTTCGAGCCACCCCAAGGCGGGCTCGATTGGATGCGAACGAGCGGAGGAACGCCAGAGGGCCGTCCCGCGGCGAGTAGCATACCCGCATGAGCGTCGACCCATCGAAGCTCGGGATCGTCCATTTTCCCGCAGACGTCCTCCGGCGCAAGGCGAAGCCCATCGTCGCCTTCGACGATCTCGTGGGGGCGGTTGCGCGCCGCATGTTCGAGCTGATGCACGAGGCCGAGGGAGTGGGCCTGGCCGCGCCTCAGGTCGGACTCCCGTGGCGGATGTTCGTCGCCAACAGTCGCGAACCAGGCGACGAAGATCGGATCTACATCAACCCGAAGCTGACCTTCGATGGCGGTCTCGTGCCCCACGACGAGGGCTGTCTGAGCCTCCCGGGAATCCGCGCCGACATCCGTCGACCGTCCCACGTGACCATCGTGGCTTTGGATGCGCAGGGACGGGAGTTCACCATGACCTCCGGCGGCTTCCCCGCCCGAATCTGGCAGCACGAGAACGATCATCTCGACGGCGTCCTGATCCTCGATCGGATGACCACGATCGATCGCATTGCGACTCGCCGGGCAGTGAAAGATCTGCTTGCTGCGGCGGAAACCTGAGCGTCCATGCGTCTTGTCTACTTCGGCTCCGGCGCCTTTGGTCTTCCGACGCTGGAGGCCCTGCTCGCCAATCACCAGATTCTCCTCGTCGTCACTCAGCCCGACCGCCCTGCGGGGCGGGGTCGGGAACTCGCGGCCACCCCGGTCGGCCAGAGGCTTGCGGCTGCGGGCGTTCCCGTCCTCAAGCCCGACAAGGTGAATCTGCCGGAGATCCGCGAGCAGATTCGGGCGGTCGCCGCCGACGCTTTCGTGGTGATCGCCTTCGGTCAGAAGCTCGGGCGCGAACTGCTCGCCGATCGCTTCGCCATCAACCTTCACGGATCGCTCCTGCCTCGCCATCGCGGCGCCGCGCCGGTCAACGCCGCGATTCTCTCGGGCGACGAACGCACCGGAGTGTCGGTGATCACTCTCGCCGAGCGCATGGATGCCGGGGAGATTCTGGCCGAGCGATCGACCGCAATCGGCGCCACCGAGACCGCGGGGGAGCTGCATGACCGACTCGCCCTCCTTGGTCCGGAGGCGGTGCTCGCGGTGCTCGCGGCCGAGTCCGAGGGTCGGACGAGCCGTCGCGCCCAGGACGAAGCTCTGGCCACTCGAGCCCCGAAACTCTCCCGCGCCGACGGCGTGGTGAGCTTCGATCGCTCCGCGCGGGAGATCCGCTGCCGAATCAACGGGCTCTCGCCATGGCCCGGAGTCGAACTGCGAGTGGGCGGCATCGACCTGAAGGTGCGACGAGCGGGGGAGTGCCCGCTTGAAAGCGGCGAGTCGGCGGTACCGATCGGCACGCTCCTTGGGCGCGGGCGCGTGCGCTGCGCCGATGGGGCCGTCGAACTGCTGGAGGTGCAGCCGCGCGGAGGGCGGGTGATGCCTTTCGCGGACTTCGCCCGCGGGCGCGATCTGGTCAGCGGGGCGCGGGTCGAGTCGGCGAGCCCGACGGGACCAGCCCCGCGAACGTCCGGCCGTTCGGGCGTCGAGCGCTTCCGCAGCGGCTCGCGTGGACGTGCAAACCCAATCGAGGTGCTGCTTCGGCTCTTCGCGCGAGGTCCGTCGGCCAGCGCCGCCGCGGAGCGGACGAAACAGAAGCGTGTCACGCGCGAGTCGAGCGTGGCGAGTTCGTTGAGCGCGGTGAGTGCTGTACCTGGTGTCACTGGTGGAAGCGCGGCGAGTGGCGCGGCCTCGAGCTCGACCATGACGCGACGAGCCCGGCGAGGAGAAACGCCACGCGGGACGAGTCGATCGGCGCTGCCGCTGCCCCCGCGAGTCGAAGCGCCGTTTCTCTCGGGGCGTCCGCTGCGCGAGCCTTACGCGGCAATTGTGGAGTCGATGCTCGAGAGCCATCGAATTCGAGTTCGCGGCTGGCGGAAAAGCATGAGTGGAATGGCCTGGCTGAGCCCCGGTCCCGATGGTGCTCTGACCCGCTGGATCGAAGTTCCCGAGCCGAGAAGCCCGATGAGCTGCTCGATCTTCCTTCATGAAGTCGGTCACCACGCAATCGGCATCGGCCGATTTCGCCCGCGATCGCTGGAGGAGTTCCACGCCTGGCGGTGGTCACTCCAGTCCATGCGCGACTGCGGCATTCCCGTGACCGCCGCCGTCGAGCGCCGGGTTCACGATTCGCTGCGCTACGCCGTCGCCAAAGCCGTCCGCCGCGGCGCCCGCACGATCCCGGCGGAGCTTGCGCCCTTTGCGGCAGCGGGGGTGGTGCTCGAGCGGTGAGTTCTGCGCGGTCGTGGCACCCATCTTGCGAGGGCGCGGCGCCCGGCGCGAGGCGTAGGAGAGGGCGGTGACCGAGCGAGCAAAAAAAGCCACGCCGAGACGACCGTGCGCGGATCGTCCCGACGTGTGCAGTGTGGGGCACGGAGGGAGGAGTCCAGATCCTCCGCACCGCCACAAGAGGAAGGAGTCAGCGAGGGGTGGACGCCCCCATGTTCAACGTGTTCGGATTCGCCGCGTTGCCCGACGCGCCAGGTGCACCAGCGCCAGCGGTCGAGGCCGCTGCGCCGGCAGCGGGCGCGGGAAGCCGTCCCGGCGAGCCGATGTCGCGACCGTTGAAGGGCGCGATCTGGCGGCACTCGATTGCGCCGGACTCGCCCTTCTTCGAGAGCGTCCAGCGAGCCCCCTGGTTGAGTGCGGTTGGATCAGTGGCGTCGCTCGCCCGGGGCGCGGCCAGGGCGATGCTCGGGCCTCCGGCGACCGAGACCTTGGGCCATTCGCCGCCGTTCTCGAGGTTGACTTCGCAGACCACGGCGCCGTTGGCCTCGACCAGCCGAAGGACCTCGTTGGTGGCCGAAGGGCTGTTGGCCAGCCCGCCCCACTTGACCGGGATGATCGTGTAGTTCGCAGACGCGTCGGTGGGGTCCCAGGCTTCGCGGAAGGTCGACTCGCTGACGGCATCGGCGTTGACCAGCACCGCGACCTCGCCCGGCTTGAGCGAGCAGGAGAAGCTCGACCACTGCTCGTTGGACTTGGTGTCCTCGTCGTCGAGCTTCCAATCGACGATCTCGGCCACCGAGTCGCCGAGATTGGCAATCTCCACCCACTCCGCTTCGCCATTGGCCTCGTCGGAGGCGGGGTTGTACATCACCTCGGTGATGACGACCTTGGCGGTCGTGGTGCGGGTCGTGGTGCTGATGGGGGCTGCGGAGACGGTCGGCGACGGCTTCGCCCCGTCGCGGTTCCCGACGCCGCTCGTGTTCTTGGCGGGGGCGGCGGCGACGAGGGTGGCGCCGAAGAGGGCCGACACCGCGACTGCGGCGATGATTCGGGTGGCCCGAAGGCCCCGGCAGGTCGTTGAACCAAGTGCGAGGAGCGCGGTCGACTCCGCACCTGCGCCTTGAATGGGCCCGCTCGCCGACTGAAGTGATGCATGCTGCGCTGACATAAGTGATCTCCCGGAAAGGACCTTGACCGTCAGACGCTGACGGAGGTGGACGCCTCCCGGCACGCCGGGCAGACGACTCGCTCAAGGCGACGATTACGATACTGGTCCCGTGTCCAGCCTTCGGAAAAACCGGGAAAACGCCGATGTGCGCCGTTCCAGGAAGCTGATGTGAAACCACTTGATCCCCAGTGCCCGACGGCCGCCCTGCTGCTCGCGGCGTACAGCAAGGGCGTCTTCCCCATGGCCGATCCGGAGCGCGGCGAGATCGACTGGTACGAGGTCGAGCCGCGCGGGGTCCTGCCACTCGATTCGTTCCATGTGCCACGCACATTGGCACGGCTTGTGCGGCAGCAGCGTTTCGAGATCCGCGTCGACAGCGCGGTGAGCCAGGTGATCGGGGCCTGCGCCGGAGACCGCTCGGCTTCGAATCGCGGCTGGATGAGCGCCGCCCTGCGGCACGCCTACGAGGAACTGGCGGCGCTCGGACACTGCCACAGCGTGGAAGCGTGGTTGAAGGGACATCTGGTCGGCGGGCTTTACGGCGTGCGACTCGGCGGAGCGTTCTTCGGCGAGTCGATGTTCGCGCGGCCGGAGCGCGGAGGCAGCAACGCGTCGAAGGTCTGCCTCGTCCATCTGGTCGAGCGCCTTCGCGCGGGCGGGTTCCGGCTGCTCGACACCCAGATGGTGACCTCGCACATGGAGCAGTTCGGGGCGATCGAAATCCCCGCGCGCACCTACCGCGCGCTCCTGAAGGAGGCCCTGGCCTCTCCGGCGCAGTGGGATTCGTCGGGATCCGCCTCGACGCGCTCGTGACCGTTTCAGAACTCGCCCTGCCTGCGGCCGGCTGCGGCTTCGGCAACGCGGACGCTCTGAAACAGTCTCCTGCTCCCTCCTACTCCTCGCCGCCGAGGAAGCTGGCCAGCCGCTGTCGACGCACGGGATGCTGGAGCTTGCGAATCGCCTTGCTCTCCACCTGCCGCACGCGCTCGCGGGTCACCTTGAAGATGCGCCCGACTTCTTCCAGGGTGTAGGTGTATCCGTCGCCGATGCCATAGCGGAGCTTCAGGATTTCGCGCTCGCGATAGGTCAGGGTCTTGAGCACGTCGTTGATGCGGGCCCGCAGCATGTCGCTGGTGGCGCTCTCCGACGGACTCTCCTGCCTTTCGTCCTCGATGAAGTCGCCGAAGTGGCTGTCTTCGCTCTCGCCGACCGGACGATCGAGCGAGATCGGATGGCGCGAGATCTTCATCACCCGACGAGCTTCCTCGACGGGCATCTTGGCCCGCAGGGCGATCTCCTCGACGGTCGGCTCGCGGCCGAGTTCCTGAAGCAGGTGCTTCTGGATGTTCCGCAGCTTGCTCATGGTCTCGATCATGTGGACCGGAACGCGGATGGTGCGGGCGTGATCGGCGATGGCTCTGGTGATGGCCTGTCGGATCCACCACGTCGCATAGGTCGAGAACTTGTAGCCGCGCTTGTACTCGTACTTGTCGACCGCCCGCATCAGTCCGGTGTTGCCTTCCTGGATGATGTCGAGGAAGGGGAGCCCGCGGTTGCGGTACTTCTTGGCGATCGAGACCACCAGTCGCAGGTTGCCGCCCGAGAGATCGCGCTTGGCCTGCTCGTATTCGCCGAAGACCCGCTCGATGCCGCGGACGCGCTGTTCGAGCTGCTCGGGATCTTCAAGCACCAGCGAGCGCAGCCCGTCGAACTCCTCCTTGATCACGTAGAGATCTTCGGGGTCGTAGCGATCGGGGTGCTTCTCGGCCTTGTGCATGGTCCGCAGCAGATCGCGGATCTTGCGGTGGACCGCCTGGAGTTTCCGCAGCAGCGGCTGGATGCGACCGGTGCGCAGGCAGCACTCCTCGAGCAGGGTGGCGACCTTGCGACGGCGCCGTTCGATCTGCTTGCGCAGTTCCGCGCGGCGCGTGGCCGAGCAGTTGGGGGCCTCGAGCGACTCCCAGTCGTCGCGATTGAGCGAGAGGAGCTTGCGGACCGTGCCGAGATTGAAGGGGATCCGCGCCGCCACCTTGTCCTTGGCGTTCTCCTCGGCGGTCGAGATCCGCATGGTGCGGTCGAAGGGAAGGTTGCCGTCGTGGACCTGCTGGAGGATGTCGACCGCCTGGCTTGCGGCGTAGTCGCTCTCGAGCACTCGGCGACGGAAGATCATCCGCGTGGTCTCGATCTTCTTCGCGAGGCGGATCTCCTCCTCGCGGGTCAGCAGCGGGATCGTTCCCATCTGCGTGAGGTACATCCGGATCGGATCGTCGATCCGCTTCGAGCCCTGCTCGGCGATGGCCTGTTCGACCACGGCCTGGGCCTCGGCGTCGTCGAGGATCTCCTCCTCGATCTCCGATCCCGGCTCCTCTTCGACGACCACGACCGTGGGCTCGCCGTCCTCGACTTCGGCCTCCTCGTCGACCATGCGGATCTTGGTCGGTTTCGGGGCCTTGCGCGGATCGTCGCGCTGGAACTTGAGCTCGGTCTGGAGCGGCGCCTGGAAGGTGGTGTAGTTGTTGCGCCGCACCTCGGGCTGATCGATCATGAGGATCCCGAGCTCGTCGACGAGGACGAGCAGCTCGTCGAGCTTGTCGGGATCGACCATCTGATCGGGGAGCACGGTGTTGAGCTCCTCGTAGCTGATCCACTTGCGGGTCACGCCGAGCGTGATGAGTTCGCGAAGCGGCGGATGAAGATCGGGAATCGGCACGGTCACGTCTGTGGCTCCGATGCGGAAGGACTGGCAGGATTCCGAGCGGGGGACGCGAGGGACATGGTCCAGTCGCCTGCCCCGCTCAGCGGGAGGAGAAACGGGTGAATGCGGCGGGATCGTGTCCACGCTGCCTGGCAAGAGTCAGTCGGCGCTGCGCTTCCTCGAGATCGTTGGTCAATGGTGGACGATCGGGCTCATCGACACCGCGGCGGCGTCGAGCGGCATCGAGCGCCGCGCAGGTCTGATGGAGGAGTTCGATTGCAGTTTCGAGCCGTCCAGCGGTTCGCTTGTCCGCAACCAGGTAAAGGTCCGATGCTAGCGCTCGCGCCGCAGGCTGGGCAAGGTTTGCAAGCAGCGTCTGCATGCCGACTTCGGTGTGCGTCGCCAGGGCTTCTTCGAGAAGTGGCAGGACCGATTGCGCCAGCGACCGGCTGGAGCGCGTCGAGAACATGGCTGCGGGCCACGCTTCGACGACCGGGAGACGGTGCCCATCGCCGGCGTCGACCCGCTCGCTGCAGAGTTCGGGATGCCGAAGCAGGAGCCCCAGCAGATCGCCCTCGGCACGCTGCATCGCGGTCGACGTGGGGACTTCCTCGAATGCGGGAGCGTCGTCGATGGCGAGGGCCTCCGACTTGCCCTCCATTTGGTCCTCGTCTTCGATCCGGGCCGGTCGCAGCGCCGATCGAGCTGCGGGCATCGCCGCCTCGAGGTCGGCGACCGGAAGGCGCACGCGGCGTGCGAGCTCCTCCAGCACCAGCCGGCGGCGGAGAGGCGTGGCCGAGCTGAGACCGAGTTCGGCCAGGCGTCCGAGAAACGCCTCAATGCGCTGCTGCCGCGCCGAGATCGAGGTCGCCGCCGCAAGGCCTTCGGTGAAGCGATCAAGCAGGAACGAGAGAATCGGAATGCGCGCCGCCATCGCCGCCGCGAAGCGCTCGCGGCCGTCGGGGCGGCGCAGGAGATCGTCGGGGTCGAGGCCATCCGGAAGGACGCAGACGTCCACTTCGATGGGCTCGGCGAAGAAGACCCCCGCGGCTCGCTCGGCGGCCTTGAGCCCGGCTTCGTCACCATCGAACAGCAGCGTCACCCGCTCGCAGAATCGGCGGAGCACTCGGGCGTGGTCGGCGGTGAGGGCCGTGCCGAGCGTGGCGACGGCGTTTCGGAATCCGGCGCGGTGACAGGCGATGACATCGGTGTAGCCCTCGGTCACGATCGCCTCGCCGGCGTCGATGATCGGCCGTCGCGCCAGGTGCAGGCCGTAGAGCGTGCGGGACTTGTTGAAGACGTTCGATTCGCTGCTGTTGAGGTACTTGGGCTCGTCCGCCGGATCGAGTTTGCGGGCGCCGAAGGCGATGGCTCGCCCGGCCTCGTCGCAGATCGGAAAGATGAGGCGGTTGCGGAAGGCGTCGTAGACGCCCTCGCCGTTCGGCCGGCGCTTCAGCAGGCCCGCGGCGACGAATGCGCCCTGGTCGAGCTGTCGAGCCTTGACGAGTTCGACCAGATCGTCCCACGAGTCCGAGGACACGCCGAGCTGGAACTGCTCGACCATCTCGTCGTCGATGGCCCGCTCCGTCAGCATCGCGGTCGCGGCGGTTGCGGTCGGACTGGTGCTGCGCCCGGCGCGGGCCGCGTTGAGGAGCTTGCGCCAATAGACCAGCGCCGTGCTGTTGGCCTCGATGAGTGCGTCGCGGTCGACGTGAGGCTCGCCATCGCGCCGCGGCGCTCGGCTGGGAGGTGCCAGCGTGATCCCCGCCCGCTGGGCGAGGAAGCGGAGCGCTCCCGGAAAGTCCATGCGGAGGTGCTCCATCACGAAGGTGATGGCATTTCCCGCGGCGCCGCAGGAGAAGCACTTGTAGAAGGCGCTGCCCTTGTGGGTGACAACCGCCAGCGACGGGGTTCGATCGTCGTGGAAGGGACACAACCCGACGAACTCGCGACGGCGCCGCTTGAGCGAGACATGCTCGCCGATCAGCGCGGCCAGATCAGTGGCGGCCAGCACTCGATCGCGATCCGCGTCGCTTCGAAGTCCACCGGATGAATTGCTGTCGCTCGAGGGTGTCACGCGGGAGGTTTCATTCGTGCAGTCGACGATTCGGGGCGATCGAAACGGAAGTCAGTCACGCTGCGGCCATTCTGCGACGGGACTCGTCGGACGAGTCCTTCGCTGCAGTCCACCCAGTCCCCGCGCGGTCCCCGCGCGGTCCCCGCGCAGTCCCCGCGCGGTCCCAACGCGGTCCCAACGCGGTCCCAACGCGGTCCCAACGCGGTGCGAGACGAACGGGAGCGCTCGGGAACTCCTCGGAAGTGACTTACCGCCCGCGGTGAGCAGGATCGTTTCAACGACCCGATTCCTCACCTCGAGAGGAGTGCGAAGTCACACTGAAGAAGCCCCGTCGACGGCAGCTTGCGTTCCTGAACTCGTGGCGCCGGCGCGAAAAGTGAATTGTTCCTGCATACCGAGCGTGCCGGACGGTGACCCGAAGGTCGGGTGCCGGGGACGGTTGGAGCAGATGAACCTCAGTCGAGCTGGACGACGGATAAAGGCTACGCCAGAGCAGTGGGAGGTCAAACGGAGGAGGCCAAAATTCGACCCTTCACCCTTGACAGGCGCGGCGAAAGAACACTCGCTCGACGCATGCTCGAAGAAACAGGTCCTAGTTTGAGGTCAACTGGATCGCCGACCCGCCCCGCACGGTCCTCGAACGCCAGGCGGTCGCTCGGACCTCGGTCCGCCGGCTCAGGCGGCCGCAGCGGCCTTCAGCTTGCGGGTGTAGTTGTACTTGCGGCGCATCGGCTTGGTCACCAGGCCCTGGCGGATCGCTCGGGTCGAGACCTTGATCCGTACCGGAGCGCCGTCGATCACGGCCGAGACCATCTGAAGGTTCGGCTTGAAGGACCGGCCGGTGCAGGAGGTGATCTTCTTGCCGATGCCGCCGAGGTACTTGGCGCGGCCGCGGTAGCGGAGGCTGTTTCCAGAACGGGTCTTGGCACCAGTGAAGTGGCAAACGCGAGACATGGCGGAAGATCCAAAGGGGGGCTGCGGACTGCGGAGAATCGCGGAGGATAGCGAGAACTCCGGCGGAAGGTCAACCCCCGCCTCGGATTCGGGTCTTTCGGCGACCCGTCACCCGCCTCGGCCGCGGGGGCTCGGGTCGCGCCGGGCCGCCCCCAATGCAGCAGCCAGTACCGCAGCCAGTGCCGCAGCCAGTGCCGCAGCCAGTGCTACTCCCGGTGCCGCTCCCAGTGCTGCTCCCAGTGCTGCTCCCCATGCCGCGGCGGTCGTACGATCGCGGCCATGCCCACGTCCCTCTCCGGCCCGGATCTCTTCGCTTCGCGGACTCAGCAGACCCTCTCTCGCCTGGCGGAAAGCGGGCAGTTGAAGAGCCTGCAGATGATCGAGGGCCCGATGGGGCCGACCATCCGGCTGCGAGAGTACGGCGAGGTCGCCTGCTTCTGCTCCAACAACTATCTGGGGCTGGCCAACCACCCCGCAGTCGTCGAGGCGGCCATCGAGGGAATCCGCCGCTTCGGGGCCGGGACCGCCTCGGTGCGATTCATCTGCGGAACCTTCACGGCCCACGAGGAGCTCGAAGAGACCATCGCCCGGTTCTACGACGTCGAGGCCTCGTACACCTTCAGCTCGTGTTGGAATGCCAACGAAGCGATCTTCCCGACGCTCTGCGAACCCGGCGACATCATCATTTCGGATGAACTCAACCACGCCTCGATCATCGACGGGGTGCGTCTCGCGGCGGTGATCAAGAAGGGGCTGCTCAAGACCGTCTATCGCCACAACGACTTCGCGGCGCTGCGCGCCAAGCTGGTCGAGGCCCGTGACAATCCGGAGATGACCGGCGTGATCTGGGTGGTCACCGACGGCGTCTTCTCGATGGAGGGCGACATCGCCGACCTGCCCGCGATGCGCGACCTGTGCGACGAGTTCGGGGCGCTTCTGGTCGTCGACGATTCGCACGGGACCGGAGTGATGGGGAAGACTGGTCGCGGCACGCACGAGCACTGGGGTTTGCCCGGAAGCGCAATCGACTTCATCACCGGCACGCTCGGCAAGGCCCTCGGCGGCGCTGCCGGAGGGTACATCGCCGGCAGCCGCGCCGGAATCGACATGCTCCTGCAACGGGGTCGTCCCACGCTCTTTTCGAATGCCCTGCCGGCCACCGTGGCCTGTTCGGCGCAGCGGGCCATCGAGATTGTGATGCGCGAACCCGAGCGGGTGGCCCGGCTGCGCTCGAATGTCGAGGCCGCACGAGCCGCGATCCGCGCTGCCGGCTTCACCGTGCTCGACTCTCCGACGGCGATCTGCCCGATCATCGTTCACGACACCGCCAAGGCCATCGCCATGAGTCGGCGACTGCTCGAACTCGGAGTCTTCGCCATCGGATTCGGCTTCCCTGTCGTCCCCGAGGGGCACGCCCGCATCCGCGTGCAGATTTCGGCCGCTCATGAGGCGACACATATCGAGAGTCTGGAGCGTGGACTGAAGACGTTGCGGAAGGAGTTTGGGAACTGAGGCCGGCCGCGACGCGAGCGTGAGGGAGCAGATCGGCCGCGACGCGGCCTTGCAGGGGGCAGCAGTGGGTTGCACGAATTGGTGCGTGCGCGGGGGTGCGATGCCCCGGCGTGCCTCTGCTCGATTCGCTCGCGCAGGCGTGGCGCCCAACGCCGTGAACGAATCACGCCCGCAGCGCCGCCGAGCCCCAGCTCGGCGTACGGCGACGCCAGTCGCCGTGAAGAGCGGCGATTCGCCCACTCGAGCGAAGACCGAAGTGACACGGATCTCCATGGACGAGGTCCTTCGCGTCGTGCGCAGGAAGGATGGAGCATGGAGGACATGGAGGTGATGGAGGTGATGGAGGACACGGAGGAAGAGGCAAGGGTGCGAACGGCACCGGCCCCGTGATGCCGGCCCCGTGATGCCGGCCCCGTGATGCCGGCATCACAGCCAATCGTGTCCGTTCACCAACATGACTGGCTCGCTTCCTTCTCCGTGTCCTCCGTGACCTCCGTGTTCCATACCTCCTGCGCGCGAGGTGACGAAAGTCTGGCGAGCATGGTCGACGTGCACGGATGTTGCGGCCACCAGCGTCTCGCCGAGCCCCAGCTCGGCGGCGCTGGGGCCGTGATTCGTTCGCGGCGTTGCGTGGCACCCAAAGGTCGGCTCGGCGTCAGCAGCCGACGCGCACGCACCGGACACAAAGCGCACGCGTCCGCTCAGCCCGCCGGGCTCTGCCCGGCGCGGCGTACGGAAGCGAGTGTCGGCCCGGAGGGCCGAACGGAGCGCTCTGAATACTGAGCGAGTGTCGGCCCGGAGGGCTGAACGGAGCGCTCTGAACACTCCGGCCCGGAGGGCCGAACGGAGCGGTCTGAACACTCCGGCCCGGAGGGCTGAACGGAGCGCTCTGAACACAAAGCGCACGCGTCCGCTCAGCCCGCCGGGCTCTGCCCGGCGCGGCGTACGGAAGCGAGTGTCGGCCCGGAGGGCCGAACGGAGCGCTCTGAACACTCCGGCCCGGAGGGCCGAACGGAGCGCTCTGAACAGCGCCGAACCGAGCGCTCAAGAAACCCCAATACTCGGCTGCTCCAGTCGTCCGCCGAGCGTCGCAATCGAGATCTGGCTGACCACGTTGCCGCACATCGCATCGAGTTCCCTGGCCAGCGAGAGATCACCGCGTGCCGAAGGTTCCCAGTTGCGAAGCGGTGTTCCCCGATCGCAGTTCTCGCGCAGGGCGGTGTTGATTGGGATGGCCCCGAGGTAGGGGATGCCGATGGTCTGGGCGAAGATCTCGGCGCCGCCGCGCCCGAAGAGGTCGTAGACCTTGCCGTCGTCGCCGATGAAGTAGCTCATGTTCTCGACCACGCCCAGCACCTCGATGCCGAGCTGCTCGAACATCCGCACCGCGCGCCGGGCATCGTCGAGGGCCACGCGCTGCGGGGTGCAGACCACGACCGCGCCGGTGATTGGCAGCAGTTGAGCCATGGTCAGCGAGACGTCGCCGGTGCCCGGCGGCAGATCGACGACGAGATAGTCGAGCGCCCCCCAGTCGGTCTGCGTGGCGAGCTGCTTGAAGGCGCCGTGGGCCATCGGGCCGCGCCAGATCAGCGGTTTGTCGGCATCGACGAGCTTGCCGATGGTCATCGCCTTGATGCCGTGCACCTCGAAGGGGAGCAGCATCTGGCCTCGCGCCGCGGTGGGAACATCCTCGAGCCCCAGCATCGTGGGCATGGAGGGCCCGTAGATGTCGGCGTCGAGAAGCCCGACCCGGGCCCCCTTGCGGGCGAGACCCACCGCCAGCGAGACCGAGACCGTGGACTTGCCGACGCCGCCCTTGCCCGCGCCGACGGCGATGATCTGCTTCACCAGCGGCAGCGGATTGCTCTCGCCTTCCCGCAACTTCTGGTTCGGGGAGCGGACATCGGCGGTAAATTCGACCGTGGTCCCGAGCAGCGAGATCCCGAGTTCACGGGCCCTGAGCCCCACGGCAGCCTCGATGTCGGCTCGGATCTTGTCCTTCATCGGGCGCCCGGGAGTGGTCAGTTCCACCCCGATCACCACCCGACCATTCGTGAATCGCGCCTCCTTCACCATGTTCAACGACACCAGATCCTTCTTGAGGTCGGGGTCGAGCACGGTTCGAAGGGCGTCGATGAGGTCTTTGTTGGTCAGGGTCATGTCTTTCATGTCTTTATGTCCCGCGCAGCGCGTGGGGCGATCATAGAGAGCGACGTCGCTCGTTGGGCCGCATGGGCCTCCGGCGGCATTCCCAAGGAACCACATCTGTCATGAACACCCGATCCCCCCGCTTCGCATCGTCGTCCCTGCTGCTTGGAACGTGCCTCTTCGCCGGACTGGTCACGCTGGCGCCGGCGGTTGCGACCGCCGATGACACCGCTCCACCGCGCCAGAAGGGCAGCGAGAAGGGTGCCGACCAGAAGGGTTCGGGCAAGAGAGATCGGTCCGCCGAGAAGGGTGATCGCAAGGGCGAAGCCGCCGGTGACGACGTGCTCTCCGGACCCAAGGTCCGCGACGATGAGAGCGCCGACGACGCCAAGTTCGGAAACAACGGGAAGGCCGGCGGCAAGAACGCACCTCAGCGACCGATGGTCAAGCAGCGGCAGTGGCTGACCGCGTTCAAGGAGATCGAGCTCACCTCCGAGCAGAGCGAGCAGGCCCGGGCCATCCAGAGCGAGTTCGAGGAGAGCCGCCAGGCGTTCGAGAAGGAGCATGGCGAACGCCGCCGCGAACTCGAAGCCAAGGCCAGGGAAATGGGTGCCGATTCCGGGAAGGGCAAGGAGATTCGCGAGCAGATGAAGGCGATCCAGGAGAAGGCCCCAAAGCCTGAGCCGTTCCAGCGCCGACTCTTCGCGCTGCTCGACGACACGCAGCAGGAGGCCATGCGCGGCAAGCTCACCGCGATGGAGAAGCGGGCCGCCGAGCAGCGGGAGAAGCGCGGCGATCGCCCGGCGGGCAAGCCCGAGCGAGGCGACGGGATGGGTGATGACCAGATGAAGCCAGGGGCGCCGCCGAAGGGCAGGGATGGAGCCGGCGACAGGCCCCGCGGCAAGGGGCCCGAGGGTCGCCCCAATGGCCAGAAGGCTGGCCAGAAGCCAGACCAGAAGCCAGACCAGAAGCCAGACCAGAAGCCAGACCAGAAGCCAGACCAGGGCCGGGGCAAGCCCGGCAAGTCCGGCGAGCGCAGTGCGCCCCCGTCGAAGGACGGCGGCAGCAAGGCTCCGCCCGAGGGCAAGCCGATCTTCTGAGCGCTGGCACGAGCCGCTCGGCTGAATCAATCAGCCGCACGCCTCTGGCCGACCGGGGTGGCGGAGGGCCCGCAGAGTCGCTCCGACTGCACTCGTGTGAACTGAGGAACACCGCGCCCGGTCCATCCGGGCGCGGTGTGTCGTTTCTGTAGGATGCCACTCGCGAGTCCTCATGCGCGTCATCCAGTACCTCTCACGATTTCGGGCTGAAGATGGCGGCGTGCAGCAGTCCGTCCAGGATCTCTCCGCGCTGCTTGCCGCGAGCGGCCACGAGGTCAGGCTCCTCACCGGTGGTCCCGAAGGTCTTCCGCAGTCGTGGCGAAGTCAGAAGCCCGGGCAGCCCACGATCGTTGCGCTCTCGCCGTGGCGCAGCACGAGCCGACTGAGCGCCGCGGATCGAGACGTGGTCCGCGAGCAGATCGCCTGGGCTCAACTGCTGCACATGCACGCTCCCTGGGATCTGCGGGGCATGGCAATCGGCGTGGAAGCACGCCGCGCCCGGCGACCCTACATCCTCGCCGTTCACGGCATGCTCGACGACTGGACCATGCGGCATCGGGCCCTCAAGAAGCGGATCTTTCTGGCCTTCGGCGGCAGCCGCTACATCCGCCGCGCCGACCTGCTCCAGTGCAGTTCCGCGGTCGAAGTCGAGCAGGCCGGTCGTTGGGCGCGGGGCGCTCGCTTTGGGGTGGCTCCGCTGCCAATTGACGAGGTTCAACTCGTGGGTCTGGCGTCGACGCCGAAGCCGGCGCGGAGCGACGACCTCTCTGGTGCGGTCGCCCCGCGCCGCCTGCTCTTCCTCGGGCGGATCGATCCCATCAAGGGAATCGAGGACGCCATCACCGTCATCTCGAGGCTCTGGGAGGTGGGCATCGGCGCCCAACTGGACATCGCCGGCACCGGCGACGCGGGGTACGTCGAGTCGCTCCGCGCTCTTGCCCGGACGAAGCTGGTCGCCGAGCGCGTGCACTTCCACGGTCATGTGCGCGGGGACGCCAAGTGCGCACTCCTTCGCGACGCGGAGCTCCTGATCCTGCCGAGTCGGCACGAGAACTTCGGACTGGCGCTGGTCGAAGCCCTGGCGTGGGGAACGCCGGTGGTCACCACCCGCGCAGTCAACATCTGGCGAGAACTCGAAGCGAGCGGTGGGGCCACGATCGTTCCGGCGCTGGCAGTCGATTGCCTTCACGACGCCGTGCACCGGCTCCTCGCCGATTGCGTGGCGCTTCGTGAACAGGGCGTGCGTGGGCAGCAGTGGGTCGGCGATACGTTCTCGCCCGCGCAGGTCGCCGCTCGCTACGAAGCCCTCTATCGCGCGATCGTCCCGAGCGCGTGAGCGGATGAAGCACCTCTCGAGTCGGCGCCGTCCGGGGCGGACGAAGTGGCACGGAGCCCGGGACCACCGAGCCCCAGCTCGGCGTACGGCGGCGCGAGCCGCCGTGAAGAGCGGCGATTCGCTCACGTGAGCGAAGACATCCGTGTCACACCAGCCACTCTCGGAGAGCTCTGCATCACACCGGGACCTTTCAGCGCGCGAGCTCGCCCAAGCCCTCTTCCAGAGCCACTCGCGGGGCGTAGCCGATCAACCCTTCGGCTGCGGCAATCGAGGCGGCGCTGTGCATGATGTCGCCCACGCGTGCCGGTTCGTGGCGGGGGATCACCGACGTGCCCCGCAGCGCGGCGAGGATCTTGACCAGTTCGAGCAGACTCACCACCCGGCCGGAGGCGACGTTGACGCTCTCGCCCCGGAGCGGACGCGGTGACGACCCGGCCAGCAGGTTGGCCCAGACCACATCGCGGACGTGCACGAAGTCGCGGGTCTGCGCGCCGCTGCCGAAGATCACCGGCGGCTCGCCCCGTCGAATCGCGTCGATGAAGCGGGGGATCACCGCCGAGTAGGCCGAGTCGGCGCGCTGCCGTGGTCCGTACACGTTGAAGTAGCGAAGCGTCGCCGCCTCGAGGCCGGAGCAGTGCGCCGCCGCCCGCAGGAAATGCTCGCCCGCCAGCTTGCTCGCGGCATAGGGGGAGAGCGGGTCGGTCTGCATCGACTCGATCTTGGGCGATTCTTCGAGGTCGCCGTACGCGCTGCTGCTCCCGGCGTAGATCATCCTCCGCACGCCGTGGCGTCGCGCCGCCTCGATCACCCGCAGCGTCCCCAGGGCATTCACGGCGGCGTATCGCTCGGGCTCCTCGATACTCTGCGGCACCGACGCGAGCGCCGCCTCGTGGAAGACGAGTTCGACTCCGGCCAGGGCCGCGTCGAGGGCGGCCTCGTCGAGAATCGACCCTTCGACGAAGCGCATCTGCTGCGCATTCGCCGGCAGATTGCCGCGTGAACCGTTGGAGAGATCGTCGATTGCGCTGACTCGTGCGCCGCGTGCGAGCAGCTCCGCGACCAGATGCGAGCCGATGAAGCCGGCGCCCCCGGTCACGCACACGCCGCGACCGTGAAAGCTCGAGTGGCCCGTGGGCAGCTCGGCCGGAGAGGAGTCGAGCGCGTGATGGGAGGAAGGGGACGGCATCGAGTGGTGCGAAGCGTATGGGTTGCGACGGGGCGCGAGAGGACCGTGAGAACCGCGACGAACCTTCAGGAGTCGTCAGCGTGCCTCGGGTCCGCGGCGTGCGACCGCGAGCACCGCCTCGGTCATGCCCCGCACCATGCGTTCGAGCGAGAAGCCATCCGGACCCACGACGGTGTCGCGGGCGGCGCGGGACATCGACTCCCACCATGCGCCTCCGATGAGCATCAGCTCGAGCTTTGCGGCGAAGTCCGCGACGTCGTTCTCGCGATAGAGCAGACCGTTGGCGCCGGGACGAAGGGCCTCGATCTCCGGATTGTGAGAGGCGAAATCATCGCTGGTCACGACCGGAACTCCGTATCCGAAGGCATGCAGGATCGAGAGTCCGATGGCCACCGGATAGGCGAACGCGCTGGCGCAGAGCATCCACGGAGCGAGTTCCGACTCGTCGAAGATCGCCCCCGGGAAGAGCGCGGCGTCGCCCAGCCCGTGGACCTGGGCGAGCGCCTCGAGTGAGCGTCGCAGCGATCCGTCGCCGACGATGGCCAAGCGGGCCTCTGGATGGCTCGAGCGGACCCGCGCGAACGCCTCGATCAGAAGATCGACCCGCTTGTCGGGCTCGAGCCGCGACACGAAGAGAATGAGTTCGCGTCCGACGAGCCCGTGCTGGCGACGGAACGCATTCAACTGCGCAGGCTGGCTTCGCCATGCCTCCCGCGCCGCCTGGATCGGAGCCTGGTCGAGTGCGTTGAGGGCCACATGCAGCTTGGACTCGGCGATTCCCTCCTCCAGCAGCCGGGTCTTCGCAGTGTGGTTGTAGAGCACGGCGGCGTCGGCCCGGGAGAGCGCCGCGTTGCGGAGCCGCCGTCGCAGCCATCCCTCCTTCTTGCTGTATCCATGCCCGAAGAGAATCGTGCCGACGCCGCGTCGACGGGCTTCTCGAAGCGCCGGAAACAGGTGGAGGATCCGCGTGTTCCAGGGCAGCAGGAGGACGTCGAAGCGCCCGCTGCGGGCGGCAGCGAGCATGCCCGGCTGGACGATGAAGCCGCCGCGTCGCCGCCACGGGGTCTGTTCGGTTCGAAAGTGGCCACGATCCGCCGCTGAGGTGAGGCTGCCGTCGGCCTGCAGCGTGTCGGCGAGAACGGTGAGGTGAAGGCGGCAATCGGCGGCGAGGCGATCGAAGACCGGCACGCGATAGTGCGGCACCGTCAACTGGATCAGGCCCAGCCGAATCGGCGAAGTTTGGTCGGCGCTCGCGTCGGAAGGCCCCATCGGAGCCGGAGCATACTTGACGGGGCTTACACTGCCGCCGCATGACTCCGCTTGCGTTGATCGTCGCGGGCTGCTTCCTCGCGGCGGCCGTCTTCGTGCTCTGGCGTCCGCAGTACGCGGCGGTGGGCCTTCTGGTCATGTTTCCGCTCGAACAGCTTGCCCAGAGCTTCTTTCCCATTGCTCAGCAGCGGCCGGTCCTGGTGAACGCGGGCGTGGCGATCGTCGCCGCGTTCGCGGTGGCACTGCGGTTCTGGAGGCGTGAGCCGATCGGACTCGGATACTCGAATCCGACGAGCTGGCTGCTCTGGATGCTCTACGGGCTCTTCTGGATGACTCTGGCGTGGAGTCCGGCGATGGGCCCGGCTCTGGGCCTGATGATTCCGGGTGTGCCCTACTACATCGTCCTGATGATCCTGCTGCCGCTCCTGGTCACCGACGTCACCTCGATCCGACCCGTCTTCGTCGGACTCCTGGTCGTGGGCACCGGAATTGCCGCCCTGATTCTGGCGAGCCCCAGCGCGGGCTTCTATGCGGGCCGCTTCGTGGTTCAGCTCGAGGGCATCGGTGCAGGCGAGCGCGGCAATCCGCTGGCCCTCGCCGAGATGGGCGGCATGATGGTCGTGGTCGGGGCCCTGCTGGTCGGCTCGAAGAAGAACATCCTGTTCCTGGCGCTGCGCCTCGGCGCCATTCTCATCGGGCTCGGGCTGGCGATCTCGAGCGGTTCCCGCGGCCAGGTCGTCGCCGCCGTCATGGCGGTCTTCCTGTTCTTCCCCTTGGCCCGCGGCATCGGCAACATCAAGCAGGTCGCCGGCCTCGGTGTCGCTGTGGTCGCCTTCTACTTCATCCTGTCGATGGCCTTCTCGCTCTTCGTCGGTGCCGAGAACGAGACTCGCTGGGATGTGGATCGGCTTCAGGGCGGCATGGATAGCCGTCTCGAGCACGCCTCCACCCTGCTCGAGGCCTTTATCGAGGCGCCGGGGGCGTGGTTGCTGGGGCTGGGCTCGAATGCCTTCAACTACTACAGCCGCGGCGGCAAGTACGTCCACAACGTGATCATCGAGATGCTCTGCGAGCAGGGGGTCGTCGGACTCACGCTCCTCCTGCTGGCCACGGGCTTCGCGGCCAAGGCCGGGTGGCGGCTCATCCAACTGAACCGTGACGATCCGGTGCGCCGCTCGACGGTGGCCGCACTCGGCGCACTCGCCGTCTACATGTTTCTGCTGGCGCTCAAGCAGGGAAGCTCGCTGGGCGCGCCCAGTGCCTTCTACCTGTTCGTCGTGATCGCCAAGCTCGCGGTGGTCGAGGAGCGCATCGCCCTCAACGCCTCAATCGACGCGGAGACCCACGACGCCCTGGGCTCCGCCGAAGATGACCCCGAAGATGACTCCGAAGAAGGCGACGACGACGACGAGCACTCCGACCGGCTCCACGCTCAACTGGTGTGAGGCGCGGTCGTCCGACTTACGGAACGGTCCAGATCGGGCTCGTCGCAAAGGGCGACCAGCGGCGCATGTCGCTGGAGAGGGAATCGGTTGACTCGCTGTTCGAGCTGCCGTCGAGGAACGCCGTGGGCAGGGCATTCGCTCCGGCCTTCCCCGCAGGAATTCCCGCGGGTCCGTCGATGGTCTCTGCGCCGACGACACCCTCGTTGGTCACCAGCCACTGCTGCTCCTGAAGATACGGGGCGCGAAGTTCGTACCAGCCGCCGGTCTGCTCGGGCACCCCGGCGGCGGCACAACGCCGCGTCGCCGCGAAGAGGACCATCGAGGCCGGCGACTTCACCTGACTCATTCGCGTCGCGGCGATGCGGTTGCCGCCGTTGGCGGTGAAGGGACTCAGCGAGGTGATGGCTCCGCCACCGTTGGAGGTGTCGCCGCCGAGGAAGATCGAGTTGAGCCCGAAGCTGGGGCGCTGCGAGATCTCAATCAGATCGTTGTTGGCGTAGAGCTGCGAATAGCGGGCGATCGTCCCCGCATCGGCCTCGGCGAAGAACGTCTGCCAGCGCCCGTCGACGTAGGGCATGAGTCGGAAGACGTAGCTCGCAGAAGCATCTCCGGGGAGGACGAATCCGTCGTCGAGCGTCACCGACATGCCCAGGATCTGCTGGGTGTGGGCATCGATGTAGCCGGGCAGCAGCGTTTGCTTGTGGTCGGTGGCGTACATGGTGTACCCCATCGACATCTGTCGCAGCACGCTCACGCTCGAAGAGCGATTGGCCGAGCTTCTGGCGGCGCGGATGGCGATGAAGAGCAGGCTGACGATCAGCACGATGATCGCAATCACCACCAGGAGTTCCACCAGAGTGAAGCCGCGGGCAGTGGGGGCAATCGTGGGCTGAGCTGATCTGGGAGCAGTCGACTGCCGCATGCGATACCTCGAGCAGGGAACGACGAAGGGAGAAGACCGACACGGCGGCCGCACGCGGGCCACGACCTCACCGACCTCACGGACCACATCGACCACTCAGCCGCCGCCGAAGCGGCGCAGATCGTCGTACTCATCCACGACCTTCGGACCCGTGACGGCAATTGCCGCAACCGGCGAGGCCGGCGAGCCGGGCCCGTCGAACTGCGAGTAGAAGATGCCATCCTTGCCCGCCGAGAAGACGATGAACTGTCCCTTGGCGGTGCCCGCGAGGGGCTGGTCCGGCGCTCCGAAGGCGGGGTGGCGGATGAGCTGGGCGAGGTTGTTGTCGCGAGCCGCGTTGTTGCCCTGGTTGAGGATGCTCGCCGCCTGAGTCTTGCCCGATTCACCCAGGGCAACCGAACTCAGGTACGGATTCAGCGGTCCGCGGGCAAACTGCGGCAACGGGTTTCCAGCCACCGGCCCGGCAAGCGGCCCGCTCTCGCGCAGGGCCCGCAGATACATGATGGGCTGTCCCCATCCATCGAGAAGATCGGGAAGGGCAAGGTCGTCGTCTTCGAAGGGATCCGATGCGTTGGTGTTGTCGAGGAACTGTCCCGGAGCCGCCTTCAGCTCGCTGCCCTTGGGCGAGAAGAAGGGGGGATAGAGCTGGCCCGCGATCACCGGTCCTTCACCGATCTTGGTTCGACTCACTCTGATTCGATACGGGTTGGGGCCGGTGCCGAAGACGATCTCCTGCCAGTCGCCACCGGTCGTCGCGGCGTAGAGCGCCGGGTCGTCCTCCTGACGGATGAAGCCACCCATCAGATGAAGAATGGCATTCTCGGTGCCGCTGATCTTGGGATCGGCAGCGAGCACATCCTCCGGAACGACACCGGGGTAGTACCCGAACTTCTGGAAGAAGCTCTCGCAGGCGAGCGCGAACTGTTCCATCACGCCGGTGGTCTGCGTGGCCCGCGCCTTGTTCTGCGCTGCGGCAAGTGCGGGGAGCAGCAGTCCCACCAGCAGCGTGATGATGCCGATGACGACCAGGAGCTCGGTGATCGAGAACGCCCGCCGCGCGGCTGCAGAGCCGGTTGAGTGCAGGCGGCGATTCAGGCCCGGACGCCGGCCCGGGATCTGGCCCGGAGTCTGGCTCGGAGTCTGGCTCGGGACTGGGCCCCGCACTGGGATGGCTGGCGTCGGACAACCGAGAGTTGACGAGTGGTGATGTCGATCCATGAGCGTGTCCTCGAGAGCCTCGTCGGGTGAGACGAGGCTTGAACGTCCTGTCCCCTCGCCGCGCACCGCGAGCGCCCGGCGAGGGATCTTGGCGATCCCGTCACGCTCATTCGCAGCGGAACAGTAACGCGCAGAGTGCGTAGCGGCAACGGGTTGCGCGCCTGTTTCGGCGGTCTTTCTCGGGCTCGGTCCGGCGACTTCGCCCCCAAGTCGGGTGTCGCCGGACCTCACAGCACTGCGACTCGAGCGGCGATCTCCCGCTGGAGGAGCGCCCCGTGCAGGGGATCGAGCTCCCCGCGGAGGGCCTCGGTCAGGTTGAAGGACTGTTCGAGCCGGTGGTCGACGACCACATTTTCCTTGTAGCGGTAGGTCCGAATCTTCTCGGCCCTCATCGCGCTACCGATCAGGCTGTTGCGGTGTTCGGCTCGCTTGGCGTGGGCCTCGGCCCGCTGTCGCTCGTACAGCCGCGCTCGCAGAAGCTGCCAGGCCTTGGCGCGGTTCTGACCCTGGCTTCGCGTCTCCTGCATGCGCACCTCGATGCCGGTGGCGAGGTGGATCAGGTGGACTGCGGTCGAGACCTTGTTGACGTTCTGTCCGCCGGGGCCCTGTGCGGTCGTCACCATCTCCTTGACGTCTTCGGGAGCGATCGCGACGTCGATCTCCTCCGGCTCGGGGAGTGCGGCAACCGTGGCGGTCGAGGTGTGAATCCGACCCTGGGCTTCGGTCGCCGGGACTCGCTTCACCTGATGCGTGCCGCTCTCGAAGGCAAGGGCGGTGAAGGCCCCTTCGCCGCGCACCGTGAAGGTCACGCTCTTCACGCCTCCGGCATCACCGGGCGAGAGTTCGAGCGTCTCCACCTTCCAGCCTCGACGACTGGCCAGCCGTTGATACATCTCGGCCAGATCACCCGCCCAGAGGGCCGCCTCATCGCCGCCGACACCGCCGCGGATCTCAAGAATCACCGAGGCAATCGAGCGTTCGTCGGCGGTGACCAGTCGAGCCTGGAGCGACTCCACCAGCGCCGCCTGCCGCGAGCCGAGAAGCGGAAGCTCCTCCTTCGCGAGTTGCACGAGATCGGCTTCGACCTTGGGGCTGGCGAGGATCGACCGACACTCGGCGATGCCGGCGACGGTCTCTTTCCAGGCGATGAAGTCTTCGACCACCGGCGCCAGACCGGCGCGTCGCACCGACAGCCGAGTCACTTCGCGGTGGTTGCAAAGCGTCTCCGGGTCGATCAGACGAGCGTTGATCTCGGCGAGCTCGGCCGCCATCTCCTCGAGCTTTCGCACAAGGTTGGTCGGCATGTCCGGCATGTCCGGCATGCCCGACATGTCCGGCATGCCCGACATGTTCGACATGTTCGACATGGCCGACTGGTCGGGGAGCGACACAGGCGCGGCTTACTTCTTCTTCGGCTTGAAGTACTCGCCGGCGAACTTCCGCTGGAACTTCTCGACCCGCCCCGCGGTGTCGACGAAGGTCTTCTGGCCGGTGAAGAACGGATGCGAACCGGACCAGACCTCGACATGCAGCTCGGGAACCGTGGCACCGACGGTCATGACGACCTCGCCGCGGAAGTAGACCTTGCACTCGGGGAAGTACTTCGGGTGGAGCTTGTCCTGCATGGCCGATCGGGGGGTTCGAGTTCCGGGGTTCCGCCTCGGACCGGGCAATTCTGCTCGGAATCCTGCGGGCGCGAAGGGACAGAGTGTAGCGAAAGGCCGTTGTGAGGCAAGGCGGTGCCTCACCCCATCCCCGCCTCCGCCGCCGGCCTCCCCGCCATCACCGCCCGAAACAGTCGTTCATGGGCGTCCAACACCGCCTCCACGCTGTACCCCTTGAGGATGAACTCCCGGGCCGCAGCTCCAGTGGTCCGGCAGCGGGGAAGATCGGTCATGAACCCCCGCAGGGCCGAGGCAATCGACGCCGGCTCCGCTTCGACCAGCTCGCCGGTCCGACCCGGGGCAATCAGATCGACGATCCCCGAGATTCGGGTGCCGACCGCCGGCAACCCCGAGGCCATCGCCTCGAGCATCGCATTCGGCAGCCCTTCACTCGAAGAAGGAAGGGCGAAGAGGTCGCCGGCGCGGTAGATCGGGGAGACGTGCGGCGAGAAGCCCGCCCAGATCACGCGGTCGACGATGTCGAGTGTCTTCGCTCGCTGGCGCATCGCGTTGCTGTACGCGGTGTCCTGCTCGGGGCCCGCGAGCACCAGTTGGCAATCGATGCCCTCCCGCCGCAGCAGGCCGAGCGCTTCGACCAGGAGATGCGACCGCTTGCGCCCGCTGATTGCGCCGACGAAGATGATCGTCGGGCGATCGTTCCACCCGAGCTCGCGGCGCAGGGCAGCCCGTGCCGCGTCATCTGCCAGCGGCGCGAATGCAGTCGTGTCGACACCATTTGGAATGCGGGCGATACGTTCTTCCGGGATGCCGTAGCCGAGGAGTTCGTCGACGATGTCCTGGCTGATTGCAATCACCCCCGAGAGCTGCGCAACCAGAGCTCGTCGCCGCGTCGCCATCTTGAGGAGGCCGCGAATGCCCGGCTTTTCCGCAAGTTCAACGCCATGCAGGGCGAACTTCACCACCGCCGGCACGCCGTGCTTCTCCGCTTCCAGACAGGGCACGACGGTCGAGTGAAACCCCTGCAGCCCGTGCACCACATCGAACTCGCGAGCGTGGCGAGCCATCCATGACTGCCCCCGCCGCGTGTAGATGAACTGGCTCACGAGCTTCGGCTCGCTCTTTGCCAGGTAGTGCTGCATCGCAAAGAGCGGATAGGTCTCCTGCTGTGTCTTCCCGTGCACCAGCGAGATGGCAAACCGCCCCGGCTGGGCCCGGCTGTACATCCGATACGCAGTCATCCCGGGACCGCTGTAGTGCAGACCGGCACCGGGCGGAGACCAGAGA
>Ga0163147_10002352_pt1 | contig 26885 bp, 16 predicted proteins | sample OliLakLV19MP6G1_FD_148597 | JGI IMG/M metagenome (GOLD analysis project Ga0163147, IMG submission 148597) | Freshwater microbial mat bacterial communities from Lake Vanda, McMurdo Dry Valleys, Antarctica- Oligotrophic Lake LV.19.MP6.G1 | ecosystem: Environmental > Aquatic > Freshwater > Lake >...
ACTGCCGCCGAGTTCTTCGGCGCGTTCCCGGATCGCTTGCAGTCCAACACCGAGTTGCATTTCGTGTGGCAAGCCTGACCCGTTATCGCTCACGATCAGCGTCAGCCAACCGTCTATTTCCAGCATAACGCGACATTGTGACGCATCCGCGTGGCGCACGACATTGGTCACTGCCTCGGTCACGATGCGATATGCCGCCACTTCGACCGCCGCTGACAGCACCGTGATTTTATCGGGAAAGCACATCTCAAAACGAATTGCATCCCTGGATGTATCCGCGCCTTCCAGCGACTCGATAAAGGTGTGCAGTGCGCCGATCAACCCAAGCTGATCCAGCACGGGCGGTCGCAGGTCATACACAAGACGGCGCAAATCTGCCAGCGAGACATTCAGGTCAGCTTCCAGATCATGTAGCACACGTGCCGCCATATCAGGCTGATGCGTAAGTAATGCGCGTGCTTTCCCAACTTTGAGCGAATGCGATGCCAGCGTAGGTCCAAGCCCGTCGTGCAGATCGCGGCGCAAACGGCGACGTTCTTCCTCGCGTGCAGTGATAATCTGCTGACGGGATTGTTGCAAAGCACTATTTAACTGCATAGCGTGAACGACGATGCCCGTTTGCCGCGCAATATTCTCAATCAAATGTTGCTCTTCCGCCCTGATCAATCGGTCGCCCCAATCCTGACCGACGACGATCTCACCCAGTACCACGTTGACATAAACCATCGGAAAACGACTCAAACGCATCGACTCGCGGTAGTTTCCTATCACAAGGCTGGTTTGAGGCTTTCCGTCGATGAAAATCGCTACATACGACAGGTTGAGCGCATGAGCCAGCGTTTCACCAATGTTCGGGAGTGCGGTATGGGTGGTACTGTCCTGTACTTCGGTGCTGACCTTTGACAACACTGCATAGGGGTTGTCGCGTTCGCCGAACATCAGATGATTGACCGTTGCCTGAATGCGTGTGCGCAACGGTTGAAAGATCAGCACAATGCCGAGTGTGACCGGAATCGACGCAAAAAAGTTGATCGTGTTGAAGATCATACCGATCAACAGGATGGCGACCACGTAAGTTAGCGACAGAATACCCAAAAAAGTGGTATAGACTAGCACGCGATTAATCACTGTATCGGCAGTCCACAGCCGGTAGCGAAAAATCGCTATCATGAAACACAGGCTGGGCAGGATGACCGCCAGCACAAGCTGAATGAATTGTCGCAATGCTTCCAGCGTGGTGGCGGTGATCAGCTCCGCCGTTGTGATCGGTGTGGAATGGGTTTGCGCCTGTAGCAAAGCATACACGCCGTAATACAGCATGATGCCCACGACCATGATCGCCATGCCGAGCGCAGTCCATTTGATCTGGTTGCGCCGCGCCGGGGCAGTCTGCCGATAACGCCTGAATTGCGCGTAAATGCCGATAATGAAAGGGGCGCTCGATGTGATCAGTGATAATTCGATGGTCGCTCGCCACGTCGGTCCGTAAATGGTGTTGGTCGGAAATGTGGGGAAAAGCAGGTATATCAGCGTGAGCAGGCTGTAACCAGCCACCAGCCAGCGCGACCATGCGGGCGAAAAACGTCCATCCGGGAAGGTGAACAGCAACGCCAGCGCCAGCGGAAGTGCCGCCGCCCGCATGATTAGAATGGGGAGGCGGAAAAATGATGCCAGAGGCGTATATTCCGGTAGGGTAAGCATGTCGAACGGAGTGCTGTCGCTCGTCCAGTATGGGATATTGATATTCTCATACGGCGTACCCTAGTCTACGGCGCTCTGACGGTGGTCGTCGTCGGGGTGTATGTGCTGGTGGTTGGAACGCTGAGTGCCGTGTTCCAGAGCAGCGGAAATTTGTTGTTTTCGCTGGTTGAAACCGGATTCGCCGCTCCATCGTGATATCACTCTGGATGATGTACGCGACGACCTGCTAAAGGTGAATGTGAGCGGCGGTATTCTCATCGAGGCGACCAACACGCCGGAAGAAATTTCGTGGCTGCTGAAACTGACTGAAGCTGATGATCGCTGTTGGGGTGTTATTGGCTGGATTCACCTTGAACAGCCGAATGCCGTCGAGCAGATCAACCATTTCGCGCAGCATCCAAACTTCAAAGGGGTGCGCCTGAATTGGCTTGCTCCACGTTCCAACCCTGAGCGACTTTATGCCGCCATGCACGCCCTACAGGATCGTCGGCTTGTCGTCGATGTGTTGGCGCGCCCCGAATTGTTGCCGGATGTGGCGGCGTTGATACGGGATTTTCCCCAACTGACGTTTGTGCTGAATCATATGGGTGGTTCGTCGATGACGAAAACCGGTTTAGAGGCATGGTGTGACGCCATGCAGCCGTTTGTGCCACTGTCCAATATGAGGCTCAAAGTGTCGGGCTATACCCCTGAATCATATCTAAGTCCGTATCTTCAGGTGGCAGATCACTGTTTTGGCGTGCAGCGATTGCTGTTTGGCAGCAATTATCCGTTGTGCGTGAGCTATACCGAGACGGTCGAAACCCTCCGCCAAGCAGCAGCCGACAAAGATGCACCGTGGCAGGCTGCATTGTTCCGAGAAACCGCTTTAACCACCTACAACCTACACAGCAGGGAGCAGCCATGTGGCAGCAGTCGAGACTAAACGGCGGTGGCTTTATCGTTGGTTTACTGCAAGACCTGCAGCAGCCGGAAATTTTCTATGCGCGCTCCGATGTGGCAGGGGTTTTCAAAAGCGTTGACGGTGGACGGTCGTGGACGGTCAAAAATCACGGTATGACCGACTGTCATCAGCACGACATTCAAAGTTTTGCGATCAGCCCGCACGATTCTAATCTTCTCTTTCGCTGTTCCGGCTCTGTACGTGGGGGTCAATTCTTCGGCACAATTCATAAAACGGTGAATGCGGGCGAGTTTTGGTATCCCGTGTGCGAAGGGATCGGCTTTTACGGCAATGGCGAAACCCGGTTCTACGGCGAAATCATCCAGGTCGATCCGCACGACCCAACGTTTATCGCGGCGGGCAGTTATACCAATGGTTTGTGGATCAGCCGGGATACGGGCGAAAACTGGCAGTCTGTCGGGCTGAAAGATGAGCGGATTTCGTGCGTGTGCTTTCACCCGACGCGCGCGCATACGATCTACGTAGGCACAATTGGCAGCTTTGATCGTGATCCGGTGTACGTCGCACAGCAGTACGATTATTTACGCCCGAACCCGGCGCGGTTGTATTGCTCACAGGATCGCGGGGAAACATGGGACGTGCTGCATGAAGGTTTGGATATGGGCGAACTGGTTTTTGACCCCGCCGATTCCGACATTGTGCATGTGGCATGTATCAACGACGGACTCCGAAAATCGACGGACGGCGGGCGAACATGGGTGAACCACGCGCCCCACTTATCAAAATACCCAATTGGTTCGCTCACCTTCGACCCGCATGATCCGCGTCGCTTATACGCAGCGGCGGTGACGATGCCCAACGCCGATCCCGACGTGCCACCCATCGGCTTGTATCGCTCGACGGACAGCGGTGCGTCATGGAAGCTCGTCCACTGGCATACCGACGCGGATATTCACAACTACCCTTCCTATATGACGCTCCCCTATGCGGGATGGGCAATCTCCAAAGTGCGCGTCGATACCCGTGACAGCCGAACGCTGTATATCAGCAATTGGTACGGCGTTTCCATCAGCCATGACGAGGGCGTGACGTGGGATGCCAATCACTTCGAGGGGATGGAAAACATCTGCATCGAGAATATCACAGCGCACCCGACGCAAGCCGGAACGGTTTATATGGTCATGGCAGACCATGCGCCAAAAGTCAGTACGGATGGGGGGCATACCTACACGGCAATGACTCGTCCACAGGTGGAAATTCCCCTGCTTGACAGCACGGCGCTGGTTCCATCCCGCTTTGATCCAGCCGTCGTGCTGTACAGCATGAAAGGCATGGGGCGATGCTCGATTGTGCGAACGGATGCGTTTGGAAATCATCCGCGTGTGGTGTTTGAAGTGGCTGCTCCAGCGGATACCGACGAAGGGCGTGTAGCATTTCAATCCCGCGCCGCCGGGGTATCGGTGCAGGCGCTTGCCGAAGACCCGTTCCAACCAGGCAAATTTTACGCCTATCTGGATGGCATCATCCAACAGGGTGCAGGACTGTATCAATCGCTCGACTGGGGTGAAACATGGGAACGGGTGGCACCGATTTTCCCCGACACCATTCAGCGTGTGCCGTATGAACGCCATTGGATCGAAAACGAACTGCTGTCCGTTGTGATCGCGCAGACCAAAAATGTATGTGGGACGAATCAACTTTTGTGCGTTGATCCGCATCGGAGCGGCACGCTGTATGTGGGCGAATGGACAGAAGGCTTGTTCAGATCGACCGACAGCGGAGTCACATGGCAGCGCATCGGTGAGGGACTGCCCTTCAAACGGGATCGCGCGTCGGTCATCAATGTCATTCGTGCTGATGAACGACAGCCGGGCGTCTTGTACGCGGGCTTCATCCGCGAAGGTGTCTGGCGCAGTGCGGATTACGGAGACACATGGGCGAAGATTTACCCGTCGCAAGATCGCATCTTCAACGCAACGTCGCTGGCAGTGGGTGGCACGGATGGGCGGCTGATCGTCGTGGTGTGCGAACCCTTGTATTATGCGCCATGCCTCTCTGCCGTGATGGTGAGCCGAGATGCAGGGCAAACGTGGACAGACATCTACGACCCGCACATGGGCGCGATCCGCTGGAAAACGGTTGCACTTGCAGCCCATACCAACCTCTTCTACGCCGGATCATGTGGGAATTCGGCTTTCTATTTCAATGTAGACGACGTCCAAACAGAGAGCGGTACACCCTGACCGACATCTTCTGCGCTTGAGCATACCCGAATAAATCGATGTACCAGCGCCTTCAACCGTGCGCAACCCCAGCGCCAGAATGGATTTAGAACGCGCGAGAACGCGCGAGATACTGCATAATGATCGGTAGTGAACGTGCGCAACTGCTTCTGGGAGAAATGTTGTGACCGAATCAATAAGCCCTATCAATTCATCAACCGTTCGCATATTCCTATCGTATGCCCGTGCCGATGACAACCCCAATTACGATGACCCAGCAGCGTCATTTCTGCGCCGCCTCTACACTGATCTTTCGACTGCCGGATTCGCTGTCTGGTGGGATCGGGAGTCGCTTCCCTCGCGCGGGCTGACCTTTACCCAGGAACTCCGTGATTCCATCAGTCGCTGCGACCGCTTGATCCTCGTCGTCGCCCCTGCGGCGCTGCAATCCCCTTATGTGCGCGCCGAATGGGAGTTTGCCCGTTCGATCTGTACACCGATCACCCCACTTCTGCGCGCTGGTACGTATGATCTCATCCCGGCTGAACTTCGCGCCTTCCATGCGCCTGACTTCCGAGACAGCCGCCCCTACGAACATGCCCGCGACGAGCTGATCCGCCTGCTGAACGATCCGACTGCTTCGCTGGGGACGCTGCATGGCGTGCCGTCGCTGCCTGCGTGGTATATCCGCCGTGACACCCCCCTCAACCTGCTCGTCGAGACGGTCTGCGCCGATACCGCCAGCGCAAAGCCAATTGTGATCAGCGCCAAACAGCAGACGGTTGCCCTGCACGGGCTAGGCGGGATTGGCAAGAGTGTGATTACATCCGCCCTCAGCCGCGATTGTACGGTTCGCGGCAGTTTTCCCGATGGCATTTTCTGGCTCCCTATCGGGCAAACGCCTCAGATCGCCGCACGCATGAGCGACGTCGGCAGCGCCTTTGGCGACAATTTTGAAGAATATGCCGATCCAGAGCGTGGGCGTGCGCGCCTGACGACGCTGTTAGAGAAGCGCGCTGTCTTGCTCATCCTCGATGATGTTTGGGATTATCACCATGCCGAAGCTTTTCAGGTGGTGGGCGCGCGCGGACGGGTGGTGATTACCACGCGCCAGCCGAAAATCGCTACGTTGCTCGGCGCGGTCAGCCAGATACTTGACGTGATGACGGCTGAAGAAGGCTTAGCCCTGATCGCACTGCGCATCGGTGTCGAGGTCACGACGCTGCCGCCGGAATGTGCGCGCATCGTCGCCTTTCTGGACGGACATTCGCTGTCCATCGCCATCGCGGCGGGTCAGCTTGTCGAGCGCGGGATCGACTACGCGCCGCGCCTGCTGAAGCGGATGGAGGAACGGCGTACCGGGGAGAACCCTTTTTCTGAAGACCTCGACCTCGATGAGACCGACAAGAACGCCAGTCTGGAAGTCTCGCTGTCGTTGAGCTACGAGGATATGAGTGAGGATTTGCGCCGCCGTTTTCGGGCAACGGGCATCTTCGCGGTGGATGGGACGTTCACCGAGGCAATGGCGGCGGCAGTCTGGGCTGATGACGATCCCGACATGGCAGAGGATAACCTGTACGCGCTGCTGCGGCGCGGGGTGGTGACACGCGAGATCGATGCCGAACATCGCACCCGCTGGCGGCGTCATGGGCTGCTGCGCGCATATGCCCACGCGCTGCTGCTGCGCGAGCAGGAACATCTGGCAATCTTTGCCCATTACGCCGACGATGTGATTCAACAGTCGGAGCAGTTTCGTACTCTGCTCCCGCAGGATTGGAAGCGGCTTGATCCACTGATCGCGCATGTACAGGAGGTGGGAGATACGCTGGTGGATCGCTATGCAAGCGTGATGGCGGAGCGTTTAGGCGCATATGCTTGGAATGTGGATCGGTTTATCTTTTACCGGAGGGCATTGATTGAGACGGCACGTGGGCGCGAAACGCGCGGGCTGCGTTGGTTGGAGGCGGCGCTGTCTGTCTACGCTGCGAACGGCGATCAGATGAAACAAGCGACGATCCAGAATGACATTGGGACAACGTGGGAGGAGGTGGGTGAGAAGCAAACAGCCCTCGAATTCTATCAACAAGCTCTGTCGCTGCGCCGGGCAATCGGCGACCAAGCGGGCGAAGCGGAATCGCTGCACAACATTGGAGGCATTTGGTTGTGGTTGGGCGAAATGCAGAAAGCACTGGATTACTACGGACAGGCGCTTCCGATGAGACGCGCCGTTGGCGATCAGGAGGGCGAAGGTGCGACGCTCAACAATCTCGGCACTGCGTGGTATTTGCTGGGCGACAAACACAAGGCGCTCGACTATTTCGAGCAGGCGCTCCCTTTGCGCCGTGCGGTGAACGATCAAAGTGGCGAAGGACTGACCCTCAGTAACATGGGTTCAGCGTGGGATGCCTTGGGCGAGAAGCAGAAAGCGATGGACTACTTTGAAATGGCACTCCCCTTGAATCGCGCGGTGGGCGACCGGAACGGCGAATCGACGACACTCAATGGCATGGCATGGAATTTCTTCGATCAGGGTGATTTCCCTCGCGCTGCCGACGGCTTTCGGCAGCTCATCCCGATTGCGGCAGCCATCGGGTCGGTCGCAAAGGAAGCCCTCTACAGGCACAATCTCGCTATGACTCTGCACGAGATGGGACAAATCGCGGAAGCCATTCAGGAGCTGGACGCTGCTATCGCCCTCCTCAAACGATACAATCTCCCTTACTCCGCGAGTGGCGCGCGTGTCGAGCAATACGAGGCGCGCGTGGCGGAATGGCGCAGTGGAACGGTGCCGCCAGCGCCGGAGGCAGAATGAATCCCCCGACTCTGCCCCTCACACCAACGAGTGATGCGGAGCTAAATGGCATTTTGTACGAATTGGTGTCAGGCAGCCATGCCATTTTGCTGGACAATTTTATCGGAGCGTACTTGCATGGTTCGCTGGCACTTGGAGATTGGGACAGCCACAGTGATGTCGATTTCCTGATCGCTGTGGCACACGATGTATCGGAGGCACAGTTGTCCGGCTTACAAGCCCTGCACAGCCGGCTCTATGACCTGCCTTCACATTGGGCGCATCATTTGGAGGGGTCGTATGTTCCGGTAGGGGTGCTGCGGCGCGCCGGCTCTGTTCGTCAGCAGTTGCCTTTTCTGGATAATACGAGTCGAACACTCGTACTTTCGGATCATGATAATACATTAGTCGTCCGGTGGATGCTGCGGGAGCGCGGCATCGTCATGGCGGGAGCCGATCCAAAACTGTTGATCGATCCCGTATCAGCGGATACCTTGCGCGAAGAAGTCTGGGAGACAATGCAGACGTGGGGCGCACCACTGCTGATCGATCCTGAAGCGATGAACAACCGCTGGTATCAACCCTATGCGGTCTTGAGCTACTGCCGTATGCTGCACACTTTGCAGACCGGGCAAGTCGGCTCCAAACCAGCGGGGGCGAACTGGGCTAGAGGCGCGCTGGACTCGCGTTGGGCTGATCTCATCCAGCGAGCGTGGGACGAGCGCCCAAATCCCACGCTAAAGATACGTCAGCCAGCGCATCCGGTTGACCTTGATCGCACGGTCGCATTTATCCGCTACGCCCTCTCGATTGGCACTCAGTTCATGAATCGATAGGGTTATATTCGCATGTACTGCTCAATGGTTGGCTACGTTCCAAATTTTGATCCATTGTTCGTATGTGAGAGAAATATTTATCATCCAACGATTTAATTTTTTCTTCCCAAATGTCAACAGAACCTAGCCCACGTTCGGACGGGACTTCCGACGGTTGCCGCAAAAACAAACGTCGGAAATCCCATCCATATATCCCGCTTTAATGGACTGGTGCTTAATCTTTGCCCAAGACCGCCGAAAATCGCTCCACCAACAGCCGCTGCTGTCTATTTATACGCCGTTCAGCGATCCGCGCGGTATTTTTCGATCACGTCGGGGTTCAAATCGATCCCGAATCCCGGTTTATCGGGCAGTTCCATGTATCCATCTCGAACGCGCGGAGGCTCGATAGGCAGATCAATCCACATCGGATCGCGCTTGTAATTGGGGAAAATCTCCACATACAAGGTGTTTGGGAATGCCGCCAACAGATGCAGCGCGATCTGCGGTTCTTCATGATGTGCCATGTTGACGTGGAAAAGCGCCGCCATTTGCGCGATGCGCCGCCATTCGGTGACTCCACCGGCAATCGTGACATCGACATTCAAAATATCGACGCTGTTACGGATAATGAGATCGCGGCAGCCGAACGCCGAAATCTCGCCTTGTCCAGCGTTCACTGGAATATTGGTGCTGTCGCGCACCATTTTCAAACCCTCGAATTGATCGTACCAGCGCACCGGCTCCTCGATCCAACCGAGATGCAGCCCTTCCGCTTGACGACAGAATTCGATGGCTTCCTGCGGCGTCCATGCCTGATTGGCGTCACACACCACGATGAAATCGTCGCCCACTAATTTGCGGACTTCGTGTACGCGCTTGATATCTTCGGCAACGCTGGTGCGTCCGACCTTGAACTTGACGCCCGCCATGCCGATTTCTTTGTAATGCAGCATCTCTTCGTTGAGATCCGCTTGCCCTTTCTGGGCTTCGTAATAGCCGCCGATAGCGATAATCGGTACGCGCTCCCGATAGCCGCCCAGCAACCGATACACGGGCAGCTTGTGAATCTTGCCGAGCAGATCCCACAGCGCGTTATCGACTGCCGCGATTGCCTGCATAAAAATCGCGTGATTGCGTAAGTCCAGCGTGTGGATACTGCGATTGCCGAGATCGACTTTCTGCGCAAACATCTTTGCCCAAAGTTTTTCGACATTCTGCGGGTCTTCACCCACCAGCAGCGGCGCAAAGACATCTCGAATGACGTAAATCACCTGATCTTGTGCCTGATCTTCATCACCGCCAAAAACTTCACCGATCAATCCTTCATCGGAATAAACGCGGGTGACAATCGTGTCGCGGTTGACGATGCGGTAGGTACCGCCCTCGAAATACTGGTCGAGCTGACGTTTGAGGGGAATTGCTTCAATTTTTGAAATCTTCATGATCTTCATGCGTTCAATATATACAATAGCGCACATTATATATTTTATTTGGTGGGTTGCAAATGATCCGCAAAACCATTTTGCGAACGTTCATGTGTGCCTGTCCAGTCTTGTAGTATGCTAAAGAGGGTGGGATGACGAGCGATTCCGACCAACATTTCAACATCTGATTATATATAATCGTATCATAGCGACAATTTCGTAGTACGTCGAACACAAGCATAATCTGAGGTACTAGAAAATAGATGGCGCACATGACCCCACACATTACCATCCAGCCAAAAACCAAGAAAGATTTGATCGCGGAAATCCTTCGTGAAGCCATTATTTCCGGCGAGTTCGTCCCCGGTGAACGCCTGCTGCAAGCTGACTTGGCACTACGATTTGAAGTCAGTCCGACTCCGATTCGGGAAGCGGTGCAGCAGTTGGTGGCGGAAGGCGTCTTGAGTCACAGTCCGTATCGTGGTGTGCAGGTGGCGGAAGCGCGCCTTGAGGACGTGAACGAAGTCTATATGATCCGCGGCGTGATCGAAGAATTAGCGACGCGAACTGCCGTCTACAATCTGCGCGTAGTCGATGCTCGGCAACTGCGGATTTACCATGATGATATGCAGATGCACGTGAAACAAGGGGAATTGCAAGCGTTACGCAAACTCAATTACGAGTTCCACATGCTGATTTACCGCGCCTCCCATCTCCCCGTGCTGCTCAATATGATCCGTCTGCTGTGGACAAAGTTCCCTTGGGACACGCTGCATGTCCTCCCGAACCGGGCTGCTTCGATGCTGAATGAACATCAACAGATTCTCGATGCCATCAATGCAGGCGATGCGGAGTTGGCAGGCAACCTCATGCGCACTCATATCGAGAGCGGTTCGGCGGCGCTGCGCGCCTACTTATCGCAAGCTGGCAAGTAACCTCAATCCGTTTTTCCCATGCGCATTTTTGACGCGCCAATTTAAACCGCTGCCGGGACACGCTGTCGTTGCGGACGATTTTTGTTTGTTTTCCGCGCCTCAAGCGGCTTCTGCGCTTAAGTCCATCGATTGATTGACAAGACTCTCGCAAATGTATAATATGGGAAAAGATATATTCTCAGCGGTGTTCGCCGGATGAATTATATTTTATCTTGTCTTGGCAATCACCCGGTCAAACATTAAGACGGATACATCTGTGTGGATGAAACGCATCGACACAGTGATCAATTAGAAACAATTGGGATGTTGAGGAGGTGCAAGGCTACCAACAGCCGTCTCTCGTCGAATCCGTATCGCAATGAAAAACTATGTTTAAAGGGAGTTCATGATGTCGTCCAAACAGACCAAGAATCTTTCACGCCGTCAGTTTTTTGGGGTCGCCGCCGGAGCCGCCGCTGGAACGCAGCTTGCCCGCCTCAGCCCGCTGAGCGTCTTTCCAAGCCGTTCTAAGCTGTCCGCCCCCGCCCGCCAAGATACACCTGTCACCCTATGGGGCTGGCCCACCCAAATCACCCGCTCGTTAGACACCGAAGGCACCGACCTACTCATTCCGCGCGTCCTTGAAGATACGGGCGTCCAACTGGAAGTCAGCCTCGTCGATCAGGCTGATCTTGCACCTCGTCTGCGTGCGGCGCTGCCATCGGGAACGGGTCCCGATGTACTGGCGACTGATTTTGACGTAATGGGACCCTACTGGCAGTTCATGGCACCCTTGAACGAGTTTGCCGAAGCTGAATGGGGACCCAATTGGAAGACCGAGCTGTTCAGCCCGACGGCGGTACAAGAGATGGATCTCGTCTCGCAAATCGTCGGACGCCCGGATGAAGTGTTCTATCTACCGGGAAACATGCAGCTCCTCGGTTGGCCCTATTACTGGATCGAAGATTTTGAAACCCATGATATCGATGTGGCGGCGATGACGACGTTCGACGATTTCATTGCCGCCTGTCAAAAACTCAAGGATGCGGGGCTGGTGGCAATGCGCGGCTCCGGTCATCCAGCAGAACTCGCCGACTGGTTCAAAGTGCTGGTCGAAGTGGCTGCGCCCGGAAAAATGGCGGACGTGCAGCGCGGCATCGGCAGCTTCACCGATCCCGATATGGCGGAGACCTTTAACCTGATTGCGATGATGTATAACGAATACATGCAAGAAGGTGCGATTGCGGAGGATGCTGGCGTATCGTTTAACGGTTTCTTCGCCCATGAATCGTCCATGGTCTACACCTTCGCTGGAACGCCGTACTTCGGTTTCTTGAACGGCGATAACGAACAAGTGCGGGAAGATATGCGCAATAGTTTTGGCACGTTCCAGATCCCAGGTGCCGCTGGACTCGCATCCACCGATGGCGGCATGGCGATGATCGAAGCGTCGCAAAACAAGGCAGCGGCGTGGGAATTCATTAAGTGGGCAACCGTCGGCAACGGCGCTGCCTATACGGCGCGCGATACGTCCTCACCGTATGGTGCCGTGGCGATCACGCCCGCCCTGACCGGAACGGACTTTGACACCAATCTCGCGGGTCCGCTGTTCGACGCGCTGCAATCGGGCAATAATGTCTTCCGCCGTGTCCTCTGTGCCGATGTCTACAGCGCGATCACGACGACGATACCGGGCGTGGTGACGGGGCAAATCTCGGCAGCGGACGCCGCCGCTGAGGTTCAAGAAGCCTTTGAACGCAACTGCGAGCAGTGGGTCACAAGCTAAAGAACACCTAAATTATAGAACGTTGGAGGGGCTGCGCGGCTGCATGGTCGCCATGCAGCCCCTTCATATAGGAGTTCGGTTACGATGTTAAGCGATAAAACGCCCGATTCGCCTATTGTTTATCTGTCTGTCTCGTCCGCGCCGCCCACTGTCAAAAAATCGTTTTGGAAACGCCACAAGATCAACAGTGGTTTGGCGTTCGTCCTCCCTGCCGTCTTGATGTATCTGTTATTCGTCGCGTGGCCCATCATCTCGACGGTGCAAACCAGCTTCTTCGATTGGGACGGGATCAGCATTGAGCGGGAGTTCGTCGGGTTCCAGAACTACATCGACTTGCTGACCAATGACCGGACATTTCGGCTGAGTATTCGTAACAATTTGTTGTGGGCAGGCTTGAGCATCACATCATTGGCAGTGTTCGGCTTTCTGATCGCCTACATGCTGAATCAGCGCCTGCGGTTTCGGAATATCTACCGAACCTTAATTTTCCTACCTGCTACGGCGTCGCTGGTGGTGATCGGCTATACATGGGAATTCATGTATCGAACCGACGGCGGCATCGTCAACGAAATCTTTAAATTTCTCGGTATGGAAAGCGCCATCCGCATCTGGCTGGCGGATGCCAACGTGACGATTTTCGCCGTGATCGTCGTCGGTATCTGGTCATCGCTCGGCGTTTGGGTCGTCATCTATCTCGCTGCGCTGCAGGGGATACCCCAAGACCTGTACGACAGCGCCGCCGTCGATGGGGCGACGGGCTTTAAGCAAATGGTCTACTTGGCGATCCCGCTCACCATGCCGACGACGCGCGCGCTGCTCATTCTTGGGATGATCGGGTCGATCAATCAGTTCGGGCTGATCTTCCTGATGTCGAGGGGCGGTCCCTATCACGCATCCGAAGTGATGGCGTACCAAATCTACGAGCTTGCCTTCAGAACCAATCATGCGGGGTATGCGTCGGCGCTGTCGGTGCTGCTGCTGCTGCTGTCGGCAGGGGTGACGGTGGCACAACTGCGCTTGATCAAGGGCAACTTCCGCATGTTCGGATGATGCTGAACAAGCTGTGGTATCAGCACGTCTATCAGCGGGTATTGCTTGATCAGCGGGCGGGTGTCTAGCAGCCGAACGAACCTTTACGAGCGTGGTGCCAAATGTTGAAAATTATGTTGAGTTGAAAGCGAACGACGATGGAAACTGAACATTTACGACGGCGCGATTACGACCTGATCTTGAATGTTATTTTGATCGTGATTACGACCATCATGATCATTCCGTGGCTGATCGCGTTGAGTACCGCCCTCAAAGCGCCGGGCGAATCGCTGACGAATCCAAGTCTGATCCCGCAGCAGATTGATTTGGGAAAATTTGTTGAAGTCTTTCAGTTGGCGAATGTTCCCGTCTTGGCGCTGAACAGCATCATCGTCACGGGAGCAACCGTGATCATCGTGTTGTTTCTGGCGTCGCTGGCTGCATACGGCTTCGCACGCATCGATTTCATCTTTCGGGAGCCGCTGTTCTTCCTGCTGCTAACAGGCATGATGCTCCAAAGCGCCGCGTTGATCGTGCCGCTGTATCAAGTCAATGTCGCCTTGAATTTGTTGAATACGCGCACAGCATTGATCGGACCCTATGTCGCGCTTGGACTACCGTTTGCAGTCTTGATCCTGCGCGGCTTCTTTGAATCGCTGCCGAAAGAGTTGGAAGAAGCCGCAATTGTGGATGGGGCAACGCGGTTTACCGTCTATTGGCGCGTTCTCTTGCCGCTGACCCGCCCCGCGCTGGCGACAGTCGGAATCTTCATCGGCTTGTCGTCATGGAACGACTTTTTGCTGCCGATGCTGTTTGTGACCAAGAGCGAACTGAATACGCTGCCGCAGGGCTTGTTGGTGTTCCAATTTGATAACATCGTCCAACAGGAGCATCGTTTCGCCCTCATCGTCATGATGATGACCCCCGTCGTGATCGTATTTTTGCTGCTTCAGCGGCAGTTCATGCAAGGCTTGACAGCGGGCGCGGTGAAGGGTTAACGACGATGACGACACAATCCCGCATCACGCTCGAATCCGCCGCCGATCTCATCCAGTTCGATGCTAGGTCGGGACGCTTGCAGTCTTTCCGTCGTCAAACTGCGCCGGAGATCGAATTTATTGATGCGTCAGCGGATACGCCTGTCTTTGCCATTCAATACTTGGGCGACGACAAACGCTTTCGGACGCTTTCGGACGCACACGCGACCCGTGTACAGGTCGAACTGCACGCCCTGAGCGACACGCGCCAGCAAGTTGTCGCCCAGTATCAGGGCGTCGGTGGATTTGACCTGAATGTGACCGCGATCATCGAGGCGGACAAAAACGAACGGCTGACGCGCTGGTCGCTGCGCCTGCACAATCAAACGAATCTTCACATTATCAGCGTCGAGTACCCGTTCGTGATTGTTTCGTACACGCTGGACAATTCTGAGTCAGATCGGGCGCTCGTCCTCCCGATTGGCGCGGGCATCCTGATCAAGAATCCGCAACCGCACGATCTTCATCCGGACGCACCGCTAATGTGGCAGATGCGCAGCGAGAATACCGCCGTCCTCCATTATCCCGGCTTCATCACGGCGCAGTTCATGGCGTATTACAACGCCAGCGCCGGAATTTACATCGCGGCGGAAGATACACAGGGCTGCATCAAAATGCTCAAGGCAGTCCATCGAGACGGCGGCATCCGTTTGGGGATTGCGCACATCGGCGATTGGGATGTGGGTGAGCGCAACCTAGAGTATGACGTGGTACTGGGAAGTTTTACTGGCGACTGGTACGCGGCGGCGGCGCTGTACCGCTCATGGTCGGGGCAGCAGCATTGGTGTCAACTGCCGCTGCATAAGCGCCAAGATGTACCGGACTGGCTGCTCGAATCGCCGCCGCACTTGATGGTAAGGATGCAGGGCGAACTCGATTCCGGACCTGCCGAACCCAACACGGCGTTTTTGCCCTATCCCAAAATCCTGCCGCTGTTGGAAAAGGTATCCAAGCGGATCGAAGCACCCGTCGTCCCCGTCATCATGTCATGGGAACGCGGCGGACCGTGGGTGTATCCCGACTGTTTTCCGCCCGTCGGCGGCGATTCGCTGGTGGAATTTACGGCGCGCGCCCGCGAACGCGGCTGGCATGTTGGCACGTTCAGCAACGGCACGCGCTGGGTCGTCGGTCATCTCTGGAGCGGCTATGATGGCATGGATTACTTCGATGCCCATCACGCCGAACAGGGCATCAGCCGGACGTTTGCGGGGGAGTTATGGGCGGAACAGTGGGATGCCGCTTGGCGTCCAAGTTTCGTCTGCTGTTTGGGCGCGCGTCAGACGATGGAAACGGCGCAAGATTATGTTCAGCGCGTGATCGATTATGGCATCGACTGGATTCAGTTCTTGGATCAGAATGTCGGTGCGTGTACGTTCCCGTGTTACAGCCATGAACACGGGCATCCGCCCGCGCCCGGACGCTGGATGACCGAGGCGATGCTTGAACTGACGGCATTTTTCCGTCAGAAACAGGCAGAAGCAGCGGATTCGAGCGGCGGGGCGCGCAAACTGGTGTTTTCGGTTGAAGGACCTGTCACCGAATATCTGCTCCAATCATTCCAAATCTGCGATATTCGCGTCGTGCCACCCAATCATCTCGCGGCGCATCCGTGGTGGACGAACTCGATTCCGCTGTATCAGTTCCTTTTTCATGAGTACATTTTGATGCAGGGCGGCTTCGGTCACGGCGCAGACCCCCATCATCTGGCGATTCGCAATGCGTATAATTTCGTCGTTGGGGAAATTCCCGGCGCGGTGCTGAAAGGCGACGGACGGCTGCTCAACAGCGACAATCCGGGCATCAACTGGGCGCCGTGGGAGCCGCACATCGGGGACGACGAAGAAGCGCTCGCCATGCTGCACACGACAACCGCGATGCGGCGCGGACCCGGCAAACCCTATCTCGTGTTCGGGAAGATGCTCCCCCCCGCCGCCGTCACAGCGCAAATGATTGAATGGCGGCAGGATCGCACGCTGAACAGCGTCCCGGCGGTCTTTCACGCCGCATGGCAAAGCCCAGACGGAACATTCGCGGTCGTGTTGGCGAACTGGACGCAGCAGCCGCAGTCGGTCACGGTTACGGATGTGCGGCTGCAAGCCGCGCGCGTGCGCGTTCAGCTTGCCGCGCCTGCGATTTCGTCCATCGAAGCGATGCCGAATGGAGAAAGCATCACCATCGAGATTCCGCCGCTCGGCTGCGCGCTGATTGAGGTCGGCGGCGCGTCCTGAAAGCGGCTTACCGAATAAATATCGACGAACAGCACCGCGAGGATTTAGGGAAAATCATGGTTTTCGCAAGTCGCAATGTGCCGACGGAGTGGGCTTACACGTCCGGCAAAACTTACAGCGATCCGTTCAATGAAATTCAGCTTGATGTCGTCGTCACGGCTTCCGACGGCAGCCAACAGCGCGTCCCGGCGTTTTGGGCGGGCGATCAGGTGTGGCGCGTGCGTTACAGTTCCGCACAAATGGGCATCCATCAATTGCAATCCGTTTGCTCGGACGAAAGCAACCCCGATTTGCATGGGCAGGCAGGGACGCTTACCGTCACCGAATACACCGGAACGAATCCGTTGTATCAGCATGGACGGGTTCGCGTCGCGCCCGATCAGCGGCATTTGGAGCATCAGGACGGCACGCCGTTCTTTTGGCTGGCTGATACATGGTGGATGGCGTTCTGTAAGCGCATGACGTTCCCCGATGGCTTCCGCGAGTTGACCGCTGACCGCGTGGCGCACGGATTCACAGTGATCCAGATTGTCGCTGGACTCTACCCCGACATGCCGCCGTTCGATGAGCGCGGCGCGAATGAAGCCGGATTCCCATGGGAGCAAGATTTCAGCCGGATCAATCCGGCGTATTTCGATCTGGTCGATGTGCGGATGGCACATTTGGTACAGTCCGGACTGGTTCCGGCGCTGGTTGGCTTCTGGGGCTACTTCTTGGACATCGCCGGGTCATCCGTCTTGGAAAAACACTGGCGCTACCTGATTGCGCGCTACGGCGCGTATCCAGTCATGTGGTGCTGTGCGGGCGAGGCGCTGCTGCCGTGGTATCAATCGCCAGAATTTGAGGAACTGCTGCGCTCCGCCGATTTCGATACGTGGCAGCCCGCCGACAAGCGCGCGGCATGGTCGAAGATGATGCGCTTCATTCGCACCACTGACCCGTATCACAACCTCCTGACCATCCATCCGGTTAAACACGGTACAGATCAGGTCGATGACCCGACAACCATGGATATCGATTGGCTTCAGACCGGACACGGCGGCTATCAGAGCCTCGCGCCGACTATCGAGACGGTGGAAAACGCGCTCAGTCGGCAGCCGAAAATGCCCGTTTTGGTCAGCGAAGTGTGCTACGAGGGCATTCTCGAAGGCAGCCGCGAGGAAGTCCAGCGATTTCTGTTCTGGACGTGTCTGCTCTGCGGCGCAGCGGGACACACCTACGGCGCGAATGGTATTTGGCAGGTGAATACGCCGGAACAGCCGCATGGCTTGTCCCCGCACGGCATTTCGTGGGGCGATACGCCGTGGCAGGACGCCTATCGTCTACCAGGATCGCGCCAGCTCGGTTTGGCAAAGCGGGTATTAGAACGCTTCGCGTGGTGGCGGTTTGAGACTCATCACGAGTGGATCGATCCGCACCAGAACGCGGCTGATCGGCTGTCGAGCTACGCGGCGGGCATTCCCAGCGTGGTGCGCATCTTCTATCTGCCCGTCGCGGCGATCCGCTTCGTGCGCAGCGATCAACCGTTTTTGAAGGCGCTCGAAGCAGGGATCAGTTACCGCGCGGCGTGGCTCGATCCGAAAACGGGTCACACCACCGATCTCGGCAGTTTTCGCGGCGATCCCAATGGCGATTATCAACTTCCCAAGCCGCCCATCCTTCAAGATTGGGTGCTGATTCTGGAGGCAGAATAAACATGGCTGCACCGATCCGTATTCACCCCAACAATCCCAAGCTGTTCGAGTTTCGCGGTAAACCGCTGGTCTTGCTGACAGCGACCGAGCATTACGGCGCGGTCATGAACCGTCCGGTTCAATTTGAACGTTATTTGGCAGACACGGCGGAGAAAGGGATCACGCTGACGCGGCTGTTCACGCTGTTTCGTGAACTGCAATCTGCGATCAATCCCTATTCGACTTGCAAACCCGAATCGCCAGATTACATCGCGCCGTTCGTCCGCACTGGAGCGGGACGCGCGTTGGACAAAGAACTGAAATACGATCTCGATCAGCCGAATCCGGAGTTTTTTGATCGGCTGCACCGCTTCATGGCGCTCGCGTCCAATTACGGGATTATCGTCGAGGTGGTTCTGTTGAGTAATACGTATACAGACGAGATTTGGGCGCTGAACCCGCTCAATGCCGCCAACAATATCAACGGCTTGGAGCCGATTCGCTGGCAAGCGTACATGAGTCTGCGCCATGCCGATCTGTTCGCGCGTCAAGCAGCCCATGTCCGCAACCTCGTGACCGAACTCAACGGCTACGACAACATCATCTACGAAATCTGCAATGAACCCGGTGGACGCTTCGCGGGGAGCGCCGACAATCCGTCACTGGATGAAGTCAACGCATGGCTGGACGCGCTGATCAACGTGGTGCGGCAGACCGAAGCCGGATTGCCCAACCGCCATCTGATCGCGGGGCAAGAGGCGTTTTCGTATGTGCCGTGGGAACAGCCCTCCGACCGCTCATTCGCGGCGATGGATTACGACGTTGTGAACATGCACCCGCTGCCCAATACAACCCACAACGGCGTCAGCTATCACATGGGCGACTTCATGTCCAAACAGTTGACGCTGCGCGCTGTCCGCGATTTTGGACTTGCCACTTACGCCCAACCCAAGCCGATGAATCAGGATGAGGACAATGTTGCCAGCCAATATAAAGATGTGGACGGCTGGACAATCCATCGTAAGCGCGCATGGATGACGTTGTTCACGGGCAATCATTACGACTACATCGATTTTTCGATCATTCCGCGTCAGGAAATCGGCACACCAGAGTCACAGCGGCACATCCGCAGTTGGATGAAATATCTGTCCGCCTTCATCCATTCGTTCGATCTCGCTGCCGCGCGTCCGCTGCCGAATATCCTGACCGCGCAGCCGGAACATACGCTGGAGATGGCATTCGGCGTACCGGGACAGGATATCGCGCTGTATCTGGCGGATGAACGGGAACTATCCGCCGCGCGGGACTTGCCCGGCGGTGTCGTCGGCGCAGGGGCGGGTGAGCCAATCGGCGGTACGGTAACGCTGAATCTGCCCGACGGAAGCTATATATTCACTTGCTTCGATCCGCAAACGGGGCTGTCGTCGCCGGGAATTGAAGTCGGCGGCGCCTCTGATCTGCGCCTGATGCTGCCGCCATTTCAGCATGATTTGGTCGTGCGACTGGAAAAAATTGCCCCCGCATCCTCCGAACAGCACCGCTAATTCGCGTTTTGTATGCGCGCCGATGGTGACCATTTTACGGGCTGCGGTGAAATGGTCACTCGATGATTGTCGCTGTTCTCGCCGTTGTAGCGCACCACGAAAGCAGTTGAAGATAAAGCTTTAATGTACTTTCTTGATGGACGACTACGAAAATACCCCTGTCAATGCGCGTTGTTTCTGTCGTTGTTATTCGATGGAATTCTGACCTTAAAACTGGTTTTCACCTCCGGCGTGCTGCTGACTTCGATAGAACCATGATGCAATTCAACAATTCGCTTCGCCATCGCCAAGCCTAAACCTGCCCCGCTTTGCAGATGCCGAGATTCGTCAGCTTTGAAGAGCCGGTCAAAAATATGCGGCAGAATGTCCGCCTGAATGCCGATGCCGTTATCGCTGACTTCGACCACAACACTGCCGTTTTCTTCATACGTCTTGACGCTAACAACGTCCCCTTGTTCAGTAAACTGAAGGGCATTATCGAGCAGGATATTTAGCATTTGCTCCATTGTGTCGGCATGAAAATAGACATCAGGTAAGTTGAACTGCAACTGTTCGACCAATTTCACTTCTTTTAGGTCTGCTTTAGGCTTGAGAATATGCAAGACCGTTGTTACCTGATCGTTCATGTCACCTAATTGAAACGTCAACCTCGGTGTGCTGTCCAGAAGCGCCATTTGCTGAAGTTGATCCAAAACGGCTGCCAGACGAAAAATATGTTCCTGAACCGTCTGAATCTTTCCTAGCTGTGTTTCTTTATCGACAGTCTTGCCGATCAAATATAACCCTGTAGAAATGACAGAGAGCGGGGTTCGCAAATCGTGTGAAATATCGCTCACAAAACCTGCCAACACCTTAGTCCGCAGTCGTTCGGCAGTAAGTTCTACCCGCTGGGATTCTGCCTGCTTCTGGAGTGTGATGTCAGTGATGGCGATGCGATAGTCGATGCTACCGTCAGTCTGTAGCATGACGGTGCCGTCCAACCTGATCATCAACGGAGGTCGGTTTGGCACAAGCAAGATGATTTCACACTGTTGAGACTGTTGAGTGTGTCGGAGTGCCTGACAAAAAAAGTGGTAGGTATCTTGTAGGTTGGGGTCAATAAAATCAGATAAATTCCGTTTGAGCAGTTTCTCGCGCTCGATCCCCATCATCGTCACAAAAGTGAGATTTGCCTCTTCAATATGCTCATCGTTATCGAGTGTCAGCAGACCAACAGGGGAAAAATCATAGAGATCGGTATATTTGCGGTGCGACGATTCAAGTGCAAATTGGGTCGCTCTCAGCGCTTCATTTTGGAGTTCCAGCTCAATTTGATGGACATCCAGCTCATGGAGCAATCTTTTTGCATCTTCGAGCGAAAACCCTTCTGTATTGATGATCCGTTCCTGAAGTTGCTGTTCGGCGCGCTGACGAAGTGTCGAATTGTTCTCGTCATCATTGTGATTAGTCATATATCGAACCCCTGTGCGCGTTTCTTGATCAGGTCAATACAACCGCAGGTGGTTTCCAGAGCAATTTCAATTCAGTTCCCATGCCGATGGCACTGGTGATAGCCAGATTTGCATGGATTTTTGCGGCGCGCTCCTGCATGATGCCCAAGCCCATGCCAGCGGATGATTCTGTCGCGTTAAACCCGACCCCATTATCATGGATGCGCAAGCTTAGGTGATCAGGTCGGTTGAGCAATTGAACGATAAAATGAGTTGCCTGACTGTGCTTCAGAATGTTGTTCATGCTTTCTTGAGCGATACGATAGATTGCGATATGGACGTCAGCGGGTAAAGGCGATTCGCCGCACTCTAACTTCAACTCGACAGTGATCTCTTGGTGTCCGCACACAGTCTCACTCAATTGGCGCAAAAGGGTACTCAACTGAGTTCTGAGGATACTTTCGGGGAGCAATTCGAACAGGACGCCCTGCATTTGCGCCAGTGCTGCACGATTGAGCGTTACCACTTGTGCGAGGATAATTTTGGCGCGATCAGGACTATGCTCCCAAAGACGTGGCAGCACCTCGCTCAAAGATGTAGCGGCAAACAGCGATTGTTTAACGCTGTCGTGTAAATCATGCCCTAAACGCTGGCGTTCTTGAAGTGCAGCGATATCCCGCGATTGGTCGGTGAGGCGCACTCGTTCCAACGCTTGCGCACACTGGTGTGCCAGCGCCTGCATAAACAATTGATCGTCTTCAGTGAAGCGCCGCGCCTGTGAAAAAGTGTAACTTAGGATGCCGATGGGTTGGTCATTGATGATCAACGGCAGGCTGGCAAATGCCTGACTGTCATCAGCAGGCAGATCGGACACCGGGGAGTAGTGCTGGGCATATTCTTCTAAAGAATGGATATAGACCGGTTTCTGTTGGTGCAGCGCTTCTTTGAATGGGGCGGCAGCAAAAGATAGGGATACAACCTGCTCCGAGTCACCGTAAGACGCGCTGGGCAGCAGGGTGCTTCCATCGCTTGATAACAATAAAATTACACCCCTTTGAGCGCCGACAACGGGTATGCTTTGTTGAAGACAGGCTTTAAATACCTGCTCATATGAGATGGCGCTGGAGAGTGCTGCGGTAATCTTCTGCAAACTGGCAAGCTGCCGCATGGCACCATCAGCCATGCTGCGCGCCGCTTGCTCTGCCATATAGAGCCGTCTTATTTCCAACTCCCACTGATGTCGCTCAGTGATCTCGCTGACCGCAAGACGATAGAAAGTATGCGTGTCGATTTGCACGAGCACAGTCCCGTTCAGCGTGACGACCTGCGCTGGTCGATTGGGTGGAAGTAAGGTGACGTCACACTGTTGGGGTTGCTGAGTATTGTGCAACAACTGACAAAAAAAGTGGTAGGTATCTTGTAGGTTGGGGTCAATAAAATCAGATAAATTCCGTTTGAGCAGTTTCTCGCGCTCGATCCCCATCATCGTCACAAAAGTGAGATTCGCCTCTTGAATATGATCATGGCTGTCGAGTGTGACCAACCCGACGGGGGAAAATTCATACAGATCGATGTATTTGCGGCGCGACGTTTCAAGGTCAAGCTGGGTCATTCTCAGCGCTTCATTTTGGAGTTCCAGCTCAATTTGATGGACATCCAGCTCATGGAGCAATCTTTTTGCATCTTCGAGTGAAAAATCCACCTCGTTGATGCCTCTTTCCTGAAGTCGCCGTTCCGCACGCTGACGCAGCTTTGAATTGCCGCTGTCATGATTCTGATTTGTCATGTGTCTAACCGTTTAATCCTAAAATAAACGAGCGTTCAACCAAGAGACATCGACGTAGCCCCATCCGGTTGAGCCGAAAATGGTTTTGGAAAAACGTACGAACACAAAAAAATAGCATTGACGCACCGCGAAAAAAATCATGGGTTTAAGCTCTCTAATGCGAGCAAGATCAGCATCGGCTGCTTGTAGCTCGACTGAATCTGCCGCGCGTTCACATGTATTTTTCGGGACCCAAGGGTCGGAAGTTTAACAGTGACCTCGTAATCCTCAATCGCGATCCCATTTTCAAAAACAGTCTTGATGAGTGACACGAGTTCGGGAATGTTCCAAGCCCCATCGCCTAATGTGCTTAGGGGAAGATTGAGGGTTTCTTTGGGGGTAACATCCATAATTTTGAAGAAGGCTTGATTGGCATTGATGACCTGCAAGCTTGCATCGATCAACACGAGCGGTTCGCGCACGGTATTGAAAACGTTCTCCCCCAAAAGACGTGCCGCCTCAATTACTTCTGTTTGTCGTTGTGCTGTCACATCGTTAAACGAAACAACAATGCCTTTAATCGCATTTTGAACGGTACGATAAGGTCGTAACTGTAAGTTGTACCAGCGTCCATTCTTGGTCTGAAGATCGAGTTCATGCGGTATCAGTGTCGTAAAGACGTGTTCGAGGTCATTCAACAAGGTTGGATAATGCAAGTCGGAAACAATATGCGTGATGGGGCGACCAACATCAGTGGTGATAAGTTTAAATACCTGCGTTGCCGCAGGATTAAAGCGGCGAATACAATTAGTTGTATCTAACAAAATAATTCCGGTTTGAATGGTATTGAGCGTATTCTCTAGATCATTATTTGCCCACGTGATTTCTTCGAACTTACGCTCTAATTCAGAATTGGTGGTCATCAGTTCTTCGTTGAGTGCTTTCAATTCTTCCTGTGAGGTTTCGAGTTCTTCGTTGACGCTCTGTAATTCTTCATTCATCGACTGCATTTCTTCATTCGAGGACTTCAGTTCTTCGATAATTGCTTGTAAATATTCTCGTGTGTCAGTCAGTTCCTGATGAACCAAACGGTTTTTTTGGTCGCGTTCATCCAATGGGATGAGAATGGTCTCCCCGTTGTTGTTGTCGTCTACGGAAGTAAAATCGATCTCTTCAAAGAACACCGCCAATAAATTGTTGCTTGTGGCTGCTGGCAGCAGCTTTACAGTCAGGTTAAAGAAGGTTTCAACCCCATTGTCTTTCACACGTAAACCGGGTTCATAGATTTCGCGCTGCTGTGTGATCGCGCGGTAAATGGCGGTGGTCAAGGCGGTTTTGAATCCTTCTCTTGCGGAGCGGATAATATCTAGTTGATGGGTTTCACCTGTAGAAATCTCTAGATATTTGCCCGTGCGACCATGCACATAAAGGAGCTGTCCTTCGTAGTTGATGATGATACAAGTGGGTGTCCAGTCCTTGAGCAGCATGGCTTCGGTCGTTTCACGCAGCGTTAAATTTGGCGGCGTGCTTGTGATGGGGTGCCCACTTTTTTCAGATGGAGTGCTTAGTGATGGTATCTCTGTCCTAAAGCGCGGGATAGGGGTAGTGAGTACGCGTTGAAATAGCTTGTGTTGGAGATGATGGGTCCCTCTGTGCCAGAATTGGTGTTCATGATTTCCCAAACTTTCTGATGATCCAAGGAGCAGAAAGCCGCCGGGGGAAAGGGAGAAATGGAAATAGGAGATAACCTTACTTTGCAATTCGTTGTCGAGATAGATGAGCAAATTGCGACAGCTAATCAAGTCTAATTTAGAGAATGGTGGGTCTTGCGTCACACTATGAAATGCGAAGACCAACATCTCGCGCACTGATTTTATGATTTGATAACCGTTTGATGTATCAAGAAAATATTGAGACAAATATTGCTCTGGCACATCCAGCGCGATATTGGTGGGGTAGACCCCCATTCTCGCCCGATCCACCGCATTCGCATCAATATCGGTGGCAAAGATTTGGACTTTAAATTCTTGACGTAAAGCCAGCATCTGTTCGCGCATTAAAATGGCGATTGAGTACGCTTCTTCGCCCGTAGAGCAGCCCGGCACCCAGATGCGGATCGGTTGATTAGCGCGCCGATTCTTGAATAAAAGAGGGATAACTGATTCTTTTAGACTTTCAAAAACCTCTTTATCTCGAAAAAAACTGGTCACGCCAATTAACATATCCCGAAAGAGCGCTTCAATGCCAATCGGATTATTTTGAAGAAACCGAACGTAATCTTCGATCTTCTCAATTTGATTCACAGCCATCAAGCGTTCGATCCGGCGGCGGATTGTGCTTTCTTTGTAGTGAAAAAAGTCTTGTCCAGTTTGCGAACGGATGAGGAACAAAATCTGTTGCAATGCTTCGGAGACCACGCTTTGGGGCAGCGTGACCAAACTTCTATTTGGATCCAATGCTAATCTCCGGTAGGTTGCCAACTGTTCGGGCATCGCTTCGGCAGACAGAATAAAGTCCACCAATCCGGTCGCAATCGCATTGCGAGGCATCCCGTCATAAAGGGCGCTGACGGGGTCTTGCACCATGATGAGTCCATTCTCTTCCTTGATCGCCTTCAACCCCAATGTGCCATCGCTGGCAGTCCCAGAGAGAATGATGCCAATCGCTCGTTCATGCATATCCAGCGCAAGCGAGCGGAAAAAGTAATCGACCGGCAACCGAATCTTGATGTCGTCGGGGGGCGGGAGGGTTTGCAATCTTCCGTTGAACAGCGCCATCATGGTATTTGGAGGAATAACGTAGACATTATTCGCTACAACCTCCATATCGTTCTTTGCCTGTTGAACGTTCATTTGCGTATAGCGCTGGATAATTTGCGCTAGAATACTTTCATGATTAGGAGCAAGATGCTGGATTATGACAAATGCCACGGTATGTGTCAAGGGTTTGAAACAAAATCGGGAAAAACATTAAGGAAGATTCACCCGTTCGGGCGGATTAATCCAGACCGCCTTAGGCGCAGTGGCGACGGCGGGCAGTCCCTTGCTGAAGCGTTCCGGACGTGCGGCATAGGCGGCAGTCATGACCGTCTGGCGCTGCTGACAAATAGCATCCGCCTGCCCGTAATGGACGCTTGAGGGCGTGAGCAGGTTCAGCCCGGTGTGATAATGCGCCTCGTTATACCAGTCGAAGAAGGAACGTGCCCAGGCGCGCGCATCCTGAATGGAACCGAAACGGTCAGGATAGCCGGCAGTGTACTTGAGCGTCTTGAACTGCGCCTCGCTGAAAGGATTATCGTTGGAGGTGTGGGGACGAGAGTGGCTGGCGCTCACACCGAGGTCGTCCAGCAGCAGCGCCAGCGACTTGGCGCGCATCGGACCGCCGTTGTCGGCGTGCAGGATGAGCTGGTCGCGCTCGATACCTTGACGTGTGCAGGCGGTTTCGACCAGGTCTTTGGCAAGGGAAGCTGTCTCGCGCTCAGCGATCATCCAGCCGACGACATAGCGGCTGTAGATGTCCAAAACGACGTAGAGCGCGAAAGACGACCATTTCGACGACCCGCGCAAGGCGGTGATGTCCCAGCTCCAGACCTGGTTGGGGGCGGTCGCCAGCAACTCGG
>Ga0163147_10002362_pt1 | contig 26807 bp, 29 predicted proteins | sample OliLakLV19MP6G1_FD_148597 | JGI IMG/M metagenome (GOLD analysis project Ga0163147, IMG submission 148597) | Freshwater microbial mat bacterial communities from Lake Vanda, McMurdo Dry Valleys, Antarctica- Oligotrophic Lake LV.19.MP6.G1 | ecosystem: Environmental > Aquatic > Freshwater > Lake >...
CCGTAGAAGTGGCACGCTCCGGCTCGAAGATCGCCGCGCGTGCCACTTCTACGGCGGCCCGTTCCGCTTCCTCGCGGCGCGCGCGGTGGGCCGCGCCATTCGGCCCGTCCTCGATCATCGTCGCGAGGCGGCCGGGGTCGTCGCCGATCTGCTCGCGCACGCGCGGGTCGCCGTAGAAGAGCGTCAGCACCACCGCGTCGAGCGTCATGCCGAGCGTCCGCAGCGCGGCCAAGCGCGACGTCGCGAGACCGCCGAGCAGCGCCTCGCGCGCGGCCGCATCGAGGCGCACGAGCCGGCGGCGATGCTTGACGAGGGCCAGCGCGTCGAGCACCCGCAGCGCGATGCGCAGCACCGGCTTGCGGCCGCTGCTGCGCGCCGCGAAGGACTGCACGATCGCCGCGCGAATCGCTGGATCGTTCGCGCCGAACGTCAAGCCATCCCCTTCGGGTGCCATCGTCCGCAGCAGAGCGTCGAGCAGGGCCGCGTCGCGCGCGGCCGTTGCGACGCCCGGCCGCGGCGCGAGCCACAGGCGGACCCAGCCGAAGGTGCTCGCCGCCATCAGGGTGAGTGCCGCGAGCAGGCCTCCGAGGGCCGGCGCGAACGTCGCGTCGTCCTTCGCCAGGCCCACGAGTACGGCCAGGAAAGCGAGCGCCGCGGCGCCGCTGGCGAGTGCCCAGACCGGCATCAAGTGGGTGAACCGGCGCGGCGACCGCACGACGAGCGCGCCGAGTGCTGCCGCGATGACGATCGCCACCGCGAGCAGCGCCGTGACGAACGGTGCCGCAGCATCGCTTCCCCCCTGCGCCGGCTCCGCATGCGCTCCTTCGAGCAGCGCGAATATTCCCGAGGCGACCAGGACCACCGCCACCCCACCGAACAACCAACGCAGCCTTCCCTCCAGGCGGTCGGGCACGATGGGCTGGGTAGCACGACCCGGCGTGGTTGACCATGGCGCAGCGCGCTCGCTAAACGACCGGGCCGGAGGCTCACGCCAATGCAGACAATCAGACTCGCCGCGGACCCGGGCTTCATCGTGTTCGCACGCTTCGCGGTGATCGCGTTCTTCGCGATCGTGTTCCTGCAATCGGGGCTCAACAAGCTGTTCGACTCCGAAGGCAACCTCGGCTTCATGCGCGAGCACTTCAAGGGCGCGCCGCTGCTCGCCGGCAACGCGAGCTCGCTCTTCTGGGGATTGACGATCCTCGAGCTGCTGGCGGGCCTGTTCTGCGGCCTCGGCCTGATCACCTGCAGCTTCGTGTCGGGCGGCTTCCTCGCGCGCTGGGGCCTGCGCTTCGCGATCTTCGCCCTGCTCGCGCTGATGTTCGGCCAGCGCCTTGCGAAGGACTACGCCGGCGCGGCGGTGGTCGCGGCGTACTTCGCCGTGGCCGTGCTCGGCCTGCTCGCCTTCGCGGTGCGCGTGTAGAACCCGGCGCTCACGTCCGCAGCGCGTCGCGCAGCGTGTAGATCTTCTGCCGCGCCTCGTTGATGTACGAGTCGAGGTTGCGGCGCTGGTTGGCGAGCATGCCGCTGTCGCGGCCGTTGAACGTGTAGATCGGCTTGATCACCGCGCAGCGCGCGAGCGGCGGGTGGAGCTCCTTGAACAGCGCCTGCATGCCCTCGCGGCTCGCCAGCTCGGGTTGATACTCGAGCTCGATCGTCGGCAGCATGTTGGCGATCACGTGGCAGTAGCCGGTGGCGCGGTAGAACACGTCGTCGACGGCGAACCAGTCGGTGTCGGTCGCGTACATGTCGGCGTGCGCGCCGCCGAGCAACTTGTTCCACTCGTCGAGGAGCGCGATCAGCTCCGTGTTGCGTGTGATGATGGGACGCGACGAGGGCGCCGGTCCCTGGAGACCGGCGACGTAGTCGTCGAGCCGCTGGACCGCCTCGCCGTAACGGCTCTCGGCCGACGGAAACGCCCACTTGTCGGGATCGTTGCGCAGCAGGTTGTCGGCAGCGACCAGGTTCTTGTCGTAGGCGTCGTTCGAGACCTTGGTGAGCTCGTCCTTGAAGATGCGCAGGGTCTCGCGCAGCGCCTGCAGGATGCCGAGCTGGCGGTTGGCGTTGTTGTCGGCCGCGAGGCGCGGCCCCCAGAGCATCAGGTCGTTCGGGCGCCAGCCGGTGGTACCATCGAGCTCGTGCTCCATGATGCGCGCCGCGGCGTAGCCGAAGTGCGCGCCCGGAGCGTAATTCTCGCCGCCCGGCAGCGCGGCGATCTCGATCCGGTTGTGGCCCTTCTGTCCGAAGTGCAGGAGCAGCGGCAGGAAGACGAGGACCAGAACGAGACCGACGGCGGTGACGGGGGCGAGCGTGCGCATGCCCTCTTCTAGCCCAAGATCGGCCAATCAGGGATAGGCCGACTCCAGGCGCTGCACGATCTGGGTGGTCGCGGAGTTCATCGCGGCGCGATTCGCCTGTCCGAGCGCGCTCGCCGCGTAGGCGTTGCTCGCGGTGCCGAAGCCGAACAGCGAGAAGCCATTCGCCGCGGACTCGCTGGCGAAGCTGCCGTTCGCCAGCACGCTGCTGACCAGGCGGCCGTTGCTCGGATCGACGATCTTGAGATCCATCGCGACCGCGCCGGTGCGCCGCGCGACCGTGCTCTGGTAGCCCGGGTTGGCGAGCGCGAGCCCGGCACCGGTGTAGGTCGCCGGAGCGTTGCCGGCGATCGCGCCGCCGATCGCGAGCGCCGCGCCGAGCGCACCGAGCGAGCCGCCGGTGGTCGAGCCGGTGGCCTCGGCGATCTCGTTGAACTCGGTCACCACGCCGCGCACCACGAACGGACCTACCTCGCCCGCCTTCCTGTCGACCAGCTTCTCGGGACGGCCGCCGTTCTGCTGGAAGAAGTCCCAGTCGATGATGCGGATGTTGCCGGCGTTGGCGAGCGCGGTGGTCAGCTGGGCGGCGACCGCGGGTCCGATGTTGCCCGCGATCCCCTGCTGGTTCGGATTGTAGGCCTGGGCCTGCGGGCCGGTCGGCAGCAGGCCCCAGCCCCACGAGCCGAAGCCGTAGCGCGTCTGGCCCGGGGTCTCGGGCGGCCGACCGCTCGGAATACCGTCCACCGCGATGCCGAACGGCTCGACCGTGAGCACGTAGTACGGACGGTTCGGGTTGTAGGGGATCTGGACCAGCGCGACCTGCGTCGACTCGGGCGCCTGATCGGTCGCACGCACCGATTGCTTGTTCACCGTGGCCGGTGCGCATGCCGCAAGGAGCAGGGCGCACGCGACGAGAACCATCTTCCGCATCGGGAGATCCTTTCGGGGACGGCCGCACTCCGGCCTCGCCTCGTGCAGCACTATCGACCATCCCCTGCGGATGCTCAAATCGCGGGCCGCCGGTTGACCTGGGCCGAAGCCGCCCACTAAGACCCTGAGGTTCCCCGCGCGCTGCGTTTCCGCGGTGCGCTCTTGGCAAACGACAACCGGGAGAGTCAGGTGGCACAAATGCTCGAAGGCCGGGTCGCGGTCGTGACCGGCGCGGGCCGCGGCATCGGCCGCGGCGTCGCACTTCTGATGGCGCAGCACGGCGCGCGCGTCGTGGTGAACGACTACGGCGTGTCCGGCGACGGACGGGATCCGTCGAGCGAGCCCGCCAACGAAGTGGTCGCGGAGATCAAGCGCAACGGCGGTGAAGCCATCGCCGTCGCCGACAGCGTCGCGACCATGGACGGCGGCGCGCGCATCGTCAACGCCGCGATCGAGAAGTGGGGCCAGATCGACATCGTCGTCACCTGCGCCGGCATCCTGCGCGACCGCATGATCTTCAACATGACCGAGGACGAGTTCGACGGGGTCATCGCGACGCACCTGAAGGGCACCTTCAGCATCGTGCGCGCCGCGGTCGGACCGATGCGCGAGAAGGGCTACGGCCGCATCGTCACCTTCACGTCGGGCGCCGGCCTGTTCGGCAACCCCGGCCAGTCGAACTACGGCTCGGCGAAGAGCGGCATCGCCGGCTTCACCAAGGTCGTGTCGCGCGACCTCGGCAAGTACGGCATCACCTGCAACTCGGTGTCGCCCGTGGCAGGCACGCGCATGACGCTCACCGACGCCTACTTCAAGGCGCGCGAGGTCCGGAAGGCGCAGGGCATCGTGCGCGAGGAGCGCGGCGTCGCCTCGATCGAGGACCTGAACCCGGACGACGTCGCACCGATGGTCGTGTTCCTCGCCAGCGAGCAGGCGGGCAACGTCAACGGCCAGATCTTCCTCTGCGCCGGGCCGTCGTACGCCCTGGTCTCCTACCCGCGTCCCGTGACCTCGATCTTCAAGGAGTCGCGCTGGACGGTGGACGAGCTGCTCGAGACCGTACCCGAGACCCTGATGGCCGGCGTCGCGAACCCTGCCCCGCCGCGCAAAGACAAGCAGAGCGCCTGAGCGCGAGCAGGAGACGAGCATGGCAAAGCATCTGGTAGGCAAAGTCGCCGTCGTCACCGGCTCGGGGCGCGGCATCGGACGCGGTATCGCGATCCTGCTCGCCGAGCAGGGCGCGTCGGTCGTGGTGAACGACCTCGGCTGCTCGGTGGACGGCGCGGGACAGGAGTCGCAGGCCGCCGACGAGGTCGTGAAGGAGATCGTCGCGGCGGGCGGCAAGGCCGCGCCGAGCTACGACTCGGTCTCCGATTTCGCGGCGGCGAAGAACATCATCGACACCGCCGTCAAGCACTTCGGACGGCTCGACATCCTGGTCAACGTCGCCGGCATCCTGCGCGACCGCATGATCTTCAACATGATGGAGGCGGAGTGGGACGCGGTGATCGCGACCCACCTGAAGGGCTCGTGGAACTGCACGCGGCATGCAGCCGGCATCATGCGCGAGCAGAAGAGCGGCCGCATCATCTCCTTCACCTCGACCTCCGGCCTGTACGGCAACCCCGGCCAGGCCAACTACGGCGCCGCCAAGGACGCCATCGCCGGCATGACGCGCGTGGTCGCGCGCGAGCTCGGCAAGTACGGCATCACGGCGAACGCGATCGCACCGATCGCGAGCACGCGGATGATCGCCAGCGTGCCGAAGCAGAAGCAGGCGGCCGCCAAGGCCGAGCGCGGCATCGAGACGCCGAAGTCGAACCCGGCGTCCACCGTCGGCGAGCCGGACGACGTCGCACCCATGGTCGCCTATCTCGCGACCGACGCAGCGGCCGGAGTCAACGGCCAGACGTTCCTGGTGAACGGCGGCACGATCGCGCGCATCAGCGATCCGGCACCGGCGCGCACCATCATCAAGCGCTCGCGCTGGACGCCCGAGGAGCTGGCGGCGATCTTCCCGCGCTCGCTCGCCCTCGACATCCCGAATCCGGCCCCGCCCAAGCCGGCGAGCTGAGAAGGGGGACCTGATCGCGCCTTTCCTGCCTCCGCGCGATCAGGTCATTCCAGCTGCGACGACACCGTGACGCCGGGCAGCGGCCTCAGGAAGAACGCCGAGAAGTCCTGGTTGCCGTTCAGGTAGACCTCGAGGAAGGGCAGCACCCAGCGCAGGACGTGCCCGTGCGCCTCGGCTTGGGTGAGGGTCACCGGCGGGTTGCAGTCCGAGCCCGCGAAGCACGCGCCCGAGAACGCGTAGTGCCCCGCGTGCTGGATCTCGATTAGCAGCTTCGGCGCCTCCGACGACGCGTACACAGTGCGGATCGCCGGGTTGTTCACCACCGAGTCGATCACGCCTAGCATGCTGAGCGACGGCACCGACATCGACTGCGTGCCGACCACCGCGGCGGCCATCGGAATCGCAACCTTGACGCGCGGCTCGATGGCCTCGACGAGATAGGTCGTGAGCCCGCCGAACGAGTGACCCGACATGCCGACGCGATCGGGGTCGATCGCACCGAAGAACGGCGACAGCGGGTTCGCGTTCGCAGCCAGCATCTGGTCGAGCACGAAGATCACGTCCTGCGGGCGCTCGAGGAAGGAGTTGATCTGCGCCGTCGGCGTGCCGCAGTTCGGGAACTCGCTGAGCGTGTTGCCGGGGTGCGGTGGTGCGATGACGATGAACCCCTGCGCAGCGAGCAGCCCGGTGAGAAAGGTCGACTGCGTCGGGATGCCGCACGAGCCGTGCGAGAACAGCAGCACCGGGAACGGACCGCCGGCGGCGACCGGCGCGTCGAGCACCGCGTTGTAGCCGGCCGAGATCGGCGACGCGCCCGGGTTGGTCGGATACCAGATCACGGTCTGCAGCGCGCGCGGCAGCGCCGGGTTGACCACCGACTGCTTGGTGAAGGTGATGACGCGCGCGCCGGCCTCGTAGGGACCGCGCTCGCGCACGTCGCCGCAGGTGCCGGCGGTCCAGTCGACGACGTCCGAGCAATGCGTCAGCCCGCTGCACGCCGTCTCGGTGAACTTCGTGCCGTCGCTGCACCGGTCGGCGCGCTTGATCGTGCAGCTCACCGGCTTGTTCTTCGACGAGAGCGTGACGCGGCCGCAGGCGACGTTGCCGGTGGTGCCGCAGGTCGTGTCCGAGTAGCCGCGCGTGGCGTTGGTCCGGCACTCGAGGCGCAGGTCGCCGCCCTGCAGCGCCTGGTCACGGACCGCACGCGCGCAGCGGCGGTAGTCGGCGCGCTTCGCACCCGGCTGGCCGGTGAAGCTCGCGCACGGACAGGCGGCGTCGATCGCGGTGCGCAGCGCGGCCAGGTCGCGCTGGTCGGCGAGCGTCGAGCCGCCCGTCAAGCATTTCTCGAGCGCCGCGGCGGGATCCGCCAGCAGCAGCAGCAGCAGCAGCGCCGCGATGGCGAGCAGTCCGTTCTTCATCGAGTCCTCCGGAGGGTGTCCGTTGCGAGCCCGGACGTCTTAGCCCGCTCGCCACCCACCGGGGAAGCGCCGAATGCGCGAACGGTCCATCGCAGCAGCCGTGCGGTGCGGGCCGGAAGCACGCCCGTGACTCGAGTTCGCTCGGACGGCGCCCCCGACGTGGCTTCGCGTGGTCCGATCGCCTACACTCCGTGCCATGCGGCGCGCGCAGCCCGGCCAGATCGTCACCGGCCCCGAGGACTCCCTCGCGCGGCTCGCGGCACTGATGGCGGACGGCCTCGCTCTTCGCCTGCTGCTCGCGCGCCTGCCGCACGGCGCGACGCTCGACGATGCTCGCCGCCTGCGCGAGCGCATCCTGCAGCGCGGCCGGCGGCCGTCCCGCCTGCTCGACGAGGCGCTCGGGATCGAGCGTGCTTGAGCACCTGGCCCGGCTGAGCGAGCCGGCGCGTGCCGCATGGCGTCGCGTCGCGGCCGATCTGGCACGCTAGCGTCCGGGGCCGGACACCCTGTAACGTCCGGTACAGGCGCGCCGCGACGGCGCCGATGGTTCGCGAAGTAAGGAGCAGCAGCATGAAGGCCGATCTCGTCATTCGTGGGGGAACGATCGTCGACGGCAGCGGCGGTCCGGCGTTCACAGGCGACGTCGTCGTCGAGGGCGACCGCATCACCTCGATCGGCAAGCACGACGGTCCCGCCACCGAGGTGATCGACGCGCGCGGCAAGGTCGTCACGCCGGGCTTCGTCGACATCCACACCCACCTCGACGCGCAGATCACCTGGGATCCGCTGGGCTCGCCGTCCAATCTGCACGGCGTCACCTCGGCAGTGGTCGGCAACTGCGGCGTCGGCTTCGCGCCGTGCAAGCCGGCCGACCGCGACTACCTGATGTTCCTGATGGAGGGCGTCGAGGACATCCCGCGCGCCGCCATGAAGGAAGGCATCTCCTGGCAGTGGGAGACCTTTCCCGAGTACCTCGAGCACGTCGCGCGGATCCCGCTCGGCATCAACATCGGCGCACACCTCAGCCATGCGCCGCTGCGCATCTTCGCGATGGGCGAGCGCGGCGCGACCGACACGCCGGCGTCCGACGCCGAGCTCGCGCTCATGCACCGCGCGATCGTCGATGCGATGAAGGCCGGCGCGCTCGGCTTCGCCAGCGGACGCACCACCATGCACCGCACGCCGGCCTGGGATCCGGTGCCGGGAACGTTCGCCGACCGGCGTGAGCTCGACACCATCGGCCGCGCGCTCGCCGAGTACGGCAGCGGCGTGCTCGAGGTCGTGCCGCTGGGCGCCGCGGGCGAGGACGCGAAGGGCTTCGACAAGGACTACGAGTGGATGGTGCCGGTCGCGCTCGAGAGCAAGCGGCCGATCAGCTTCGGCTTGATCCAGAACCTCGCCTACCCCGACGTGTGGCGCGACATCCTCGACAAGGTCGAGCGTGCGGCGCAGCAGGGGGCGCGTCTGGTGCCGCAGGTGGCGGTGCGCAGCGTCGGCATCCTGATGGGGTTCGGCACCTCGATCTCGCCACTCACCCTGTTCCCGGCCGGCTTCGAGCTGATCGGCAAGCCGCTCGCCGAGCAGTCGGCGGCACTGCGCGACGCCGACTGCCGCGCCAAGCTGGTCGAGAGCATGCGCGGCGGTAGCGGCGACATCCTCGGCGGCATGGCGACGCTGAACCACGTTTTCCCGCTCAGCGGGCGCGGCGTCGACGCCTACGAGGTCACGCCCGACCGCAGCGTGGTCGCGATCGCCAGGCGCGAGGGCAAGGAGGTCGCGGAGGTGATCCTCGACCACATCCTCGCGACCGACCTGAAGGGCTTCTTCATCGTGCCGCTGTTCAACCCGGACCTCGACGCGGCGGGCGCGATGCTCGATCACCCGCTCACCGGCATCGGCCTCGGCGATTCCGGCGCGCACACCAGCCAGACCTGCGACGCCAGCTATTCGACGTTCCTGCTCGCCTACTGGGTGCGCAAGAGGAAGCTGTTCCCGATCGAGCGCGCGATCCAGAAGCTCACCGCCGATCCCGCGCGGATGTGGGGCCTGCGCGACCGTGGCGAGCTCCGCCGCGGCGGCTACGCCGACATCAACGTGATCGACCTCGACCGGCTCGATCTCACCATGCCCGAGCTGCGCCACGAGTTCCCCGCCGGCGCGCCGCACCTGACGCAGGGCTCGATCGGCTACGACGCGACGGTGGTCAACGGCAAGGTGCTGATGCGCGGCGGCCAGCACAGCGGCGCGCTGCCGGGCACGCTGCTGCGCAACGAGCTGTACCGCTGAGCTCGTCGCGACCCGCGCCAAGGCCACCGCGAACCCCGCACGTGCGGTCGCCAGCTACCGCTGGACGAGAGCGACGTCGGTCTGCGCGAAGTCCTTGCCCTTGAACAGCAATGGCTCTCCCGATGCGCGTGCCAATGCGTACGAGCAACAATCGCCCAGGTTGAGACCGGCGGGGTGCCGCCCCTTGCCAAAGCGCGTATAGGCGGAACGCGCAATCACGGCCTGATCGGCGTTCATCGATACGGTTCGCAGGCGAGCAGCCTGGATCAAGGCGTCGAGCAAGGAGGGGCCATCGACCCCCTTGCGAACCAGCAGAACCACAGCGGACTCGAGCACGGAACAGGCGCTCACGAGAGGTCTTGGGTCGTCGGCGATGGCCCGTGCGAAGTCCTCGGCTTCGGGCTCGCCGAACAGGATCGCGAGCAGCGCAGAGGTGTCGATGACCACCTGCTCAGCCGAACGTTCCGCGCTCGTCGTAACCAAGCAACTCGTCGGGCGAGCGCTGGTCTCGGTCGGGAAGCACGCGACATCGAAGAGAGATCTCCATGATGGACTCGAAGGTGGTCGGCGCCCTGCGAGACCCTCGCATGCGCTCGAGCCTTTCCTCCAAGGAATGACGGACGGCCTCGGTCAGACTCTCGCCGGCCTCCGCCGCGACCGCGCGAGCGAGCTGCTCGACATCGGGATTCTTGATGCTGATCGGCACGTGGATTCTTTCTACCTGGACAGGATGATTCATGCAATACGACTTTCTGACGTCACCTGCCCGGCGGTCCGAGCGGAACTTCCACGGCGGCACCGGGTGCGGCTCGCTCCACAAGCCGCGCTTCGCGGCACGCGCGTCGGCCTCGAGCTTCTCGAGCGACGGGTCGTTGGCGTAGCGGCGGTAGTACCAGGCGAGCCCCTCGCGCAGCAGCTCGTGGCCGAGGTCGCGACCGTCGGCGAGCACCACCTCGCCGACCTTGCGCCCGTAGCGATCGACGTCCTTCACCTCGACCACCACCTCCTGGTTGCCAACCAGGCCCGCGGTGAACGACTTGGCACGCGCGGACCATGGCTGGCCACGCTCGGGCGCGTCCACGCCGAACACGCGTACGCGCACGTTCTGCCCGTCGCTGCGGATCTCCATGCTGTCGCCGTCGCGAACCTTGACGACCTTTCCGCGAATCTGGCCATCGGCCCCCGCGAACGCGACGAAGGCGCTGAGAAGGCACAGGACGAGGAATCCGCGGCGCAAGATCGGGCTCATCGACAGAACATCTCCCACCTCGACGCCGGGCGATCAACGCCAACGCCATTCACAGAGCATTCATGATGGAGTGATGATTGAGATCATGAGCAGTGATACACACCGCATCATGAGCAAGCCAATCCAGGTCTACGTCGAGGACGACGAGCTGCAGCGGCTCGAGAACTGGGCGCGCGCTCGTGGCTGGTCGAAATCACAAGCTGTCCGGGTCGCGATCCGGGCGCTCGTGCGCTCTCACGCGGCGCCGCAGGATACGCCCTTGCTCTCCTTGAGCGGCATGATCGCCGACGGGCTGCCCGCCGATCTCAGCGAGAACTTCGACCGCTACCTGAACGAGACGTACGTCTCGGAAGGTCGCACACCGTATCGGCGGACCCGGAAGCCAGATGCCACCGAGCGACGCCGATCGTGAGCCGTCAAGGTCGCCTGCGGCCACCGGTCGGGCGCGCAGTTTTCGTCGACTCGAGCGGCTGGCTCGCACTTCTCCACCTGCGCGACCGGCGACACCACGATGCGGACGTCGCCGTTCGTCGCGCCGTCACGAATCGCATCCCACTCTTCACGATGAACCTGATCGTCGCGGAAGTTCATCGCCTGCTTCTCCACCGCGTCGGATCGGCAGCGGCGAGCGTCTTCCTCGATCGAATCGACGCCAGCGCGGAGGTCGAGGTCGAGTACGCAGCTGCAACGCATCACGCAGCCGCGCGCAGGTGGCTGACGAAGCTCGCCGATCAGACGATCACCTACACCGACGCGGTCAGCTTCGCCGCGATGGAAGCACGCGGCTGTCGCTCCGCCCTCAGCTTCGATCACGACTTCGTGATCGCCGGGTTCGAGCTCTTCCGCGGGTGAAGGCCACCGACGAAGGAGCGCACGCCTCGCTAGCGCCCCGCGCGCACCGCGTCGATGTCGGCCTTGGTCAGCAGCGCGACGAACTCCGCGCCGGCCTCCGCGCACGCCTGCTCGACGCGTGCGCGGCCGTCCTGCTCCTGGCGGTCGAGGATCACGACGGCGGTGCGCACCAGGAGCCCCGAGGCCTTCGCGGCACGCAGGCCGTCCAGCATGGCGCCGCCGCGCGTGAGCACGTCGTCGACCAGGGCGATCGGCTCGCCGGGTGCGGGTGCGCTGCCCTCGAGAAAGCCGCCCGTACCGTGATCCTTCGCCGTCTTGCGGATGCTGAACCAGGGGATCGGGGTGGCGGTGCCTGCGCTGTAGTAGGCGACCGCTGCCGCGATCGGGTCGGCGCCCATGGTCGGACCGCCGACGGCGCGCACCTTGCCGCGGATGCGCTCGAAGACGAGCTGGCCGATGAGCGGGATCGCGGCCGGCCAGGTCGTCGTGAGCGAGCACTCGAAGTAGAAGGGGCTGGTCTTGCCGGAGGCGAGCACGAACGGCTTGTCGTGGTTCTCGAGGAACGAACGTTCGATCAGCAGGTCGGCGAGCTTGCGCGTGGCGTCGTCCATGACCATCGCGTTCGCACGCGCGCGCGGGACGGTCAAATGCGTCTCGTGCGTCCAGTGCGTCCACGTCGCAGCGCATGGTAGGGGTGCCGGATGCTGCGCTTTGCCGTGATCATGGCCGGGGGCTCGGGCGAGCGCTTCTGGCCCGCCAGCCGCCGGGCCCACCCAAAGCAGCTCCTGCGGCTCACCGATCCCGATCTGTCCATGATCGAGGAGGCGATCGAGCGCATCGCGCCGCTGATCCCGCGCGAGCAGATCCTGATCGCGACCAGCGAGCTGCTGGCACAGCCGATCGCCGACGCCCTGCCCTCGCTGCCGCGGCAGAACATCCTCGCCGAGCCCGAGAAGCGCAACACCGCGGCGTGCCTCGCGCTCGCGGCAGCCCACCTCGAGCAGCGCTACGGCGCCGAGCAGGAGATGGCGATGGCGGTGCTCACCGCGGACCATCAGATCGGCGAGCCCGAGCGCTTTCGCGCGACGGTCGCGCGCGCGCTCGACTTCGCCGCCGAGCACGACGCGCTGGTGACGATCGGCGTCGTCCCGACGCGCCCCGAGACCGGCTACGGCTACATCGAGATCGCGCCGCGCGAGCACGGCGGTGCGGCACCGTCCGACGCGGGCATGCCGCGGCCCGTGCTGCGCTTCCGCGAGAAGCCGAGCGAGGCGATCGCGCGCGAGTACGCGAACTCCGGACACCACTTCTGGAACAGCGGCATGTTCTTCTGGCGCGTCTCGACGCTGCTGCGCGGCCTCGCCAAGCACATGAGCGATCTCGAGCGAGCCGAGCGCGCGATGGTCGACGCCATGCGCGGAGGCGCCCGCGCCTCGACCCTGCGCGAGGTCTTCCAGCCGCTCGCCGACGTCTCGATCGACATCGGGCTCATGGAGCGCGCGAGCAACGTCTACGTGGTGCCGGCCGACTTTCCGTGGGACGACGTCGGCGCGTGGGATGCGCTCGAGCGCACCCGCACGGTGGACAGCGACGGCAACGTGGTCGCCGGCGACGCGGTGCTGGTCGACGTGCACGACTCGATCGTCTTCAACGAGCCCGGCGGCGAGCAGATGGCGGTCGCCGTGATCGGGCTCGACGGCATCGTCGTCGCGACCACGCGCGACGGCATCCTGGTCTGTGCGAAGGACCGCGCGCAGGACGTCCGGCGCGCGGTGGCGGAGCTGCGCAAGCGCGGGCGCGAGCGCTTCACCTGAGGCCGCGCACGACCACCCTTCAAAAGCGCGCCACGGCAGGCTAGGCAGAGCCCGTGGCAGCACGGCGCCAGCACGGCGCCCTCGACGAGGGCGCAAAGACAGCGGCCGCTTCCGTGCACCGGCGCGCCGCCCAGGTCATCGACGAGCAGCGCCAGAAGATCTTCGCGCACGTCGCCGCGGCAGTCGAAGGACGGGATCCGGAAGGCGTGCACGACATGCGCGTCGCGACGCGACGGCTGCGCGCCTGCCTCAAGGTCTTCGGCCCGTGGCTCGACCCGACCGACCTCGAGCGCCTGGAACCGGCGATCCGCACCATGACGCGCGCACTCGGCACGGTGCGCGAGCTCGACGTGCTGCGCCTGCGCTGCGCGGAGCTCGCCGCGCACGCAGCACCGCAGCGTGCGCTCGCCATCGAGTGCGTCGACGCACGTCTCGCGCGCCGGCGCCGCCGGGCACGCGCGCGCATGTTGGCACGCTTCGCCAAGGTCGACCTCGACCGCCTCGAGGGGCGTCTGCGGCGCCTCACGACGCAGCTCGCGCGCCAGGCATCGACCATCGCGCCCGACGAGCCATCGCCCGCGGGCACGCCGGCGGATGACACCACGAGCACGCCGCCGGCGATCCCGGCCAACGGCACGGGCAACAGCGCGGAGGACCAGCCCATCGCGGCGCTGCTCGAATCCCTGGCGCCGGCCGTGCTCGACGAAGCGCGCGAGGTCTGCTTGCCGACGCTGCCCGACGAGGTCGGTACGCCGCGCGCGGCGGAAGCGCTGCACGCGGTGCGGATCGCGGCCAAGAAGCTCCGCTACACGCTCGAGATCGTCGCGCCGTACCTCGGCGAGGGTGGCGGCGTCGCGGTGCGCCAGCTGCGAGCCGTGCAGGACAAGCTCGGCGAATTCCACGACGACACCGTGCTCGATGACACCCTGCGCCCGGAGGTCGACCACGCGCTGGAGCGCGACCGGCCGCTGCTGGCGGCGGAGCTGCGCGCGCTGCGGACGGCGCGGCGACGTACGCTGCTGCGCGACGAGCGCGCGGTGCGGGGCGCAATCGCGAAGCTGCGCGAGAACGATTTCGTCGGCGCGCTGGCCGCCGCGCTCATGGCAGCGGGGATCGCCCTGCCGCCGCCGCCCAGCGAGCCGGCAGCGGAGCGCGAAGATGTCGCAGCGGCCGTGCTACCGCCGACACGCGGACGCCGCGCCCGGGAGCAGGCACGCTCCGCTGCCGCGGCGAACGTTCCCGGAACGGACTGAGACTCAGGCCAGCACTGCCGGCGCCAGCACCAGCGCGGGCTGCTCGGTCAGCGCCAGCGCCGGTCGCGGCCGCGCCGACGCAGATGCGAGCGCGGCCCCGCTGATGCGCAGGATGCGCATGTCGCCGAATGGCGTGCCGAGGCCGCTGTTCACGATCAGGGCCACCGCGAGATCGCGCCGCGGGTCGGCCCACGCGCCGGAGCCACCGAAGCCGAAGTGTCCAAACGCCTTGCTGGGGATGCCCCGGGTGGTCGCGACGCCGTGGTAGCCAAGGCGCCAGCGCATGTCGAAGGGAATTACCACTCGTCCCGCGACCGGCGCCTGCAGCTCGGTCGCGCGTGCCAGCGTCGCCGCCGACAAGAGGCGCACGCCGTCGACCTCGCCGCCCGCCGACAGCGCCGCGTACATGCGCGCGAGCGAGCGTGCCGTGAACAGGCCGTTGGCCGCGGGAATCGCCGCGCGCAGGGTCGCTTCCGAGCCGAAGTCGAAGCTGTTGATGCCGTTCGGGGCGAGCGCGTCGAGGATGCTGCCCAGATCGAGCTGCACGCCCACCAGGCGGAGCACTGCCTGCAGCGCACCGGCGCCGCCCGTGAGCAGCGTGCTCGCGATGCCCCCCTGCGCCATCAGTGCGACCGGATCGAGCACGGTGCTGCGCGGCCACAGCAGCTCGGCGGCGCGCGGCAGGGCCTCGTCCGGCGCACCGACGTACATACCGTCGAGCTCGAGCGGAGCGACGATCTCGTCCTGCACCAGCTGCGAGAACGAGCGCCCGGTCACGCGCTGCAGGATCTCGCCGACGATGTAGCCGAAGGTGAGCCCGTGGTAGCCGGTGCGGGTACCGGGCTCGTGGATTGGCTCGGCACGCTCGATCGCCCGGATCATGTAGTCCCAGTCGAGCATGCGCTCGGCGCCGTCGATCATCTGCCGGATGTGGTAGAGCCCGGACTGGTGCGCCAGCACGTGGCGCACCGTGATAGCGGCCTTGCCGGCCTGCGCGAACTCGGGCCAGTGCTTGGCGACCAGGTCGTCGTAGTCGAGCAGGCCGCGGCTCACCGCGATGTGCACGAGGGTCGCGGCGACGCCCTTGGTGGTCGAGAAGCTCGGCGCCATGGTATCCCGCTGCCACAAGGCACCGTGCCGGTTGCGGACACCGCCCCAGAGATCCACGACGCAGCGTCCGCGGTGGTAGACGCAGACCGCGGCCCCGCCGGGGTGGCTCTGGAGCTGGGTGCGCAGCGCGGTCGCGACGCCGTGGAAGTCGGGGTGGAGCCAGCCGTCGAGCGCAGCCTCGGGAATCGCCATCGCGGGTCATCGTATCGTAACACGGTGGCCCCTCCGCAAGTCCTCATCTGCGACGTGCGCTGGAGAGGCGCCGCGGCCGCCTCTTTGCGGCCGCGCGCACCGCGGCGATCAAGATCTCCAGGCCACGTGCGTACTCGGTCGCAAAGTCGCAGGTGGCGATCGCCGCGCCCAGGCGTTCCATATTCGGGAAGGCGGCCGGGTCGAGGGTCGCGGGCACGACGATCGACGTCGTGCCCGCCCCGGTCAGTGCCGCGGTCTCGGCCAGCAGGGCTCCCGTGATGTAGGCGACGACGGCCCAGAAGTGCTGCAGCGTCGCCGCGTCGTCGAGCCCGGCGTCACCGAGGCTGCCGAGCAGCACCTCGAGCGGCGCGAACGCGCGCGGCGACGAGGGCACCCGGGTCGCGAGCAGCGGAAACACGTGCGGATGCTCGAGCGCGACCCGGCGCAGCTCGTGTGCGACGTGGCGCAGGCGCGCCTGCCACGCGGCTCCAGGCGTCGGCGGGACGACGCCCGCCAGCACGCGCTCGACGACCAGGTCGATCAGCATGCCCTTGTTCGGCACGTGCTTGTAGAGCGACATCGCCTCGACGCGGAGCGCGCCGCCGAGACGCCGCATCGAGAGCCCGTCGAGCCCGTGGCGATCCACCAGCCTGAGCGCGGCCGCGATCACGCGGTCCGGCGAGAGCGGTCGGCGGCCAGCGACGGCAGGCATGGTTGACTTGCTTACGCCGTAAGCCCCATGCTCGCAACCCATGGCTGACACCGTAAGCTTTCCCACCCCGCCGACGAGCCTCGATGCGCTGCCGTTCACGGCCCTCGGCGGCCAACCCGCGTTCGCGCCCGGCGCGATCGAGCCCTTCGTGCGCGAGTCCCGCATCGCCGTGCTCGCCTACGTCCGCGCCGACGGCCGTCCCGGCCAGGCGCCGATCTGGTACACCTACCGCGACGGCGCGTTCTACATGTCGACCACGACGGGATCGCCCAAGCAGCGCGCGCTCGCGCGCGACCCGCGCGTCTGCTTGACGATCCAGGACGAGCGTCCGCCGTACCGCGCGATCCTCGCCGACGGGACCGTCGAGCTGGCGCCGCTGCCCGCCGGTGCCCCCGACCCGACCGCGGGCATGGCGGTGCGCTACTTCGGGCGCGTCGCCGCAGCCGAGTACGAGCGCATGACCGCCGAGGAGTACGCGCGCACCGGGCTCACCCTGATCACGCTGCGGCCCGCGGCGCTGCGCGGCTTCGACAACAGCCGCGCGCTCGGCCGCGCGACGCTCGCCTTCGTCCGGCTGCGCGACCGGCTGCCCATCCCGCGTAGCTGGCTGTGAGCGCCGGCGCCGGCTATCGTCCACGCTCCCCCGGAGGTACGCCATTGGCCGACACGAGCACGCTGATCCTGCACCAGTACGACACCTCGCCCTTCTCCGAGAAGGTGCGCAAGGTGCTCGCGCACAAGCGCCTCGCCTGGCGCTCGGTCGAGCAGCCGACGATCATGCCGAAGCCGCAGCTGCTGCCGCTGACCGGCGGCTACCGGCGCATCCCCGTCCTGCAGATCGGCGCCGACGTCTACTGCGACACGCAGCTCATCGTGCGCGTGCTCGAGCGCCTGGCACCGTCGCCGACGCTCTACCCCGGCGGCAGCGAAGGCACCTGCCAGGCGTGGCAGCTCTGGGCCGACAAGCTGGTGTTCATCACCACGGTGAGCGTGCTGTTCGCCGAGGTCGGCCAGTTCATGCCGAAGGAGTTCATGGACGACCGCACCAAGATGATGCCTGGCCGCGATTTCAGCGAGATCCCGAAGATGGCGCCGCACGCGCGCGACCAGCTGCGCGGCTACGTCGCGATGCTCGCGGCACAGCTCGGCGACGGCCGTCCGTACCTGCTGGGTAACGACTTCAGCCTCGCCGACGCTGCCTGCTTCCACACCATGTGGTTCCTGCGCATGGCACCGCAGGGCAAGAGCGTGATCACCGACGCGCCGCGCGTCGCGGACTGGGTCGCACGAGTCGACGGCATGGGGCACGGCGAGCGCTCTCCGATGACGCCGGACGAGGCGCTCGCGGTCGCACGGCAGGCGACGCCGGCTCCAGCCGCCGGGGTGGATCCGCACGAGCCCAACGCGCTGGTCGCAGGCGAGCAGGTCACGGTCACGCCGGACGACTATGCGTTCGACCCGGTCGCCGGCGAGCTGGTCGGATCGTGCGTGGACGAGATCGCGATCCTGCGCAACGATGCCGATCTGGGCGAGATCGTCGTCCACTTTCCGCGCATCGGCTTCCGCGTCGGTCGCTAGCAGCGCCAGGTCCTTCCGAGGAGAACCATGTTCCGCGTCCACTCTTTGCCGATCCTTCTGCTGTGCTCTCTCCTGCTCGCCGCCTGCAGCGATGGCGACGACGGCACGGCCGCGACCGCGTCGGTGAGCGGTGACGCGATCCCGTTCAACTACAGCGACCGTCGCATCGAGGGCGCCACGGTCTCGATCCTCGAGTTTCCCGACCAGCGCGTGGTCACCGGCAGCGACGGCCACTTCGCGTTCGACGGCATCCCGGTCGGCAGTGAGGTGTCGCTGGTGCTCGAGCACCCGGACTACCACCTGATCCAGACCGGCACGCACGTCGTGCCGCCGGAAGGCCTCGAGCGCGTCACCTTCCAGGGCGTGACCTACGACGTCTACGCGGCACTCGGCGCCCTGCTCGCGATCGCCCCTGACGAGGAGGGCGCGTGCCAGATGCCGACCACGGTGACCCGCGTCGGCAGGTCGCTGTACGATCCCGGCGCGCACGGCCTCGAAGGTGCGACCGTCACCATCGAGCCGCCGCTGCCGGCCGAGCACGGCCCGATCTACTTCAACGAGCGCGTCCTGCCCGACCGCACGCACACCGAGACCAGCGAGGACGGCGGCGTGCTGTTCATCCAGGTCCCGCCCGGCGAGTATGTGCTGACCGCGCACAAGCCGGGCGTCGAGTTCGAGCAGGTCAAGATGAAGTGCCGCGCCGGGGTCCTGGTGAACGCGTCACCGCCGTGGGGACTGCAGGCGCTCGCGCCGCAGTCCTGAGGGCAGGGCCGATCCTGTAGAGCCGTGCCGCGTTCTCGCCCAGCAGCCCGCGTCGCGCGTTCTCGTCGGGCAGCAATGACGCGAGCTCGTGCACCTCGTCGATGTAGCGCGCGGCGTGGTCGCTGTGCGGGTAGTCGCTCGCCCACAGGAAGCGGTCGCCGCCGACGTAGCCGACGATCGACGCCAGCGCGCGCTCGTCCGGGTCGGCGGAGATCCACACCTGGCGGCGGACGTAGCTCGACGGCAGCTCGCGCAGCGGCATGGTGAGCCGCAGCGCGCCCGCGAACATCGCGTCCATGCGGTCCATCCAGAAGCCGAGCCACCCCGCACCCGCCTCGAGCAGCACCAGCTTCAGCGCCGGAAAGCGATCGAAGGTGCCGTGCAGGAAAAAGGTCGAGAACGCCTGCTGCACCGCCTGCGAGAACATCAGCTGCAGGAACCAGATGCCCTGCGGGATCGCGTCCGGCCACGACAGGCCGTCGTAGCGGCGATAGAGGTCGCGCGTGACCGGATCGACGCCCGTGTGGATGCCGAGCGGTACGTCGAGCTCGCAGGCCGCTGCGAACAGCGGGTCGTGGTCCGGGTGGCCGTGCGGCAGGCCGTCGAGCGTGTACGGCAGCAGGAAGGCGCCGCGCGCGCCGTGCTGCACCGCGCGGCGCAGCTCTGCCGCTGCTTGACGAGGGTCACCGAGCGACAGGTGCGCAACCGGGATCAGACGTCCCTGCGAGTCGGCGCAGAACTCTTCCAGCCAGCGGTTGTAGGCCTGCAGGTTGGCGTGCACGTAGTCCGCGTCGGTGGTCTCGGCGACCCACTGCAAGCCGAGGCTCGGATAGAGGATCGTCGCCGCGACACCTTCCCGGTCGAGCTGCGCGATTCGCGCTTGCGGGTCGGTCGCGGCCGCTGGCGCGTTGTCCGCGTAGCGGCCCGAGAGCGCTGCGGTCGCCTGCTCCTCGAGCGTGCGTCCCATGCCGCCGAAGTCGCCCAGCATGACCGGCGTCGTCAGCCGCGCCGGCTTGCCGTCGACCAGCAGCACGTCGTGCCCCTCGTCCGTGCGCACGACGCGCACCGCACGCTCGCGGTGGCGCGGCTCGACGTGGCGCTGCCAGACGTCCGGCGGCTCCAGCACGTGGCTGTCGGCGTCGATGGTGATCGAGCCCAAGCTATGGCTCGCGATCCGTCGTGTAGCGCACGACGATCGCCGAGATCACCTGCCCTATCACCGGCTGGATGTTGCCGCCGCCCCACCACGGACCACCCGTCCACACCGAGCCCACGCGCTGCAGCTGGTCGTGCACGATGACCGCCGCGCTGCCGCCCATCGCGGCCGTCTCGGCGCGCAGCTTCTCCTCGATCGCCGCCTGCCCCGGGTTGCCCTCGGGCTCGAGCATCACCTGACCCAGCACCTCGTGCGGCCGCATCGGCGGGCGGTGCAGGATCTCGACCATGGCCGGATCGGTCGGCGGAAAGTCGGGCCGGCCGACGAAGTGGATCGAGCGCGCCGGCACGTACGAGCATGCCGCTGCGAGCAGCGTCGCGGCGAGGACGAAGAGGAAGCAAGAGCCCAGAGCGTACCGACGTTCCATCGCATCAACCCCCTGGCGAGGCGTCGCGCATCGCCGACGTCTGCATACCGCGAGGCAGCGCGGGTGCTCAAGCTGTGCGGGTCGCAGCGGTCGTGCACCGGTCAGCGTCAGTCGTCGTCCGCGCGTCCCTGGAGGCGCGCTGGCTCCGCGACCTCGCTCGCCTCCGAGACGTCGGCGTGGATCGCAGCCGAGATCACGCGGTCGGTGACTTCTTCCAGATGCGTGCGCAGCACCGCACTCAGCTCCTGGAACTCCGGCCACAGCGTGTCCTCGACGAAGCGACGCGGGGCGCGGACCATCAAGGTCGTGCGACGCTGGCCCCGATACCGGTACGGCTTCACCTCGTAGCGCCGGCAGAGCGCCGCGAACAGCTTGCGCGACCAGCCGTCGACCAGCGAGAAGCGGAACTCGACCGCCGGATCTTCCTTGGTGAGGCCCGCGAGCCGCTGCTGGATGCGCTTTCTCGCCTCCCCCGCAGCAATGCGCTCACCAGCGCTGGTCGCACCCGCGTGCAGCGCTTCGATCAGGCGCAGCCGTTCGAGGAGCTTGCTCTCGTCCATCGGGTCGTCCCGATAACAGACCAGGGCGACCGCTTGCAGCGGGCGCGCGGCGGCTGTTGTGTGGGGCCGTGTCACGACCTCCGTTGCCCTTGCTGCCGATCGATCCCCTGCTGCCCGAGCGCCTCATGGCGCGCCAGGACGAGTCCGACGACGCGCAGTTCTACGTCATGCCGCGGCTGGTGACGCACGTCGACGACGCGACCATCGCGTGCTTGACGGAAGTCTACCGCGAGCTCGTGCCAGCCGGCTCGCGCGTGCTCGATCTGCAGTCGTCGTGGGTGTCCCACCTGCCCGACGACGTCGCGTACGCCGGGGTGACCGGACACGGCATGAACGACTTCGAGCTGGCGCAGAATCCGCGCCTGGATGCGCGCGTCGTGCAGAACCTGAACGTCACGCCCGAGCTGCCGTTCGCCGATGCGTCGTTCGACGCCACGCTGAACGCGTTCTCGATGCAGTACCTCGTGCGCCCGGTGGCGTGCTGCGCTCCGTGCGACGCGTGCTGGCGCCCGGCGGGGTGCACGTCGTCGCGCTGTCGCACCGGATGTTCCCGACCAAGGCGGTCGCCGTGTGGGCCGTGCTCGAGATGGCGGACCGGGCGCGCTGGGTCGGGGTGTACTTCCGGCTCGCGGGAGGGTGGTCGGAGCCTCTGGTCCTGGATCGTTCGCCGCACGGGGCGGATCCCCTGTGGGTGGTCGTGGCCCGGCGCGTGGGCTGAGGTTCCGGTGGCTTGCCGGGGTGGGTGGGTTCCGCTACCCAGAGGCGGTCGCCAGTCGGGCGTGCTTTCGCGTGGGTTTCGCGCGGGGCGCGGTCGGTGGGGGCGTTGGCCACCCTAGCTCAGATGGCAGAGCAACTGATTCGTAATCAGTAGGTCGCCGGTTCGATTCCGGCGGGTGGCTGTACTTAAATCAAGTAGTTACGCCGATCACCAGCCTGCCGCAGGATAGGCATGTAGGCACTGTGTAGGCGCCCGGCGCAAGGGCGCCCGCGACGCGGCCGACACACGCGCATCGGTTCCGTCAACGGTACCGGGTGTGCTGCGCCTATTCTCCGCCGGCCCGGGCCATCCCGACGGGACGCCCGCGGCCGGCGTGACCGAACCTTCGCTCGCGCGCGATCGATCGCCTGCACCAGCAGCCGCTTCCCCACGTTCCTCACGTCTCGCTGCGACAGGATCGCCCGCGACAGCCGGAAGGCGTCGGCGTGGTTCGCGTACCCGAGCCAGCTCGCGATCGACGCGCGCACCCTGCTGCCGTCGATCTCCCCGGCGTCGAGCCTCGCCTGGAGAACGGGCAGCCGCCGCCAGAATTTGCGCACGCCGCGCCGCCGCAGGCGCAGCCGGCCATCACCGCAGCGCACGTAGCCGAGCACGTCACACGCGGCATGGATGGGCGACACGAGCACACGGCGGGGGTTCAAGCGCGGGCTGAGCCGCTCGACGACGAACGTCTCGATCGCGGCAAGGTGACGCCTCCTCCTCGACGCCGTCACCCGGCAGCCTGGATCACCGTCTCCACGGACAACGACACGCCCGGCTCCGCCGGTACATCGTGCAGAAGCTCGAAGCCGATCACGCGCCCCGCGCCGTCCTTCATCAAGACGACCTCGTCTGTGGTCTCCTCGCAGACGGATTCCTTCGTCGGGTCGTCGAACCAGACCGTCAGGGTCTGGCCCACGGTGTCATGGATCACCTTGATCTTGTCCATAGGACCTCTCCTGCCTTGATCGCGTCGGTCGGATACGCGGTGATGAGGAAGCCGGAGCCGGCTTCTTGCCGAGCGACGGCACACAGCCAGCGCCGTGTGTCGGCACGGCAGAACAGGTGGACGCCCGGTTCGTTTCGGCTGCGCCGGACCTCGTCGGGACGGACAGGACCTGGCGCACGTCCGCTTCTCTTCCAGCCACGCTCGGGTGCTTCTGCGTCATGATAAACGTCCAGTGCGCGGGCGTGCAGCGTACCGTGAGGCCCAACGGCGTCTCGACCTCGAACGCCAGGTCAATCACCAGCGACACCGCACCTCGCTCGCGTCCGCGGTCTCGAAGAACAGCTCGACGGCCTCACCGAGGTTACGCCGCGCCCGCCTTCTTCGCCTCCGGAACGGAGCCGTCATCGGTCGACCGTGCACGCACGGCGGTCGCCCAATCGCTTGCGCCGCGCCATCGCGCTTCGGACCGGTGACGCGAAGAGGCACCGGCCATTGCCTCAGATTGCACGCCCGGGCGGATGCTCGAGCGCGTCAGCCCGCGATTCGACCGGCAACCCAACGCGGCGCCGCATTCGACGATGTCTGCCAGCCTCCTCCCCTCCTCGCGGACCGCGAGCACGGGCATGCCGCGCCGCAGCGCCCGCGCCCGGAATACCCCGACGCGCTCTCGGGGCTCGCGATGTACACGGACGCCCGCACGCGTCGCGGCGAGTCTGCTCATCGCAGGCTTCGCCGCGACGTGCGAGTCGCTGCCGCTACGGATCAGACGACAATCTGACGATCCCACTCGCGGTGGGCTTCCTCGGGTGGATCACCTGCGAACTGCTGGGCGTGCCGCTGTGAGCGAGTCCGGGGAAATCGGCTAGACCTCAATCGTCGTCGTTGTGCTCGACGGTCTGCTCGGTCTTCTTCTCGACGGTTCCGGCGCCTGTCTTGACCGACTCCTCGCGCCGCACGGTCGACTCTTCGCCGTCGTCGTCGGTGTTGGTCTCCGATTCGACGGTGCGCGTGCGCTGCGTGCCGATGCCGTCCGTCTTCTGCTCCACGCGCTCTTCGGTGCGGGTTTCGGTATCGTCCGCCCAGGCGGGGCTGCCGGTCATCACGAGCGCGGCGGCGGCAAGAGGGATTAGAATCTTGATCATGATCTCGGTCTCCTTTGCAGCGACCGCTGAAGCACGATCCGTACCGATCTGAAAAAGGCGCGCCAAAGCCAGCATCCGTCGCAGGCGCATGCTGGCACCGCCGAACGTCTTACAAAGGATGCGCTCCGACCGGGTCGAACGTTCACACGACCTCGCCGCGCACGGGGCTCTTCCTCGTGCGCGGGATCGAGGATCGGCCCGGGGACCCGCTCCCCGCGGGACCGAGGCACGGACGACGGCAGCACCGACCTAGCGCACCAGCATCGCACCGCCCTGCCAGTTCTTCACGTTGCGCGTGAAGCGAGCGATGCCGCCGTTGAGGTTCTCGATCGCGTTCGTGCTGCGCAGCGTCCGGTAGGGCGCCCCGCGTGCGCCGAGCGAGCGGAGCCGACGCCCAAAATCGATCAGTGGAGCTCTGGGAGCGCGGAGACGAGCGCTTGCGGCCGGCGCGAAGAGGGTTGCGCCGGCCGCGCGTCCGTCGCGCTACGCCTTCGCGCCACTCTCCTCGTGCGCGCCATTGCCCTGCGGTGCCTGAACGGTTTCCCCCTGCAGGGTCTTTTCAGCCAGTTCCGTCACCGATCCAGCCGCCTCGTGGACCGCATCTCCCGCCCGGTAAAGAAGACTGTCGCGGGTCTCGCCCATCAACTGATCTTCGGCTTGGGTGTGGGGCAGCAGGCATCCGACCATGGTGCCTACCGCCAGCACCGCGGCCCCGACGGCGAGCGGACGGTCCTGCATCGTGCGCTGCACCGTCTGCTCGACGCGCTTCGCGCCCTGCAGGGCGTTGTCTGCGAGAGCGCCGGCGCCTTCGCTGACCGTGTGCGCCGCCTGCCCAACACCCGCAGTGGCCGACTGCGCGATGCTCGTCACAACCCCGGACGCGCCCTCGAACGCATCGCCAGCCAGACTCTGCGCCCCGTGCAATCCTTGAGTGACGGCGCCGCCCGCTTGCTGGGCCGCCCGCCCCACGGCGGCGCCGATCTGCTCGACGGAACCGCCGTTGCCCGTCGGGTAACCCCGGGAGCGGTCGGATGCCGCCCTGCTGCGGTTCATGAGTAACCACAACACCCCCATGCCCGTGACCGCGGCCGGAATCGGATTGTTGTAGATCGTATCAAAGAGCGTGTCGCGCGCGTCGTTCATCTTGTCTCCTACGGCAGTAGCCAAATTTTCGACTCTTCCCAGGGTCGCGGCCCGGACCGACTCCGATGCGCCGTTGATCGCGTCCTTCAGTTCCTGCTTGGCCGACTCTTTTGCTTCGCCAAGACCGGTCGTCAATGACTCTCGCGCCTCGGTGAGTCCGGTCTTGATCAGCCGTTCAGCATCCCGCATCCCCTCCCGAAGAAGTGTCTTCGCTTCGGCGACCTCCTCGTGAACCGCCGCCTTGGCGTTGGTGAGCTGCTCACCGAGAACTTTCCGGACCCGATCCTCGACTTGCTGGAGCTCTGCGCCGACGACGTCGCGAACCTGCGACGGGCTGAGCTTTTCTTCGAGAGCCGCGATCGTCTCGGACATTTCCTCCCGGGTGTGTTCGATGTCCTGCTTGAGTCGCTCAGTCGGCGACTCTTCCGTGCGCTCCGCGGGCGCCGATTCCGACGTGCTGCTCATCGCACTTGCTCCTTCACCCACGCGGCGTCGTCGCGTAGTGTTTTGACCGTTTCACTGGATTCGGCACCGAGGTTCCCGAGCGTGCGTAGCCCCGACTGGACGAGGATCGCGCCGCCAAAAATGAACAGTAGTCCGAAGCCCGCTGCCGACGCCCAGGCCGGCACAGTCGGGTAGAGGCCAACCATCACCGCCATCAAGGCGGCGATGCACGCGACGTGGATCATCGCGCCCCCAGCGAGGATGAACCCGGTACTGCGCGCCGCGGCTTTCGCCTTGCCGGTCATCTCGGTGGCGGCCAGCTGCACCTCTTGACGCACCAGTGCGCCGGTGTCGCTGGCCAGCGAGCTCAACAGTTGACCGACCGTCGCCCACCTCGTGCGACGGCACCGACGATTGCGCGCATGCGGAAGTCGAGCACGCCCACGAATGTGGAGTCAGCGACGAAACCGATTGCCTGCGGTCATCGATCGACCGGTCGCGCCTTCTCGGGTGTCCATCAAGGCGGGGAGGTTCAGTTCAGCCGCGAGCCGGGTCTGTGGTAGCTGACGCCGACCGATGCCCCGCGTCCTCTTTTTTGTCCTCATTTTCGCGTTTTTGCCGCTCGCGACCGCCGAGGTCCTGCTGCGCTGGTTCCCCGTCACGATCCCGGGGCGCGTACACTTCTCCCCGTCGAGCCGGTGGATGCGGCTCGACGGGGAGCTCATCTGGCGGCTTGCTCCTGGTGTCTCGTATGACGTCGAGACCAGCGAGTTCCGCGAGCACCGCTTCACCAACTCGGTCGGCATGCGCGAACGCGAGATCCCCTTGCGACGCCCCGGCGAGCGGCGCGTGCTCGCGATCGGCGACTCGTTCACCTACGGCGCGGGCGTGCAGGCGAACGAGGCTTATCCGCGTGTGGTGGAGGACCTGCTGCGGGCGCGCGGTATTCAGATGCTTGTGCTCAACGCCGGAGTTCCTGCCTACAATTTCGACCAGTCTTTCCGGGCCGCCGCGGAACGAGAGCTGCAAACCGATCCAGATGTCCTCCTGGCCGGGGTGTCGTGTTCCGATGTCGAGGAGGGCTGGCTCTGGCCGCTCTACGCACTGCGCAACGGCAGGCTCGAGGCGTTGCCAGCGTGGAAGACCGGCTTCTATCTGCAAGGGCTGCTCATCGAGATGCTACCAGCGTGGCTGTCGCGCTCGGCGCTCTACCAGCAGGTACTAAGACGCCTGCCGGCTCGAGACTTCTTCTTCAACCGCCCCAGTGGCTCGCGCGAGTCGCTGCGCGACTGGACGCGCGACAAGATCGTGCGGGAGCTCGAAGTCCTGCACGGCTCGGCGGTTGTATCCGGGCGCCGGATCATTGCGCTGTTCATGCCGTGCAAGGAGCAGCTCGACCCCAGCGCAGTGCCGGTCTACGCGGACATGATGACCAGAGCAGCGGCCGCAGGACTGCCGGTGATCGACGGGCTGGCGGCGCTGCGGAGGTCATCACCGGACGTCAAGCGGCTGTTCTTCACCGAGGACGACCATTTGAACCGCGACGGTCATCGCGCACTCGCCATCGGGGTGGCGGGCGTGCTCGCGGAGGGCCCATGACGCAACTCACCGAGACCCATCGTTACCCGATTCGTCGCTGGCCGCGTCCTCACGGACGCCCCGCTGCCCCGCCACGTCCCCTACC
>Ga0163147_10002364_pt1 | contig 26793 bp, 34 predicted proteins | sample OliLakLV19MP6G1_FD_148597 | JGI IMG/M metagenome (GOLD analysis project Ga0163147, IMG submission 148597) | Freshwater microbial mat bacterial communities from Lake Vanda, McMurdo Dry Valleys, Antarctica- Oligotrophic Lake LV.19.MP6.G1 | ecosystem: Environmental > Aquatic > Freshwater > Lake >...
TGCTTTGCTTCACAGCTTTTCGAGCATGTGCCACCATTGCCATAACGACCATAGTAGCCCATGTAGATACCTGCTCCACAGTTAATGCAAGGCGAGAAGTCAAGTTTGATTTCATCGTCTTCCTTTCTGTTTCTTTTCGAAGCGTACATGACTGGGTTAGGTAGTCTATTCTTCATGAGGCGGATCCTTTTCAAGACAAATATCTGCGTCGCATTTCATGACAATGTTGAGATACCCTGTATCTTCATAAGACATGTAGCATTCAGGGTATTCACGCACAAAGGGTACATATTGACCCACCTTGTTCGCATACCACATGTTAGGATCAAGACATCTTTTGATATACAGCATTTCACACCTCGATTTCAAAAACGATGGTAACGACTTTCTTGTGACCGACTCGCTTGACGGAAGTACGAGATTTCTTTCTAGGAATGGCGACAAGGTACATCTTGCTATCGATCCACGTCGCTGTTAAAAACTTGGCTACCTCAGAAGGTATCATGTTTTTAAACAGCGTGTGGTAAGCCCTGTGTTGCCTTTGGTTGACGGTAACAATGTTGCTCTTGGAATTGTCCCCACCACGACTCCGAGGGAGCCTGTGATGTCTATCTGTTGGCCTATACATAACAAACTCCTTTTGGTAAAAAAACTGGTCGTGGTGTGAAGCCTGTTTACTCCCTCTTGATACCACGTCTGACCTTAAGTATCTAACGAGCAGGGGAAAACACAAGTATAAAAGGGGGATAACTTGTTATACTGTGTCTATGGCCCCAGCAAGCGAAATCCGATGGCTCTGTTTTAAAGCAAGCCTTTGGTTTAAAAAAAGGTATGATCTACTTTGCAATTGGTACGCTCGTGAAGAACGTGCGCAAGATGAGAGTAAGGACACCTATAACTGACAGAAGTTGTCCGGTATGTTCAGGTGACATCTCCAATTGTTGAGCGGATGTTAATGCTCCTATTACGATCGTGATAAATGCTACCCAGTTTGTCTTTGATTCAAAGATTGTTTTCATTTGTATACTTGATTAAGTGCTTTTAATGTTTTTGGTCCGACAGTCGTGCCGTGCCAAAAGAGACGCTCCCATCGTGAGAGAGTCCCTGTGTCTACCATAAACTTTTTGATTGCTACCGCTGTTTTTTTACCGTACCAGCCGAAATCACTTTCTGCTACGGGCATCATATATCCTGTGCGAATAAAAAATGCCTGCAACTTTTGCACGTCAGTATTGAAATCAAGATACTTCATTTCTTTGGTGAACTCTCTATGAGAAGGAAGGTAGGAAGTCCAATCAAAACAACCGTTGTATCCATTGTTAAAATTAACTATTTCATAAAAGTAGTTGTCTAGGTTAAATACTCCACCACCCAATCCAGTTAGATACGGCACCCCGTCTGTTCTCTTTAGTGCCTTTCTAAGTTGTCTTGCTTGGTCATGCCTATGGGAACCTCTGCGGTCGCCTTCTTTTTGCATTTCTAATGTAATTTGAAAACCGCCATTAAAAACAAGACCATTGTTTGCTTCTGTCCCTATGTGAGAACCTTTAGTAATCCATTTGCCTAGTAAATTTGGTGCGGGGTTACAGTGCCCGTATAGAAATTCAAAGCATTGTCCGTCTTGTTCTACGATAGTGAACACCCCAGTAAAACCTGAACCGTCATTTGCTGGATTGTCTACCGTAAGTATCTTGTACACGTATTCTTTATCCCAGTATGAATCTATTTTTGAATCATATCCACAACTACTATCTACTCCTGGATGACCTTTTAAGCCTCCTTTTACGTAGGATGATGTCGCGTTAGCCGCGAATCCTTGCCCGATACTGCACTTTGGTTTTACTTGTAGTTTCATAGTTTTATGTATATTTTGTTATAACCGCCCAGAGACCTCCGATAACAATTCCTGCTCCCACCATCCTCCCTGTTAAACTTTCTCGCCATGCTTCTAGCTTGCTCACCCTTCCGTTTGTTAATGTAACCTGTGCCAGCATTTTTTCGCTTACCTCCTCATTTCTTTCTAGGTAGCCTTTGATTTCTTTGAACATGCTGTCTAATTCTCTGTTTGTGTAATTGTCTGGTTTCATATTATAAAAGAGCTGGAATAAGCGGTAAGTTATTTTTGGCACTTACGCCGATACTACCAGCTGTGTTTATGTTCGATGTTTGGAACGCCCACACATCCCCTGCTGACAACTGGTTGGAAGTAATCAAAGTAACAGGAAGTGCGTCAGCCCAGTAACCATACTCACCAAAGGCGATAGCAATAGACTGCGGAGCAAGCACATTGTCTACCCAAGCATTTCCAGTAGCACCTGTAACTGCGAACGTAAGGATTAGGATTCCGTCTGTACCTGTCGTGTTAGTTCCTTGTACTGAGAATGTTTCAATGGTAGTACCGTCTGCTACTCCTGAACAAGTATATGTAGAAGGTGTTATACCAAGCCCTGATAAAGTAACTGTCATTACATTAGCTGTGTCACGAATAATTTTACCCGATACGTTCACAAGGTTTCCGGTAGGAGCAGGGACACGCTGTGAGAAGTTAAGTGAGTTAGATGCACTTGTAGGAGCGAGTTTCAGGGACGTCACTCCTGATATTTTAGACGTGTTGTCACGAGAGATGACACCGTTTGGTGTGTACACTTCCTGTACCAAAGGGTCAAGGTTCTTGTTTGAAACGTAAGTGATATACGCTAGGTTAGGCTTATCCAGATTTTTATAAAAACCTGTAATAGGTGTACCAAACAAACAATCATTGAATCTAAATGTCCCCACCTGTCCTAAAACTGTGCCTGCGTCTGCTACATAGTAAAAAGTGGGAGTCCCTGGTAAATCTGAAGTACCGAACTTACAACTGTTAAATATTACATCCCCCGACCCAAGCCATGTAAATCCAGCCCCCACAGCATTAGAATGAAATTCACAGTTTTCAAACTTAAGCCCTGCTCCGTTTGTAATATAAATAGCAGCGTTAGTGTTAGCGGCTACCCAAAACTTGCACCGTCTGTATGTTGCTCCCTGTCCTCCTTGAGAAAAACCAGAGGTTACATTTACCCCTAACGTAAAATAAATAACAGAGTCTTCGACTTGATAGTATGTCCCCGAAGCGGTGTACCACCAAGGCCCAGTCACCCCTGCTGCGTCGGTAAACATAGCATGGTTACTAAAGATAGTCGTGGTGTTCAACAGGAAAAAGAAAAGGCCGATTGAGTTGTTGCCGTTATAAAAAGAACAGTTTGTAAATGTTCTAAAAGGTGTTTGAGGACTTGAGAATGTTGTTGAACACCACACCTTTGTTGAAGCCGAAGTTACATCACTCCCTACAAACTCAAATGAAGTGTGGTCTACTTCTCTACGATTATTTGAGGCAGTTGATGTAGAGCGAAAACACATGTACATCGGGTTAGTAGTATTGAAGGACTTAAAGGTGACGTTTGATGAGAAGTTTCCTACTGGACACCCTAGGGCATGAGCAAACGTGACGGCTGCGAATGTGACAGTGCCAGACACCCCTGCCCCCGGAGTAATAGTTAGTATTGCCCTTCTGTCGTACTGGGTTACTATACCTGTTGTTTGTGCAAACACAATAAAGTTTCCTACTTCCCACCCTGCGATGTTCGTAATGTCTACCGAAGTACCTGCTGCAGCTAAAGATGACGTTGTCGTTGTATTTCTTGTACGAGTTACCCCACACGAATAGAAATTAGCACCTTCTCCAACGAAAATACCGTATTTATAGTTTGCCATTGCAGCTGAAGAGTTACCTATCCATGTAGCTGTTATCCCAAGAGGGATTATATCTGCTGTAGAGTTACGCCCCCAATCAAGCACCGCTGTCGTAACTGCTGACATCTGGCAATCACCTCGCAAAGTTATTCCTGTGTTCACTATTCGAGATGCTTGAAGTCTACCAGTGACAACCATAGCTGTTGCTGTGTCATCTCCGTAGGTGCTACCTGTTTCGTCATATGTAACGGTAGATGTTGCCGCTATGACAATCGAGTGTCCTGCCGCAGAAGGTGGCTTAACACCACCAACCCATGTAGCTCCTGCACTCCATAATCCTGCACCTGCTGCTGATGTATATACTGCCATTATTTTCTATAGTGATTAGGCTTAGACGAAAGACTGTCTATAGACGCTCTCATCTCCTCTTTCTTCGCAGGCACTTCAACAAGCTGTGCTGTAAGTCTGTTTATGGAATCCTGTATGTCTTTTTCTTCTTCATTTAATACTTCTTCTTTCTTTTCTTTAGCTTTAGTGAATACTGTTTGACGTACCCTATCAAGGTCATCGAAAGTGATGCCGTAGTTCGTCATCCATGTGGCGATAGTTTCGTCATCGCTATCTATGTACTTTTGTAAATCTGTAGCTTGTTCTACAGTCGCTGTGGTAATTTCTTTTTTGTACTCTGCATACTTAATCTCACTCATTAAGATATTCTCAATAAGCTGTGTTCTCTCTTCTTCTCTGGTCATACTCGCTTGTTTGATTTCTTCCATATTATGATACGATTACGTCAGTAAGTTGCCCCCCACTGTACACAAAAGACTTGTTTTTATACACGCCAGTAGCGACTATAGACGTGAGCACCCCTGCTGCATACCCAAATGTTTTCGTTCCTGTAACGTCAGACGAGACATTCAAAGTGCCATCTCCGTTGTAGGTAAGAGTTTTGGAAGGCTGTGAAAATGCAGCACCATTTTTTTGTGTCCAATAAGTACTTTTAGAGACCGTCTCGACAAAAGCCGGAAGTCCTTTGATGACACTGTATGAGATTTTTTCTTGAAGCGTGTTTAATTTATCGGCAATTTCTTGAGCTGTGTCTTGTGATCCGTTGCTTCCGTCCTCTCCGTCCTTACCATTGGTTCCGTCTACACCGTCAGCACCTCGTAAAGACGCTTTTATTTCTTTGCTAAGGGATAAATCTAACTGTAATTCTTCTTTTTTTTTTACCTCTTCAATAAGGGAGTCGATTTTAGATAACAACTCTGTGTCGTCATCTTTCTCAAGAAAATTAGTTATTTCTACCTTCTGGATCTCCGGTAGATTACTTATAGAAAATTCAGAAGGGAACTCTATTTCCTTAGACTCCTGTGAAATGAGCACACCTAACTTATCATTAGTATCAATAGATTCAGTTAGTTGAGCTAGTGGAATGTTCATACCACTGTCTACCACTTTTCTTGCTCGTCTCATTTTTATTTCATCGGGTTTCATTTCTTAAGTATAAAGTGGTAAAAATGGGTATCCCCTTGCAATAATCTTGTTTAAGTGTAGACTGTATATATGCTATTTGCTATATTTATGTTTTTTGTCATCACTTTTGGATTTAAGTTTATTTGTGATGTCCTTGCTGGCCGTAATCTTTAAGGATTAACCATTTCGTTTGCTACTTGTGGTGAAAGATAGCCAACTGATTTTAAGTATTCAGCAAACGTCTTTCCTTCAAACCCTTTAGGTGCTGTTACCTGTAGTTTATCTCCTATGTGGTACACAATTTTTCCCCCTATTGTTTTAACTGGTGTCATCGCCTTGTCATACACAGTAGACCAGAACCCTCCAAAACCACCTTTTAGGCCACCTTCTGTGATCGCTTTTACACCCACTTTTTGTAGTTCCTGTAGATTCCCGTAGTCAATATATTTTTGCTTAATGTTTACATCTTTTAGCGCCTCGTAAGTCTTTTGACGAATAAAGTTAGCCATATCCCCCTGTAGCATCCTTGTTTCATTTGCGACATCTTGACCTCTAAACATTTTAGCAGGTGTAAACTGTGCAAGCTCTGACTTAAGCGCTTGCGCTTTTGTAAATGTAAACGATTCTATACTTGCATAATCTTCCACTAATGATTCAAATGCATTTTGGTATGCCTTCTGTTTTGAAGGGTCTACAATACCTGCAATTCTTTCTTGCAATGGTGCAAATAATTCTTCTTTTGATATTTCACCTTTTAAGCCTTTAACAGCTGGCGCAATTTCTTTGTTGTAAAGTGTGTCGGCAACTCTTTTTGCTTGTATTCCTATCTGTTTTTCTGTACCGGCTATACCACTTCTTAAAGCTGTTTCAGAAGTTGTTATAGGCTTAAAAGCAGGATTCCCTTTTATTGCACCTGCGCCAAAAAGATTTTGGAACATCGAAGGTTGTGATGCCTCGTATGCAAGAATATTTTCTGCCTCTTTTACGTTTGGTGTAAACGCTGACTCGTAAACAGACTTTCCTGTTCCTTTAATAGCCTTAGCCACAGGAGATATTCCTTTAGCTAACAGCTTAGTGCCACCGACAACTGTATCTTTTATAAGACCAGCACCACCTCCTGCAAGTATCTCTGCTCCAAATTCTAACTGACCTCCAAGTTTTTGATCTGCGTTAGTCGGTGTAATAGATTGCTGTAATGCTTGACCTTGTGGTGTTTCACTCTTTAATACATCAGCACCAACATTCGGTTGCATAGCTTTTGTTTGTGATAGTTCTTTACCTGTGACAACCGCTTCTGCGCCTCCTAGAATCCCCTGACCGATGTCTTGAATCCCCGTCGCTGTGTTTACCACTGTGCGAGCTACGCCCTTACCAAATCCAACGGCCATATCTTTTGCTGTCTCCGTTTTAGTCTTTGGCTCATTAACACCTTCAATAGTCCATCCATTTTTAACATACATATCTAGCGCCTCGTTCATTGGTACACCTTTTGGTCTACTGTCTAGTATTGTCTGCATTTGATTACGTGAAAGATATTTTTCCATATTATTATAATTGATTATCAGTAAAACCAAACCCAGACGTTGCTTGTGTGGTTGAAGTATTGGCGGCTCTTGATGTTTGTAAGAACCATGTGTTTAATTGTGGATTCTGGCTCATAACTGTGCCACTACCTGACTTTACTTGCTCGTAGTATTGGAGCATTTGAACAGACGCTGGTCCTGCTTGTGCAATCATAGACTTTATAGCTGTATCTCTTTTAATTGCTGCTTGTTTTATATCTTTCTCGTCTTGCCCAAAACCGGAAGCAACGTACAGCTTCTTGGCACCCTCAATTTCTGAATCTGGTATTGCTGCCCCAGATTCCTTTCTTAGTTGTGCTCGGATAAAGTCCTCTGCGTTTCTATTATAATCTCTTGATGCATCTGAGCTTACCACCCTACCAAGACCAGAAACAATAGTCGTAGGGTTATATTTAGCAGAAAGTTGTCTATTTATAGCTTGGTCTGACTGAACCATTCTTGTCACAAATGCTACTGCGTTAGCTTGACCCTCGTTTAATTTCATTTTACCAATGTTTAAAAGAGTATTTGTTGGCAAACTAGAAAGAGAGTCGCCATTTGGTGCAGATATAAGCCCAGTTGAGTCTTGTCTTATTGGGTTATTTTTAGTGTCAATTTCTATTCTTTCAGCACGCACTTTTTTAATTTGTTCTTTTAATAGTTGATTTTTTAGATAATCCCCCCCGAACTGTCCTAATACTTGTGCGACTGCCATAGCGCTACCTCCGCTTTCTTTTATCTTAGTAGCGTTAGCGATTACACTTGCAGGTGCATTTGGCGCTGCCTCAATAATCATCTTTGAGATAGTCGCCTCGTTCTCTTTCTTTACTTGTATATCTTTTATCTTAGCTTCTGCAAGAGCCTTCTGTGCTTCTCCTTTCTTGCCTAACATCTTTTCGTTTATGTCGAAATAAGACACCATGTTTTTTAACTTAGCCTCTTGGTCTGCGTATTTAAATTTTATCTGTCTATCAATAATTGAATTAGCTGAATCTACATCACCTTGAGCTGCGAAAAGGGAAGCTGTTAGATCCATCTTTTTTATAAAACTAAGTCTGTCTAGCTCTGTATTTCTCCCACTTAGATCAGTCTGTGTAATTCCTCCGATTGGAGAAGCTAAAATCCTTTGCTTGTTTGCTTGGTCTGTAAAATCCAACCCTTTAATCTGGTTAGAGATTGAGTTCATACGCTTTGTCTTTTCGTCTAGCCCTTGCGCTTGCTCTAACTGTTGCTGTGTCTGTGCTTTTTGTCCTTCAAGAGAAACACTACCGTCTAGTCCAAGACTTTTAAAGATTGAGTTTGATAGGGCACCTTGTAACTGTGCTTCTTGTGTTGCTTCTAAATCTGCTTGCTGTTGTTTAATTACGTCAAAGTTTGAAAGTGCTACTTGACTATCATTTGTCGCAGGAAAAGGAGTAGGAACAGAAGCCGGTACACCTTGTATTTTTGGCACTTGAGTAATGCTTGAAAAAGGTGCATTCGTAGCTACGTTACCAGTCATAGCGAGCTGAGCAGGTGACATATTCGTTGAAAATCCTTGTGAGATTACATTTCCTTTTGCGTCTAGTGTTTGTGCCATATAGTTATAGTATAAGTCCTAATTAAAGGTCACCTGGAATAAAGGTGTACTCAATGTCTATTTTACGAATCGTACAATTTGAAAAGGTCATATCAAGGTAAAAAGTATCTATGTTAGGAATACTTTTTACAATTGGGAAGTAGTATGTAGGAGATGCGGATGTTGTGTCCATTATTGGAATAGAGTAATTCAACCAGTCAGTTGTGGTGTCGTAATCCTTAAAGAGTGAACAGTCAAAAGAAGAACCAGAAGATGCTGTACCTGGCACGGTGTAGTCAGAAAAGTACACCATTAGTCTCTGAATGGTTGAGTTACGTGGAAGGCTGTAGAGGGCAGTTTTAAGGCTTGAGGGGGTGGTTGAACCGTAAGAGCTATCTGCTTTCACATTGTATATAAAATAGTTAGCACCGCTTCGCATTCCAACGTACAGATTGTTTTGAAAAAGGTTTTTTACACATCCTCCAATGTTAGCCGTAAGGGGTGACACAGCGGTCAGTTGTCCTACTCTGTGTGCTCCTTTGTCTATCTCGTCTTTTCTTACTGAACCGTATACCCAGATAAAACCATCAGTTAATACACCGCTTACTGTCTCACTTCCTTTCCATACGATTTGATTGAGCCATACGTCCACTTGACCGTGAGTAGGTGATGAACAAAGTGATGTCGGTGTTTCCCAGTCTCCTTCTTCTGAAAATCCGTTACCGTTGAAAGTTTTGATTTTCGTAGTACCATTTTTACCGAACGTAAACACTCGCAAGTCTCCACCTTCGTTGATTACAGATGTGACGTTCGTATCTCTAATTTCATACTTATAGTTAGGGAAAGTAGCCGCTGTACCTGTCCAAAGGAAAAGCCATGAGGTAGTTCCGTTACCACCCACCGCCGCCACGAAGTTACCAAAGTCTGCTACGGATGTTAGTGTTACCCCAATCCCACAGTTTACCGATGTCCATGTGTTTGTGTTTGCGTCAAACGCTCTTAAGAAGTTACCGTCAGTCACATAGGATTGATTGTTTACTGACACTACACCGACATGAGGGACGTTTCTGTTAGCAAAAGTATAGAAAGGGTCAACTCTCGTTGATCCAAAACTTGAAGTTCTTGCGTAGCTACATACCGCAGCACTCGCCGTCTGGTACGTGTAGAAAATAGCCTCAAAACCATCGGTAGGTGTTACATACTTCCATATATCCTTAAATCCGTCATTAAGACACCCTGTCGGGATTGTGTAATCATTAGAAACAGGTGGCCATGTGACCGTTAAATCCATTTGTCTGATAAGACCGTCTCGCATAATAAAATACCCTCTTTGAATACTGTCTACTGTTGCATTTATAGCAAGTTCAGTAGCGGACAATGTGTTAGGATTCTCTCCGAAAGAGTTAGAGACTTGCCCTAGATAGTTAGGCTTGTTAGGATTGAAAGTCCCTAAATAGTAAGTACTAGGTTTTGTCATCGGAGAAGAAGCGTTGCCTTTTGCAAAGTCATTTATCCATCCACCGTTTATATTTTCTATTGTGATAGTTCTTGTAAGTTCGGCCATATTATTTAAACTTTATCCATGAACCTTGATAAATATAAATCTCTCTTGTTGCTAATAGTCCTGTATCGTAGTACCACGTGGACCCATTTACAGCTAACCCTGATGGCAGTGATGTCGAGTAGGTAACTGTTGGTTGTAATGCTAGAGCTTTGGCTACCCCTGCTGTTATTGGCACATCAAGATAAACACTTGTGTTAGGGTCAATATCTAGCTGTATAGAGATACGCTCAAGATGCTCGACACGAGCAGTTAGCCTGTCGATTTCAGCTTGAAATTGTTGAGTATCTTGAGGCATGTTAGATTTTAAGCAAAGTACATATTTGGTGTTATTAGACTAAGCAAAGCACTTGTACTTGAAGCACCCCCTGCCGCACCCGAAAACGAGCCACCACCACCACCACCACCGTTAGTTCCTGCTGTTCCTGCACCTCCAGATGTTGCTCCTGCCCCACCATTTGCAAGAGCTGAAGCACCCCCACCGCCTCCTCCTCCATTTCCTACTGTACCTCCTGTACCGCCAGCACCTGAGTTGTTTGTATGTGTTCCACTATTAGCTGTTAGTGTTTTGTACAAAGCTAACAACATACCTGCTCCTCCACCTCCTCCAGCGCCTGCTTGGGTTGCATTTCCTCCAACGGCTCCTGATGTGTTGATTGTTCCTGTGAAATTCCAAGCACCTTCACACTCAATATATAGCGCTCCACCACCCCTACCCCCATTACCATTATTCCCTGCTGAACCAGACTGACCTCCTCCACCACCTGTTCCACACAAAAGTGCTATCACTTTTCTTGAAGATAAAGAATACAACGTATTTATATACGCATAAGGAGAAGAAGGAGCTAAGCCTCCTGCTCCACCTGTATTCACTGGTACAGCACCACCTCCTCCTGTCATTGTTCCCCCCACAATGAGCACAGTTGCGTCAACAGCTGTGCCTGCTGTTGCTGAACCTCCAGCTCCGTTGTTTGAAGCTCCTCCTGCACTACCAAGTGAGGAGCAGTTAATAGTCCCTGCTATTGTTACATTGCCTTGTGATTTTAGCTGTACTACAGTTCCTCCTGCGGCTGGATTACTAAATGCAAGAGTGGCACCAGCAGACACATTGATTGATGTATAGTTAAGTATTTTACTTGCGGCAGAAGCTAAGTCAATCGTTGTAGTCCCTGATGTTACGTTAAGTACACCATCTGCTCCTGTTCCACCGAACCTAATTAATGCCGGTGCATTCGCTACTGGATTTAACATCACAAAGTTTGTTCCATCGAATTCTAGTGAAACAATCATACCTGCTGCAATATCTCCACTTGCTAGAGCTGTTGCACCTCCTAGTTTTCTTATTGCTTGTACCCCTAGACCGTTTACGTTTACTGTTGAAGTAGTTGTGTTAGCGTTTACTGCTTTAAATTGTACTAAGACACCTGCTGTATATGATGAAAGTGCCGGAGAGAGAATTGCAATATATGCGTTAGCCACACCTGTATCATTCACATAACTCACGTTAGTGGCTGTAAGACTTTGCCATGAAGGAATACCGGCCGCTACGGTCAATACTTGCCCTACAGCTCCCACTGGTACTCTTGTTTGAACACCTGTGAGGTTTCCGTAATACATATCACCGTTAGCTACTGTGCCTAAGTTTATGATTGTGCCTGTCCCTGACGTCTTGTTAGTGAGTGTTTGTGTTGCTGATTTTCCAACTGCTTTATCAGTCGTAATAACTTCTCCTAACTTGTAGTCATGGGTAGTGGTAACCGCAGATGCGTTTACTCCTACTTTAGCCTCAAGAGCAAGCACCGCATCGTTGTGATTAGCGTGCTGTGTAGAATGAGGAAGTGTCACCGTATCTGTAGTAGGTGTTGGGTTTGTAAATGAGTCGATTGTTCCAGGGAATACTGTTGGCATATAATTATGTTGATTTGTTATTAAAAGTCCACACTGTCGGCTCAAAGGAGCCTTGATATAAAGTCCCTGACAAGTTGTAGACAAGCCCAGAAACGTTATAGTTTCTTGGTGTCGTTGAGGCTGCCCTTTTTGGTGTTAAGTTATACGTTGTTGGCATATTGTTTATAGATATTCTCTTGTTGCGTCAAAAACATTTAATCTTCCAGGGTACTTTTCTTGATACCGTGATGAGTAATACTTCTTGATGTTTCTTTCGTAGACAGCAAGGTCAGCATTAAGGTCAGGAAGGTACGAAAGGTGATTCTGACGGCAATATTCAGCCGCCATACCGACTGCTACTGCTTCATGAAATTCAGAAGCAAAGCCCGGCTGTTGTACGGTTGCTGTTGAAGCAAACGCTGTAGATCCACGGTCAAAAGTAACTCTTAGTCCGTTTGTTGCTGTGTAAGAAGGTGTTGGATAGAGTTTGATTGAGCTACCGATTACTCTGTAGAAAAGAGGCACGCCTGTTGCCGTAAAAAATGATATTTCTGTGATTCCCTTTTCAGTAAGTTGCTCTTCTGTGATAGCTACAGGTCGAAGATACACAGTTGATGTCGCACTAGGCATGATTTCTATTCCACGAACAGTTAAAGACCCTGGTGGAATGTCATAGTCTGCTTGATTAGCAGTAAGAGATGTGGTCCCAATAGGTAAATCTGTATTATTCGCATCGTCATATTGCCATCCTCCATAAGAATCAAATATCCATGACCAGATAAGGCGCATCCACTTGTTAGCAGAACGCGCCTTTCTCGCTAGGGGGTAAGTCAAAGTCGTTGTATTAGCGTACTCATTAGCTAGAGTACACAAGTCTTGTCCGTCTGAGTTTCCGTTAAATACCATATACATATAATTGTAATGGTAAAATAATGGCTACTTAAGAGTTGGTATAAATTCCTTAAACAATGTGATAGCTTTTTCTATTTGTTCAGATTGTAGCATTAGCTTGTTAGCTTCTTCTTGTTTAGCTGTTTTTCTTTCTTCGTCTGTTTCAGCTTCTACTTGCCACTCTGCAAATTTAAAAGCTATTTGATTCTGTAGTAAATCCTTCTCTGACTTGTTAAGCATTTCCTGTGCGACTTCTTGCATATTCTTGTTTGATTAGTTGTTTATGTTTTTTAATAAGACCCACGAAGTTAGACTTTGGTAACTCTTTATTTCTAACCATTTCTAGTATCTTCTTTTCCATCCAGTCATCTAGTTTTTTAGCCACTGATAGGTCAAAATCCTCTTCTAATCTACCGTACCCTCTGGTTTCTAGCTCTACCTTTGCTAGTCCTTTTGCTCTTTCGGATGCCTCTGGGTCTGCTAGTACTGTTTCGTAGAAGAGCTTCATAGTAGCTGTTTTACTCACCATAACCATCAACCCTTTCTTTATTTCAACATATTCAGGGTCAGTGTGGAGTGATTCTAGCTTTGCTTTTGTCTTCTTTGTCATATTAGCGTTTGATTGCTCCTAAAATAGCTTCTCGGTTCCCGGAAGGAGTAGTCACGTTGCTAGCTTCATCAGGTGCGACCATCTCTGCTATCTCTATTAATTTTCTAAAAGTTTCTGCTTCCATGTTTTTCTCGAAGAGATTTACTTTTGTCGAAAAATCTGCCTCGACGTCTGAAACCAATCCGCTTAAATTACTTTCTTCCATAGCCCTAGCCAACTCTCTATTGCCATCTGTCAACGACTGTCTGTACTCCCGAGAGTCGAGCACCATCCTTGGATGTAGCTTCCTGTATTCGTCTTCATGAACTCTTCCTAAAAACTCCTGACTGTTAGCGCCTACGGTTGCGTAGATTAAGGTGTATGCCGTCTCGTCTTTAACGAGATTAATGACACCGTTTCTATTTTTAAATAGATACAAATATCTCATATGTTTAATAGTTTATTTTCTAATTGGTAGCTTGTGTGCCTCAATTAGATAAGGACACAAGCAAACAAACTCTTACGAGTACTTAAAGTGTAAACGACAGAAAATGGTACAAACAAAAAACCGCCCGAAGGCGATTGATTGTAGAAACAGATTGCGGTTAGGCAACTGTACCTGCTGTGAGAACGTTGATTACAACTCCACCGTCAGCGCGTAGGATACCTGTGCCGAAGCGAAGGTCAACAACTGCGAGCATACCGAGAAGACGAAGTTCGTTACTCATTTGTACACGAATACCTGTAGATCCACTTCCACCTTGTACAGCATATGCGAATGCTCGATTGTGGATGTAAAGGTTACGAGTAGTAGTCGTTACAACTGGTACTCTTGAAGAGATGTACACTGGCTGTCCGTAAAGGATACCTGCAGCGCGGTCTTGTATTGTTTGTGTACCGTAAAGAGTTCCTGTTGACATTACGTTCATGTTTGAAGCGTAGTTTGGAGAAATCTTTGACAAACCAATTAATTGGTCAAAGTACACAGTTGGTGAGAAGAAGAACGCACACTGTGTAAGGTCGAAGTTTGCGTTAGCAAGTGTTCGGATAGCCTGACGAACTGAAAGGTCATCGATAGCTGCAACACCTGTACCGATAGCAGTAGGTGTAAGAGAAGCGTAAAGAGCGAAGAGTGAATCTTCAAGAGTCTGAAGAAGAACTGCAGCCGCTTCACGAGCATAAACTTCATTGAGGTTATACTTTGTAGCAAGCTGATTAAGTTCTAGGTCACCAATAACCCAAGCGACGAATCGGTGGTTAGTTATTGAGATAGTCTGGTCAACAGTAGCTGCGACTTGAGCTGGTGAGTAAATATCAGCACCTGATGTCTGTGTTGAAGCTGTAAAAACGTTAGTGTAAGCGTTAGGAACGTGAATGATTCTCCCTTGATCAACAGCGTACTCAGAAAGGTCTGTAGCGAATCTCTGGAGTACGAATTGTGGAAAAAAAGCCTCATTGATAATGTCGCCCCAGATTTCTGGAATGGTTCCAGCGAGGTTGCCGACGGTATAATTAGCCATAGTTTAGTTACCTGCCCCTGTGAATTTTGAGAAATTAGCAGCTCGTTCTTGTGGTGTCATCTCTTTAAAAGACTTACCATTGACTGATACTTGGCTTGAAGCACCTGGTGTAGCATTATCTACACGTTCCTTCCGGGCAAGAGCTTTTATTCCTTCTGCATAGAAAGGGTCTTTGAGAGTTTCGGCTGTTGCGTTAGGTTCCAATTTTAGGACTCGCTCTGCTTGTACTCTTGATAGGCCATTTTCTTCTGCGAAAGTATCAATCTTTCGAGCTAACTTAATTTCTGCAATATCCTTTGAGAGTTCAGGATTTGTTAGATTAGTAGTAGGTTTATTTTTCTTATTCATTAGACGCTGGAGGATTGCAGCACGCTTTTCAGCAGCTTCAGCCTTTGCTTTCCAATCAATAGAAGTTTCTTGAGTATCGGAATCATTATCTAATGATTCTAGTTCCTCGGTAGTAAGATTTTCGAGATTCTCAACTGTTGTGTTCTCATCCATAAGATGGTTATTCGCTAGATACGCTTCTAGTCGGAGGATAAATAATAAACCATTTTTGCAAAGATGGAGAACTTGTACCCTTTATTGTAAATCCTTTAAAATGGTCATACAGCACAAATCCCCCCCGTGTATTAAACGAGTACAATCAATACATCTTTTATGATTTTTGATTTCTACGTTACACCGTTTACAAAATACTTCGCAATGCTTCCAAGTGGTATGCTTCCCTTGAATATAATTATGCACATCGAGAGTTCTCACAGGTTGTTGAAGAAGGATAGAAATGCCTCTTGCTATCTCTTTAGGAGACTTCCATTTTAGGTAACCTATTTTTACTAGGGACACTATATTGGGGTCAATCACAATCGGATTATACTTTGTTTTTTTGTTATGTCTAGTAAGGCCTGTGGATAAGTGCTTAAAAAACCATACATATCAGAGGAAAGTAACCTTGAAAATTCTTTAGCTTGAGCGAATGCTTTTCTTGGTTGTGTAGCTTTTAAATATATATATTGTGCTCTGTATGCTTCAAGTTCTTGTTCATACCTAAACTTTAGATCAGTATTATATTGTTCCCACCATTCATACGGTTTTTGCTGTTGTCTCATGTGGACTCTTTCGTGGACCATGACATCTTTAGGAAGTGTATCTACATCTGCATAGATTAAGTCCCCATATGTAAAACACACCCCGTAAGGTGTGCCCCACGTATCCTTTATAATATCTGGTAATTCAGATATAGGTCTCATTACTTCACTGAAGCAACAGCGATAGTCCCCCCGTTTTCGTCTTTTTCTGCATGAGCCTCCTCTAGGGTTACAAAAGACTTAAAGTTAGACTCTGCATCATACACACGAAACTCATTTGTGTATTCTCCTGTAGAAACTACTTCTTCTACTACTATCTTTGCCATATATTTTTTAATTATGTCTAACATTATTCAAATTCCTCGTTAATAATTTTCTTATCAATCTTCCTTGAGAAACGACTGATCACCTCACTTTCTAGTATATTGCACAATAATTGGCGCGCTCCTACCTCTACGGCTAAGTTAGGAGAGTCTTTTGGAATGGTTGCGATACTTGAATAGTTGACCAGTAAGTCTTTAAGGAAAGAAACAATAACCTCTCCGTCAGAGTCGTTAGCTATTCTGTTTATTACTTCTGTTTGTTTAGGCGTTAGTTGCATTTTGTGGTATTAATCCTTGTAAATCAGGGTTCTGGTTTCCCATAGCAACAGGGGTAGCCTGTGGTGCACCTGCAATAGCAGAGAGATTCTTTCCCATAGAAGCCAAGAGGACTTCTAGCACCTTTTCAGCTCGTGGGTCACCCTTTTGTGCCATAGTTGTGTAAAGAGTTGTTAATGTCTCTTTGTCAGCCGGCTCTTCTGATTCACCTGTGATGTCTAGATCCATAGTGTACTTAGCGTTTTTATATATCTCTTTCGGCACTTCTACAGAAAGATGAGGAGACTTAACTAGTTGCCCTTCTACGTTTTGCTTTACAGCGTCAAGTGTAGGTATAGTGTCCATTTCAAACACTTTAGAAGAAAGCATCATGTCTATATAGCTTTTATTAGTATTAAATTCTACAAACAACTCTTTAAGCTTGCCGTAGCCTTCTTCTGTCTGTCCGATGAGCACGATGTCATCCTTTGCTCGCTTCTTAAAGATAGGGATTATCTCTTCATAGAAAGATTCTTTAAGGAATAGTCCAAAGATTTCTTTTTGATTATCAAAGTACCCCATAACAGAGTTAGAAAGCATTGCGCCTAATCTAAAAGGTGTACCAGAAGAGAATGACTCACCTGTCGCACTTTCAAAGGCAAAGGCTTGCTTTTGTGAGTTCTCTTCCCATACTTGCTCGTCTTGTGTAAAGTCATTAAGCGAACGTGATGACGTGTCTATCTTTTGAATGAGTCCGTTAACTCCTACTTGCAATACCTCACCGTCTTGTACATTCTTTATTAGGTTTTTCTGCACTGCGTCCCCTTGTGTTTGGAATAGCTGCTTAGAAGCCCAAAGCATAGATCGCTGTCGTAGGTTGACTGTAGCGTTTCGCGCTATTTGATTCTCTACTTGCTTCTCGCAGTTACCAATTCCAAGCCATCTTCCGTCTTGCTTCTCTGAATGACCCTCGCGGTAAGGTATATCTTCAATTTGTTCAGCAAAAAGAATCTTATCAGCGTACTTGGTGCGCTTGTCCTGCTCGTTTTGACCACTAGGCATGTACACAACCATACAGAGCACCTGTGCTTCACCTTTTTTTTCAGCAACGTCTTTACCTTGTAGCTTTAATAGGTCACTTGGGTATAAATACGCATACGCTTCGTATACTTTTCTTTTATTTAAAAACTCATCAGGTAATTCCCATCCGAACTTACTCATTTGGAAAAAGGAAAGGAGATGTTCTTGGATGAGTGGTGTACCTCCTTCTATACCGTCTCGAAGAGTGAGAGCGGACTGGTCGTTTCGTAATGTCCTTAGTGGTACACGAATAATATCATCCTTCACTCTCTTTAGAACGCATGTTCCATACTTGTTAAAATCAAAGTTAAGCTCGTTGATTACTTTTGAATAGCCACTAGCCTTCACCCAGTTCTTAAACTGTCTGTGAAAAAACCAAACACTCCACTCATTTTCTGTAGAGTTATCGACTGGTCTAAATATAAAGTTCTTTGTGTCCACGTCTGTATTCTTTACAGCCACATTTACGTAAAAACGCATGATATTTAGGTACAATTTACGCTTTCCTTCTCTGTCGTACTGGCCACTCTTAAAAATTGAGTTATATGCTAAGTCAATATCTGTTAGCATTTTCCTTTGAGAGAACTGATATCCACCTGTTTGTTCAGTCAAGTATCGAGCACTGTCGCTCTTGTTTTGATAGTCAGGGATGACCGCAATCATCTTAGTATCAAACTCTTCTACTGTTTTTTTAATAAGCCCGAGTATGTCGTTAGTCATATATCAAGTGTAGACTAGATAAAATGGTGTTACTCAAACCCCATATCCCTCTCTAATACCCCTCTGTTATTCTTTTCCCACAGTTCATCTATCTGATTCGTTTCTTTCTTGTTACTACTACGCACTGCGAATTCCCTTAGCTGGTACGCCACGCAACAAGCCACCAAGAGATCAAAGTGCCTTGTAGCTAAACGCGCGTCCACCTCCCTATCCATGAGGTCGTTTCTACTGTAGACCCTCGCTTCTCTGATTAAGTCCTCGTCATTAAGTTCAATCAGTCCGTCTGATACAGCACTCGATAAGTCATTTAACATCTTACTCTTTGTGACAGAGTTAGTGTCCCATCCGAACTCTGTAGGGTCGTTGTACGTTATCGACGACATCTTTCTTTGCGTGGTATATATCCTACTCATCGGGTAGATCTGCTTTAACCTGTCAATCGTGGAGATACCTGCATTATTCTTCTCAGGAGCAAGTAGACACTCACCAAATATTCGTCCCTGTCTTGCAAGCTCATCTCCAAAGGTAAAAGGTTTTATTTCATTGTTGTAATACGTTCCTATCACTTGAACCGGCACTACATCAAAGTCGATGAATACCGAGGTGGAAGAGTCTAAGCCTACACCTAGGGCAACGTCAGCACCTCCTGCTACCCTGTGAGACGGATTAAACTCTTGGTATATCTTAAATCCTGCTACTACATTAATCGGTAGCTTAGGTACTTGCTTGTCTATGCTTTCACGGTCAAAGAGCACATCTTTAGAAGCGGAAGGCCGGCACATATACTCACCCTCGAAGTCATCCGCCTTATGCTTAATCAAAGCTACCTCTTCTTTGTTGTATCTAGCCCATGTTGGCTCTCCATTCTCATCTAGGATAGGGACGATGAGCTTGTTCTGCACACGTTCCACCAGTCTGTGTACATTCCCACGCTCTGAAATGTAGTTAGCTGTGTAAGCGGTAATACCGTCTTTAGCGAGTCCTGCTATAGCTTCCTGCATGTTGTCCCATATCTGGCGAGTCTTCACAGCACTGCGCAACGTGTTTCTACTTTCAATATCATCAAACCAAAGAAAGTCAGGGCGAGACTCTTCTTGAATCTGTCCACGTTGCTCTTGCCCAACGGATCCACTGATAACTTTTATACCTGTTGATGTAGTGAAGCGTTCCATTGTCTCTTCTCTCTTCCCTTCTGTCTTGGTCCATAGTTCAGGGTAGTGCTGTGTTACCCTTGGCTGGATCAGTAGGTTATAGATGTCTGTAACTACTTGCTTAGAGTTCTTAATGTCTTCGGATAGTATCTTTAAATACTTCTTAGATTGTGCGGTGTCGTTAGCTATCACAAAGGCCATAAACAGCTTAGTGTAGGTTGTTTTAGAACAACCACGAAAACCTATATTTAAAAACTCGTCAGTCTGTCCTAAGTACATACCTGCGAGCGCAAGTAACATCTCATTATGAAAAGGAGCGTCTTTACTCTTGAAGAATTTAGGGTAAAAGTATCTAGCCCATATATTAAACTTTCTTATTATCTCCTCTTTCGTGTTTAGTAAGGTAAAAGAGAATAGATACTTACGCTGTCCGTCTGTACCTTCAAAGAGAATAGTTTTAAGCTCCTCGTTCATATGGTGTTCCTTTATCTGTTTCCATAGACCCATCTGCCATTCTGTACATGTAAGTGATACCGTCAAAAGAACCTATACAATACAATCCTTTGCTCCTTGTACACATTGTTTTCATTAATTTAAATTAAGTAACGCGCTGTCTATCATTGCTTTCTCTTCCTGTTTGATAGTGAATAAGTCTTTACCGTTTTTACCTGTTAATTCTGTTGTTTGTAGTGGTTTACCGAATACTCTGTCTTGTGTATCTCTGTAAAAATTATAGTCCCCATCCTTTGATTTCTTAAACGCCACAGTAAGTAGTTGCTCATCTATCTCGTTAGGAGTCATGTTGTTTTGCTTGGCTACTTTGTCAATAAAGATATTCCACTTGGTTTTAAAGTCTAAAGAGCCAGCAGTTCTACCTCCGAGAGAATTACCAGCAACAAATTGCCCTGTTACTGGGTCTTTCCCCGTATCGTTTCCGATTGTCTCGGTTATTTCTGTGTTTTTTTCCATATAATATCTTTTCCGTTAAGTTTTATTTTCTCGTTACCAGTATAGTCTACATATCTTTGAACTATTACGTCAACGTACTTAGGGTCTAGCTCCATTCCGTAACATATACGCCCTGTCTTCTCTGCTGCTATGAGGGTAGAGCCTGAGCCGAGAAATAAGTCCATTACTATATCATCTGCTTTTGAACTATTAGTGACTGCATAAATCACCAGCTCTAATGGCTTTGTGGTTGGATGTAGTTCACTTCTAAAAGGTCTATCGAAATTCCAGACACTTGATTGTTTTCTGTCTGTATACCAGGGATGGGCTTGACCCTCCTTCCACCCATACATTATAGGTTCATGCTTGTAGTGATAATCCTTCCTAGTCATCACAAACTGCTGTTTATTCCATATAACATTTTGACCGAAGTGAAACCCAGATTCTTTGAATGATGATATAAAGTTTACTGCCTCTGAGTCCGCATAACACACATAAGCTACTGCACCATTCTTCATCACGGTGAATGAATTAACAAACACATCATTGAGAAACTGCTTGAAAGAATCATCACTCATTTTATCATTTGCAATCTTCAGTCCGTCTGATCGCCTATTCCTAGCCTTGAGTGACTCCTCACTCTCATCATTTACAGCTACGTTATACGGTGGGTCTGTAAACACCATGTCAGCCTTCTTCCCATCCATCAGCTTTTCTACATCATCAATACTCGTACTATCCCCACAAAGCACCCTGTGTTGCCCTAGCTCATACAAATCCCCTAGTTTACTCTTTGGCTCTTCGGGTGTCTCAGGTACTACGTCGTCAGCTTCGTCTGCTTCTATTATTAAATCTTTGTCAAAGCCCGTTAAGTCTAAAAGCTCTGGCGTGAGTCCTTTTAGTTCCTCGATAACGAGGTCCATATCCCACTCACTCTCATTTAATTTATTATCAGCTAGTCTGTACGACTTAGCCTGTTGCTCTGTTAGATCTACTACTTTTAGATACTCAGGTTTTACTTCCATGCCCAAAAACTTGAGTGCCTCATATCTTCCGTGACCAACAATAATCACACCTTGTTTGTCTACTACAATCTGCTGGTTCATCCCAAATTCTTTAATAGAGTTAGCCACTTGCTCTATTTGTTTCTTTGGATGTTTTTTATTATTGTTTTTGTAGGGAGTGATTTCCATTAGCAAGCCTTATTCTTTAACATCTTAGCAACTTTAGGGAACTTAAGTTGGTTTTCAGTTCCTGAAGTCATAAGCCTGTCGTTTGAAGTCTTTTTTGTGAACTTCATACTGTCGAGCTGTGGGTTATATTTTGTGTACATATTTTTGTTTTGGTTTTTTAATTTCTTTCCGTTGTGAATTATTGCCTTTTGCCATAACTTAAGTATATTCTTCTAAAAATGGGTGTTATTCTTTTTTCCTGCCAACATTAGCTTACCCTGTTTGATTTTATCTTCCTCACTTACGTTGCTCCATCTTTTAAGTGCGCGTAGTCTCCATATCTCACTTCTCTCCTCCGGTGTTTTGCTTGCCCAGTAATTTTTACGAGCTGTTGTATCTCTTTCTGACATATATAACACTATAGCATTTATATAGCTCTTATTCAAGATGTGGATAACTCTTGCTACTTATACAATAATTGTGTATACTTATACAAGTCCGAAAGGACATCACCATTATGACAAAAGAAATAACAATACCCACAACAATTCAAAACTACATTAGTAATCCAATTACTATCAAATCACCGGAGGATATGCAAAGTGCTGTCGCACAACTGTCCGAGCTTAACACCACGCTTGATAGTTTGACCGACAACAAGGAGTTACTCACTAAACCTATCAACGAGGCGTTAAAAGAGATTAGAGGGCGCTACAAGCCATTTGAGGCTCAATTAGAGGGTGCTATCTCGTATCTACGCACAGCAATGACCACATATCAAACTGCTCAGCGTAAGATTGAACTAGAAAAGGAAGCTAAAATCGTAGCTAGACTAGAAAAAGGCACTCTAAAAGTAGAGACAGCTGTATCTAAACTAGAGAATTTAGATCGTGTTGATACAAAGGTTGTGTCCGATAACGGCAGTGTTACCTTTAAAACTGTTACGAAGTGGAGAGTCCATAACAGGGACGTAGTCCCTAATTCCTTTCTTATCGTCAACGAAGTTGCCATAAACAACGCAATGAGACAAGGAATCACCGTTTTAGGCATCGAATACTACACAGAAGAGCAGGTTGTGAACAAGAGATAAGCCTTAAGATAATCAAAAAACACTATTGACATAGTGTTTTTTTGTATGTACACGCTAAAAATGACCACCCTTTTCACCACCCCCCTGGTAACCAAAAAACCCTTATACCATATGGCTTATTTACCAAAAACCACCTAAAATGACCAGACCACCCCTGTTCCCCTATAGGCTGTATATAATATATATAAATATCACTATAACTCTTAAAGAGAAAGGGTGGTAAGGATGGTAATTGGCTCTAAAACCCTTATGCTGTATAGCTGAAAACATGACCAGGGGGGTGGTAAAACGGTGACCACCGTCTGGTAAAAGTTATCCCTACGAGGTATACGACTTGTGTGGTACTCTTTTACAAGTGTAAAGGCATTTTAGATCTTTGCATTAAGTTATGGTCTTTACGATGTGTTTCTGTCATAACTGGAACACATCGTAAAGACACCCAAAATGTATGTATGAACTACCCATTAGTTACAAAGTATGGAGATGAGTCCCGTTGGATGAATTGGAGGTTGGAGAAGGTTGATGGAAAGATGACAAAGGTTCCTTATAAAACAAAAACACAAAGGGGGAGTTCCACCAATCCAAATGCTTGGACCACATACTGGGATGCTCAAGTTTTATATGATAATGGATTTAATGATTTTAATGGAGTCGCGATAGTTCTACACAATAAAAAACTTCTTTGTATTGACATTGATCATGTCGTTGAAGAAAGAAAAGTTGTGTCTCCTTTTGCAGAACAGATATTGGTACTGCTTAAAAAAGCAAATACGTTCACTGAAATATCACAATCTGGCACTGGACTCCACCTTTATTTTGACTTGTCATTTGAATTTGATCCAATGGCTAAGAAAAAAGCTCCTTTCGAGATATACACGGATGGGCGGTACATCTGCGTAACAAACGACTCATACGACACCGAGCCAAAAGAAGTGCGCACTATATCAACAGAAAAAGAATTACTTAATATACTTGAATCGACAGGGTATCCGTGGGGGAAAAAAGAGATAGCACCACAAGTCCCAAGTGACAGCGTGTTTACCAATGAATACATTATTAAAAAAATGTTTTCTTCTAAAAATGGGCAACAAATAAAATCCATTTACAACGGAGACGTATCTACATCAGATAACGACCACTCAAAAGCAGACCACAAACTACTCAGTGCTCTTGCTTTCTGGACACAGAAGAACCACCTCCAAATGGAAGAGATATGGAAAGAGTCTCCGCTAGGATCTCGTGAGAAAACACAGAATAGAAAAGACTACAGAGACAGGTCTATTATTAATGCAATATCAAACTGTAATAACATTTATGTCCCTACAAACATAAAAAAGATAACACCTTTTCTTGTTGTTTCTAAATCAACAAAAGAAGGTGTTATCGAGGTGGTTATACCTTGTAAAGAAAATGTACTGATTGCTTTAAGAAATACAGAAGAGATTGTTGGGAAGTTTCGCTATAACATATGGATGGAAAGATCAGAAACATTGCTGTACTCCAATAGTTGGAGGGCTGTTAAAGATAATGATTACCTCGAGGTACAATCAATACTCTCCAACGCATTCAAAGATGTTGTGGCGATAGTCGTAGCTCCCCTTGCTCATGTAACAAACGCCATAGACCAATACTGCGAAGAGAACTCTATCGACCCAGTAAAAGTGTATGTAGAATCACTTGTGTGGGATAACACTCCACGTCTATCCACATGGTTACACAAAGCATGTAACACGGAGGGGAATGAGGAGGAGTACGCCACCTTTGGGACCCAGTGGTTAAAAGCTCTTGTAAAGAGAGTTATCGAGCCGGGGTGTAAGTTTGATAACGTGCTTGTGTTTGAGGGACTACAAGGCACAAAAAAATCTGCGGCTTTCAATGCGCTTGGTAGAGAGTACCACGTTGAGATAACCACAAATCCAAATAATAAAGATTTCTTTCTTTCGATGAGTGGAAAAATGATAGTAGAATTTTCAGAAGGAGAAACACAGGAAAGGGCATCAATGAAACTTCTTAAGTCAATCATTACCACTCAAGTTGATACATATAGGTCACCATATGGTAAAAAAGTTGCGGATCATCCGAGGAGATGTGTGTTTGCTATGACAACAAATGACAGCGCGTACTTAAAAGATGAAACAGGTAATCGAAGGTGGTTTCCTGTTAAGTGCAACGGAGATTTAAATACTGAATGGATAGCAGAAAATAGAGAGCAGTTGTTCGCAGAGGCATACCACCGGGCAATAGTTCTTAAAGAAAACTTGTATGATGGGTTGAACACTGAAAATATCAAGCAAATGCAAAATGACAGACGTATTGAAAGATCAGAAGAAGATTATATATACAACTGGTTAAACAATTTATCTTACAAAGCAAAAGAGGAGGGTTTCACCGCCCTCGAAGTGTTTGATGGGGCATTATCAACAGGGAAAGAAGATAGAATGAATCAACTTCAACTACAAGTGATTCCTGGTATATTACGCAATGTATTCTTTTTTAGAGACGGAAGGAAAGAAGGAAGAAGAGCATATTACCCAACAGAAAAAACGTGGACAATAATAAAAAAAGAAAAAGAAATATGGTAGAACAAATCAAAATAGCGCAAGAATGGCTCAAAACTCAAGTGATTACAAAATCAGTCAACCGAAACCATACTTCGTATGGGTATAAACATATGGCTGAAAAATGGGCAAAGATGTATATATCCAATGAAGCAATGATTGAAGCAGTAAAACTTCTTAAAATACCGTACAACTACAGTAGAAAAAATAAGAAGAATATCTTTGTAGCTTTATCGGAGAGAACTCTTTCATAAGCTATCCCCACCTCACCATTTGACACATCTTGTATAAGGAGTACACTGTATATATCCCAATAAGGGATACCAAAATATTATGTACAAAAACTTAAACGGAGCAGGGTTTGATCCCTTACAAGAAGACGTGTGGCCTTACGCAGAAGAAGAGAAGAAGCGAAAGTTTATAAGCCACTTCATAGCATACTCACGACCTATTAGTGATGAGCTTGAGGATGAGGTTAGCAGAGAAGCATATGAGGACAGGAATTAAAATCTTAATAGCTATCGTTGCTATCCTCGCGCTCTTATACGCAATGCACGGAGATCAGCAAGCGCTCAACGCAGGACTAATACACTAAGTATGAAACCAACAACACCTATCTCAATGAAGGAGTACTGCAAGTACCTACGACCTCGTGACGTAAACGAGTTAATAATAGAAGCAGTGCGGAAAGAAGACGAATGGAACCACGTGTACCAGCCGATCACAGTCCCCAAGATGAACTACCCGAAGTACGACATCAAAGGAAAAGGGGGGGTGTACGGATTATTAAAATCAATTTTACCTTAACTATGCACGGACAAATACTAACAAACAAAGACGGAGGAGAAACAGTGAAGATACTAAGTCATCACCAAGATGTTTACGTTATAAGCCAAACAGACAACCACAAAAAAACGGGTTGTAACTACACAAAAGAAGAACTCATAGCATACGGCTGGATATTCCCTGTAGAGAAGTGGGTGCCAGAAATAGGAATGGCATATTTTATTCCATACATAGATGAAAGTAAATATATCTCTTCCACTTGGCAAAATGACGCATATGACAACCGCTACCTCGCTCTCAACCTAGTATGTCGCACTAAAAAAGAAGCAATCGCATTAACAGATAAGATGTTGGGGGCTGTAACAAACTAACCACTTTATATACATTCAAGAAAAGATGTATACAAACTTATATGACCAAAGAAAAAGCAATTCAATATCTTGTTGATAATTCTGTATATGGAGACGAATGGTCTGGTGTAGGAATGTGGCACGCAGTAGTGTCAGTAATGACCAGCAAGCCAGATATAACAGAAGAACGATTACAAAAATTACTACAGGAAGCTAAAGACAACTAACATGACCAAATACAAACTATTAACAGATAAGATGTTGGGGGCGGTAAGGGTATGAAAAATGTAATGGAAATAAGAACAAGCAAAGGGATATATAAATGTAACTGTGGTGAACCTAGAAAATGTCCAGTTCACTCATGTCCTTGTGGTTGTAAAATGGGAATAGATGATAAAAATTACATGGAGGAACACTTCGCAAACGAAATAAATTAAACACATGACCAAATACAAACTATTAAAACCAATCAAAAACGTGGAGTGGGAGGTGGGAGAAGTGA